>Ga0181536_10005677_pt1 | contig 12724 bp, 7 predicted proteins | sample PEATcosm2014_Bin_41_FD_121105 | JGI IMG/M metagenome (GOLD analysis project Ga0181536, IMG submission 121105) | Peatland microbial communities from MTU Mesocosm Facility, Houghton, MI, USA - PEATcosm2014_Bin17_60_metaG | ecosystem: Environmental > Terrestrial > Soil > Wetlands > Peat | place...
CAAAAAGTTGGAAAACGATCCGTCGTCTCCCGAGTATTTGCTCACTGAACCATACTTTGGTTATCGTTTTCGAGAGCCGTCTTAGACCACTCCGTTAACGAAATCTTTACGTCTGTCATGCTTGCCGGCTCTAAGTGTTGTGATGGACTACGCTTACTCCGGCACGGCGTGACTTGCCATAAACACTTTGGATGCCGCACATAGGATTTTTAACTTGGTTCCTCATGCCTTCCTTATGTCGCATGTCCTATTCTTTACAGGTGGACTGCACGAGTGATCTAACGGCCTCAGGAAACGGCCAGCATGGAACGGCGCGTTCCGGCGGAATGGAGCTCTCTAATGAAACTCAAAAATGTTGACATAGGCCTTCTGTTGGTTTCGATCCCCATCCTGCTGCTATTGCAGGCTTGCAGCAGCGTCAAGGGAGATACGACGGATGGAGCGCCGCCGCCCGCCAAAGTCGTTCCGTTTCCGGACGCCGCTCTCTTCTCCGTGGACCATCCCGAGCAGTTTCCGCTGGCTGCGGCGACCGAGCATCCGTCCACCTCCGAGCTCGTGGTCACTGGGACCGTTACCCCGGACGTTTCCCGCAACGTCCCGGTCGTTTCTCTCGCTTCGGGACGCGTCATGGTCATTCGCACGCGCCTCGGCGACTTCGTGCAGAAGGGCCAGTTATTGATGACGATTCGAAGCGATGACGTGTCGGGCGGCTATTCGAATTACAAAATGGCGGTCGCCGATGAAATCCTGGCGCGTGCCCAACTTGAGCGCACCAAGGATCTTTATGAACACGGCGCCAACGCGCTGAACGACCTTCAAGTCGCGCAAGACACCGAAGACAAGGCCAAAGTAGCCGTGGACACGGCGGCCGAGCATTTGCGCCTGCTCGGCAACGATCCGGACAAAATGAACTTCACGGTGGATATCTTTGCGCCCGTTTCGGGAACCATTACCGACCAGGAAGTTACCGCGGGGTCTCTCGTGCAGGCGTATAACACACCGTACCCGTTCACGATCTCGGATCTCTCGTCAACTTGGATTGTTTGCGACGTGTACGAGAATGACTTGGCGACCGTCCGGATCGGCGATCCGGCGGAGATCAAACTGAATGCCTATCCCGATCGCACTTTCAAGGGGAGGGTGAGTAACATTCTGCCCATCCTCGATCCCAACATTCGCACGGGCAAGGTTCGCATAGAGGTGCAGAACCCCGGAATCATGCGGTTGGGCATGTTCGTGACAGCCACCTTCCGCGGTCAAACCAAGGAAATGCACACCATTGTCCCGGCATCGGCCATCCTGCATATGCACGATCGCGATTTCGTCTACGTTCCAGCACCAGATAATAAGTTTCGCCGCGTGGAAATCGTTAGTGGAGATGTGTTGCAGGATCACACGGATTTGCAAGAGGTCAAGTCGGGGCTACAGCCAGGCCAACAGGTGGTGACGAACGCGTTGGTTTTGGACCACGTGCTCGCTCAGTGACCATGACTGTGACGTTCGGACTCCGGAGAGACAGCCAGCACAGCAGCTATAGGACAGGGAATAAGAAATGATCCGCGCTCTCGTAGACTTCGCGCTTAACAACAAGTTTGTCGTCATGGCCATTGCCTTCTTGCTGGCTGGTTGGGGCGCTATCTCGTTCCACAACCTGCCGGTGGAGGCTTACCCCGATATCGCCGACAACTACGTGACGATCATCACCCAATGGGCTGGGCGTTCCGCCGAGGAAGTGGAACAGCAGGTGACGATTCCGATCGAGATTCAAATGGCCGGAATGCCGCACATGACCTTTCTGCGGTCCGAGTCCATTTTCGGCCTGTCCTTTGTGCTGCTGATCTTCGACGACACTTCCGTCAACGATTGGAATCGCCAGAAAGTGCTGGAACGGCTCACGCAGGTGAATCTGCCTAACGGACAGAACCTTCAGCCACAAATCGGAACGGACTGGAGCACCACGGGCCAGATCTATTGGTACACGATCAGAAGCACAAATCCCCGGTATGACCTGATGGAACTGAGGTCGCTGGAAGACTGGGTTCTCCTCAAGGAATTCAAATCGGTTCCCGACGTAGTCGATGTTTCCGATTTCGGCGGCACGGTGAAGGAGTACCAGATACGGGTCGACCCGAACAAGCTGGTGTCGTACGGATTGAGCATCGGCCAGGTGGAGCAGCAGCTCGCGAATAATAACATCAATGCCGGCGGCAGCTTCGTGGAAGAAGGCATGCAGCAGATGAATGTTCGCGCGCTGGGGCTCTTCAGCACCGTGCACGACATCGAGCAGACCATGCTCACCACAAAGTCCGGGACTCCTCTCCGCATCAAGGACATCGGCTACGTGGTGCAAGGCCCTAAGATCCGGTTAGGCCACATGGCCAGAGCCAACCACATGGAGGACGGGCGCATCATCGACGAGCCGGATGTCATCCAGGGCGGCGTGCTGATGCGCAAGGGCGCGCAGGAGCAGCCCACACTGGATGGCATTCATAAGAAGGTCTATGAGCTCAACCACGGCATCTTGCCTCCCGGCGTGACGGTGGTGCCGATGCTGGATCGCACCGATCTTCTTCATTTCACCTTGCACACGGTGATGCATAACCTGACCGAAGGAATGATTCTGGTCAGTGTTATCCTGTTCCTGTTTCTTCTCAACGCCCGCGCCGCTCTCATCGTTGCGCTGACGATTCCGTTCTCGTTGCTCTTCGCCTCCATTTTTCTCAATTTGGCCGAGATTCCCGCAAATCTCTTGTCACTGGGCGCGCTGGATTTCGGAATGGTCGTGGATGGAACGGTAGTCATGGTGGAGAACATCATCCGGCATCTAAGCCGAAGCCGCCATCAAACCCTGGCTGGACCTCCGAAAACGGTTGCGGAGATGATCCGCGAGGCTTGCCATGAGGTACAGCGGCCGGTCTTTTACGCGATCGCCATCATTATCACTGCCTATCTGCCCATCTTCACGTTGCAGCGCGTGGAGGGCCGGTTATTCAGGCCGATGGCCTGGACGGTCGCCTTCGCGCTTCTGGGCGCCATGACGTTTTCGATTCTCATCGCGCCTGTGCTGGCAGCCACATTCTTCCGGAATGGCGTCCGCGAACGGCGCAACTTGGTGATGGACTTCCTGGTGGAGCAGTACCGCAGGCGGCTACGCTGGGCCGTTCAACATCGCTGGTTTGTCGCTTGTATCGCGCTCGTTTCGCTGGCGGGAACGGTCTATTTGGGCTTTGGCGGCGTCATCGGTGCGGAGTTTTTGCCCCACCTGGATGAAGGCGCTATCTGGGCACGCGGCACTCTGGCCAACAGTACCAGTCTTTCCGAGGGAGAGAAATTCACCACTCAATGCCGTTACGTGTTCGCTTCGTTCCCAGAGGTAACAACAGTGGTATCGCAGGCTGGCCGTCCCGACGACGGAACCGACACCGGGGGATTCGGCAACACTGAGTATTTCGTCGACCTGAAGCCGCACGACCAATGGCGCCCGGTGTTTCACAAAAACAAGGAAGAACTGATCGCCGCGATGAACAAAGCGCTGGAGAAATACCCGGGGGCGATCTGGAATTTTTCGCAGCCGATTGAAGACAACGTCGGCGAAACGATGACGGGTACCAAGGGCTCGCTCGCGCTCAAGATTTTCGGCGAGGACTTGAAGTTACTCGAACAGAAGGGCGAAGAAGTCACCACCCTTATGGCGGCCATCCCGGGCATGCATGACGTCAAGTTATTGCGCGACTTCGGCCAGCCAAACCTCGATTTGACTATCGACCGCAAGCAGGCGGCCCGTTTTGGAATCAACGTGGCAGATATACAGGACGCCGTTCAGACGGCCGTCGGCGGCAACGCGGTGAGCCAGGTGCTGATTAACGAGCAGCGGTACGACGTGGTGGTGCGTTACCAGGAGCCCTATCGGAATACCCAGCAGGCGATCGAAAAGGTTCGCCTCCTTTCCCCTTCGGGAGAACGCGTGTCGCTGGCTCAGTTGACCAACGTCGAGGTTAAGGACGGCGCGTACGACATCTTCCGCGAGAACAACACCCGCTACGTGGCTATAACCTTCAACGTAAGAGGCCGGGATCTGGGAACCACGGTCGAAGACGCGATTAGACAGATTGGCCAAAAAGTGAAGATGCCACCGGGATATACCATCGGCTGGTCGGGCGAATACGAGAGCGAAAAGCGCGCGGAAGCGCGGCTGGCTCTTATCGTGCCGATAACCATCCTCGTCATCTTCATCATTCTCTACACCATGTTTCGCTCTTACAAGTGGGCGCTGCTGATTCTCTTGAACGTCGGGCTGGCTCGCGTCGGCGGCTTCCTGGCCCTTTTGATTACGGGAACCTACCTCAGTGTCTCGTCGGGCGTCGGCATGTTGGCGCTGTTCGGCGTATCGGTGCAAACCGGAGTCATTATGCTCGAATACATTAACCAGCTCAGGGCCAGAGGGCACTCGATCGAGGATGCCGCCGTGGATGGCGCGGTCCTCAGGCTTCGTCCCATCATGATGACCATGCTGGTGGCGACCCTCGGGCTTCTGCCGGCGGCGCTGTCGCACGATATCGGATCCGATTCGCAGCGGCCGTTCGCGATCGTGATCGTCGGCGGCCTGATTTCCGACTTGCTGTTGAGCATTGTTCTGCTACCCACGTTTTCTGTCTGGATCGCGCGGAACGGCGATCAACTTCCCGAACCGGAAGGTTCTTTCGAGGTCCAATGAGAACTGAGCGCGAGATATCAGCTATGAAGGGTTGCCGGAGTATTGTTATTGCCGCCGTCGTGCTCAGCAGTCTGCCGTTGAATTCGGCCTTCGCGCAAGCTCCCGTCAAGATTACGCTGGACCAAGCCATCGATTTGGCGGTGAAGCACAACCACACGTTGCAGGCCGCGCGGACGACCATCCAACAGAGCCAGGCCGCGGAAATCACGGCCTATCTGCGCCCGAATCCAACCTTCTTCACTGACTGGGAATACCTGCCGATCTCCAAGCCGCCAGGCGAGAGCGTGCCCGCATATCTTCAGAGCTCGACCGAGGGCGACATGGGGTTGAGTTACCTCATCGAACGAGGCAAGAAACGCCAGCGGCGGCTGCAAGCCGCCAAGGACGCGACGGCCGTGACGCGCTCGCAGGTATTCGACAACGAGCGCACCCTGGGGTTTCAGGTTGGCCAGCTCTTCTACAACGTGCTGCTGGCGGAATCGGAGCTTGACCTGGCGAACACGGATCTGAAGAGCTTTCAAACTACCGTGGATATCAGCGAACGCCAGTACAAAATTGGCGCCATTAGCCAGAACGATTACCTGCAGATCAAGCTTCAATTGGTGCAGTTTCAGACCAACGCGGAACAAGCGATACTCGCGCGGCATCAGGCGCTTTCGGACCTCCGGCAGCAGCTAGGTTACGAATCTGTTCCCGCCGATTACGGTGTCGTCGGCGACTTCGAATACCGGCCGCTGGCGGTCAGTCTCGACGAACTCCAGTTGAAAGCGCTGCAGAATCGCCCGGATCTGCGCGCGGCGGTGTTGGGCGTGACCGCCGCGAACAGCCAATATGCGCTGGCTAAGGCGAACGGAAAGCAGGATCCCACCGTCTCAGCCAATTACTCGCACGTCAACGGAATCAATGCGATCACCTGGTCGTTTAGCATTCCGCTGGCTATTTTTGACCGGAATCAGGGCAACATTGCGCAGACGCGCATCGCGATTCGGCAATCGGAGGAGCAGCAGAAGGCGGCCAGCGGACAGGTGCTGACCGACGTAAGAGACGCGTATGTTGGGGTGGAATCGAACGGCCGCGTCACGAAGATCTACGTTTCAGGCGTCCTAAACGACGCCAAGCTAAGCCGCGATATCAGCGAATACTCGTACCGGCATGGCGCCACGGCGCTGCTCGATTTCCTGGTCGCCCAGCGCAACTATGACGCCATCGAACTGGCCTATCGTCAGTCCTTGGCCGCGTACCTGACCTCGATCGAGCAGCTTCGCCAAGCGGTGGGATCGAGGAATTTGCCTTGATCCCAGGAATCTTCGACACGGCTTCGCGCGGCTGGAATGCGTGGCGAATCCAAAACGGAAGGTGGAACGGATGAAGAAAGCAGAAGTTCGGGCACGCATTGAGGAAATCGGCATCATCCCCGGCATTCGCGTGTCGACGCCCGAGCGCGCGCGTCTCGCCGCGGAGATGGTCAACCGATCCGGCATTCCCATCGCGGAGATCACCATGACTGTGCCTCGCGCACTCGATGTGATTTCTCATTTGGCCAAGACCCTCCCCGATATGGCTGTAGGTGCGGGGACCGTTCTGGATGCCGAAACGGCCTGGCGCTGCCTGGACGCCGGCGCCACGTTTCTAACCAGCACCGGGCTCGTCCCCGAGGTTGTGGAATTCGCGTTGAAGCACGACCTCGTGGTCTTCCCCGGCGCGATGACTCCCACGGATGTGATTACCGCATGGAAGACGGGCGCCGACTTCGTTAAGGTTTTCCCCTGCGGGCCACTGGGCGGTCCCGCTTACATTCGATCTCTCAAGCTGCCGTTTCCTCAGGTGCCGATGATCGCCACCGGTGGCGTGAATCAACGAACCGCCGGCAGTTTCATCCTGGCCGGGGCCACCGCTCTGGGCATCGGGTCGGACTTGATCAACCCGGAGGCTCTTCCGGTAATGAAGGAAGAACAGATCCAGGAACTCGCGCGCAGATACCTGGGAATGGTGAAAGCCGCCCGCGCGCAGAAGAGCGCAAGGTAATCTTTATGAGAAGCAAACTGGCGATGGTTTTCGGGCTGGGCGTGCTGGGAACCGCACTGCCTTTGCTCGCGGCGGAAGCTCCCGAGGCGAAAGGGCCCAAGCAGTCTCTCGAAATCAAGAGCACGGAGCGCGTGAACTTCTTGCCGGGCGGCACCATTCGGCTGGTCAATTCGTACGGCTACCTGACCGTGGAAGGTTGGGACGAGCCAGAGGTTGAGGTCACCGTCACCAAGTCGACCGATCGTTTCTACGACCCCGCGGAGAAACAGGAGGCCGAGCGGCGCTTCGCGCAGGTCCGCGTGGTCACCGAGCGGAAATCGGATAAAGAAGTAACCATTTCGACGAGTCTCCCGGCGCGCAATCCGTTCTTCCGATCCGTCCTTCCTTTGGACCGTATCGTTCTCACCAAGCCATTGGTGCCGAACAACAGGCGCGGCGTGACGGTCGATTACAAAGTCGTGGTGCCGCGCGACTCGCGGCTGGTGATTCGTCAGGACACCGGCTACATATGGGTAAGTGACGTGACCGGAGACATCGACGTGAACAGCCGCACTGGCGACATGATCGTGATGCTGCCCGACACCATCTCATACTCGGTCGACGCGCGAACCAGGCTCGGCAGCGTTTCTTCGGATTTCACCGGCAAGGGTCAATACCGGTTCGTGGCCGGCACGCACTTCGCTTACGCAAGCCAGACTCCGTCACGGCGCGTCTCTCTGCGCATGGGTTGCGGGAGCATCACGATCAAGCAGGTTCCACCGTCCGGTCCCTACTGGAAGGACTGAGGCGATCGCCGCATTTGCGTGCGTTCCCGAATTCCCCCGGAACGGCGTAATCCCATCTAGACAAACGATTAAGCAGCGTCTATAACAGTCCAGGCCCGCCACAGAGGCTCCCCCGCTTCGATTGCACCAGGACACTCCGGCGCCGGCTGCATCGTCTTTGGGGAAGGCCCAAAAAGGCCACCCCAAAGCGCCGTCACATTTTATAACTTCTTTACGGCCCATAAAAACCCTTTCACGATTCATGAAAAAGTCGTGTAAAATGGAATTGACGGGTTCTCAGGGCCGTCGAGGAGGTTTAACGTGTCTGCTGCCCAGCGGTTTTTTAATTCGATTGGCGTTGTCCTGACGCTGGCGTGCTTTGCCGTCGTCGTCGCTGGCAACACAGAACTGCTTTCGCGATTCGAGCATACGGGTTTCCCCCTGTCGTGGATTCTCGCCGGCGCCGCCGTACTCGCGTTTCTAGCAACTGAGTTTTGCGACTCCAGCGCTTCGCTTCCCGAGGAAGCAGAGGATTTCGAGCCGCAGTTCTCTTCCGAGTGGGAAGCGGTCGAGCTTCATAGCTAGTCCGGCAAGCAGCCGCCTCCCTGTCTTGAGGCGTCATTCAAAAGAAATCGGGTTGTGATCGCGCCGTGCGGTCGTGTGTCTGGCCCACTGAAAACACCAGTCTGACATTGCGCTCGCACCGCTGACCTTCCAGCGGCGCTTACGCCGGTGTCGGCACTGTCAGCCGCACCAGCGCGCCGCCGCCTTCGCGCTCGATGAATTCCACCTGGCCGTTGACCAGTTCGGCGCGCTCGCGCATCGAAACCAGGCCCATGCCTTGCCCGTCGCGCGTGCCGAAACCGACGCCTTCGTCCTCCACTTCCAACACCACCGAGCCGGGCAGGAAGGATAGCCGCACGGCCGCGGTTTTCGATTTCGAGTGCCTCGCCACGTTGTTCAGCGCCTCTTGCAACACGCGGTACAGATGGATGGCGATGCCGCGGTCCAGCTCGCGGCCGGCGCCGCTCTTCTCGTAACGGATGGCGATTCCGGTCTGTTTCTCGTAGCGCGGCAGGTAGGCATCCACGGCGCCTTCAAAGCCGGCATCGTCAAGGACCACAGGGTGCAGTGCCTGCGATAGCGTCCGTACTTTTTCGAGCGTCGCCTGCACCGTTTCGTGGATCTCGCGCAGATCGCCGCGATCCGTGCCGGCCTCCAGCGGCGTGCGGCGCTGCGCGCGCTGCAACATGGCGCCGACGGCGGTGAGAATCTGGCCGAAGTCGTCGTGCAGCTCGCGCGAGATCGAACGGAATGTGTTTTCCTGCATCGATATCAACTGCTGCGCCAGTTCGCTGCGGCGCTCGGAAAGCGTGGCCACGTGCTGGAACATCCGCCGGTTATAAACCACAAGGTAGATGCTGGTGAGTACCACCACGATCAGCACGGCCGCCAAGAAAATGTAAACGTTGCGCTTCGCTCGCGCGTAAATGTCCTGCGTGCGCGCGGCGGCTTCCTGCTCGCTTTCGTTATTGGATACGAGTAGCCGCGCCACGGCCGTGCTCAGCGCCTCCTGCCGCGCCTCCAGAGAATTACGGATCAGGTCGCGCGCTTTGCCGGGATCGGCCGCAGCCAAGGCGAAAACACGGTCCAGCGCATCCCAGAACTGCGTCACGCTGCTCGACAAATAGGCACGCTGGTCGGAGCTGCGGTCGAGCGGCGAAGACCGGCTCTCCTGCTCCAGCGCGTCGTCCAGGTCGGTCCGGATGCGGTGAAACGGCGCCTGCCACGCGGTCAGCGGATACGGTTCGCTGTCTTCGAGCATGTCGCGCATCGTCACCGCCAGCGTGTTCAGATTGTTCTGAATGCGCAGCAACAGCAGCGAGTCGGTCCGGTTGCGGTCGATGATGGAGGTCTGCAACCGCTCCAGGCTGCGCAATTGCACGATCGTGTACGCCGAATACACCATCACCCCCGATAGCGTGACGGCCAGCCCGGCCAACAAGCGGATTGTAGGAGATCGGCCTTGCTCCACTAGTATGTTCCTATTATGGCCGCACCGCGCCTGGTTGTGATATTTTGACGGCACCGGTGGTGCTGTCGAGTCCAATCGCTGCAGCCGCCTCCCGCGGGCCGGGCTCCGGCTGCTATCGGAGCCGCGACCGGAGGGAGCGGTACAGTTACAACGAGGCCTAATTTTACGATGACGTCACTACCCGGCAAGGTTTTCCCGGTAATCATAACAATCTGTGGAGGAGCGTGGCTCGCCCACACTCAAATCAATCAGGCCCAGCCCAATCGGGCCCAGCTCAATCCAGCACGCGAGGCGCGGCTCTGGGAGCACCGCAACCTGGGCAAAGCGTTTTATGAGAACCCAACCACGCAGCCTCAGGCGGTAACGGAATTCCGTACCGCCCTCGAGATGGCGCCCGGCTCCATGCGCGAGCGGTTGAACTACGGGCTGGCGCTGCTGCGCGTCGGCGAACTGGCGCGCGGCATCGTCGAGCTGGAAAAGGTGCAGAAGCAGGACCCCAAGCTGCCGCACACCTGGTTCAATCTGGGCGTCGCGTACAAAAGGCAGAGCGAGTTCGATAAAGCCCTCGTCGAATTTGAGGGAATGGCGCGGCTGGTTCCCACCGAGCCGGTAACCCATTACCAGATCGGCACGCTCCTCAAAATGAAAGGCGAGACCGCCGCGGCCATCAAACAATTTGAAACCGCGCGCGGCCTGAACCCGCTGCTGGCCGCGCCGCACTTCCAGCTCTACGGCCTCTACCGGCAAGTGAACCGCCAGGCCGATGCAGCCACCGAGTTGCGCCTGTTCCAGGAAGCCAAGCAGCGCCAGGAAGGCGCGGCCATTCCGGAGGATATGGACTGGTGCATGTACGCGGAGATCTACGATCCCATCGATGCGCCGCCGCCCGCGCCGCTGGCGGCGCCCGTGTATCGCGACGAAAAAATCGCCGACGGATTCACCGGCGATGAGGCGGGCCTGGTTGCGCTGGATCTCGATGGTGGCCCGCGGCCCAGCCTGATCGTCTGGGGCGGCGGCCGCGCGCAACTTTTCCGCAACGGCAAAACGCCGGTGCTGGACTCGGGATTGGAGACGCTGCGCGATGTGGTTTCGATCGTGCCCGGCGATTTCGATAACGATGGCTTGCCGGATCTCTGCGTTATCACCCGCACCGGCGCAGCGCTCTATCGCAACGTCAACGGCCATTTCCAAAAGCACGCCGACCTTGCGGCGGGCGTTTACTACACTGCCGTATGGCTCGATTACGACCACGATTACGACGAAGACCTGTTCCTCATCGGCCCGCAATCGAAGCTGATCCGCAACAACGGCGAGGCTGGTTTCAGCGATGAAACCGCGCGCTTCCCGTTTGTCAGCGGCCGCGCCCGCGACGCGGTCCGCTTCGATCTGGAACCGGACACGCCCTACTTCGACCTGGTAGTGAGCTATGACGACCGCCCCGCCGTGCTCTACCGCGACCGCCTGGTGGGCCACTATGAGGCCGTGCCGCTCGATGCGTTGCCCGCCGGCGCCGGTCACCTGGTGGCGCGCGATGTGAACCGCGACGGCCGCACCGACATCATCGCGCAAGGCTTGCTGCTGCTCAACCGCCCCGGTAAGTTCGAGCCGCAACCCGCGTTTCCCGATGAAGCGTTTCCGCCGCGCGAGGTGCTCGCCGATTTCGACGGCAACGGTCGCCTGGACCGCGCCCGCATCGATGCCGACGGGTCGCTCACCATCCGCCAGGACGTCACGCCTAACTACGGTAACTGGATCGAAGTTGCTCTAACCGGCGAAAAAAACCCGAAGGCCGCGGTGAACGCCAAAGTGGAAGTGAAGGCCGGCACAAGTTACGAGAAGATCACTTACGCCGGCATTCCGGTTGTCTTCCGCTTGGGTGATCGCGCCAAAGTGGATACCGTCCGCATCACCTGGCCCAATGGCCTGGTGCAGAACGAAACCAACCAGCCGGTGAATAAAGTGGATGCGATCAAGGAGGCGCCGCGCCTGGCCGGCTCCTGCCCGATGATCTTCACCTGGAACGGCAACCGGTTTCAGTTCATCACCGACGTGTTGGGCGTCGCGCCGCTCGGCGCCAGTTCGGGCGATGGCGAGTTCTTCCCCGTCGATCACCAGGAATATGTTTCCGTTCCGGCCGAGGCGCTTCAGGCGCGCGATGGCGCTTACGAAGTCCGCATGACCGAGGAATTGCGCGAGGTCTCTTACATCGACCAGATCAAGTTAATGGCGCTCGATCACCCGGCGTCGACCGAGATCGTCACCAACGAAAAATTCAAGTCGCCGCCGTTTCCGGAGTTCCGTCTGTTCGGCGTGACGCGCAAAATCTATCCGGTGGCGGCGCACGATTCGAACGGCGCCGACGTGCGCGACGCCGTGCTGCGGCGCGACCGCGTCTATCCGGATTCCTTCCGCCGCGACCTGGCCGGCGTGGCCGAACTCCATCATCTGGATCTCGATTTCGGCGACGCCGCGCGCTCCAACCGCGCCGCGCTCATTCTCTATGGCTGGGTGGATTGGGCCGATGGCAGCACCTTTCTTTCCGCCGCGCAGGCGCACCGCGATCTGGTCTTCCCGTATCTCCAGGTCAAGGACGCCGCCGGCAATTGGAAAACCGTGATCGAAGACATGGGCATGCCCTCAGGCAAGCCGAAGCCAATGGCGGTCGATCTGGCCGGCAAGTTTCTTTCCGCCTCGCGCGAGGTTCGCATCGTCACCAATTTGTGCGTCTACTGGGACGAAATCTACCTTGTTGAAGGCAACGCGCCGCCCGGCGTGCACATAACCCGGCTGCCGATAGCCGACGCCGATCTCCATTTCCGTGGCTTCTCCAAGCCGTTGATTCATCCGCAACGCAAGCAGCCCGAGCAGTTCGATTACTCGACTGTCAGCTACACTTCGATGTGGAACCCCACGCCCGGCCTGTACACGCGCTATGGCCCGGTCGAAACGTTGCTGGCCGAGCCCGACGACCGCATGGTGGTGATGGGTTCTGGCGACGAGATTCGCATGCGTTTTCGCGCCGCCGGCCTGCCGCCCGTGCCTCCCGGATGGAAGCGCGATTTCCTGTTGCTCGTCGACGGTTGGGCCAAGGACGCCGACGCCAACACCGCCTTCTCGCAATCCGTGTTGCCGCTGCCCTTCCACGCCATGAGCCGCTATCCGTACCCGGCGGACGAACACTTTCCC
>Ga0181536_10005682_pt1 | contig 12716 bp, 14 predicted proteins | sample PEATcosm2014_Bin_41_FD_121105 | JGI IMG/M metagenome (GOLD analysis project Ga0181536, IMG submission 121105) | Peatland microbial communities from MTU Mesocosm Facility, Houghton, MI, USA - PEATcosm2014_Bin17_60_metaG | ecosystem: Environmental > Terrestrial > Soil > Wetlands > Peat | place...
CATGCCCAAGGAGCTGTACTTTCCCGGCGTGACTTACGCGGCGGGGATCGCGCCGAACGCACCTGTCAAGCACGAGCAAGACGTCTACAACACGGCGATGAAAGCTGCGGGCGTGACGACCGATTTTCAGACGGGCATGCCTTGGGATGCTGGGCTCATCGTCGTGGACGCGCTGCGCAAGCTCGGGCCCTCGGCGACCGGCGCGCAAGTTCGGGACTACATCGCGAAATTGAAAAATTTCGCCGGCATCCTCGGCGTCTATGACTTCACCAAATTTCCGCAGCGCGGCGTCGGCATCGATGACGTCGTGATGATGCGCTGGGCGGCAGGCAGCGGCTGGAGCAACGCGAGTTCCTTCGGCGGTGCGCTGAGGTAGCGGTGGACGGCCGGTCGACCGCGTTCGACGTCGTCTTGGGCGCGGTCGGGCACCGGATTCGCCGCTGCCACCAGATCTCGGTCGCGCTGTTCAACGAAGAAGTCGGACCGTTCGACCTGACGACGGTCCAGTACGCAGCGCTTGACGTCATCGCTGCGAACGACGACCTCGACGCGACGCGTCTTGCCGCAATGGTGGCGTTCGATCGATCGACGGTTGGCGCCGTGCTCGAACGCCTCGAGGCGAAGGGGCTGATCGAACGTGCCTATCGCAACGACGACAAGCGCACGAAGCGACTGGCCGCGACGCCGGCCGGCCGGGCGCTCCTCGCCCAAGTTCACGATGCGGTGCATCGATCGCAGCACCGCTTTCTCGAGGTCCTCGATGCGGACGAGCGCCGGACGTTCCTGGACCTCCTCGCCGCGGTGATCGTTCGGCACGAGAAGGAGGGCGGCGCGGACCCAACGCCCCGCCGGATCACTTGACGGCCGCGTTGAGGTATTGACAGCCTGGCGGAGATCGTCGCCCAACCCCAACTGGCCGGCGACTGTCGTCGTGACTCACAGCGCGGCGGTATGGCAGCGGGCGAAGCGTGTCGTGCACTTGCTCCCTCAGTACGTGATCGACGGAAGAAAGGGGCCTTGCGGATCTTGGTAGATGCCGCGGCTCATCAGCGTCATCGTCTGCACGGCGCGCATCCCGTGTTCGAGGCACCACCGGAACAGGCGGTCGTTGCGCACCGGCACGAGCGCCCCGCGTCCCGGCTGATGGGGCGCTTTTACGAGCAGCGCGGCGACGGCGTCGTTCGATTCGCCGACCGTATGGCCACGGTAGCCGAGACCGGTCGTATAAGCCGCAAGCGCGCCGTCCCGCTCGACGACGAAGGCGCTGCCCGCGGCGACGGTTTGTTGCAGCTCTACGTGCCGCGCGAAGCCATGCACGAACGTGCACAGCGCGTCGCAGGCAACGATGTCCCGTTCGGTTGCCGGACGCACGTGAAAGCGATCGGCGGCGGGATCGGCGGGGACGCCGGTCATGGAGACGAGTTCTTCGCGCGGTGCGAACCCCAGTTTCGTGTAGAGTGACAACGAGCGCATATGGTAGGCGGCTTGGAGCAGGCGGCAGCCCACGAAGCCCCGCGCGTCGCTGCGTTCGATTACGGCCTGCATGAGGCGCCGGCCGATGCCGGAGTCGTGAACGGCCGGGTCGATCGTGATCGGGCCGACCCCGGAGATCGCGCTGCGCTCTTCCAGGAAGTTGCTTCCGACGACACGCCCGCCGAGTTCGGCTGCGATGCCGTATACCGCGGGGTTCCTCACGAAGTGACCGATAACGGCCGTGGCCACTTCCACGCTCGGAAAATCGGGCGGGAAGTTGTGCCGTTCGGCGATGCTACGAAATGCCTCGAAACAGATGCGCGCGAGCGGCTCGATGTCGGCAACCTCGACCGGGCGAAGCTCCAACGGCACTACGAGGCGGCGTGCGCGTTCGGGTCGATGATGTCGGAGGCCGGGAACGATGCCGGAATCGACTTGATGCGCGCCGCGAAGTCGATAACGGCCTGCAGCGGGCCGGGATCCATTCCGACGCCGATGCCCAGCGGCAGCCGGCCGATCAGCGCCGCGTCGAGCTTCGTGTAATCGACGATGACGGGAGCCATCTCGCGCTGGTGCGCGAGGGCGTAGGTCGATGCCTCGGCGAGGCCGCGCCGGAAACGCGTGAGCACGTCGACGTTCGCTTGCGCGTACGGCTTCACGCAGAAGTAGTACGTGACGCCGAAATATTTGGCGACGATGTCGAAGGGGTGACCGACGACGCGGAGGCCGCTGTCTTTGGCGATCTGAAAGTAGGGGTCGACCAGCATCGCGCCGTCGATGCGTCCGGCGGCGATCGCGTTGACCGCCAGCGGAATCGGCAACTCGACGAAATTGCTCGCCTTGGAGTTGCCGCCGTTCGCGTCGATCCAGGCGGAGGTGACCGTCGAGAACAGATCGCCGAGCGCGGGGCTCGCGATCGTCTTCCCAGCCAGATCGCGCGGTCCGGTGATCGGGCTATTCTTCGCCGCGACGAAGCCCGTGTTCGGGGCTTTCGTGTCGTAGACGTCGGCCACGGCCTCGAGCACGAGCGGAACGCCTTTGTTGTACGCGGCGATCAGGCCGAAGACGCTCGACTTCCCGACGTCGACCGAGCCCCCGATGACGCCGGCGGACACGGCAGCGCCGCTATTCAGCCGGTCGATGTGAACGTCCAGCCCGGCCCGCTGAAAGATTCCGCTATGGACGCCCCACAGGGTGCCGACGAGGTCGGCATCGGGGGTCCCGGCGACGCGAACGGTCGTGAGGTCGGCGGCAAACGCCGGCGCGGCGAGCGCGGCCACGCCGCCCGCCAAAAACATGGAGCGCGAAAACACCATAGCGAAAAGCCCTCCGTCACCGGTCTTTGTTTGCTCGAAGGGCGAGCTCCCTTCGTCAACAGCGAATGTATCGTGATTCGATGCCACGAATGGGCGCGCACCCGTTTCTGCTCGTGACGTTCATCGGCAGCATCACGCAGCCGGACGAGCGCCACGCGCGGATGGCGGCGTACCAGCGATCGCTCGCAGACTTGGGATATCCCGATTACAGCACCTGATCATCGGAGGTAACGGCATGCGTTTTCTCGGTACGGTACTCGTTGTTTTATCGATGCTGGTGCTTCCCATTGCAGGCGCGGCGCAGTCGACGGTGACCGTCGACGTGATCTTGCCGCTCACCGGATCCGCCGCGTATTCCGGCGCCGCCCAGCAGCAAGCGGCGCGGGTCTACGAAACCGAGATCAACAAAACCGGCGGCATTCACGGCGTGCCGCTGCATTTCGAATTCCACGACGATCAAAGCAGCCCGACCGTCGCCGTGCAAGTCGTGAACGACTTGCTGCCCAAACACCCGGTCGCGGTGCTCGGGCCGAGCGTGACCGCGACCTGCGCGGCCGTGGCGCCGCTGTTCGTGAACGGCCCGGTGAACTATTGCCTCTCGCCGTCGATTCTGCCGGCTCACGGCGGCTACGTGTTTGCCTCGAGCGTGACTCTGCACAACGCCGAGATGGCCATGTACAGCCGGGCGGTGAAGATCGGTTTCAAGCGGATCGCGCTCATCGCGTCGACCGACGCGAGCGGTCAGCTCTCGCTGCAGTACATTCGCGAGTTTGGAGCACTGGCGGAGAACAAGTCCCAAGTCGTCGACGTCGAGTCGTTCGCTCCGAGCGACATCAGCATCGCCGCACAAGCGGAGAAGATCAAGGCGGCGAACCCCGACATCATCTTCGTGTACGCGATCGGCACGGCGTTCGGCACCGCGGTGCGCGGTCTCTCGGACGCCGGTTTGGGGAACGTGCCGACGTATACCACCCCGGCCAACGGCGGCGCGAGTCAGCTCGAAACCTATCGCGCGTTCTTGCCGAAGACGCTGCTCACGTCGGGCTTGCCGTACATGGGCAAACTGACGAATCCCGCGATGAAGGCGGCGGCCGCCGAATACCTCGACGGCTTGCGCGATGCCGGCGTGAAGGTCGACCCGATGCAAACGTATGCCTGGGATCCGATCAAGATCACCGTCAGCGCACTGCGTGCGTTACCGGCCGGCGCCACCGCGGCACAGCTGCGTGCCTATCTGGAAGGCTTGCACGACTTCGCCGGTCTGTGGGGGATCTATGATTTCCGTGCCGGCGACCAGCACGGGCTCGATGGCCGCGACAGCATCTACGTTTATTATGATACCGGGCGGGGCGCCTGGGTGCCGTACGACGGGCCGAACGCGAAAACCTAAACGTCGACGTGCGCGTGCTCCTCGTCCTCTCGGTGCTTCTGCTCGCAGCCGGGGAGCCGTCCGCGCCCACCGTTGCCCTCTCCTCGGCGAAACGCCGCCGCCGTTGCCGCCGACGTCCGACTACCGGCTCGACGTAATGATCGAAGCTCCTGTAGCAACTGCGGATTACCTGCGGAGCGAAGTGTGAGCTCAACATCGCCGGCTGCAGGCCACCACGTCGTCATCGCCAAGTTCGCCACGATGGCGAAAGTTCTCACCCGCGGCAGCTTCAGGCGGCGAACGTGCTTCGCGGTCGCAGGGCTTTTTTGCGCATTGAGCATCGGTACCAGCGCGCAAGAGCAACCGGTCATTCATGTCGCGCTGAGCTCGTTCGAAGCGCAAGCAAACGTCTATTACGCGCAGGACCTGGGCCTGTTAAAAAAGGCCGGTCTCAACGTCGACATTCAGCAAGTCTCCGGATCGGCTGCGATCGTCGCCGGCATCGTCAGCGGCACGTTGCAGATCGGCACCGGCAGCGCGCTCCCGGTCGAGATTGCGCATGAACGCGGATTCGATGTCGTGTTCGTCGCGCCGGGTACGATGAGCGACATTGCCCAAATCACCAGCGGCATGGTCGTCGCGGCGAATTCGCCGCTGCATACCGCGAAGGATCTCACCGGCAAATCGGTCGGCGTGAACGCACTCCAGTCGGTCGACCAAATCGAGGTCGAAGCCTGGACGGACAAAAACGGCGGCGATTCACGAACCCTGAAGTTCGTTGAGGTGCCGCCATCGCTGATTGTCGATGCCCTCGAGAGCGGCCGCATCGACGTCGCGGAGATGGCCGATCCGAATTGGACGATGGCGCTCACGAGCGGACGTGTGCGCTCGTTCGCCTACGGCATCGACGCGATCGCAAAGCGTTTCATGGTGACCGCCTGGTTCGCAACGCGGCAGTGGGCGAATGCCAACCCCGAAGCCCTTCACAAATTCGCGGACGCCCTAAACCAAGCATCGGCCTGGGCGGTCAAAAATCCGGAAGCCGCGGCTGCGGTATTACGCAAATACCTACACACCACGACCACCGTTGCGCACGAGCATCACGCACGTTCGCTCGACCCGGCCTTGTTGCAACCCCTCGCCGATCAGGCGTATAAATACGGCACCCTTCCGCGCCCGCTCAACGTCCGCGAGATGATCTGGCCGTGACATTGAAAAACCCGCCTAGCCGAAAGCAGACGGGTTTCCCGACGTGGTGGAGGTGAGGAGACTCGAACTCCTGACCCCTTACATGCGAAGCAAGTGCTCTACCAGCTGAGCTACACCCCCACGGGCCGTCGGCGATTATACGGGAGCGGTTTGGGCCTGTCAAAGGCCATGGTCGCCCCCGGGCGCAGTCCGGTTCATCCGGGGGCGGAGGGCGGGGTACCTTCCGGAACGCGGTGGGAACTGCCGTCCGGGGCGCCGATACCAAGGCGCATGAAGGCTGACGCGGCGCTTGCTACCGGGGCAACCGTCGCCGTGGACGTGCAGGGCATCGTCGTACGGTACGATCGCGTCCTGGCGCTGGACGGCGTCTCGCTGACGGTCCAGCGCGGGACGGCGCTCGGAATCGTCGGTCCGAACGGTTCGGGCAAATCGACCCTCCTCAAAACCGTGGCCGGGCTCATCCGGCCCGACGCCGGCACCGTGCGCGTGTTCGGTGTGCCGCCGCGGTCGCTGCGGCCGGGCTCGATCGGGTACGTGCCGCAGATCGAGGAAGTCGACTTCTCCTTCCCGGTCAACGTACGCGACGTCGTCGACATGGGGCGCTATCCGCGCCTGGGGCCGTTCGCGCCGTTCCGTCCAGCCGACCGCCGCGCCGTCGACGATGCGATCGCCGCGGTTGATCTAGGTGCCTTTGCAGGCCGCCGCATCTCCGAGCTCTCGGGCGGTCAGCAGCAACGCGTCTTCGTCGCGCGCGCGCTCGCGCAGGAGCCGGAATTGCTGCTGCTCGACGAACCGTCGACCGGGGTCGATGCGGCGACGGAAGACGCACTCCTGCACATCGTGCGCGGCCTCGTCAAGGGCGGCATGCCGGTGTTGATGACGACGCACGATCTCGACCGCGCGCCCGACTGGTTCGACCGGCTCATCGTCGTCGACCGCCGCATCCTCGCCGACGGCGATCCCGAAACCGTGCTCGAGTCCGGCGCGTACGCGTCGATTCGCGAACACACGCACACCCACGGTCACGCGCGCAGCGACAAATGAGCGAAGACACCAGCTGGGACGACCGCCTCCGCGGCGTCTTGACCGACGAGTGGCAGAGCTCGGACCATCTCGCAGCACGGCTGCACGCCAAGCCGCACACCGTCTTGGCGCGACTCAAAGACATGATGCGCCGCAATCTGGTCGAGCGCCGCCTCGTGAGCAAGTCGCAGCCCACGCCCTCCGGCAAGGGGCGCGTCGGCAAAGCCACGCAAATCGCGCAGTTCCGCCGCACGCCGCTCTAGCTTAGGGGCCTTTGGCGAGCACGTCCGGATCGATGATGTCGGTGGCCGGAAACCCGTGGGTGATGAACCCGTACTTGGCCTCGGTGTCGATCAAGGGTTGAATGCCGCTCGCGTAGACCGACGTGCCGTTGGTCACGCGCGGCATCTGCGCGATCGTCGCCTGCGGGATGCCGGAGAAAGCCGCGAGCATCGCCTCGGTGTCCTTCGGATGGGAGTTCGTGTAGCGCGCTGCGGCCGCTTCGACGCGCGCGAACGTTTTCACGATGTCGGCGTGCTTCTTCGCAAAGTCTTGCGTGACGAACCACACCGAGAAGATGTATTCTTTCCCGAATTCGTTGTAGGCCGGGATGAAGCGGTATTTGCCCGTGCTCATCGCCGCTTCGAGCACCGGATACGAGGCTTCGCCCGCGGTGACGCGCTTGCTGTCGACGGCCGCAGCCGACGCCGACATCGGCAGCTCGACGAACTGGCTCGATTTGTAATCGAGCCCGGCTTCGTCCATCGCTTTGTAGACCGCAAGCTCTGCGAGGTCGTGGATGAAGCTGACGGCCGTGGTTCCCGTGCCGAGATCTTTCGTCGTCTTGATCGGCGAGTCGATCGGGACGAAGAAGCCGACGTACGGTTTGCTGGCCTGGTAGAGCGCGGCGGTGCCGATGATCCAGTACGGTACACCGTGCAAGTGCGCGTCGAACATCGTCGTGATGCTGGCCTTGCCGATGTCGTAGCTGCCGGCCAACACGGCGGTCGCGATCGCCGAACCGTTCGGCGACGATTTGTCGATCGTGACGTCGAGCCCAGCGGCCTTGAACATGCCGGTCTGCTGCGCGTAGAGCACGGCGACCATGTCGTCGTTGGGCAGCACGCCGACGCGAACCGGTTGCAGGTCGGCCGTTTTCGCCGGGCCGGCGGCAAAAACGAGCAGTGCGAGAGCGCAAATGAGTACGCGAGCGCCGGTGCACAGGGCGGGGATGATCACGAGAACTCCTTAGGGGTGATAGGCGGCGGGATCGTCGTCGGCGGCGTGCAGCACGCGATAGCGCCCGTCGGCGCGGGGTGCGAGAAAGCCCCATTCGGCCAGCGCGAACAACACTTCGCTGGTCAACAAGCGTTCGTGTTTGTTGGGCATGCCGGCCCAACGCATCGCGGCGTCGCCGACGTCGATCACGTTGTCGACGATCAACAGCGAGCGCACGAAATCGGTCGTCAGCTTGGCGCGTTCCATGCGCCGGTGCAGCGACTCCAGCGCCGCGTCGAACGACTTCCCGTGCGTTGGTGGGACGACATCGTGGTGGGGCACCGGCTCGTGTGCGGCCGTGACGTCGTCCTCGTCCGTATCGTGGTGGGCCACCGGCGCGACGACGGGCGGCGGCGGGACGGGCGGTGGCGGCGGTTGCGCCGCGGCGGGCTCTTCGGCAACGACTGGTGCCGCTTCGTCGTCGGCTTCGGGCGGTTCGTACTGCCACCGCGTCGGCGGCAGTGGCGGCCGTTCGGCTTCATCCGGCAAGATTTGCGTTACCGACACCGGCGGCGGTGCGGGCGCCGGTGGTGGCGGCGTCTCGATGACCGGGGCAACCGCAACCACCGGCACGGGAATGATCTCCGGCTCGGGCTCCGGCAGGGGCTCCGGTGCGACCACGATCACCGCTTCGTGCACGACCGCGACTTCCGGTTCGGGTTCCGGTTCCACCTCAGGCACGAGCGGCAGCTGACGCGCGCTCGGCAGCGCAATCTTCTCGCCGCGGCCGTTGTTGTCGCGCTGCATCTCGACCATCGCAAGCGACGGTCCGGCGCCGACGAGCTGCGGGTTACGTTCGAGCACGGCTTCCGCGATCTGCGGGAACACTTCGCCGAGCGCGACCGCCGCGGTTTGCAGCGGCACCACGTTGATCACGCGTGGTCGCGTCATCACCGCGAGCAGGATCTTGCGCGCCACGAGCTCCGGTGAGATGAGGGCGTCGCGCCGCGCGCCCGGCATGCCGGCGCGCGTCATGAAGCCGGTGTCGACCACGCCCGGATCGACGTAGGTCACGGCGATGTCGAGCGCGACCAGTTCGCGGCGCAGGATCGACGTCGCGCTGCGCAGCGCCGCCTTCGACGGCGGGTAGGCGCCCATGCCGGCGACCGGCACGCGCGCCACGCCGCTACCGATCATGAACACGTGGCCTTGCGATGCGCGCAGCGTCGGCAGCGCCTCGCGCGTCAGCGCCAGCGGCCCCAGCACGTGCGTGCCGAACTGCAAGCGCAACGCTTCATCGTTCTGCATCGCGATCGGTCCGCTGGCCGCCGCGCCGGCGTTGTTGACCAGGATGTCGACGTGTCCGTACGCGCCGACGGCGCGGCCGATCAACCCTGGCGCGTTAACCGGATCGCTGATGTCGGTCACGTCGGTTGCGATCGTGCCGCCCTCTTCGCCGACTTGGCCCGCCAGCGCCGCCAGCGCGCGCAAGTTCCGGCCGACGGCGTACACTGCATAGCCGGCCCGCGCCGCCTGCACGGCAAGTGCCCGCCCGATTCCCGAGGAGGCGCCGGTGATGAGGATGGTCTTCAAAGATGGAACTCCAGAAATCGGGCGTAGGCGTCGTGCGTCGTGTGCGGCAGATCGGCGTAGTACGCCGGCTCGAACATCGCGGGATCGTGGGATTCGACGACGCTGCGCGCTTCCCGCGCGAAAACCGAAAGCGCGGTCGCGACCGGCTTCGTCGTGCCGTCGGACCGGACGATGCCGAAGCTCAGCTCGTGCGGCGCGCGGTCGAAGGGCGGCGCGGTGCGCAGGTCGTCGTGGTAGTCTGCCCAGCACCACCAGTAGGCGCCCAGGCGCCCCTGGGCGTGGAGGCGGTCGAGCACATCCCGCGCGTAGGTCGCCATCTCGCTCTCGCTCAGGCACGCGTACGCGGCGACCTCGGGGTCGTCGGGCGCCACTTCGGGGAGGGGAGGCTCGCCGGGCAGCGGGACGCGATCGTAGGGCGAGCGCTTTCCCGGCGGACACGTCGGGTTGCCGAACTCGCTGAACAACACCGGCTTGCCGCAGAGCGACGCGCTGAGCGCGGCCAGGAACGGCACGACCTCGGGGTCGGTGCGGCTGCGGGCGAAATCGCTGTAGACCGAATAGCCGTGCATCGTCGCGAACGCCCACGGCTCGGCGATCGACGAGGGGCGGATGTGCCGGTCTTGCGTGAGGTCCTCGCCGTGCAGGCCGCCGGTAACGGGGTGGCCCGAGACCGACTGCAGATCGTCGGTGAGCCGTTTGCTCCACTCGCACGCGTCGGCGACCGACGCCGGCTCGCGCAGGTTGGAGAATTCGTTGCCCAGATCCCAGGCCAGCACGGCCGGATGCCCGCGCAGCACGGCGCCGGCTTCGCGGACGTGCAGGCGCTGCGCTTGGAGCAGGCCGCCGGTGTAGAAGTCGGCGCAGCCGTACGGCGACTCGCCTTCCTCGGTGATCGTGCGGAAGCGCCCGTTGGGGCGCGAGCGATCGAGGGTCCACGCGGGCAACCAGTTCACGCCGCTCATGTGACCGCAGAAGAGCGTCGGCATCGCCCGCAGCCGGACGGCGGCGATCAGCTCCATCACGCGTTCGAGCCGGGCGAGCATCGTGCGATCGAGCCGGTAGGGGTCGGGCTGAAAGTCGGCCCAGCGTAAGAAGAAGCGGACGCTGTCGAAGCCCAGGTTCGCGATGCGCGCCATGTCGTCGGCGATCTCGCCCGGATCGAAGCGCTGCCACATGTGCATCGCGCTGCGCCGCGGCCAATAATTGATCCCCAGGGAGAATCGCATGCAGCGCGCGCGTTTCGCAGTCGAGGGTGAGACTTCCGGTGAGCCGAAGGCGAGAGCGATGGACAAACCGCTGGTCGGGATCGTGATGGGGTCGACGTCCGACCTCGAGACGATGCGCGCGGCCGGGACGATGCTGCAAGAGCTCGGCGTGCCGTTCGAGATGAAGGTCGTCTCCGCGCATCGCACCCCCGACCTGATGTTTCGCTACGCCGAGAGCGCCGCGGACCGCGGACTGCGCGCGATCATCGCGGGCGCCGGCGGCGCCGCGCACCTGCCGGGCATGCTGGCGACCAAGACGCACCTGCCGGTGATCGGCGTGCCCGTCGAATCGAAGGCGCTCAAGGGCCTCGACTCGCTGCTCTCGATCGCGCAGATGCCGGCCGGCGTGCCGGTGGCGACGATGGCGATCGGCGGGGCGGCGAACGCCGCGCTCTTTGCCGCGCGCATCCTCGCGCTCACCGACGCCGCGCTCGCGCAGCGGCTCGCCGAGCGAACGGCACGCATCGCTCGCGAGGTCGAAGCAACGATCCTGTGATCCGCACGATCGGCATCCTCGGCGGCGGACAGCTCGGCCGGATGCTCACGCTCGAAGCGAAGCGCATGGGTTACCGCGTCGTGACGCTGGAGCCGTTTCCGAATTCGCCGACGGGGCAAATCGCCGACGAGCAATTGGTCGCGGCGTACGACGATCTGCGCGCGATCGGCGAGTTGGGCGCGCGCAGCGACATCGTCACCTACGAGTTCGAGAACATTCCGCTCGAATCGGTGCTGGCGCTGGAAGCCGACCGGCGGCTGGTCGATCCGAACGCCGCGGTCCTGCGCATCACGCAGGAGCGCGTGCTCGAGAAGACGTTCGTGCGCGAGTGCGGCATCCCGACCGCCGATTTCGCGCCGGTGCGGGATGCGAGCGAGTTCGAGGCCGCGCTCGCGGCGATCGGCTTTCCGGCCGTGCTGAAGACGACGATGGGCGGCTACGACGGCAAGGGGCAATGGGTCGTGCGCGATCGCGCGGATGCCGAGGCCGCGCTGGTCGAAGCGCGCGGCCGGGCGTTGATTTGGGAAGCCCTGATCGCGTTCGATCGCGAGCTCTCGATCATCGCCACGCGCGACGAGGACGGCGAGGTCGTGGCGTTTCCGGTCTCGGAGAACGTGCACGATCACGGCGTGCTCGCGATGACGATCGTGCCCGGGCGCGTGCCGCCCGCGGTCGCCGAGCGCGCCAAGGAGTACGCCCGCACGATCGCGTCGAGTCTCGGGATCGTCGGGACGTTTTGCGTCGAGTTCTTCCAGTGCGGCGACGAGCTGCTGGTGAACGAGATCGCGCCGCGCGTCCACAACAGCGGGCACTACTCGCTCGACGCGACGCAGATCTCGCAGTACGAACTGCACGTGCGCGCGATCTGCGGTCTGCCGCTAGTCGAACCGTACCTCTTCAAGCCGGCCGTGATGGTGAACATTCTCGGTACCGGCGAGGGCAATCGGCTCGAAGGCGTGCGCGAGATCTTGCGCGACCCGTTCCTGAAGCTGCACATCTACGGCAAAGCCAACGCCTCACTGCGCCGCAAGATGGCACACTTCACCGTGCTCGGCGACTCGGTCGCCGACGCGATCGCACGCGCCGAACGCGCCCGCGCCGCGCTGCACTGGGCCGACGACCGCGTCACCAGCCGCACGTAAGGGGAAACCGATGGCCAAAATCGTCTACGTCGTGCGCGTCGTGAATCGCGACCCGCACGCCTATCAAGCGAACGTCGACGGACACCGCACGTGGATCAACAAACACGCCGACGCGTCGTTCGTGCTGTGCGGACCGTTCGAGGACCGTTCCGCCGGCGGCATGATCATCGCCCAAGCCGAATCGCGCGCCGCCCTCGACCGCATCCTCGCCGAAGACCCGCTCCTCGCCTGCGGCGCCGCCACCCACGAAGTCAATCCCCTCGAAATCTCCCGCGGCTACCTCGCCAACGCGCTACGCTAGCACCCCCGTACAAGAGCAGCGCGTCCCCCCTGTCATTCCGAGGGGCGCGAACGAAGTTGAGCGCTCGTCGAGGAACGCGCCACGATCGTGTGCGACGGCCAGGGCAACTCCACTAACGTTGCCGGGTGAGAGCTTTCTCCGCTGCTCGCGCCTACGCGCTCGCGCTCGGTAGCGGCGATCGTGGCGCATCCCTCGACAACGCTTGTATATTGGGCCGGGGTCGCGAAGACCCCGGCACCACCAGCCTGGACGGTGGGCGGAAGCACGGACACGTCGCGACAACGCTTAGCCTTGAACTAGATCCCGAGATA
>Ga0181536_10005683_pt1 | contig 12715 bp, 10 predicted proteins | sample PEATcosm2014_Bin_41_FD_121105 | JGI IMG/M metagenome (GOLD analysis project Ga0181536, IMG submission 121105) | Peatland microbial communities from MTU Mesocosm Facility, Houghton, MI, USA - PEATcosm2014_Bin17_60_metaG | ecosystem: Environmental > Terrestrial > Soil > Wetlands > Peat | place...
CGATGGCGGCGGCGGATGCGAACGGCGGCAAAATCGTGTTCTTCCCGCTGCACTGGGGGCTCGGCGGCTTCATGTCGCTTGAGCACTTCAAGATCTTCTATTGGCCGCAGCTCCGCCAGATGATGATGGGCCTCGTGGCCCGCGGCTACATCCCCATGATATTCTGGGAGGGTGATTGCGCCTCGCGGCTCGAGACCATCGCCGATATACCGCCCGGCACCTGCGTCTATTGCTTCGAGCAAACCGACATGTTCAGGGCGAAAGAGGTTCTTGGCAGCATCACTTGCCTGCGCGGCAATGTTCCGCCCTCTATGCTCTCCATCGGCTCGCCCGAAGAGGTGCGCGACTACTGTCGCAAGCTCATCGATGTGGTGGGCAAAGGCGGCGGCTTTCTGCTCGACGGCGCCACCGGCATCCCGGACGAGGCGCGGCCCGAAAACGTGCGCGCCATGTACGAGACCGCGAAGACTTACGGCCGCTACGACTGACGGCGCGACAGGGCGGGATTGGACGATGGACGACGCTTCGGGTTTCGCTGACGCGTTCGGTCGCGATCTTCGTCGGCTTCAGGGGGATTTTGCGTGATGGGACTTCCCATACAGTGATGGCAAGCGAGGAATACGACTACATCATCGTCGGCGCCGGCTCGGCGGGCTGCGTGCTTGCGAACCGCCTCACGGTCGATCCGAAAGTCCGCGTCCTTCTTCTCGAGGTGGGACCCGACGATAATTCACTGTTCATCCGCATGCCGGCCGGTAACTTCAAGGTCATCCCGACCGAGCGCAGCTTCAAATACATGACCGAGCCCGAGCCCGCAGCGCATGAGCGCAAGCTTTTCGTGCCGCAGGGCCGCACGCTCGGCGGCGGCAGCTCGGTCAACGCCATGGTCTACATCCGCGGGCAGAAGGAGGATTATGACGGCTGGCGCGATCTCGGCTGCCCCGGCTGGGGTTATGAGGACGTTCTGCCCTTTTTCCGCAAGGCAGAAGGCAATGGGACTCTCTCCGGCCGCTATCATGGCGCCGAGGGGCCGCTCAAGGTCAACGACCTGCGTTACCACCACCCGCTGAGCGAAGCCTTCATCCGCGCAACGCAGGAGGTTGGCGAAACCCAGAACAGGCCCATCCCCTACAACTACGACTTCAACGGTGAAAGCCAGGAAGGGGTCGGCTTCCACCAGGTGACGCAAGCGAATGGCGAGCGCGCCAGCACCGCGCGCTGTTATCTGCGCGAGGCCGAGCGCCGGACCAATCTCGAGGTGAAGACCGGGGCGCTCACCGATCGCGTGACGATTGACGGCAAGCGCGCGACGGGGGTGTCATACCGCCTCAAGAGCGGCGCCGAGATCAAGGCGGCAGCGCGGCGCGAGGTGATCCTGACCGCCGGGGCCCTTGCCACGCCCACCGTGCTGATGCGATCGGGCCTCGGCCCCGCGGCGCATCTACAGCAGCATGGAATCGCGGTCGTGGTCGACAAGCCGCAAGTGGGCGCCAACTTCCAGGATCACCTCGGGGTACCTGTGTTTGGGCTCTGCAAGGAACCGGCGAGCGTTTTGGGCCATGCAAAGGGCCTCAAGGGGCTCACGCATTTTCTGCAATGGTATTTCTTTCGCACCGGCCTGGTGACGTCGAACGTGGTCGAGGCCGGCGGCTTCTTCGACCTCGACGGCGATGGGCGATGCGACACGCAGATCGCGTTCCTGCCGATCATGCGCGGCGAGCTCAACGAGCCTATGCCGACGCTGCATGGGCTGACGGTGCAGCCCTGCCAGATCCGCCCGAAGTCGCGCGGGGAAGTCAGGCTCAAAAGCGCCGATCCTGCCGCGCCGCCGCTGTTCAAGGGCAATTACCTCTCGGATCCCGAGGACGTGGCGCAGCTTGTCCGCGGTACCCGCTTCGCGCGGCGGATCTTGAAGGCGCCCTCGCTGGCGCGCGTGCTGATCGGTGAACACCTTCCCGGTGAGCACGTGCCCGACGAGGATGCGCCGCTTGCGGAGTTTGTGCGGCAATACGCCAAGACCGTCTTTCACCCGGTCGGCACCTGCCGCATGGGGTCGGATGCCGAAGCCGTGGTTGATCCCAAGCTGCGCTTCAAGGGCATAGACGGCTTGCGCGTCGCCGATGCATCGGTCATGCCGACGCTGACAAGCGGCAATACCAACGCCCCTACCATCATGATCGCCGAGCGAGCCGCCGACTTCATCGCGCGCAATGCCTGAGCGAAACTAGAAAGATCGAGGTTGTCGTGGGTCAGGCCGTCCAGGGTGGGCGCGGACTTGAACCAAGAATCGGCGAACCGCTGCTCTCTCGGCCTCGGGACAGCGCTGTCGCATGGTGGGTGATGGCGGTTTCTGCTTGATCCGCCCGTTGTCGCGCCGCGGCCAGGAATTTTCGGAACGGCGGAGCCGCCCTCTGGATCTGCCGGTCTGCAGCGGTACGGCTTGCCTGCTCGAATTCTTCGCGGTTCGCACCGTCTAAAATCTGCCCATAGGCGGACCGAAAATCGGCGAATTGCCGCTCTATCTCGCTGGCTCGGCGTTGTGCGGCCAGTAACTCATTACTCAGGTCGCGGACGCGTCGTTCAGCCTCCTGCAGGCGGCGGACGGTGCTGATCCGGCGGCCCTCCTCGACTTCGAGCGTGCGTCGAAGATCGAGATTTTCCTGGTTTAGCCGATCGAGCTTCTCGTGCCATCTCGCCGAATCGGCGATTGGACCGCAACCGTCATAATCCCTCCCGGCAAACTCGATACATACTTGGCTCAGTGGTGTCCCGTCGGCCGTGCGTCGGAAGCCGTTGACACCGGCGATAACTTCGTCGTCGCTCGTATTGGGGTGCAGCGCGACCTCCAGGCAGCGGATCGCCGTGTCCCATCTATTCCGTTCCATAGTCTGCCGTAGCCTCGCTTGGTAATGGGGCCTAGCCCCCGACCCAACTCAATTCCGACAGCGGATCGGCAATTTCTCCGTGAATCCCGCTAGGGTGCGTAACCGAGGCGATTATTCGCACCGCTGCTTAAAGAGTGCTGAAAACAGAGCGGCGCACTGACTCATGGCGGGCAGCAGCTCTCGCGTCTGAATAGCGATCGCCTGCCAACCGCATTATGTTTGCGGTAGAGACAAGGGGGCCGGAATGAAATCCGCTGATTCCACAGATGCTTCGGAAGGCGCGGATGCGCAGCAGCTCCGCGCCCTTGGCTATACGGCCAAATTTGATCGGTCGATGAGTCTGTGGGAAAATTTCGCACTGGGATTCACCTATCTGTCGCCGGTCGTCGGCGTTTATTCTGTATTCGACGTTGGAATGATGGCGGGTGGCCCGCCGATGATATGGTCGTATTTTCTGGCGGCGTTTGGCCAGTTCCTCGTCTGTTTGATCTTCTGCGAGGTGGTATCGCAATTCCCGATTTCCGGCGGGCTCTACCCCTGGGCGCGTCGGCTGGTCGGGAAGCACTGGGCGTGGATGGCCGGATGGATCTATGGCTGGGCTCTGATCACGACGATCGCGGCGGTTGCGGTTGGCGCTGGTCCATTCCTTGCCGCTCTTCTGGGGTTCGATGCGACGCCTGGAATCACGACTTCGATCGCGCTTGCCTTGGTAGCACTCTCGACCCTTGTCAACATAGCCGGAACCAAGTTTCTCGCCCGCGTAGCCATGGCTGGGTTCGTTTGCGAGATCGTCGGCGCACTGGTGGTCGGGTTCTATCTGCTCGTCTTCGCGCGCCACCAGCGCTTCGGCGTCTTCTTCGACGGCTTTGGCGTCTCGCAGGGCGGCTCGTACTGGCCGGCCTTCCTCAGCGCGGCCGTCGTCGGGCTCTTTACCTGCTATGGATTCGAGGCGTGCGGCGACGTCGCCGAAGAGACACCGAACCCGGGACTCAACATTCCCAAAGCAATGCGCATGACAATCTATGTGGGCATGGCGGCGGCCGCTTTCGTTTGCATGGCCTTGATCCTAGCGCAACCCGACATTCCCAAGATCGTGTCCGGCGAGATAGCGGACCCAGTCGAGCAGTTGCTCCTCAACGCCTTCGGCCCGATCGGCTCCAAGCTGGTCGTGATCGTCGTGATGGTCTCGTTCGTGTCCTGCATACTGAGCCTGCAAGCGGCGGCAAGCCGGCTCGTCTTCGCCTATGCGCGCGACGAGATGCTCGTTGGAAGCGAGTTTCTTTCGCGGCTCTCGCGTGCAACCCACGTTCCGACCAATGCCCTCGTTTTGTCGGGCGTTCTAGCCGGGTTCATTATTTACCTTGGTATGTACTTCGAGAACGCGATCGCCACCATCGTCAGCTCGGCCATCATCGGCATCTACGCCGCGTTCCAAATGATCGTCATCGGCGCCTTGAGCGCGCGGCTCAAGGGCTGGCGGCCGGCTGGTCCGTTCACCCTCGGAGGCTGGGGCCTTGCGATCAATCTCGCCGCGCTAGCTTACGGCGTCGGCGCCATCGTCGATATGTTGTGGCCGCGGACTCCCGACAAGCCGTGGTATGTGGATTACGGGATGAGCCTTACCTCCCTCGCAATCATCGGAGCCGGAGTGCTTTATATGCTGCTCGCGAAGCATTACGACCGTGGCGCCGCCCCCGCTGCGGATGCCTGGAAGCTTGTCGGGGCGGTGAAAGCGCGCGAAGGGCTGACCAGGCGATAACGGGGGGCGTGCATGTCGCAATCGTTGCATGGGACGGCTAGAGGTTTCGCCGCGGCCGCCCTGTTGCTTGGATCGTTCGTCATATCTTTGCCGCCGACGCGCGCGGCTGAAGTTCCGCGCCGGATCCACGTCGTCGAGCACGCGACATCGGACGCAACCGCCCATCTCGGCTCGCAGCCGGACAATCGCGGCGATATCCTGACCTTTGCCAACGACGTGTTCGACGCGGCCGACAAGACCAAGCTCGGATCCGACCAGGGATTTTGCATCCGCATCGTCGTCGGCAAGGCGTATGAGTGTTTGTGGACCATGTCGCTGGCGGACGGCCAGATCACCGTGCAGGGGCCGTTCTACGACGCCGGCGATTCCGTCCTGGCCGTGACCGGCGGCACCGGCCGGTACGCCGATGTTCGCGGAGAAATGAAGCTCCATGCGCACGATGCCCAAGGCAGCAAGTACGACTTCATTTACACCCTGCATCCCGCCGCGGCCCGCTAGTCCCGATGCTCGCAGCAAACAGCGATGGATCGAAGGGACGGATCGCGGGTCCGCGTCCCGCGCTCGACCCGTCCGAAAACGGGATGCGCCGGCCCTAGCGGGCGGTCCCGGATGCCGCGTCTTGAAAGGCGCGCTCGAGAATCGATAGGCCTTCGTCGAAAACCGCGTCCTCGATCGTCAAGGGGAAGAGGAAGCGCAGCACATTAGCGTTGGTTCCGCAGGATATGAGGAGCAAACCCGCATCCCGCGCCTTGGCGATGACCGCCTTGACGAAGTCCGGTGCTGGCCGGTCGGCCCTGCGTTCGTGGCAAAGTTCGACCGCCACCATCCCACCCAGCGCGCGAATGTCCGCCAGCATCGACATCGAGTTGATCTTTTGCAGCGCCTCGAGCCGTTCCTTCAATCGCTTGCCCAAGGCGGCAGCGCGCGCGCATAGATTCTCCTTCTCGATGACATCGAGCACGCCGAGTGCCGCCGCGCAGGCGAGTGGATGGCCGGCATAGGTGCTGCCGAGGCCGCCCGGCGGCACGGCGTCCATGATCTCCGCCCGACCGGTCACCGCCGAAAGCGGAAAGCCGCCGCCGAGCGATTTCGCCATCGTAACCAGATCCGCGGCGACGCCGCTGTGCTCCATCGCGAACATCTTGCCCGTGCGCGCGAAGCCGGTCTGCACTTCATCGGCGACGAGCAGGATATTGCGCTGGTCGCAGACCCGCCGCAGCCGCGCGAGGAATGCCGGTGGCGCCGGATAGAAGCCCCCCTCCCCCTGTACCGGCTCGATCACGATGGCCGCCACCCGGCTCGGATCGACGTCGGCATTGAACAGCATTTCAAGCGCAGCGATTGACGCGTCTTCCGTGACGCCGTGAAAAGCGTTCGGAAACGGCACATGAAACACCTCGGTCGGGAACGGTCCGAATCCCAGCTTGTAGGGCGCTATCTTGCCAGTCATCGCCAGCGTCATCATCGTCCGCCCGTGGAAGGCGCCGGCGAAAGTGATGATGGCGGAACGTCCGGTCGCATAGCGCGCGATCTTGACCGCGTTCTCCAAGGCCTCGGCGCCGGTCGAAAACAGGATGGTTTTCTTCTTTCCCGGCACTGGAACGATCGCATTGAGACGCTCCGCAAGCTCGACGTAAACGTCATAAGGCAAGACCTGGAAGCAAGTATGAGTGAAGCGCGCGGCCTGGCCGGCGACGCGGCGCATGATCTCCGGATGACGATGGCCGACATTGAGCACGGCGATGCCGCCCGCGAAATCGATATAGCGTTTGCCCTCGACGTCCCAGACTTCGGCGTTTTGGGCGCGGTCGGCATAGACTTGAAACGCGTTCCCGAGCCCGCGCGGGATTGCGCGCTCCCGTCGCGCCATCCAGTCGGCATTCGTGATCCCGCTCATCCTCGCCCCTTTCACCGCGCCCGCACCTGACCACCGTATCAGGCCGGCAAATTGACCCACACGGATTTCGACTGGGTGTGAGCCAGAAGGCTTTCGAAGCACTTATCGCGGCCGAAACCGGATTGTTTGTAGCCGCCCCAGGGCTGAGTCATGTCGCCATGGTCGAAGCAGTTGATCCAGACGACGCCCGCCTCGACCGCGCGCGCCATGCGGTGCGCCGTCGTAATGTCGCGCGTCCAGATACTGGCCGCGAGACCGTAGATCGTTCCGTTCGCGATCGCGAGCGCCTCGTCCATCGTCTTGAAGGGCAGGACCGCGGCGACGGGTCCAAAGATTTCTTCCTGCGCGATCTTCATGCCCGGTTTGACGCCGGAGAACATCGTCGGCTCGACATAGAAGCCCCGCTTGAACGCGGCCGGCACATCGCCGCCATAGGCCAGCTTGGCGCCTTCCTTCTTGCCAGCGCCGATATAGCCGAGGACGCGCTTCTGCTGCTCGCCAGTGACCAGCGGCCCCATGCTGGTCGACGGATCGAGCGGATCGCCAGGCACGAAAGTCGCTTTGGCGCGCGCGATGAATTTCTCGACGAATGCGTCGTGGATCGTGGCGTCAACAAGCAGGCGCGAGCCTGCGTTGCACACTTCGCCCTGGTTGCCGTAGATGCCGTTGACCGCGTATTGCACGGCGACGTCGAGATCGGGAACGTCAGCCATGACGATCTGCGGCGTCTTGCCGCCGCATTCCGTGCTGACGCGCTTCATGTTGGACTGGCCGGAATAGACCATCATCAGCTTGCCGATCTCTACCGAGCCGGTAAACGCAATCTTGTCGACGTCCGTGTGAAGCGCGAGTGCCTTTCCGGCCTCCTCGCCGAAGCCGTTGACGACGTTGAGCACGCCGGCCGGTCCACCCGCCTTCATGAATAGGTCGGCAAGCAGCAGCGCGCTCATCGGCGATTGCTCCGCAGGCTTGAGCACGACCGAATTGCCGGCAGCGAGCGCCGGCGCGATCTTCCACGCCGCCATCATCAGCGGGTAGTTCCACGGCACGATGCAGCCGACCACGCCGAGCGGTTCGCGCAGGATATAATGGAATGCGTCGCTCGCCGTGTTTGTCACCGCGCCTTCCATCTTGTCGATGCTTTCGGCGAAGAACTGAAAAGTGAGTTTGCTCGCAGGGCCGTCGATGGTCAGCATCTCGTTGATCGGCTTGCCCATGTCCAGCGTGTCGAGCAGGGCGAAATCCTCGAGATGCTCGCCAACCAGATCGGCGTAGCGGAACATGACCGCCATCCGGTCACGTGGCGCCATCCGCGACCAAGCGCCACTGCGGAATGCGTTGCGGGCCGCCCGGACCGCGAGATCGACGTCCTCTGCGCCTCCCTTGGCCATCTCCGCCAGGGTCTCGCCGGTAGCGGGATTGACGGTCGCAAAGCGGCCGCCCTTCTTGGCGTCGACGAACTTTCCGTCAATGAACAGCCGAGTCTCGGGTTTCAGCTTTCTAGCACGGGCATGCCAGTCTGGTTTCTCTATCTTGTTCATGGCGTCAGTTCCTGCTTTCGGCCTGTGGTTGGGTTCCGATCAGCGGACGGAAAATTCCGCGGGCAGATCTATGCCTTCGAGGGCGACGACGCGAGTCGGCGAACCGTCGAGCCCGACCAGCGGCAACGGCAGCGCCAGAATCGCTACGCGCGGCCGCTTGATCTTTCCGAGATTCTGGACGTACTCAATGTTGTAGATGTCGTTGCCCAGAATCTTGTGATGGATGATGCAGTCGGCACCGTCCCAGCCGCTGACGCGGGTCTGCGCTTCCTCGGAAAAATCGTAGACCACGGCCTTGGCGCCGCGCTCCACGATCCAATCGGCGCCGTCCGGGGCCAGGAATGGCCCCGACGACCAGAACGTGTCGGTGCCCCAGTGCTTGTCGCTCCATCCGGTGCGGAGGATCACGATGTCGCCGCGCCGCACGTCGTGGCCGCGGTCCTCGAGCGTGTCGCCGGCGATTGCGGTATTGGCTCCGTGGTCCGAAAGATCGATGACTGCACCGGTACCGATAAGCGATTGCAACGGCACTTCGTGGATCGCCGCGCCATCCGCGAGGAAATGGTTTGGCGCGTCCACATGGGTGCCGTGGTGGCAGAACAGGGAGAAGATCGAGCCCTGCCACCCGTCCTGCTTGACCGTGAACGGAGTCGTGAAATGCGCCGGTATCCCGAGGCGCCCCTCGCCGTCCCGGATCGGTGCCGACAAATCGATAATAATCGCGGTCACGAGCGGACGTTCCAGTTTTTCGGTCGGGTATAGATGCCGCGCTCGAACAGCTTTTCGATGACGCCGAGGTTGCGCGTGTCCTTCTTGTAGAGATCCTTGAACGTGCGGATCGCCTCGCCATTGTGGGCGTTCGCCGGATAGACCGTCTCGGCATAGACTTCGCGCAGCACTTCCGTTTTCAACAATGACGGGAAGTTACGGCTTGGGTCGGTGCGACGTTGTCGCAGATGTTCGAGGCGGATGGTGCCCGACACCATTCCCTCGCCGGGCCACGGCAAGCGCGCGATAATCTGGCCATCGTAATCGACAATCATGGAATCGCCCGCCATCATGGTGCGCGCATGTTCTGGCCCGATGATGCCACCCATGTTGGGCGCTACTACGTAGGTCAGAGTCGCCAGCGCACCCGACCGGTTGGTGATCTCGAACCAGCCCTTGGTGACGCCAGGCTCGGCCAGCGCCGGCCGGATGATGATTTCAGCGCCGTTCATCTGGACAGCACGAAAATACTCGGGATGATAGCCGTCGTTGCAGATGATGGTGCCGAGCTTGCCAAGCGGCGTGTCGCTTACCGGGAACAAGGTCTGCAACATCGATTTGTTCTTGCCGAACTCCTCGATGTACTCGTCCAGGACCTCGTGTGGGCTGGTCGTGATCTCGTAATGGATCGCCGGCGAGAATTTGTGGAACTTGTGGATCACCTCGCCGGTGGGATCGATGATGAACCCGCAGTTGAAGATGTGTTCCGGCCATTGCGGCAGCGTCTCGAGAGCGACGCCATAGAGATAAATGCCCATCTTCTTGGCCAGCGCGGCGAGCTTGTCGGTCTCGGGTCCGGGGATCTTGATCGCGATCTCCTTAATGTGGACGTCGAGATTCGCCCGCATGGTATAGCCCTGGAGGAAGTCCTCGGGGAAGGCAACGAGCTTCACCGGCGCGTAGGGCTGGTAATCGATCTGCATGTCCGGCGCCTTGGCGTTGGGCACCGAATAGACCGCGGATTCGAGGATTTCCAGCGCGCGGTTGAGATTTTGCTCGATCTGCTTGCGCTTGAGCACGACGATCGGCTCGGGCTGAACGCAAACTGCCGTGTAACAGTCGAGTGTCTCCATTGATTTTCTCCTGGGTGCGGGTGAAATTTAAGCGCAGCTCTTTCCGTCTGTGAAAAACAGCATCGCCGAGGCCGGCCATGAGACGTCGACCGGCTTGCCGATCTCGAAAGCGACGCCGAGCGACGCCACCTCGCTGGTCGATTTCAGCGCCACGAACTCGATGGCGCCCGGAAGATCGAGAATGATCTGCGTCGAGGCTCCTTGATAGGCGATCTCGCGCACTACGCCCCGGGCGACGATATCGTCGCCGCCGGCTTCGGTTCCCGGTCGAAGCAGGTGCAGCGCTTCCGGCCGCACCATGCAAGCGACATGCTGCCTTTCAGCGAGCCGCGCCTGCCGGCGCTGGACGACGATGCGGCCCGCCGGGGTGTCGATGCTCGCGCCTGTCGCCGTGGCGGAGACGACGTCGCCGGGAAGGAAGTTCGATTTGCCGATGAACTGAGCGACAAAGATGGTGGCCGGCGTCTCGTAGATCTCGCCCGGCGAGCCGATCTGCTCGATCGCGCCCTGGTTCATGACCGCGATCCGGCTCGACAGCAGCAGTGCCTCTTCCTGATCATGCGTCACGAAAACCGTGGTGATACCCACGGCCTGCTGGAGCGACTTGAGCTCGAACTGCATGCGCTCGCGCAGCTGGCGGTCGAGCGCGCCGAACGGCTCGTCGAGCAGGAGCACGTCGGGCTCGATGACCAGCGCCCGCGCCAGCGCCACGCGCTGCTTCTGTCCGCCGCTGAGATCGGTCGGACTACGCGCGGCGAAATCGGACATCCGCACGAGACCGAGCGCCTTTGCGACTCTGGAGCGGATATCGGCCTTGGGGACGTGACGCATGCGCAGGCCGAAGCTGACATTCTCGGCAACCGACATGTGCGGGAACAGGGCGTAATCCTGGAAGACCATGCCGGTGTTGCGCTTCTCGGGCGGCAAGCCCTCGACACGCCGGCCGCGGATGAAGATCGCACCGGCGGTCACTTCCTGGAAGCCGGCGATCATCGACAGGGTCGTGGTCTTGCCGCAGCCGCTCGGCCCGAGAAACGAAATGAATTCCCCCGCCTGCGCCTCGAAGGACACGTCGCGCACGGCGACCACGTCCTTGAAGTGCTTGCTCATGCCGACGACCTTGAGATCGGAAGCCGCCGGGTCGCCGGGCAAGCGCGAAACGCGTGCGGACGTCTCGGGAACCGCCGCCCGGGCGGGCGCCGGACCCGGATCGCTTGCGACCTGTTCGCGCGCCACCGATCTCATACTAGGAAATCTCCGAGTTTGGCGACGCGCTGCCCGATGTAGAACGCGAGCAGGATTATTGCCAGCTGGACGGTGGCGACCGACGCCACCGTCGGATCGGTATTGCTGAGCATTTGGCTGAAGATGGCGACCTGGATGGTCAGCGTCGAAGCTGTGGTGAGGAAGAGCGGCACCGGAACGTTGATGAAGGAGATCAGCAGGCAGAAGATCGTGCTGGCGACGATCGCCATCCGCATCATCGGCAGCGTCACCAGCACGAAGGCGCGGGCTCGCGTAGCGCCGAGGGTACGAGCCGTCAGTTCGAAGGACGGCGACACGCCAACGAGCACCGCAACGCAGGTTCGCACCACGTAAGGCAGGCCCATCACGGCATGGGCGATGACGATCGACAGCAGGTTGCGCGGCAGGCCGGTCGCGCTCCAGAAATTGAGCGATGCCAGGCCGAAGACCACCCAGGGAATGGTGAGCGGCGACAGAAGCAACGCGAAGAGCCCATTGCGGCCGCGAAAATCCCGCCGCGCCAGCACATAGGCAGCGGGCACGCCGAGCGCGAGAGCGAGGACGGTGCTCCCCAGCCCGACGATGATGCTGTTGAAAAAGGCGAGACGCCAGGTCCCGGACTGCAGAATCGTCGCGTACCATTTGAGGGTGATCCCGCTCGGCGGGAACTGGACGTAATTCGCGGTATCGAAGGATACGACGACCACCACCAACACCGGGACCGTGAGGAAGAGGACGACGAGCGCGATATAGGACGCGGTCGCGAGCCTGCCGAGACGGCGCGACAGCCCGAGGCGCGCTAGGAGGCCGCTAGAGCCGGGTGCAAACGCGCTCGCGACGGTGCTCATGCGCGCCCCCGGCGCAGCCGCGTTACCCGCAGCTGCAGCACGAGCACGATCAGCGAGAAGACCAGCAGCACCATGGCCAGGGCCGCCGCGTTGTTCGGGTCGTTGGCGACCGAGAACTGCTCCCAGATCAGCATCGGCAGAATGGTCTGGCCCTGCCCGCCCAGCATCATCGGCAGAACCAGCGAGCCGCTCGCCAGCATGAACACCACCAGGAAACCGGAGGCGATCCCCTCGGCGCTCAGGGGCAGGGTGACGAAGAGGAACGTCCGCCACGCCCCTGCGCCGAGATTGCGCGCCGCCTTCTCGATCGAAGGATCGATGTTCTTCAGCACCGCCGTGATCGGCAGCACCATGAAGGTGAACAAAACGTTGGCGAGGCCGACGATCATCGCGCCCCAGCTGTACATGAGGGAAAGCGGATCCCTGATGATGCCGAGCCAAACCAGGGTGGAATTGATGAAACCGTGCCGCCCCAGCACGACCAGCCAGCCGAGCGTAATCATGTTCATCCCCACCGCCATCGGGATGAGCGTCAGGAAATAGAGTGCGCGGCGGAAGGGCGAGCTCGACCGCACGAGAAAATAGGCGACCGGATAGCCGAAAACCGCGGTGACAGCGCCCACGGCGAACCCGAGCGCGAGGGTGCGCCACAGCACCTTGAGGTAATAGAGCGAGCCGAACATCCGCGTGAAGGCGGCG
>Ga0181536_10005684_pt1 | contig 12715 bp, 9 predicted proteins | sample PEATcosm2014_Bin_41_FD_121105 | JGI IMG/M metagenome (GOLD analysis project Ga0181536, IMG submission 121105) | Peatland microbial communities from MTU Mesocosm Facility, Houghton, MI, USA - PEATcosm2014_Bin17_60_metaG | ecosystem: Environmental > Terrestrial > Soil > Wetlands > Peat | place...
CGGTTTCGCGGGATTTCGGAACACCGTTTATTGGACTGCCTGACCCGACTGGGCCGGGATGTTCACATTGTTGTCAAGCCGGCGCCCAGGAGCCGGTCGAACGGCCGGCTGACGCTCTCCGTGGCATAGGGTAGGTTACGGTGGAGTGACGCCCAGTTCCCGCAGCAGCGGCGCGGGCTGGTAGAGCTTGCGCAAGGCCTCGACGATGCCTTGCGAGGCCACGTGCACAGCGCGCGCCTGCTCGTCGCTGTAGAGATAGGTCAGCGGCAGAGCCTCCAGGTTATTGTCGAAGATAATCCCCACGATTTCGCCCTTGGAGTTTACCGTGGGGCTGCCCGAGTTGCCGCCGGTGATGTCGCAGGTGCTGACGAAATTGAACGGCGTCACCAGGTCCAGCAGCGGCTGGCCATCCACCCAGCGCTGGGGGAGCTTATAGGGGTCCTGGTTTCCCGCGAGATAATACAAGCCTCCGAAGGTGGTGGCATAGGGAACCGGGGCTTCCGTCTTGTCCTTGTAGCCTTTCACCACCCCGAAGGTCAGGCGCAGCGTGGAGGTGGCGTCCGGATACTCGCCGGCGGGGAGCACCCTGAGCCGGTATTCGACGATGCGCTCGACGCTTGAAGCGTCCAGCGAATCGATGTTGTCCTCATATTTCCGGAGGAGCTTGCGAGCCGGTTCATCGAGCAACCGCGCCAGGCGGACGATGCCGTCGTCGGACTTAAGGGCCGCTTCGTGACTGGCCGCCAGACGCTTCCGCTCGGCGACATCCTTCAGCTTGGTGGAGCGCACGAACCCGGCGGCGGCCTGCTGCGGCGTCAGGCTGCCCAGCAGGGCTTTGACGGGCGCTTCCTTTTCACCCAGAGCCTTGACATCTTCGAGATACTGCGCCAGGAGCACGGTCTCGAGCGCATCGTCGATGGGCGCGGGCGAGTACAAGGCGAGCTGGAGCGAGGGCAGGGCGCCATCGCGGTACTGGGGCAGGCGCTGGTCGTTGGGTTTACCACGCTCCTCGGAGAGGCGGACGATCTGGCGGGCGATGCGGAAGAGATTCGACCCCAGGGCCGCGGGGCTCTCCAGGACCTGGTAGGGCTTCTCGAAGGGCGTCCAGGTCTTGTAAGCGGCGGCCACCTCGTCCCACACTTTGCCGGCGGCGGTTCCCAGCTTGGGGTCGCGCTCGACGGCATTGCGCAGCTTCTTTTCGAAGGCCTGTTTGCGTACCATCAGCACGACATCGTTCAAGCCGATGAGCTTGCCGGCCGTCGATTTGTAAGTGTTCGAGAAACCCAGCAAGGTCTCCTGCGCCAGGCGCCGGTTCTCTTCGCTCTGGGCCGCGAAGGCGCGCAGGGCTTGGATGCGCGTCTGCAAGCGCGCGAGGGTCAGGGGCAGCGAAGTGTCCCGGTAAAAGGCGAGCTGCGCGGCGGTCGAGAGGCGCGATGTGGCGCCGGGGTTTCCGGCGACGAATACCAGCCCGGTGTCCTGGACGCCATCGTCGCTCCACTTGAGGTAGTGTGGCGTGGAAGAGGGCTGGCCGTCCTCATAGGCGCGTAGGAAAGCGATGTCGAGGTCGTAGCGCGGGTAGGTGAAGTTATCGGGGTCGCCGCCGAAAAAGGCGATGCCGAACTCGGGAGCGAACACCAGCCGCAAATCTGTGTACTTCTTGTACCGGTAGAGATCGAAGCGCTGGCCCGCGAAAAGCTTGACGACAGTGCAAGTGCCGCCGGTTTTTTCGGCGCAGGTTTTCTCGATGCGCGCGATGGCGGCGTTGCTCTTCTCGAGCGCCTCGGCGGCCTTGACGCCATCCTTGGCCGCATCCTTCACCTGGCTGGTGACGTCCTCCATGCCGACGAGGACATCGGCCTCGAGGCCGGGGCACTGGAGCTCCTGCTGGCGGGTGGCGGCGTAGAAGCCGTCCTTGACGTAATCGTGCTGCGACGAGCTGACTTTCGAAATGCAATCGGAGGCCACGCGATGATCGGTGAAGACGAGGCCGTTGGGCGAAACGAACGAGCCCGATCCGCCGCCAATGCGCAGGGAGGCCAGCCGCAGGTTCTCGAGGAACTGGTCGGTGACCTCGAAGCTGTACTTCTCTTTGACCTGGTCCTTGGGGAATTGATTGAAGAGCCACATGCCCTCGTCGGCGACGGCGGGCAGGGCTAGGGCGCACAGAAAGAGGAGACGGCGGAATCTCATGAAAGCTCCAAGACTCCAGTGTAAGGCGGGGACACAGGGCGCGGGGGCAGCGTGACGGACGCTGGCGGCCGGCGCGGAATCGAAGTGTTACCATGACGGACATGGGTCGGCGAACCTGGCGCGGGTTAGTGCCGCTGGCGCTGATGGCGGGAGCAGCCATCCTCACCGCGCAGAGTTTCGATCCGCACGAGATCCGGGTGAGCGCGATCCCGTATTTTCCGAAGCCGGGGTACGGGCTCAAGACGGAAGCTCGGCTGGTGGAAGTGGGAGTCGTGGTGCGGGATGGCGACGGCCACCCGGTGAGCGGTCTCAGCAAGTCCGATTTTGAGGTCTGGGACAACGGAAAGCGGCGTGAAATAACGGTATTCTCGGTGCAGAGCGTGGCGCCGGCGGCGCCATCCGCGGCTGCTCCCGCGGTTTCTTCCAGCGTCGCCGCCGGACCCGCGCCGGCGCCCACGCCGGCGCCGGCCAAGCCGCGCTTCATCGCCGTGGTCTTCGACGATGTGAGCATGCCCCTCGGCGACCTGTACCATGCCAAGGTGGCCGCCAAGCGCTTTCTGAAGTCCGGCATGGCCGCCACCGACCGGCTGGCCGTGCTGACGGTTTCCTCCGGCCTGGTGCTGCCCTTCACCGCCGACAAAGCCGCGCTCTCCGAGGCCATCGACAAGGTGGTGCTGCGCCAAAAGAAGCAGGTCTGGGACGGGTGTCCATCGTTCACGCCGTATGAAGCGTATGTGACCGCGAACCATCTGGACTTGACCGTGATGACCCGGAAGGCGCGCGACCTGATGAGGTCTTGCCTCCGCTTCATCTGCCCGGACATCGATCCAGCCAAGATTGACATTTTGCCTCCCTGCGCAGCCGCGGTGGCGACGGTCACCGGGATGGCCGACTCGTTTTGGATGCAGGTGCGGCTACAATCGCGGAACACCATTCTCACGCTGCGGGATTTCGTCGATTTCATGGCGCAGGTGAACGGCACGCGGGTGATCCTGCTGGCGTCGTCCGGGTTCCTCGCGGGCACGCTGGAAGCCGATCAGGACCAGGTCGTCGATCACGCGTTGCGGGCCGGCGTCGTCATCAACTCGCTCGACGCCAAGGGCCTGTACGTGGAGGATATGCCGGCCGGCGGGCTATATAGGCAACTGCTCGGCACGCGTCCGCAAGATGCCACCAACCAACCGCTGGCCTATCTCTCAGACGGCACCGGCGGCCTGTTCTTCCACAGCAATAACGATCTGGACCTGGGCTTCCGCAAGCTGGGCATGCAGCCGGAGACCAGCTATCTTCTGGGCTACGTGCCGGACCCTCCGGATGGCAAGTATCACCAGTTGAAGGTGAGTCTCACTGAAAAGCGTCATGACAGCGTGCAGGCGCGCAAGGGTTACATGGCTGTCGCCGCCCCCGAGAAGAAGCCGGCGCCGGAGCGCCGCATCGACCGGGAGGTGCTCGGCGCCGACCAGTTGAACGAGGTGCCGGTGACCGTGACGGCGCAGCCGGACAAATTGGAGAACGGCCGGCCGGTGGCGCGACTGGCGTTCCAGTGGGACGCGGCCAAGATGCGATTCCAGCTTCAGGACGGCGCCAGGTCGCAGAAACTTCACATCGTGGCGGCGCTGCTGGACGGCCGCGGGAACTTCGTCGCCGGCAAGGAGGGCGTGGTGGAATTCGCGCTCTCGGAGAGCACGTTCGCGCGCGCGTTGACGGGCGGACTCAACATGGCGATGAGCCTGGAGGCGCCGGCGGGAACCTACCGGCTCCGCACGGTGGTGGTGGAAGACGGCGAAGCGCACGTCAGCGCGACCACGCAGGCGGTGGAGTTGAAGTGAGGGCGCGCCGCTCCGGTCCTACCGTTTCGCCAGCGGCTTGAGGATCTCCGATAGCAGGTCCGGAACGGCGGGGTCGCGCACCAGGTGGGGGTATCGTTCGCCACCGTGATAGTCGATGCGGTGTGTTTCGTAATACTCGCCGGTCTTGATCAGCAACTCCAGCGGCCTGGTAGTGGAGGCCGTGGCCTGGACGGCTTCACGCAATATTGTGGGCGTGAACTGGCGGTTGTTGACGGCCACGATGGTGACGGCGGGCGCGATACCGGCTTTATGGGCCGGGCCGCCGTAGGCAATATCGACGACCGTGCCGTCTTCCTTGACTTTGAGGCCCAGCGAGTAAGTGAGATTGAGCGTCTTCTGTTCCGCTTCTTCGGCCTTCAAAAACTCCGAGCGCTCGGCGTCGTAAACCAGCTTCCAGCCGGAGTGTTCGATGCCTCCCAGCGGCGCATGCGGCTCCGTCGAGCGCAGGCGGCTATTCAGGAAATTCGCCCAATCGTAGGGCTGGACCGCGTTCAGCCCGGCCACCACATCCTCGAAATCGTATGGCTTCATGGCCGGCGCTCCGCCGGGGCCTCCTTCGAAGGCGCGGCAGAAATCGTCCAGCGAACGGGCGCCCTTGCTGAGCTGCCGGATCGTGACATCGGCGTCCAGCCAGATCAGCGTGCCCTCGGGGTAGTAGTCCACGCTTCGGCGATAATCCGCGTAGTCGTTCCCTGCCTCGTAGAGGATTTGCGCGGCCACGGCCGTGTCTTCGAGCGGACGCCAGGTGCGGCCGAACTTGGTGTCGAGCGCCGCGGCGTCGATGGCCAGCGATTCGCGGAAGTCTTCCGGGGTCAAAAGCCCGCTCCGCGGCGCCAGGACTTCGCCCAGGTAATTGGTGAGACCTTCGTAGACCCACAACAGGTCTCCCTTCATGGGTGTATCGTAACCGCCATCGGCGCCGCCCGAGGTGAGTCCGATGGGCCGGCGGTATTTGCCGTTCCAGGAGTGCACGAACTCGTGCGGCAGCAAGGTGCCGGAGAGCTTTCGCGGGCCGGGGTCGACCAGCGTGCGCTCGCCCAGGCGGTCGTCGCTGGATTCGTGGTGCTCCAGGCCGAAGTGCGCCACGTGGTCGCTGAGGGTGAAGAGGAAGTGATAAGCCCGGTAGTGGCGCGATCCGAATAGCGCGCCGGTTTGCGCCACCAGGTTCTTGTACTCGTCGGCCAGCTCGGGGCTGATCTCGACAGCGCGGTCGCTGTCGCCGGCGAGATGCAGGTAGTGCGGGGCGCCGCGATCGGTACCCAGCTCGACCGTACGGAAGTGGGCGCCGGTGAGCAACGGCGAATCGATGAGAGTGGTGAGCGGCGCCGGCTGAAACTCGATCTCGCCCGCGGATTCGCGGGCGATGGGCAGCGCGGTTCCGTACCGCCAGGAGCTGGGCACGCGCAGAGTGGCCTGGTATGGCAGGCTGTCGGGCTGCGCGCCCTGGGGATACAGCACGAGCTGGTTCCAGTTGAGCACCGCCAGCTCGCTGGTAGTCGAGCTTCCGGAGGTGTAGCCGCCTTCCTCCGGCGGCGAAATGAAATCGAAGGCGGCGTCTACCGACGATGCTCCCTCGGGAACATCGATGTGAAACGCATACATGTTGACGCTGTCGCGCCTCCAGGCAACCGGCTGGCCGCCCTCCTGGAACTTCAGACCGACCAGATTGACGATCGGCCCGTCGGGCATGTGCTCGCCCGGAATCCATTCCGGATAAAGCAAGGTCATGGGGCCCGGGCGGGCGGGAATGGTCATCCGGACATGGAACAGCCGGCGTGGCGCGTCGGTAGCGTCGACGCGCAGGCGAACCGGGTTCTGGGCACATAGCGGCAGCCACGCCAGCACGGCCAGAGCGACACGGAACATGCGCATAATCTCACGATTGTACTGCACCGGCGGGGCTATGGTACGTGCGCACAGCCATCGACAATGGCGTAGAGGTCCGCGGAGTTGATCGGCTTGGGGAGATAGCCATCCATACCGGCGAGGCGGCAGCGCTCCGCGTCGCCTTTCATGGCGCGAGCCGTCATGGCAAAGATGGGAAGATGTCTGGCGGCGCCGGCCTCCGCCTGGCGGATGGCCGCGGTGGCTTCGAAGCCATCCATTTCGGGCATCTGTACGTCCATCAGGACCAAATCGAATCTCTCCCGCTCAACTGCCGCTACCGCTTCCCGCCCGTTGGCAGCCACCGTGACTTCGTGCCCCCGCCTTTCGAGCAGCCGTGCTGCTACTACCTGGTTGACCGGATTATCCTCAGCCACCAAAATCTTGCGGCTGGCCGCGGCCCGCGCCTCGCCCGGCCCGCCTCCGGTGACCGGCGCTGGAGGCTTTTCCGCGTGGTGATCAAGCACGCCGCAAATCAGTTGGCGCAGTTCCCAGGAAGTCACCGGCTTCGTCAGGTGAGCCGCCAGACCGAGCTCGCGGCAGCGCGCCGAGTCGCCGGTCTGGCTGGCGGAGGTCAGCATGATAATCGCCGCCCCGGCGCACTGTGGGTTCTGCCGGAGTTGTCTGGCGAGGTCGAACCCGTCCTCCACCGGCATGTGCGCGTCGGTGATGACGAGCGGTAACGGCGATCCCGCATCGGCCGCGGCCTGCGCAAACGCGAGGGCGGCCTTGGCGCTCGACTCCGCCCGCACCCGCATGCCCCAGTTGGCGAGCATCTCTTGAAGGACCAGGAGATTGGTCGCGTTATCGTCCACAATGAGAACCGCGACGTCCTTCAGGTTCCGCTCGGCCGGCTGGTTCCCGCGCTGCTTCTTTGAGACACCCAGGCGCGCCGTGAAATGGAAGCAACTGCCCTGGCCTGGATCGCTTTCCACCCACACCCTGCCGCCCATCATTTCCACCAGACGCAAAGAAACCGTCAGCCCCAGACCCGTGCCGCCGTACTTGCGAGTGGTGGAGCTATCGGCCTGCGCGAAAGGCTCGAAGATCTTTTGCCGCTGCTCCAGGGGAATTCCGATCCCCGTATCGCGAACGGAAAAATGAACGGCCATGGCCTCCGCGTCCCGGCTTGCCACCTGGGCCTGAACCACGATCTCGCCCTTGGCCGTGAACTTGAGGGCATTACCCAGAAGGTTGGTCAGCACCTGGCGCAGGCGTGTGGCGTCGCCCACCACCATGCCGGGAACATCGGGCGCCTGGCAGATCAGTTCGATCCCCTTCTGGCCGGCGCTCAGGCTGAAGCTCTTCATCAATTGGTCGAGCAAGGCTGGCAAATCGAAATCCACCGCGTCGAGGTCGAGCTTTCCGGCTTCGATCTTCGAGAAATCCAGAATTTCGTTGATGATGGCGAGCAGGTTTTCGCCCGAATTCTTGACCATTCCCAGATACGAGCGCCTCTCGGGCACGGTCTCGGTATCCAGAAGCAGTTCGGTCACGCCCAGGACGCCGTTCAGTGGCGTGCGGATTTCGTGGCTCATATTGGCGAGAAACTCGCTTTTGGAGCGGTTGGCCGCCTGCGCCGCCTCTTCGGCTCGCTGCCGAACCTCGATTTCCCGGCGCAATTCGGCGGTGCGTTCCTCGACACGCTCCGCCAGTCTGTGCTCGCTCCGGCGCAGGTCGCGCACACGGACTTGATAGAATGCGATGCCCGCCGCCGACACAGCCAGCAGGCACAGCGCGGCGAACCAAAACGTCTGGTAGAAGCGCGGCCGGGCCTCCAGGGGAAACGAGGCGCCGCTCTCATTCCAGGCGCCCTCCATGTTGCGCGCAGCCACGCGGAAGCGGTACGTGCCCGGTGGAACGTTGGTATAGTAAGCGGCGCGCCGGTTGCCGGCTTCCACCCAGTTCGCATCGAAGCCTTCCAGGGCGTAACGGAATTGCGTGAACTCAGGGAAGAGAAAGGTGAGGGCCGTGTAGTGGAATTCCAGATTGCTTCCGGCGCGGATCCACCCTCCGGCGGCAACCGGCTTCCGCCCGTCGTCGGTTACGCGTTCGATCAGCACCGGCGGGCCGGGCCGAGTGGTCATCAACCGGGCCGGGTCGATCTCCAGCAAGCCGCCGTAGGTGGCAAAGTACAGCTTGTGGTCCCGGCCTTGCCAGGCCGTCGGCGTTGTCCCCAGGGCGAATTCGCTGCCGCCTCGCATCCCATCGGCCACGCCGAACCGCCGGGGCTTGACGGCGCGCTGGCGCCCTTCGGCAACGGCATCCAGGTCCGCCCGCGCAACCCGCAGCATGCCGTCGCGGCCGGCCATCCAGAAGTAGCCTTTGTCATCTTCAAAAATCCACGCCATGTCGAGATCCGGCATGCCTTGGGCCGTGGTGAAGGCCGTGAAGTGCGTCCCGTCGATGCGGTTGAGGCCGGAGTTGGTCTGCGCCCAAACGCGTCCGGCGGCGTCGACGTCGATGGCGTATACAGTCTGGCGCCCTCCGCGCCGTGCCTGCACGGGACCGAATTGTCCGCCATCGAACCGCTGCACACCCAGCGCCGTTCCCACCCAGAGGGCCCCGTCGCCGCCCTCGGCCATGGCTGTCACGGGCACGGCGGCCAGGCCCTGTGGTTGGCCGAAGACCGCCATCGAACCGCCCTGAAACCGGATGAGGCTATCCCCCGAGCCGGCCCACACCGTGCCATCCCGCTGCTCAAACAGCGTGCGGATGGGGGGCGTAAACCTCCACTCGCGCCGCGCCCGGCCTCTCGGTTCCCCGCGAAACCTCTGCAGGACGCCCTCTTCGGAACCGGCCCACAGGTTGTCTTGGCGGTCGCGGATCACCGGCCACATCAGGTCGCGCGAGAGCCCGTCCTTCCGACGGTATACCACCATGCCTCCGGAGGCCTGGAGACGGGCGATGCCATTGCCGGTGCCGAGCCAGATGTCTCCGGAGTGGTCCTGTTGGACGGAACGGACGCTGTCGCTCGGAAGCCCTTCGCGCATGGTGCGCATGGTCACGCGATAATCCTTGAAGCGGTTGATGCCGCCGCCGGCGGTTCCCATCCACAGGCTGCCTTCGTGGTCTTCGTAGAAGCATCGAATGATCTGATTGGAGAGCCCGTCGCGGGTCTGATAGGAGCTGAACTTTCCCTCGGCAAACCGGACGAGGCCAGCGCCCTCGGTCGCGATCCACAGCGCGCCGTCGCGATCCGAAAGCAGCGCCAGGACGCCGGTTGGCGTAAACCCGTCGCGCTGTCCGTAGGTGCGGAAGCGCCCCTGGCGATATTCGCTCAACCCCCCGCCATGGGTGCCGACCCACAGCGCGCCCCCGGCGCCCGCCGCCAATCCCTGGACCGAGTCGTCGGGCAGCCCGTCCCGGGTTGTGAACACGCGTTCCACGCCGCCTTCGAACCGGTGCAGCCCGTCGTTGGCGCCCACCCAGACGGTTCCCGCCGGGTACTCCAGTATCGCGTGCACATTGGCTTCCCAGGCGCCTTTAAAGACGGAGACGCCGCGGCCGCGATCGATGCGCGCGAGGCCTCCGTCGGCGCCGATCCAAAACACGCCCCGCGAATCCACCAGCATCGCACGGGTACTGCCGCCGGGCAGGCCCGGAATACCAATCTTCTCGAAGCCGCCCTGGCGGTAGCGCACCAGCCCGCTCGACCCCGCGCCGATCCACAACGATCCATCCGGCGCCGCCAGCATAGCGGTGAGCGTGCTGCGCTTCAAGAGCGGTGTATCCGAGCCGTCGAACACCGTGAAATTCATGCCATCGAAGCGAGCCAGTCCGCCGACGGTCGCAAACCAGAGGTACCCGTCGGCGGTCTGCGCGATGGCGCGGACGGAGTCGTTGGGCAACCCGTTCGAGGTGGTCCAGACATCGTGGCCGAATTGTGAGAGAGCCAGCCTGGGATCCAGCCCCCAGGCGGGGACAGACCACAGGCCTATTACCAGCAGGCTGGCAGGGCGCAGTCTCACAACAGTTATATCGGCCACGCCGGGCCAAACCTTTATCAATCGCACGATTGTACTTCGCCCGCGGCGCTATGTTACCTTGGTGGCGGCTGCCCGCCGCATGGCGGTATGCGGAATGAAGTTAGCTTATATTCGCTGGAAAGATGCCGTGGCCGAAGAAGCCGGGGATGCCGGCACCAAGAATCCCCAGGCGCAATTGGTGGAGCTGCAGGAGATCGGATTCCTACTGGATGAAAACGACGAAGCCGTGGTGATCGGGATGGAGATACATAACGACTCCGAAGTGCGGCCGGGGCGCTGGCGCCTGCACATCCCCAAAGTCAGTATTCAGGAAATGCGCGTGGTGGAGCTGGACAAGGCGTTCACCAGAAGACGCAAAAAGACCGTCTGAGGCGTCGGCGCCGCCACAATAAGCCCACTTCAGATGCGAATCTATGTCACACTGATAGTGTGACAAAGACACCGACCAGGAGAGCCCACGTTGTTCTGCCCGAGGATGTCGTGGCCGGCATAGACAGGCTAGTCGGCAAGCGCGGGCGGAGCGCGTTTCTCGCTGAAGTAGCTCGCGAGGAGATTCAAAGACGCCGGCAGCGCGAGGCGCTCAAGGCCGCCGCCGGCTCCTGGAAGGATAAGGACCACCCTGAATTGAAGGGCGGCTCGGCCGCTTGGGTGCGGAAGTTACGCGCCGAATCCGAGACCCGGTTCCGGCGAATCCAGCAGCACCGGGATCGCGGCTGATGGCCGTCCTGCTCCTCGACACCACCGTCATCGTCGACGCGATCAACGGCAAGAGACAACGCCACCTGCTTCTTGACGAATTGCTGGCTCAGCGGAATCTTCTGGCTTGCTGCGGGATCAACGTCACGGAGGTGTACGCCGGCATGCGGCCCCACGAAGCCAGCCTTACGGAAGCCTTCTTGCGAAGCCTCAAGTTCTACGAAGCGACCTGGGAGATCGCCCGGCTGGCCGGCGAACTGCAGAACCGCTGGCGCAAGAAAGGGCACACCCTTTCCCTGCCCGATGTCACCATTGCCGCCGTGGCCTTGACCCACGGGCTTACGCTGCTGACGGACAACCGCAAGGACTTTCCGATGCCCGAGCTGGCGCTCTACTCCCTGCCATGAAGTCGTAGGGGCGAGGCATGCCTCGCCTCACATGCTCCTCGCGGCCGGCGTACTATGGGAGCTTGCGCTGCAGGCTCACGGGGGCCCGCTCGCGGTCCAGTCCCTCGAAATGGAAGCGCCATTCCAGCGGGACCGTTTCCGGCACGTAGCACTTTCGGTCGTCGCAGGCCTGGTATCGCAACGATCCCTTGAGGATTAGCTCGCCCGCGGGGGTGAGCAGCGGCCTCACGGCGTTTTCCGGTCCGAAGGCGATCTCCCGCGTGATCCGCACGCGCCCGCGATATACCGGCACGGTCTCGCCTATGGCCTTCAGGTGCAACTTCCGAGAGGCCGGGTACTGGAAAGGAAGCACCTTCGCCGCGGGGCTTTCCTCCAGCTTCCAGTCGATCGGAATGTAACCCTCGACACCGGGAGCGTAGACGTGCATATTGGGCTTGAGATCGAGTTCCAGGCTGAGCACGATGCGCTCTCCCGGCCGCGCCACGGCCATGCTGGCCGCCGTGGTCAGGCGGAGGTGGCTGGCCTCCTCGGAGCGGCTGTCCGAATCCGCCACGGCTCCAAACTGGCGCACCAGGATGTCGGAAGCGGATATGCGCTCGCGAAAGTCGTCTTCGAAGTACTTGGCGACAACCGTCCCCTTGGTATCCAGGATGAACGTTCCGGGGTACGGAATGCCGAACTGCGCCGTGCCCGTCTGCACCGTGTCATTCAGGATGCCGAAGGCGCGGATGATCTTCGATTGCGGATCGGAGAGCAGTGGAAAGGTGATGTGCCTGCGGTCGGCGAAGTTCTGCAACACCGCTACGGAGTCGTAACTGACGGCCGCCAGCCCCAGGCCCTGCTTCCGTATGCGGTCCAGGTTCTGTTCCAGCTCCACGAGCTGGATCTTGCAGAACGGTCACCAATCGGCGGAACGGAAGAACACCAGCATGGCGCCCTTGGGGCCCATGATGGACTGCAGCGTCTGGGTCCGGCCCGCCTGGTCGAGCGCCAAGAAATCGGGCGCCGGGCTGCCCACGGCCGGCCCGGTCTTGATGTTCTGCCCGCACAGAGCCGCCACGGCGACCAGAGAAAGCCAGGAGATTCGACGCATATGGATCTAGTGTAGTACAGGTTCAGGGCAGGCCAAAGCATGCCCTACCGGGGAGCCGGGCCACACCACGCCACCAGGAACCCACCGGACACATCAGTTGGACGGAAACCTAGGAAGCCGGCGCCGGGCTGGGCGCGGCCTTTTTCACCGCGGGCTTTTTGGCCGCGGCTTTCTTGGCGAGTCTGGCCGCGGCTTTCTCAGCCGCCGCCTTCTTCGCTCTGAACTCAGCCCATCGTTTCCTGGTGGCTGCGGCAATGCGCTCGCGGGCGGCTGGACTCATGTTCCGTTTCTTCGCGGGAGCCTCTTGGGCCTTGTGGTACTCGGCCCACCGCTTTCGCTGCGCCTTCGCAATCCGCTTCCTCGCGGCTGCGCTCAACGGGCGCTTCCCGCCGCGAGCGGCAGGCGCTGCCTCGGCGGCTGCGGCGGCTGCCGGCTCCTCGCCCTTCAGCTTGGTACGAAGCTCGGCCATCTTCGCTTCTATTTGGTCAAGCTGGTGCTGATAACCTACCAGCGCCGCTTGCAGAGTTTCGGAATCCAGATGTGTAGGCATAAAGAACCGATTATACTCACAAGTGACTCGCCGTGGGTAAGTGGGTCAGTAAGTCC
>Ga0181536_10005685_pt1 | contig 12715 bp, 10 predicted proteins | sample PEATcosm2014_Bin_41_FD_121105 | JGI IMG/M metagenome (GOLD analysis project Ga0181536, IMG submission 121105) | Peatland microbial communities from MTU Mesocosm Facility, Houghton, MI, USA - PEATcosm2014_Bin17_60_metaG | ecosystem: Environmental > Terrestrial > Soil > Wetlands > Peat | place...
CAGAAATGTCGACCGGGGTGCAGACGATTTTTTTCCACGGCGCGCGCAAAACAATTTCCGCCGCCTCCGGATCGAACCAGAAGTTGAACTCGTGCCGCGGACTGGCGGCGAATTCGGGATCCTCGGTCTGCGGGTTCAGGCTGCCGCCCATCAGCACGATGCCTCGCGTGAGCTCGGCGAAATGCGGTTCGATGGCGATGGCCAGCGCGATGTTGGTGAGTGGGCCGGCCGCGTAGATGGTGACTTCGCCCGGGTGGGCGCGCACCTGGCCGATCAGGAAATGCGCGGCGTCCTGGTCGAGCGCCTTGCCGTGGGGCGCGCCTTCGGCCAGCGGCGGCACTTCCCAGGGGCCATGGGAATTCGGCCCCCAGGCGCCCAGGTAGGCCACCTGTCCGATGAGCTGCGCGGCGAGCGCGGTTTCGCGCTCGGTGCGAACCAGCGGAAAGACCGCGCCGGGAACCACCGGGACATCGCCATGCGCGGTGAGTTCCAGCATGCGAAGCGTATGCTGGATGCCTTCATCGCGCCACACATCGCCGGTGACCATGGTGATGCCGAGCACCCTGGCCTGGGGCGATTCGAGAAGCGCCATCATCGACATCTGGTCGGAGCCGCCGGGGCCGGCGCCGTCCTGATCGATCAGAACCAGGCGCGGGCTCGCGGGCTGCGCCTGGCCCAGAAGAACCGCCAGCGAGGCGGCCATCATCCAACGCGGAATGCATTTCACCAGGGGAATCTCCTCTTCTATTTTGATACGAGCAGCTTGATGCAAGCATCTTGATACCAAGCGGCTGTCCCCGGCGGGTTGTTCCGGGCATGCTACTTTGTGAACAGAGGAGATCCCCATGACTGTTCCGGCGAATGCCATGAGGACGTGGACCGCGTACGGCAGCAAGCCAGAGATGTATCGGGAGCTGCGCAGTCAACTGGCCGCGTTGCTCGAAGGCGAGAGCGACCAGGTTTCCAACGCCGCCAACACCTCGGCACTGCTCTACCACGCGCTGCCGGACGTAAATTGGGTGGGCTTCTATTTCCTCAAGCAGGGAGAACTCGTGCTGGGGCCGTTCCAGGGACAGCCCGCCTGCGTGCGGATTGCGATCGGCAAGGGCGTCTGCGGCATGGCGGCAAAAACTTTGCAATCGGCGGTGGTGCCCGATGTTCACGCCTTCCCCGGGCATATTGCGTGCGACACGGCGTCGCGGTCGGAATTAGTGGTGCCGCTGGTGAAGAACGGCGTCCTGGTGGGCGTGCTGGACCTCGACAGCCCGTCGATCGCGCGCTTCGACGAAGCCGACCGCGCCGGTTGTGAGTCGCTCGCCGCCGTTTTCCTGGACCGGTGAGGCTGGCGTCGGGTATGGACCACCTGCTCGAGCGCGGCATGGCGCTCTTCAACCACGGCGAGTTCTTTGCGTGCCACGAGGTGCTGGAGGAAGCCTGGACGCCGGAACGCGGCCCGCGACGGCTGTTCCTCCAATCGCTGATTCACCTGGCCGTGGGCTTCTATCACCACGGCCGCGGCAATCCCGCCGGCGCCACGCGGCAACTCCGCAAGGGATTGCGCAAACTGGCCGGGTACCTGCCGGTTCACGAGTCGATCGATACCGCCCGTCTGGAGCGAGAGGCGCGCGAGGCTCTGGCCCGCATCGAAGCCGGCCAACCGATTCCGGCATACCCTTCGATTCACCTGGGATGACGGGCTGGTAGACTGAATCCGGGAGCGTATCTCATCCGGTGGTGGGCATGGTCTTCAAAACCACTGAGCGGCCGAAAAGCCGCTGATCGGTTCGACTCCGATACGTTCCCGCCACTCGCCTTACTAAGGAAAGCAGCGGAACACTCCCTAAATGCAGGTTTCAAAGGGCCTGGTGTTTCGGGTATATTACGTCTGAATTCCAAGGAATTCATAGAGGCATCCTATGAGATATTTCCGGCTCATTGCATTGGCGGCTCTGGCATGCGGGTTGATGTGGAGCGAGGATCAAAACGCACGCGCTGCGGACGGCGACGGCAGTCGCGTGACCAACGCGAGCGCGAGCGTAGCCCTGCCGCCGGTGCTGCGTCCCACCGAACCGGGTGACGATGTGGTTGTCACGCTCCCCGGTCCGCCCGCCAAGGTGACGGCCGTGGTCGCCCCCGTGCCGGCGCCCGCCACCATCGTGCGCAGGACTCCTCCGCCGGTGGACCCGGAGCGGCCCGTCTTGCGGCGGCCCAAGCGGACATACCCCGATGGCTTCGAGAAGGACGCCGCCGAGTACCTGCACCAGCGCTTGGGCGTGATGACCGAAGCCGACGCGAAGACACTGCTGGGTGAAGCGCTGAATTCCCGGCCAGCCTACGATGACGACAAAACCGTCAACGGCCGCATCTACGCCTATGCCGACCCCACCGGCCACTTCAAGCAGCTCGAGCTGGATTTCGACCAGAAATCGGGCCAGTTGCGGACGGTTTTCGTATATCCCCTGCAAATGACCTGGCTGCAGTGCCGAAAGACCTTTGGCGCCGACGTGCGGGCCACGCCGGCGAATAAAGGGCGAATATTCTATTCCTACCTGAACCGCCGCATGGACGTTCTGGTCGACCCCAGCGGTAAGGTGATCAGCCTGGGGATGTACTGATCCAGGCGCCGGCAAGACCGCTCTAAACTATTGTTTAAGAATCCGAAACCGGCGGCGGAGTCCGGGCGTTTAATAGATAGGCGATACGCTCCGCCGTGAAAGGGCGTATAGTGTAGCTATACAGGAGTCTCGGACTATGAGCCGCCCATGCATAACGCCCGTGGCAATCCTGGCCGCACTCAGTCTGTTGCCTATCGCCGCCCTCGCGCAGGACCAGACGACCACCGACCAGCAGGACCAAACCACCCCAGCCAAGAAAGATACCAAGAAAACCACGGATAAGAAGAAGGATCCGGACACGATCGGGGATCGTGACATCGGCAAGGGCGTGAACTTCTACTCGCTCGACAAGGAAATCGCCTTGGGCAAGCAGATGGCGCAGGAAGTGGAGCGGCAGGCCAAGATCGTCGACGATCCGATCATTGCCGAGTACGTCAACCGCGTCGGCCAGAACCTGGTGCGGAATTCCGATGCCAAGGTGCCGTTCACCATCAAAGTGCTGGACTCGGAAGAGGTGAACGCTTTCGCGCTGCCCGGTGGGTTCTTCTTCGTGAACACGGGGCTGATCCTGAAAGCGGAGACGGAAGCGGAACTGGCGGGCGTGATGGGGCACGAGATCGCGCACGTGGCGGCGCGCCACGGCACGCGCCAGGCGACGCGCGGCGACATCGCGCAAATCGCCACCATCCCGCTGATTTTCATGGGCGGCTGGACGGGTTATGCCATCCGGCAGGGCGCCAGCCTGGCGATCCCCATGGGCTTCCTGACTTTCTCGCGGGCCTTCGAGAAAGAGGCGGACTACCTGGGATTGCAGTACATGTACAAGGCGGGCTACGATCCGACGGCGTTTGTCGATTTCTTCGAGAAGATTGAATCGCTCGAAAAAAAGAAGCCCGGCAGCATTTCCAAGGTCTTCTCCACGCATCCCATGACCGACGACCGCATCAAGGCTTCGCAAGAGGAAATCCAGAAAATCCTTGCGCCGAAGCCGGAGTACGTGGTGAACACGTCGGAATTCAACGATGTCAAAGGGCGGCTGAACATGCTGCACAACCGTCGCAAGGTAACCCAGACCGATCCCAACCGTCCGCAGTTGCGGCGTGCGCCGGGCAGCGGCACTGGACCCGTGGACGCCAATAGCGACGGCACCACGCCGAAATCCGATTCTGACGATCGGCCCACCCTGAAGCGCCGCGATACCGGCGGCGGCGGCGGGCTGTAAGACAGGCGCCGGGATTCTCACATCTGGCCTGAGGAAGTGGCGCCCGTACTCGTGCGTGCCAGGAGGTCCTGGCGCGCCGGCGGTCCCCGATGAAACTCCCGCTAAATGGTTGCGAGCGTGTCGGCGTATAGCCGGTACGCCTGTTTGCCGAATAACACAAAAACAACGTGCTGGACTTTTGTCTCGGCCAGCTCCAGGTGGTTTTTCACTACGCCGAGCGCGATCCGCGCCGCTTCCTCCGGCGGATAGCCGTACACGCCGGTGCTGATGGCCGGGAAGCTGATGGTGGCTGCGCCGCGTTCTTCCGCCATGGCGAGGCAGGTGCGGTAGCAGGAAGCCAGCAGCTCCGCTTCGCCGTGCCGCCCGTCCCGGTAGACCGGGCCGACGGCGTGGAAAACGTGGCGCGCCGGCAGGCGTCCGGCGCCGGTCGCGACCGCGCTGCCTGTCGCGCAACCGCCGGTGCGCGCGCGGATCGCGTCCAGCTCGCGCATGATCTCCCCTCCGCCGGCGCGATGGATGGCGCCGTCCACTCCGCCGCCGCCCACCAGCGCCCGATTGGCTGCATTCACCATCGCATCCACCGGCACGCGTGTGATGTCGCCGTCCATCAAAACCATCTTCCGGCCCGTCCTGCTCATCCACTCCATAACTATCTATTACAATCATCCTTCAGTCTGAATGCGGGAGGCCTCATGAAAAACACCTTCGTTATCACCTTCGCCATCGGCTTGGCGGTGATCGCCCTGGCCGTGGCCGGCATCTTCTACGTGCAGCGCGGCGCCCACATGGAGCTGCCGGGCAAGATCGTGAAGATCCGCACCGTCCCCATCGACGAGGAGCATTCCGTCGCCGTAGCCGACTTCCAGCTCCACAACAGCTCCGACTACCCGTTCGTGGTCCGGACCGTATGGCTGGTTTTGGAGGACGCCGACGGCAGCCAGCATCCCGGCCTCACTTCTTCGGAGATTGACGCCCAGCGGTTCTTCGATGGCACGCCCATGCTCGGCCCGAAGTTCGCCAAGACTCTGATCACGCAGGAAACCGTCGCGGGCCGCGCAACCGAAGATCACATGGTGCTGGCCAATTTCGAGTTCCCCGAGGCCCGGCTCCAGGCGCGGAAACGCTTCTTTGTGCGCATCGAAGAAGTGGACGGCAAGATCTTCGAGCTCTCGGAAAAATAGCGGCCAGTGGCGCACGCACTCGTGCGTGCCGTGTCGAGACTCTTCTCGACACGCAGGCGCGGTACGGGCAGTCTGCCGGGACCCGGCGTCGGCATCAGTGTGCGCGCCGCCAAACGCGGCTTACCGCCGCAACACGGCGTTGTGCGGGTCCAGCACAACCTTGGCGGGCGCCTGATTCAGCGGCACCGTGAACGTAACCGGGTCGCTCGACGTGCGCACCCAGCGGGTGATGGCCGGCCCGTGCGCCGGCTGAATCTCCACCGGCACCAGCGCCGTGAAATCCTCGACCACGTCGGCCTGCGTCACGGTTCCCACCAGGCGCACGTTCGGAGCCTTGCCCTTCACCGCCCAGCTCAGTTTCAAAGAGGGGATGCCGGTTCCATAGACCCACTGCTCAAAAAAGGACGCGAGCTGCGGGTCCTCCGAGCGGGCCGGCAGAAACTGCGCGGCCAGCGCGCGGAACTCTTCGGTAGTGAGGTCGCGGCGGTCGTACCGCTTGAGGACCTCCGCCAGCATCGCCCCAAAGCGCTCGTCACCCATCCGGCGGCGCAGCATCTGCATGATCCAGGTGCCTTTCCCATACGTGATGGTGTGGTACGCGGAGGGCAGTAGAGAGCTCTCCAGGCGCAGCCCGAACACGACGGGTCCCAACGATTCCACCGTCTGGCCGCCCTGGGTCTTCTCCAGCAGGTAGTTGCGATAGCTGTCGAGCATCACTTCAGTCGAGTGCGGGCCTTTGCTTTTTTCGAGGTATAGCAAGGCCGAGAAATTGGCCAGCGACTCCATGAGCCAGGCATCCCGATAGAAACTGGAGGTCACGCGGTTGCCCCACCATTGATGCGCCACCTCGTGGGCCTCCAGGAGATCGTCAAAATACAGCGTTTGGGACTGTGCCAGGGCCCCGTTCCCGCCCGGCAGCGACTTCAGGTAGGACAGCGTGGAAAGGTAGATCAGCCCGGGGAAGCCCTGCCCGAAGGTGCCTGGGATGGGCGAAACCGTGATGTGCGGCAGGGCCGGCGGTCCGAACTTGGCCGCCATGAATTCGATCGACGAAGCGATTTCAGAAGCCAGCGTCTGCAGGCGTTCGAGCGGGTCATGCGGCGCCGGTTGCGTCATCGCCACCGGGGGATCGGTTCGGCGAGGCTTCCCGGGCGCGGGCAAAGTCACCAGGTCCGAGGCCTTCGGTTGGAGCGCGCGCTCCAGGGCGCGGTTGGCGCAGACATCGATCACCAGGTTGGAGCTTTGCACGCGGACGTGCTCGAAGTTGCCCAGGTTAAAAGCCGCGAAGCGGATGGGCGCGGCGGTGCGGCGTCGCGTGACCCGCCAGTCTCCATCGGTCGCCTCTTCCACCACGTCGCCGGCGGCCACCAGATCGAGATCCCGCGGATAGCGGAACGTGATATCGTAGTCGACGAACTGGAAGTTGTGCATGGGATACCAGTTGCCGCGGGCGGTCACAAAGAAGACGCGCTCGCCGGCGTCGACAATCACTTTGCCGGAGTGGTGGAATTCAAACTCGTATTCCCGGCCGGCGCGCAACGGCTCGGGCGGAAAGACCAGAAACATATCGTTGCCGCTGCGCGTCAGGCCCACGCGCAGGGGGTCGCGCTGCAACACCTCGGCGGGCCGGCCATCCACGGTGGCAGCGGTCACCGACATCTGGGGAGTGATCTCGAAAGTCACCGCGGCCAGGCCGTCCAGCGACGGTTTCACTTTGATCCGGGTCACGGCATCCACCGTCAGATCGGGATTCACGGTGGCCTGGATGCGATAGTCGCTGAGCTGCACGTCCTCTCGGCGCACCGGCGGGGCCTTGCGGAACGACCGGGCTTCAAAGCTGGTCCAGGTATCGAAGTAGAAGCGGTCGTCGCGGGTGTTCACTTGGCCGGCGGTGATCTGCTCCCGCGAGAAGGGATCGAAGACCACTTCGAAAGTGCCGAGCTTGGAGCTGTTGAAGAGGCCCGTGAAGAATCCGGAGCGGGCCGCCGCGCCGCCCGCCAGATCGAGCACCAGGCGCGCTTGAAAACTGGTAGCCAGGTTTTCGAGCGCGGGGGCCCATACCTGGTCCAGCGCCGCGGCGGCCGCGGGATCCTTATGGTTGGCCGGGTTATTGGGAAGCTGGGAGAGCAGCGCGTCGTAATCCGCGCCGGTGAAAACAAACATGGCGGCGCGGAAATGATCGTCCAGGTTGGGAGCGTTGATGTAGGCCGCCAGCGAAGTGCGCTCCGCGCGGTCGGGTGGCAGCAGGATGACTTCGCCGTCGCCGCCTTCCACATCGGCCGTGAAAACCGCCGCGATGCGCCTGCCGGCCACCGGTTTGGCGAAAATCAGATGGCCGTCGGTGAGATAGATCTTGAGGTCGTCCTTGACGATGCTGAAGTCGCGGACGCGATAGCACTCGTCGTGGTCGAAGCTGCTCTCGCGGATGGCGCGCGCCACGTCGGCTGCCGTGCCTGCCGCCAGGGGAAGGCAAAAACCGCACGCAACCGCCAGCACCCACCTCATAGGTGTCATCATAGCAGTGGGAGCGACTCGATTGCGATTTGTTACGTTTCAGCTTGGTGCCAGCATTGAGCCGGGCGTGCTGGTGGGCGGGCAGATCATCGGCCTGCGCGGCGCCGGTTTCGAGAGCGTGCTTGCGGTGATCGAAGGCGGCGCGGATGCCCTCGACCGCGTCAGCCGCTGGGTGAAGCGTCCGCTCTCGAGCGAACTGCCCGACATGGCGGCCGTCGCGCTTCGGGCGCCGATTCCCCGGCCCCCGAAAATCGTCTGCATCGGGCTCAACTACCGCGATCACGCCGCGGAAACCAGGATGCCGATTCCCGAGGTGCCGACGGTTTTTTCCAAGTACCCCACCGCGGTCACCGGCCCGGGCCAGCCCATCGTGCTACCCGGGAATTCGGCCAAGCCGGATTACGAAGCCGAGTTCGTGGCGGTGATCGGCAAGCGCGGGAGGCACGTTCGCGCCGCGCAGTGGCGCGAGTACGTCTTCGGCTACGCCATGATGAACGACGTCAGCGCCCGCGATTTCCAGATGGCTACCAGCCAGTGGATGATGGGCAAGACGTTCGATACTTTCGCGCCGTTCGGCCCCGCCATCGTGACGGCCGACGAAGTGCCCGATCCACAAAACCTCGAGATTTCGCTCACCCTGAACGGCGAGGTGATGCAGCATTCCAATACCAGCCGCATGATCTTCCAGGTCCCGCGCCTGGTCGAATTCCTTTCCAGCGTATTCACCCTGGAGCCTGGCGACATCATCGCCACGGGCACACCGGCGGGCGTGGGTTTCGCGCGCAAACCGCCGGTCTGGCTTCGCGCCGGCGATGAGGTCACGGTCCGGGTCGAGGGCCTGGGCGAACTGACCAACCCTGTGGTGGCGGAGGAATGGAAGCCGTGAAAAAAATGCAGAGCGCGGGCGCCGCCGCCCGCCGGGCCCGCTGACGGGCAATCGTTCTTCTTCGCCGCGAATCTGGAGTCCCGTTGATTTTTTTCTCGAATATCCATAAGCAGTACGGCAGGCAACTCATCTTCGTTGACGCGTCCTTTCAGTTGAATCCCGGCGAAAAGGTCGGGCTGGTGGGGCCGAACGGCGCGGGCAAAACCACCCTTTTCCGCATGGTGGTTGGCGAGGAAGCTCCCGACGAAGGCGAGGTTTCCGTCCCAAGGAAGCTCTCCATCGGCTACTTCCGGCAGGACGTGGAGGAAATGAAGGGCCGGTCGGCGCTGGATGAAGCCATCGCGGGCAGCGGGCGGGTAGGCGATCTGCATCACGAGTTGGAAGCCCTGCACCAGGCTCTCCAAGACCCCCATCGGGCGCGCGAAATGGACCGTATCCTGGAGCGCTTCGGCCATGTGCAGGAAGAATACGAGCACCTGGGCGGCTATTCGCTGGAGGCGCAGGCTCGCCAGGTGCTGCATGGCCTGGGTTTCGAGGATGACCAGATCGATGGGGACGTGGGAGCGCTGTCGGGCGGCTGGAAGATGCGCGTGGCGCTGGCGCGGGTGCTGCTCGGACGGCCGGACGTGCTGCTGATGGACGAGCCCACCAACCACCTGGATATCGAATCCATCATCTGGCTGGAGCAGTTTCTGAAATTTTACCCGGGCGCCCTGCTGATGACCACCCACGACCGCGAGTTCATGAACCGCGTGGTCACCAAAATCGCGGAGATCGATTCCGGCGAAATCGTGGTTTACTCCGGTGACTACGATTTCTACGAGCGCGAGCGGGCCATCCGTGAGAGCAATCAGCAGGCCGCCTTCACGCGGCAGCAGGCCATGCTGGCCAAGGAGCAGCGTTTCATCGAGCGCTTCAAAACGCACGCCGCCAAAGCCGCGCAGGTGCAGAGCCGCATCAAGGCGCTCGACAAAATCGAAAGGATCGAACTGCCCAGGAAGCGCCAGGTGGTGAAGTTCGAGTTCCGCGCGCCGCCGCGCTCCGGCGACCAGGTGGCCGTGATCGAGGACCTGCACAAAAGCTACGGCCCGCGCACCATTTATCGGGGCTTTAATCTCACCATCCGCCGCGGTGAGCGCTGGGCCGTGATGGGTCGCAACGGCGCTGGCAAGACCACCCTGCTCAAGATGATCGCGGGCGCCATTCAGCCCGACGCCGGAAGCGTGCGGCTGGGCGCCAGCCTCATCATGGGATACTTCGCGCAGCAATCGCTCGACATGCTGGATGCGGACCTGACCGTCATCGAGCAGCTCCAGCAGGACTTCCCGCAGGACGGCATGGGCTCATTGCGCACCCTGGCGGGGGCCTTCCAATTCTCCGGAGACGATGTGGACAAGCCCATCCGGGCGCTTTCCGGCGGCGAGAAATCGCGCCTCGCCATGGCGCGGATGCTTTACAATCCGCCGAACTTCCTGGTGCTCGATGAACCCACCAACCACCTGGATCTGGCCACCAAGGAGATGCTGGTGGAAGCGCTGCGGGATTTCGAGGGCACCATGATCTTCGTGTCGCACGACCGCACATTTCTGCGCGGCCTGAGCTCGCGGGTCCTGGAACTGGGCGGCGAAAGCGGCAGGGACTGCCATCCCTTGGTGTACCCCGGCTCCTACGTCGAATACGTGCGGAAGATGGGCCACGAGGCCCCCGGGATCTTCTCCTGAACGATCGCCGGCGCGGTGCGCCCATTTTCTGTAAGCGCTCACAGTTTTGCGCGGCGGAGTGATATCGTATGGCTGGAGGCGGGAAGCCATGAGTGACCGTTTGACGAACTCCAGGTTGAGCCGTCGTGAACTCTTCGGGACGGTGGGCAAGGCCCTCGTATTAACTCCGCTAATCGGCAGCGCCACAGTGCCCAGCGCCAACGCCGCGCCGGCCGCATCGCTCACCGGCATCGCTGGAATCGACCGCGTAACGGTGCTGGGCGGCAAGACCTACCTGCGAGGCTGGGCCGGATATGGCGACCAGCCGCAGCCCGGGCGCGGCGGCCGGGGCTTCGCGCCATCTCCCGTGGAAACCGGTCCCGCGCCCACGGTGACGTGGAGCAGGTACTCCGGGCCCGGAGCCGTGACGTTCGCCGACCAGCACGCCGCCATCACCACGGCGACTTTCTCCGCGCCCGGCGCCTACGTTCTGCGATTCACGGCCGAGAATGGCGAGGCATCGAGTTCCTCAACCCTGAATGTGTCGGTCGAGCCGCCGCCTCCGGCGCAAAAGCTGGATGCCGTGTACACCAAGAATTTCAAAATCGAGAGCCCTTTGTGGAACGCCCGCGCAAAGGCCCTGATGGTGAGTTGGATTCCGCATTGCGTGGACCAGATCAACCGCACCGACCTGACGCAGGGCCAGGGCGGAATCGACAATTTCATCGAAGCCGGGAAGAAGTTGCGCGGCGAGCCGCACGGCAATCACAAGGGCTACGTCTTCTCCAACGCGTGGGTCCACCAGACTGTGGAGGCCATGAGCATCGCCCTGATGATCGATCCGCAGGGCGATCCGGAAATCATCGAAGCCCACCAGAAAATGCGGGCGACTCTGGACGACTGGATTCCGAAAATCCTGGCCGCCCAGGAGCCGGATGGATACCTGCAGACGGCCTTCACCATACCCACGCCGGTGCGGCCGCGAGGCGCCCGGGGAGCCCCGCCCGATCCCAACACTCCCGAGGTGATCCCCGTCTTGAAGCACTGGGACCCACCCACGCGCGGCAATCACGAGGGCTACACCGCCGGCTACTTCCTGGAATCGGCCATCAACCATTACCTGATGACCGGCAAGAAAGATGTCCGGCTCTACAATGCAGCCAGGAAGCTGGCCGATTGCTGGTATGACAACCTGGGCCCCGCTCCCAAGAAGCCGTGGTACGACGGGCACCAGGAAATGGAGCAGGCGCTGGTGCGCTTCGGCCGCTTCGTGAACGACATGGAAGGCGGCGGCAAGGGCCGGAAGTACATCGAGCTGGCCAAGTTCCTGCTGGATTGCCGCTACACCGCGGCGGTCAATCCCGAGCGCGACCGGTCGGAGTACGACCAGAGCCATCTGCCCGTGGTTCAGCAGTATGAAGCCGTGGGGCACGCCGTGCGCGCGGTCTACACGTACTCCGGCATGGCGGACGTGGCAGTGGAGACTCACGATCCGGATTATCAGAGCGCCGTGAAATCGCTCTGGGATAACATCGTCAACAAGAAATATTATGTGACGGGCGGAGTGGGAAGCGGCGAGACGTCGGAGGGCTTCGGTCCGAATTATTCGCTCAGAAACGCTGCTTACTGCGAATCCTGCTCGAGTTGCGGCGAGATCTTCTTCCAGTGGAAGATGAATCTGGCTTATCACGACGCCCGGTACGCGGACCTGTACGAACAAACCATGTACAACGCATTACTGGGCGGAACGGATCTGGAAGGCAGGCACTTCTACTACACGAACCCGCTGGATGCCGTCGAAGAGCGCACCTCCTGGCACGTCTGCCCCTGCTGCGTGGGCAATATTCCGCGCACGCTGCTCATGATGCCCACCTGGGTGTACGCCAAGAGCGCCGATGGCGTGTATGTCAACCTGTTCGTGGGAAGCACCATCACGCTGGAGAACGTGGGCGGCACGGATGTCGAGATGGTGCAGGCAACCGACTATCCGTGGAGCGGCAAGGTGGCCATCACGGTGAACCCCAAAGTCGCGAAGCAGTTCAGTGTCCGGGTCCGCGTGCCGAACCACAACGTCAGTAGCCTCTACCAGAGCACGCCGGAAGTCGGCGGCCTGACGTCGCTGGCGGTGAACGGGGTGGCCGTGCCGCACACCATGGAAAAGGGCTACGCGGTAGTCGCGCGCACCTGGAAGGCCGGCGACAAAATCGAGCTGGTGGTGCCGCTGAAGGTCCAGCGGGTGCGAGCCAGCACGCGCATCGCGGCCGATCAGAACAAAGTGGCGCTGCGCTATGGTCCTCTGCTGTACAGCATCGAGAAAGTCGACCAGGATATCGCCAAGAGCCTGAAGGCGGATTCCGCTCTCACCACCGAGTGGAAGAAGGATCTGCTGGGCGGGGTGATGGTGATCAAGGGTGAGTTCGCCGATGGCAGCCCAATGATGGCCATCCCCAACTATGCGCGGGCCAATCGCGATCCCGCGCCGGCGCCACGGCCGGCTGCCCCCGCGGACGGCGGCCGGGGCCGCGGTTTCCGTCCCCAGCCCAACTCCGTCGTCTGGATCAAGGAAGCGTAGTAGCTTGCTTCAGAGGCTCGTTGAC
>Ga0181536_10005687_pt1 | contig 12715 bp, 11 predicted proteins | sample PEATcosm2014_Bin_41_FD_121105 | JGI IMG/M metagenome (GOLD analysis project Ga0181536, IMG submission 121105) | Peatland microbial communities from MTU Mesocosm Facility, Houghton, MI, USA - PEATcosm2014_Bin17_60_metaG | ecosystem: Environmental > Terrestrial > Soil > Wetlands > Peat | place...
CCGGCTCGTCCGGGCCACCTATCGCCGCACCGTGCTTGAACAGGTGGCCCGGACGAGCCGGGCCATGACGTGGAAGAGAGGACGCCATGTGTCAATCTTTAAGGGGGTTGGTATTACTGGCATCGTGGACGCGGCCGCGCCGAAGCATCTCGGCGACGAACACGCCGATGTTGTCTCGAACGCCGTGAATATGCGCGAGCGTATCCGCCCGGCTGTCGTACGTGTCGCTCATGGCGAAAGTGCCCCCAGTCGCCCGCTATTTGCCGGCTTTCTCGACCGCCGCGAAATCCACCGCGGTCAGGAACTGCTTCAACGTGTCCTCCGGCAGGCCCTTGCCCTCGACCCGCACCAGGATCCGGTCCCCGACAAACGTGGTGAACGCGCCATCGTCTTTCATGTAGAGCGTGCGCCGCCCATTGACGATCTCCGTGCGCATGCCGCCCATCGCCGCCAGGCCGCTGGACGCCAGCGCCGACATCGCCTGCAGCAACGGCGAGTCCGCCAGGATCGATACCGTCACCGTGTCGTTGCCCTTGTGGTATTTCCGCGATGCCCCGGTGCCGCCACCCGCCATGGCGATGCCGGCGGAGACCGTCTCCACGTCATCCGCTTTCCATCCCTCGGGCGCGGCGGGCAGCAGAGCGCCGTAGGCGTCCGCCCGGCTTTGCCGCAGCAGATTGAGCGCCGCTTCCAGGCCGGCGATCGCCGTCGGCAGATCCTTCTTCGCATAGGCGGTCAGCGCCTCGTTGATCTGATCGGTCACGTCGTCCGCGCGCCCCGCCGCCAGCGGAGCCGCCGCGATGAGCAGCGACAGCATCAGAATCCGGATCTTCATCAGTCGCGACTCCCTCATCACCGATGCCACCTTGGCATGGATCCCGGCCGAAATCACGGCGGTTTCACTTCAACTGGTCGGCGACTTTCGCCAGGCCGGCGTTGGCACAGGCCTCGTCCTTCTCGCCGCCCGGCACGCCGCCGACGCCAACGCCGCCCAACACGTCGGTGCCGAGCTTGATCGGCACACCGCCGGCGAGGGCGAACACGCCGGTCGGGTCCTTCAACGCCGCCGCCGGATTGGCGGTCAGCGCGGTGAACGCCGCGCTGGTCATCCCGAATGTAGCGGCGGTGAAGGCCTTGCGCCGCGACGACTCGGCCGTGTGCGGTCCCGCCGCCGGATCGCGGATGAATGCCAGCAGGTTGCCGCCGCGATCGACCACGGCGGCGGAGACCCGGCAGCCATCCTGCTGGCACCGCGCCAACGCCCCCATCACCATCGCGTTGGCCGCCTCGGCCCTCAGTGCCCGGCCTGGCATGACGGCCTGCGCCGAGGCCTGGGATGCGCACCCGAACCAGGCGGCGGCCGTCATGATCCCGAGACGAAGCAGCCTGCGAACCTCGCTTTGTTTCATTCCTGGCGTGCCACCGCCTGATACGCCGCGATACAGGCGACGTCGACGATCTGGCTGACCGACGCATCCATCGGCACGATCTGCACCGGCCGCTCCATGCCGATCAGCAACGGTCCGATCGTCGTTCCTCCCCCGAGATGATGCATCAGCCGCGCGTTGATGTGCGCGGAATGCAGGCCGGGCATCACCAGGACATTCGCGTCGCCGGTCAACCGGCAGAACGGATACAACGCCCGGATCGACGATTCCAGCGCCACATCCGGACTCATTTCGCCGTCATACTCGAAATCGACCTTGCGTCCATCGAGGATTTTCACCGCGTCCAGCATGGGCGCCACCCGGTCATGCGCCGGGTCGCCAAACGTCGAATGCGACAGCAACGCCACCCTGGGCTCGTGCCCCATCAGCTTCGCCGCGGCGGCGGCGCCGACGACGATATCCGCCAGCTGCTCGGCATCCGGCCGGAAATGCACCAGCGAGTCGGCGATGAAAATCGTCCGCTCATGCGGCCCGAACATCAGCGTCAGACCGAACGCGATGTGACCCGGTTTCGAGCCGATGGCATGCCCGACATCCTCCAGACACACCGAGGTGGAGCGCGTCAGGCCGGTGACCATGGCGTCGGCGTCGCCGGTCGCGACCATGCAGGCGGCGAACACGTTGCGGTCCTGATTGACCATCCGCTGCACGTCGCGCCGCAGGAAGCCTTTGCGCTGCAGCCGTCGGTACAGGAAGTCGACATACTTGTGGTTGGCGCCGGACAGGCGGGCATTGTGGATCTCGATCCCGTCGGTCTCGCCAAGGCCCAGACTGCCGAGGGTGGCAAGCACGCGGTCTTCGCGCCCGATCAGCACCGGCCTGCCATAGCCCGCGTCGCGATAGGCGACCGCGGCGCGGACGACTTTCTCTTCCTCGCCCTCGGCGAACACGACCTGGCGAGGATTGGTCCGCACCCGTTCCATGATCGCATCCAGCGCGCCGGCGGTCGGATCGAGCCGGCCCGACAGATCGCGTGCGTAACGCTTCATGTCGATGATCGGCTTTCGCGCGACACCGGACTCGATCGCGGCACGCGCCACCGCGGGCGGCACCCGGGTGATCAACCGGGGATCGAACGCATTCGGAATGATGTATTCCGGCCCGAAGGTCAGCCGCCGGCCGGAGGAGGCGGAATGCACCTCATCCGGCACGTCCTCGCGCGCGAGTTGCGCCAGGGCCTCGGCGGCGGCGATCTTCATCGCCTCGTTGATCGTGCTGGCGCGGACGTCCAGCGCGCCGCGGAAGATATACGGGAAACCGAGAATGTTGTTCACCTGATTGGGGTAATCGCTGCGGCCGGTGGCGATGATCGCGTCGGGGCTGGCGGCGCGGGCTTCCTCCGGGGTGATTTCCGGATCGGGATTGGCCATGGCGAAAATGATTGGTTTCGCCGCCATCCGGCGCACCATGTCCGGGGTCACCGCGCCTTTGACCGACAGGCCGACGAAGATGTCGGCGCCTTCCAGCGCCTCGCTCAAGGTCCGCGCCCTGGTTTGCACGGCATGACCGGATTTCCACTGGTTCATGCCCTCGGTGCGGCCCTGGTAGACGACGCCTTTGGTGTCGCACAGCGTCACGTGCTCGGGCCGCATGCCCATGGCTTTCAACAGTTCGACGCAGGCGATCGCCGCCGCGCCGGCGCCGTTCACCACCAGCTTCGCCTCGCGCAGCTCGCGGTTGGTCAGATGGCAGGCGTTGATCAACCCGGCGGCGACGACGATGGCGGTGCCATGCTGGTCGTCGTGAAACACCGGAATATCCATCATTTCGCGCAGCCGCTGCTCGATGACGAAGCATTCCGGCGCCTTGATGTCTTCCAGATTGATGCCGCCGAAGCCGCGCAGGAACTTCACGGCGTTGACGAATTCGTCGACGTCCTCGGTGCCGAGTTCGAGATCGATGCCGTCGATATCGGCGAAGCGCTTGAACAGCGCGACCTTGCCCTCCATCACCGGTTTCGACGCGATCGCGCCGAGGTTGCCGAGGCCGAGGACGGCGGTGCCGTTGGAAATGACCGCGACCATGTTGCCCTTGGCGGTGTAGTCGTAGGCCAGCGACTCATCGCGCGCGATGCGCAGACAGGGTTCGGCGACGCCGGGCGAATAGGCCAACGACAGGTCCCGCGCGGTGACGATCGGCTTGGTGACACGGATTTCCAGCTTGCCTGGGCGGCCCGTGGCATGCATGGCCAAAGCCTCCTCGGCCGAGACATGCGCGGTCCTGGTATCGATGCTACCGTCGGCCATGCGCTCCTCCTGGTATTTCCTGGATCAGTCATCATGGGCGAGGTCGCGCGGGACTGGAAGGCCCCTCATCAGTTGATACATCCCCGTCACGGTCTGGCCCCGTCACGCTCTGGCTTGTCCCGGTGTGGCTTGTCCGGGCCAACCGTCGAGGCACGGCGCCGGATCCGGTGGCCCGGACAAGCCACACCGTGACCGGGTCGCGGCCTGGCGGCCGAAATCAGGCGAAAAACGCCAGCAGTTGGCGCAGCAATTCCGCGGGTTGTTCCTCCGGCATCCAATGGCCGCAGTTCTCGATCACGCCGCCGCGCACGTCGGTCGCCATGCGGCGTAACGACTCCACGACCTCCATCCGGCGGCCCCAGGACCGGTCGCCGCCCAGAGCCAGCACCGGCATGGGGAGTTTGAACGTGGCGGCAATCGCCTGGTTGTCGGCGACGTCCTGGGGGATCGCCCGGTAATAGCCAAAGCCGGCCCGCAACGCGCCCGGTTGGCGATAGACCCGCAGGTATTCGGCGATATCGGCATCCGGAATGACGTCCGGCCGGTGTCCGTAATTGCGATAGAACCAGCCGAAATAGATGTCCTCGCGGCCGGCGACCAGCGCCTCGGGCAGGTCGAGGGTTTGATGGAACGCGTGGTGCCAGCGCCGCCCGCCCTGGCTGATATTGGGGCTGCCGTCGCCGGGAATGGTCACGTCCAGGATGACCAGCTTGCGCACGGCGGCGGGATGCGCGGCGGCGATGGCGTAGGCGGTGGGGCCGCCCCAGTCATGCCCCACCAGAAAGAATTCGCTGACGTTCAGCCGTTCCAGCAGCCGCCAGACGTCGTTGCCCACGGTGTTTTTGTCGTACCCGGTCAGCGGCCGCGACGAATCGCCCAGCCCGCGCAGGTCGGGGGCGATCACCCGGTATTTCGCCGCGAGGTCCGGCAACACGTACCGCCATTCGTACCAGCTTTGCGGCCAGCCGTGCAGCAGGACCACCGGGAAACCCTCGCCCGCGGTGACGTAATGCAACCGCACGTCGCCCAGATCGGCGTGATGATGTGTAACCCCGTCCATCAGTCTCTCCCTCGGCCCCTGGGGCGTGCCCAGGGGCGTGCCCGGGAGCGTGATTGACACAGGCGAGGGCGGCTCGCATAGGCGGTGGGTCACAACCCCCAGGGATCGAGACGCCGCCATGCTCGACAGTGCCACCATCGACGCCCTCGCCCGCGCTTACCACGTCGCCGAGAAGTCGCGCACGCGCACCCGCGCGCCCAGCGTGCTGCACAAGGGGTTCACGACGGAGGATGCGTACGCGGTGCAGCGGGCCTGGGTGAAGATCAAGCTGGGCGAGGGCAATGTCATCAAGGGGCACAAGATCGGCCTGACCTCGCGCGCGATGCAGCGGGCGTCGGCGATCAACGAGCCCGACTACGGCTCGTTGATGGCGGACATGTTCTACAATACCGGCGAAGAGATCCCGATGAGCCGGTTCATCCAGCCCCGATTGGAGTGCGAGCTGGGATTTGTGATGGGCAGCCGCCTCCGGGGCCCGAATTGCACGATATTCGACGTGCTGAACGCGGTCGATTACGTGGTTCCGGCGGCGGAGATCGTCGATGGGCGGACGCACCGGATCGATCCCGAGACGAGCCAGCCGCGTTGCGTGCTGGACAGCATCGCCGACAATGCCGGCAATGCCGCGCTGATCGTCGGCGGCCGGCCGATCCGGCCGATGGAGATGGATCTGCGCTGGGTTGGCGTGTTGTGCCATCGCAACAACGTGATCGAGGAGTCCGGCGTCGCGGCGGCGGTGCTGAACCATCCGGCGAACGGCGTCGCCTGGCTGGCGAACAAGCTGGCACCGTTCGATATCGCGCTGGAACCGGGTCAGTTCGTGTTGGGCGGCTCGTTCACCGCCACGGTCGAGGCGCACGCGGGCGACACGTTCCTGGTCGATTACGGTCCGCTCGGCACGATCACGGCGCGGTTCGTGTAGTGTGGATTGTGCGGCATTCGTTGACATGACCCGCGCGGGGTATCGGACACGGTCGCATCTGTGCTTATCTGTGGATATCTGTGTGTATCTGTGTTTCAATCTTAACAGACGTCACAGCCGCGCGAACCGCGGCAGGTGTGGTTCGGACTACGAAAAAGAATGGAACACAGATACACACAGATATCCACAGATGAACACAGATGATCCGAGGCCAGCGATCGACGGACACGGGGATGGCGGGATCCCGGTAACCGCCATGTTGGGCCTGAAGCGACCTAAAAAATACCTGACTGTGAATGGAGGACGACCTCTCCCTGGGCGTGCTCCAACCAATGAGGATACAACATGGCTGATCATTTCGATGCACCGATGAAATTCGGTATTGGGCAACCGGTGCGGCGGTATGAGGATGTGCGGCTGTTGACCGGCCGCGGGCATTATCAGGACGACAACGTATTGCCGCGGCAGGCGTGGTGTATCTTCATGCGGTCGCCGCATGCGCATGCCTGGATCCGTTCGATCGACACCGACGCGGCGAAAGCGGCGCCCGGCGTGGTCGCGGTGTACACCGCCGCCGATTATGTCGCCGACGGGATCGCGATGCCGAAAGCCAATATGCCGCGCAAGAAGCGGGATGGCTCGCCGATGTTCGCGCCGCAGCGGCCGGCGCTGATCGGCGACCGGGTCCGTTACGTTGGCGATCCGGTCGCCATGGTCATCGCGGAAACCCTGGCGGAAGCCAAGGACGCCGCCGAACTGGTGTTCGTCGACTACGATCCGTTGCCCTCCGTCACCGATGTCGCCGAGGCGGCGAAACCGGGTGCCCCGGTGGTCTGGGACGAAAACGGCGACAACATTTCTCATACCTTCGAGCGCGGCGATAAGGCGGCGACCGACGCGGCCTTCGCGAAGGCGAAACATATCATCCGCCGCCGCCATGTCATTACGCGGGTGCACGCCCAGTTCATGGAGCCGCGCGGCTCGTTGGGGGTATTCGACAAGTTCGAGGACCGGTACACGCTTTACGCCGACGTGAATTATCCGCACCGGGTGCGCAACATGCTCGCACAGAACGTGTTCAAGGTGCCGGAGAGCCAGGTGCGCGTCGTGGTCAACGATGTCGGCGGCGGCTTCGGCACCAAGGGCTGGCAGTATGTCGACCACCGGCTGGTGTTATGGGCGGCGAAGAAGCTCGACCGGCCGGTGAAATGGCGCTGCGAACGCTCCGAGGTCATCATGGCCGACGAGCATGGCCGCGACAATGTCGGCGAGATCGAGCTGGCGCTGGACGAGAACTACAAATTCCTCGGCGTGCGGCTGAACATGCTGGCGAGCGTCGGCGCCTATATCGCCTCCGACCGGCAGTTGCTGACGCCGTTCGGGCAAATCATCACGCTGACCGGCGTGTATCACGTGCCGGTCTGCCATGTGTCGATCGACGCAATTCTGTCGAACACCAACCCGACGGCGCCCTATCGCGGCGCCGGGCGGCCCGAGGCGATCTATCTGATGGAGCGCATCATCGAGGCGGCGGCGGACGAACTCGGCATCGATCGCATCGCGTTGCGCAAACGCAACGTCATCCAGCCGGAGCAGATGCCGTACAAGGCGCCGCTCGGCCCAGTCTATGACAGCGGCACCTTCGCCGAGAACATGGAACTGGCGCTGACGCACGCGGACTTCGCCGGGTTCGCCGCGCGCCGCGAGGCCTCCGCCGCGCGCGGCAAATTGCGCGGTATCGCGCTGATCAATGCGATCGAACAGGCGGCCGGACCAGTGCCGGAATATGCCGAGGTGCGGTTCCAGCCGAGCGGCTCGGCTTTGTTGCTGATGGGTACCAAAACCCACGGCCAGGGCCACGAGACGATGTACAAGCAAATCCTGCACGAAAAGCTCGGCACCGCCGCCAACGAAATTCGTTTCATCGACGGCGATACCGACCGGGTGGCGTTCGGCATGGGCTCGAACGGCAGCCGCTCGATGGTCACCGGCGGCACCGCGCTGACCATGGCGGCGGAGAAACTGATCGTCAAAGGCAAGAAACTCGCGGCGCATATGCTGGAAGCGGCGGAGGCGGACATCACGTTCGCCGACAACGCGTTCTCGGTCGCCGGCACCGACCGGAAAGTCACGCTGAAGCAGGTCGCCATCGCCTCGTTCCAGCCGGCGCGGCTGCCGAAAGGCATGGAGCCTGGGTTCATCGAGCACGCCACCTACGCGCCCGAGCGCGCCACCTATCCGAACGGCTGCCATGTCTGCGAGGTCGAGGTCGATCCCGATACCGGCAAGGTCGATCTGCTGACGTATCTGGTGATCGACGATGTCGGGACGGTGATCAATCCGATGACGCTGGCCGGCCAGGTGCATGGCGGCGTCGCGCAAGGCGTCGGCCAGGTGCTGATGGAACAGGTCGTCTACGACCGCGAGTCCGGCCAACTGCTGAGTGCCAGCTTCATGGATTACGCGATGCCGCGGGCCGACAACCTGTGCGACATTGCCATCGTCAGCAACCCGTCGCCGACACCGAGCAATCCGCTCGGTGCCAAGGGTGGCGGCGAGGCGGGGACGGTCGGCGCGCTGCCTTCGGTGATGATCGCGATCCTCGACGCGCTGGCGCCGCTCGGCGTCAGGGAACTGGAAATGCCGGCGACGCCGGAGCGGGTGTGGCAGGCGATCCGGCGTGTCGCCGCGTAGCGGCCTGGCTCTCCCGCCGCCGGACCCCACTGAGGCGCGAAGCAAACGCCAAGGAGACCAGCGATGAACTTCGATACGTTGCCGCATGTCACCGGCGAACTCACCTACCTCGCGAAGATGGCGGAGAAGCCGCACACCAAAAGCTCATCCGCGCTTCATTTTGATGCTTGATCAAACGAGGGGAGCACCGCGATGAGCACTGGTCAACAGCTTAATATGCTGGAGGCGCGCCTTTTCCGCCTCCAGCAGCGCGTGAGGCAGATTTGGCTGACGGCGCTGGGGTCTGGCAAGTCGCCGGGTGCCGGGGCGCCGGAAGACCCGACCCGAGCAACGCAGTTCCGGCGCCTGGCGCAGGAATTCGGGCCGATCCTGGAGGAACTCGACCGGATCAGTCGCCAACTCGATCAGATCAGCCACTGGCTCGAGCTGAAAGACCGGATTGCGCTGCGCACCGGGCGCGAGCAGCGCTATAGCGCTCGCCAGTCGGTGCGGGATCAACAGGCGCGCGGCCGTGCGGTTTACCAGCTCGTTGATGACATTCGCGCGGACATTGCACAGATCGTCGACGACGCAGGCTTTCCTACCGAGGGCGAACGTGTCGAACTGATCAACGACGCGATCGACAAGGTGTCCGAATTCTCCGGCCACATGCATGAGGCGCAGGCGCTGTTGAGCCAGCCGGCCGGTCCGGAAATTGTCGCGCCGCAGGTCACTGTGAATGTCTCGCTGCCGGGCTTGCTGCTGACCGTCTATGTGCTGGCGCTGTATCTCGTCCGCAAGGGTGGCGGCAAAGCGATGCAGAACGAGGCCGGCCAAGGCGGCTGACCCGCGTTGGGTCGCGGAGTCTGCCGCGCGGACCCCCGCGCCGGCGTGGCCTTGGGTCCAGGCCGCCAGGTGGCGGCTTGTCTCGCTCGCCGCCGGACCCCACCTAAGCGGCAAGCAAACGCTCAGGAGCTCATCGATGAACTTCGATACGCTACCGCACGTCACCGGCGAGGTCACCTACCTCGCCAGGATGGCCGAGAAACCGTACACCTACGCCTACGACCTACCGCCCGGCCAGCCGCGCACCAACATGGTGCCCGATGTCAGACGGGTGCCGATTTACGACATGCGTCCGCTCGGGGATGCCATGTCGCTCGACCGGGAGGGCTTCGCGCTGCTCACCGCCCCGACCGAGGCCGGCGACCTGTACGACGAGGATGAACTCCGCCGCGTCTACTATCCCGAGGCCGAGTGGATCATTTCGGAGGCGACCGGCGGCAACCGTGTCGTCGTGTTCGACCACACGATCCGCCGCCGCGCGCCGGGCGTCGCGGACCGCACGCCGGGCATCCCGCGCCAGCCGGTGACGCGGATCCACGGCGACTACACGGAAACCTCCGGCCCGCAACGGGTGCGCGAGCTGATGGGCGACGAGGCCGAAGAACTGCTCAAGCATCGTTTCGCCATCATCAATTTGTGGCGGCCGATCAAAGGGCCGCTGCTCGACGCGCCGCTCGCGCTGTGTCACGCCGGGACGATCGCGGATGGGGACCTGGTCGCGCAGGACCTGATCTATCGCGACCGCACCGGCGAAATCTACGCGCTGTTCTATAACGCGGCGCATCGCTGGTTCTATGCGCCGGTGATGATCCGCGACGAAGTGTTGCTGCTGAAATGCTATGACTCGATGCACGACGGACGGGCGCGGTTCATGCCGCACACCTCGTTCGACGACCCGACGACGCCGGTTGAAAAACCGCCGCGGGAAAGCATCGAGCTGCGGACGTTGGTGTTCTTCCCGGACTGATCGCCCGAGGCGTCGACCGTGGTGGCGGCGCTCGCCGGGGGAGGCCCGGGATGGGCGGCGATCGCGCGGGATGATCGGCGACGCGTGGAAACGATGCGGCAAATGCCCCAAATTTCAGCAACCGCCAGCACTTTACGAAAATAACAAACCAAACTAATTTCATAATCATCCCCCAGACAGCCCGCACGGTCGCCTCCGTGCCCGCGGCGCGCTGAACGGAGCCATCATGAGCATCGCGCCAGGTACGGACCACCCCGAAACCAGCGCCGACGCCGCCATGCCGCCCCCAGAGGCCGCCAAAAACGAGGCCGCTAAAGAGGGGGCCACCACGGACGAACCCGCCCAAAAGGAGCCCGCCCAAAAGGAACCGGCTCCCGAGGTCAAATCGCCCTACCCGCCGGCCGCCGCCACGCCCGTGCTGTGGGGCCCGGAGGGGATCCGCTTCGACTTCAACCTCGGCTGCCGCGTGCTGCTGCCGCAACGCGCCAACGGCAAATGGCGCGTCCGGCTGCGCGACCTCGATACCGGCAACATCCTGTTCGAGAGCGAGAACAAGGGCGCCTTCGTCAACTCCGCCAAGCGCTGGTACGTCCGCTTCCGGGTGGAGATCTGGTCGATCGAGGACGGCGCCACCGGCGAGCCAACCCCGGTCATGACGCACGACTTCGACCCGGACCACCAGGACGTGCTGGTTCAGTTCCCGGTCGGCACCCTGGGCGACATCCTGGCCTGGTTCCCCTACGCCGCGCGCTTCGCCGAAGAGCATCCGCGCTGCCGGGTCACCTGCGCGCTGTCGGGCCTGATCATTCCGCTGCTGCGCGACGCCTACCCCGATCTACGCCTCGTCACGCATGAGGACGTGGTCGCGCACAAGCTGGTGGACACGATGTACGCCACCTACTCGCTCGGCGTGTTTTTCGGCGATGAGGCGAACGACTGGCAGCCGACCGATTTCCGCCTCGTCGGACTGCACCGCACCGCCGGCTACATCCTGGGCGTCGATCCGACCGAGGAAGCGCCCCGCCTCGTGCTGCCGGACGAGACAAGCCCGATCGCCGAGCCGTACGCCGTGATCGCCGTGCAAAGCAGCAGCGGCTGCAAATACTGGACGAACCCGAACGGCTGGCGCGAGGTGGTCGCGTTCCTCAAGGACAACGGCTACCGGGTGATCTGCATCGACCAGAAGCCGGTGCACGGGTTCGGCCTGATGTGGACGCAAATCCCGAACGGCGCCGAGGACGAAACCGGCGACCGGCCGCTGGTCGACCGGGCGCGCCTGTTGCGCCATGCCTCGATGTTCGTCGGCCTGTCCTCCGGCCTGGCCTGGCTCGCCTGGGCGGCGGGCTGTCCGGTGGTGCTGATCAGCGGCTTCACCCACCCGACCAACGAGTTCGGAACGCCGTACCGGGTGATCAACTGGCACGCCTGCAACTCTTGCTGGAACGATCCGCGGCACCGCTTCGACCACAAGGATTTCCTGTGGTGCCCGCGGCATCAGAACACGCCCCGACATTTCGAGTGCACGCGGCTGATCACCGCGACGCAGGTGAAGCAGGTGATCGCGACCATTCCCGGCTTCGGCGTGCCTGAGCCGGCCGGATCGCCAGCGCCGGAGCCGGCCCACCGCCCGGCCAGAACGAAACTGTCCATGACCGCGAGGGAGTAGTCGCCATGTCGATCTACAACGTGACTTCCGGCCAGTCGTTCAGCGGCACGCTCAACAGCGGTGATTTCCTTTACGTATCGTCGGGCGGCACGGCCAGCGGCGTCGTGGTGAACAGCGGCGGCCAGGAGGTCGTGTCCTCCGGTGGCTCGGTCAGCGGCACGGTGGTGAACACCGGCGGCCAGGACGTCGTCCTCTCCGGCGGCAGCGCCAGTTTCACCACGGTTTACAGCGGCGGCAACGAATACGTCGGCGGGGCCGTCGGCGGCGGCACGGCCGACTTCGCCACCGTGAGCAGCGGCGGCGTCCAGTACGTGCTGCAGCATGGCGTCGCCAGCGGCACGATTTTGAGCGCGGGCGGCCAACAGGTCGTGTACCGCTTCGGCACCGCCTTTGGCACCGAGGTGAGCGGCGGTTTCCAGTTCGTCTCCTCGGGCGGCGTCGCCAGTTTCACCACGGTGACCGCCGGCGGGCAGGAGATCCTGCGCTCCGGTGGCACCGCCAACAACACCACGGTGGGCAACGGCAGCTTTGACTTCGTATCGTCCGGAGGGACGGCCAACGCCGCCACGATCAGCGGCGGTTTCGAGTATGTGTTGAGCGGTGGTCAGTCCGTCTCCGCCATCATCGAGGCCGGCGGCAACCAGACCATCAGTTCGGGCGGCACCGCCAGCTTCGCCACGATCAGCGGCGGCTTCGAGTATGTGTTGAGCGGCGGTCAGTCGATCTCCGCCACCATCGAGGCCGGCGGCAACCAGACCATCAGTTCGGGCGGCACCGCCAACTTCACCACGATCAGCGGCGGCTTCGAGTATGTGTTGAGCGGCGGTCAGTCGATCTCCGCCACCATCGAGGCCGGCGGCAACCAGACCATCAGTTCGGGCGGCACC
>Ga0181536_10005688_pt1 | contig 12713 bp, 8 predicted proteins | sample PEATcosm2014_Bin_41_FD_121105 | JGI IMG/M metagenome (GOLD analysis project Ga0181536, IMG submission 121105) | Peatland microbial communities from MTU Mesocosm Facility, Houghton, MI, USA - PEATcosm2014_Bin17_60_metaG | ecosystem: Environmental > Terrestrial > Soil > Wetlands > Peat | place...
GACTCGGTAAAAACCCAGCCAGGGTAGTGTTCCGGCTGATCTAACTCCAGCGAGCGATTTAGCCTTTGTTTTCAATGCAAGTCGGGTTCGACCTGAGTGTTGCGTCGACCCATTGAGACCACCCGGCAAACCAGACATGTTCCTCCTGGTACCCCACTTGATCTCCGATTAATGCGTAATACCGACAGTGGGTTACTTTCGAGTGCGCTGCGAAATGGCAGATCCCGTCGAAAGGTGAACTGCTTGCGGAGATGGAGAAGAAGGGAGAAATTGCAACGCAGGGCCAAACCGTGCGTGCATGTTGGTTATTTCGGAAGTCGAGTCCTCAGGAGGGTTTGTGGGGGATGCGCCGTATTACAGCGGGCTGGCGGTGGCCGTCGTGCAAGCGCCACCGGTCGCGTTGTAGAACAGCACCAGGGTCTCGTCCGAGCAGAACGTGCGCGTGCCCGTCGTGTTAGGCCCAGAGGGCTGCGCCAAGCTGGTGTAGCCTGTGACCAGGTCGCCACCGATCGTGAAGTAGTAGCCATCCTTCGGAGTCGTCGCAGATGACGCGCTCGCTAGTACGATGTCGATCAAGCAGGCGTTCGTCGAGCTAGCAGTAGTGCAGGTCTCGCCGCCTGGGCCCAACTGCGCGAGGGTGCCATACGTCCCAGGGTACGAATTGTTATAGGTCACTTCTCCCGTATTGATGTCGCGCAGGGAGGCGACCGCCGAAGTCTCGTTCGCCGCTATCTTGGAGCGAATGAAGGCTGGGACTGCAATGGCCGCGATGATCAAAATGATCGCCACGACGATCAACAGTTCGATAAGAGAAAAACCCTTTTGCTTTTTCATGGCGTCTCCTTGAGAGCATGCAGTGTGCCTGAACATACCCACAAGTTAGTAACAGCAACCTACCCCTTAGCTTGTATGAAGTCAACAACGCTGCGAGCACTCGCCGGGTGGATTCCTGGAAGCGGTCCAAAAGGTGCACCGAAGGTACACCTGGCGCAAAAATCTACCAGTCACGCCACGAGTCGGCCTACCGGCATCTGCTGTACCAGGACTCCACATGTACGATCAGCGCGCTAATCTGGAGTTGGCGTCTATTCTACTCAACCGTGAAGGATGCCGTGCGCCAGAGCGTGCTCTTTCCCGCTGAATCGGACGCCTGCACCTCCATCGGTATTCCTGAGCAAGTATGTGCTGGGCGCAGTTTCCCAGTGACCCTCTACTGCCTTGGCTTTACACATTGGCTATTTTGACCGAGCCTCTCAAGAAAACTCTTTCCTCCGATTGCGAATCAAAGCAAGAGCAACCCGAATGGGCTGACACGTCGGCCTCATTGCCTACTGCACGTTCTTAAGCGAGGTGAAATAGAAGTGATAATGAATCGAAGAGGGCAATCCCTGCGTGTGCGGTTGGGCAAAGTCATAACGGCACTCTTATTAGCCGCCCTTCCGGCTGTCGCACAGCAACAGCCTTCTGCAACTTCTTCCCCGCAGGACCAATCCAAAGCGGAAGACAAGAAAAACGCCGATCCAAAAGTGGAGGTAAGCCCGCAATCCGGCACGTCCAACGACCGGCTTTTTTATGCTCTTCCGAACTTTCTCACTCTGGAGAATGCCGGCCAGCTACCGCCCCTCACCACAGGACAAAAATTCAAAGTGGTGGCACGAGGCACGTTCGATTATGTGGAGTTCCCATGGTACGCAGCTCTTGCCGGCATCAGCCAGGCCCAAAATAGCGAACCTGGCTACGGGCAAGGGGCTGCTGGCTATGGCAAACGCTACGGGGCAGCATTTGCGGACGGCACCATCGAAAATTTCATGGTGGGAGCCGTTTTCCCCTCACTGCTGCGGCAAGATCCACGCTTCTACCAGAGGGGCAGGGGGACGTTTTGGCATCGTACCGGCTACGCCATAAGCAGGATTCTTGTCACGCGCACGGACTCGGGACACGAGCAGTTCAATTTTTCCGAGTTCCTCGGCAGTGCGCTTGGAGCCGGCATCTCCACTTACAGCTACCACCCACGGGCGGATCGGACTTTGCCGAATACCGCAAGCGTATGGGGGACGCAGGTTGGATATGACACGCTTACCATCTTCGTGAAGGAATTCTGGCCTGACATTCGCCGAAAGATCTCCCACAAGCAGCAGCACGACGCAGCCACGCCTTGAAATTTTCTTTATTCCTTATCGCGCCGTGGCGACGAATCCAGGCACGTGGGCCTACTTTCCGTTCTCCAGGCTTAGGTCCCGGTTAGTCGTCAGGCCGGACAACTTCGGCCCAGTAGCCCCACGGGCTGTTCCCGCGTTTCGGAAACTGACCCGCCTTCAGTGACCAGGGGCGCTTGACGGGGCGAGGCGCATTCTATATCGTCATCGCAAATGTGGGGATAGAGTTCGGCAGAGTTAGACGGACAGGCATTCTAGTTTCATTGCGCCTTGCAGGGAAACAACCATCCGAGGAAATCGAGGGCCCATCATGCCCACGCGTTACATACTTGCCTTAGATGCCGGCACCACCAGCGTTCGCGCGATTCTTTTCGATCACAGCGGCCAAATCTCCGCCGTCGCGCAGCGGGAGATTCGCCAAATCTATCCGCAACCCGGCTGGGTGGAGCATGACCCGGAAGAAATCTGGTCTTCGCAGGTGGCGGTGGCCATGGAAGCGCTGGGCAGTGTGAGCGCGAGTCCAGGCGACATCGCCGCGATCGGCATCACCAATCAACGGGAGACCAGCATCGTGTGGGACCGCGAAACGGGCGAGCCGGTACACAACGCGATCGTGTGGCAGGATCGCCGCACGGCCGGAATGTGCGATCAGTTGCGCCGCGCCGGGGCCCTGAAAATGATTCAGAAACGCACCGGCCTGCTCCTGGATTCCTATTTTTCCGCCACCAAGGTCACTTGGATTCTGGACAACGTAGCCGGAGCGCGCAAAAAAGCGGAACAAGGCAAGCTCGCTTTCGGTACGGTGGATAGTTGGCTGGTCTGGAAACTCACGAGCCGCTCGAGACACATCACCGACGCCAGCAACGCCTCGCGCACGCTGTTGTTAAACATCCATACAGGCGAGTGGGACCCGGAACTGCTAAAGCTTTTTCGCATTCCCGCGAGCATGTTGCCCGAAGTGCGCTCTTCCAGTGAGGTGTACGGCCACGTAAACTCCACGCTCGGGCTCCAGGACATTCCGATCGGCGGCATCGCGGGAGATCAACAGGCCGCCCTGTTTGGACAGATGTGCATCAAGCCCGGTGGAACGAAAAGCACCTATGGGACGGGATGTTTCCTGCTGCAAAATACGGGTGCGAAGGCGGTGGACTCCAAGAACCGGCTGCTAACCACGATCGCCTGGAAAATCGGACAGAAGACGGATTACGCGCAGGAAGGAAGCGTGTTCATCGGCGGCGCAGTGGTGCAGTGGCTGCGCGATGGCTTGAAGCTGATACGTTCCGCGCCGGAAGTGGACGCACTCGCCGCCACGGTGAAAGACAGCGGAGGGCTTTTCCTGGTGCCCGCGTTTGCCGGCCTGGGCGCGCCACATTGGGATCCTTACGCGCGCGGCATACTTCTGGGCATCACGCGGGATGCCACGGGCGGGCATGTAGCGAGAGCGGCGCTCGAAGGAGTGGCCTTCCAGGTGGCCGACCTGCTGGAAGCCATGCAAAGCGACACGGGCAAGAAACTGAGGGAAATCCGCGTGGACGGAGGGCTCACTCGCAGCGAATTATTGATGCAATTCCAGGCGGATATCCTCGGCATACCCATTGTGCGTCCGGCGGTTACGGAAACAACGGCCCTGGGGGCGGCGTACCTGGCGGGACTGGCGACGGGTTTTTGGAAGAACCTCCAGGATGAGGCATCGCAGTGGAAGGCGGAAAAAGTGTTCGAGCCCAAAATGCGAAGGGCGCAAGCCAGCACACTGCGCGCACGCTGGCAGGAAGCGTTGGCCCGCGCGAAGCAGTGGGAACGTCCCGCGGAAGGTTGGAGGAAGGGAAAGAAAAAGAAGGGAACTAGCTGATAAATGCTTCAATCAACCATGCGGCGCGCCTCAGGGGTTAAAACCCCTGTATCCTGGTGCATTTCGGCACGGCTGAATGGGCTGCGGGAGAAGTCGCTTGGTTCGTCATTCCGAGCGAAGCGCGGAATCTCTCTTTGGCGGAAACCCAAGAAAAGAGGGATTCCTCACTCCGCAGACTCCGTTCGGAATGACGGAATGCTGCTTTTCCTGCAAGCTGTCGCGTCCTACGGAAAAATGTCCACATTTGTCATTCCGAGTCCCGTTCGTTTTTTGAACGGGGCGAGGAACTCTGCCCCATCGCGTGCTTTCTACGCGATGAATCTGCTTTTTCCTGGTGTCTTGCAAAAAGCAGATCCCTCGCTTCGCTCGGGATGACAATGAGTTATTGTTTTTCCGCAAGCTGTGCCCTTTGCAGAAGGCGCGGGAAGGAGAATTCCCACGAAACGCGAGGAGATGCTAAGTCAGGTTCGTGCACAGCGCGAACCTTTGGGCTTGATTGTCATCGGAGGCGGCGCGACGGGTGTCGGCGTGGCCGTGGATGCCGCCGCGCGCGGCTACAGAACGCTGCTGCTGGAGCAGCATGATTTTGGCAAGGGCACGTCCAGCCGCAGCACCAAACTGGTGCATGGCGGGGTGCGCTATCTGGAACAAGGGCAAGTCTCGCTGGTCATGGAGGCGCTGAAAGAACGCGGCATTCTCCGCCAGAATGCCCCGCATTTGGTCAGCGAACTGCCATTCGTAGTGCCCAACTATTCCTGGTGGGAAGGGCCGTTCTACGGCATCGGGCTCAAACTGTACCAGGCCATGGCGGGCAAGTATGGCTTCGGCCCTTCCGAACTGCTGTCCAAGGAAGAAACTGTCGAACGCATCCCGAACATCAACACGGACGGACTGCGCGGCGGCGTGATCTATTACGACGGGCAGTTTGACGACGCGCGATTGCTGATCGATCTGGTCACCACCGCCGCCGAACAAGGCGCGAGCCTGCTCAACTACATGCAAGTGACGGGCTTGACCAAAGACGCGGACGGCTTGTTGGACGGCGTACTGGCGCGCGACATCGAAAGCGGCGAGGAATTTGCACTGAAGGCCAAGGTCGTCATCAACGCCACCGGCCCATTCACCGACTCCGTTCGTCACATGGCCGAACCGAGAGTAGAAGACATGGTCTCCCCAAGCCAGGGCGCCCACATCGTTTTGGATAAATCATTTCTCCCGGGAGATCACGCCATCATCGTGCCGCGCACCAGTGATGGCCGCGTCATGTTCGCTATTCCCTGGCACGGGCACACGCTGGTGGGCACCACCGACACTCCCATCGAGCAACCCACCCTCGAACCCGTGCCCATGGAGCAAGAGATCGAGTTCATGCTGAGCACCGCCAGCCTCTATCTGGCGAAGAAACCCACCAAGAGCGACATTCTGAGCACCTTCGCGGGAATCCGGCCGTTGTTGCGTTCCGGGGACAAGAAAAATACAGCGGCCCTCTCTCGCGATCATGCCATTCAAATCGATCCCTCCGGTTTGGTGAATACTGCCGGAGGTAAATGGACCACCTATCGAAATATGGCGGAGCATTGCGTGGACCAGGCCGCTACACTTGCCGGCTTGACCGAGCGCCCCAGCGTGACGAAACACTTGAACATCCACGGCTTTCATCAACACGCGGAGCGCTTTGGCCCGCTCGCGTTTTACGGGTCCGACGCGCCATTCATTCAAGAGATCATCCGCCGCGATGCCAGCCTGGGCAAACCCATGCACGCGGCTCTGCCGTACTGCGCCGCGGAAGTTGTTTGGGCCGTGCGCGAGGAGATGGCGCGCTCCGTGGAAGACGTTCTGGCGCGGCGCACCCGCGCACTCTTCCTCAATGCCAGGGCGGCCATTCAGATGGCTCCCCGAGTGGCGCAAATCCTGGCGAAAGAATTAGGCCGCGATCAGCAGTGGCAGGAAAGCCAAATACAACTTTTTGGGGAATTGGCAAAGGGCTACCTTGTGAAAGGATGAGTGTCTGGGAAAACGTTGTGGCGCGTTCTCGATCTTCCCGGGACGCATCAGCAATCGTCAGTCAGCTTGATGGCGTCCGAGCGGAATGAACCCGCCGCGGGCGTTTTTTTCCGGTACACTCTGAAAAATCTTTATGACAAACGTATCGCGACGCAACATGCTGAAGAGTGCGCTTACTGGAGTGACTATGGCTTCCGTTCCATCCACGTTGTGGTCCGCGCAGGTAGTTCCTGTGCCTCGCAAAGGCCGCGTGAAGCAATCGGTTTGCCGCTGGTGCTACCAGCAGATTCCGCTTGAGGAGCTCTGCGCCAAATCCGCGCAGATGGGTTTGAAGGCCGTGGACCTGCTCAATCCGGAAGAGTACGAGGTGCCCGGGCGCTATGGTCTGGTGTGCAGCATGGGTTACGCGGGAGGCGGCGAGATTGAAAGCGCGCTAAATCGCGTGGAAAACCACGCGAAAATTGAAGAAGCTTTTCGCAAGTATATCCCGCTGGCGGCCAAGGCCGGCGTGCCGAACGTAATCACTTTTTCCGGCACTCGCAAGGGCATGTCCGACGACGAAGGCGCCAAGAATACGATTGCGGGACTCAACCGCGTGAAGAAAATTGCCGAAGATCATGGCGTCACGATCTGCATGGAGCTTCTGAACAGCAAGGTGGATCACAAAGACTATATGTGCGACCACACTGCGTGGGGAGTGCGCGTGGCGGAGGCGGTGAACTCGCCGCGCGTGAAACTGCTCTATGACATCTATCACATGCAGATCATGGAGGGAGATTTGTTGCGGACCATCCAGCAGAACATCCAGTGGCTGGCCCACTTCCACACCGGAGGCGTTCCCGGAAGGCACGAACTGGACAATACGCAGGAAGTGCAGTGGGACGGCGTGATGCGCGGCATCCTGGCGACCGGTTTCCAGGGCTACGTGGCGCAGGAATTCTTGCCCACGCGCGACCCGCTAACTTCCCTGAGGCAAGCGGTCGATCTGTGCGATGTGTAATGCAGGTCCGGAGAGATTCGCCCGCTGAACTTGGCAGGCTGGTTCGGCAACAACGGGCTTTCATTCCACAAAAACATAAAAACAGGCGGAAATGGCGGTGGGCATGAGGCAGATCCTGGTGACCGGAGCGACCGGCAAAGTCGGCCGCCATTTTATCGAGCGAGTTCTTCAGTCGGGCGAACTGCCGGACGTGAAGATCCGCGCGTTGTGCCACAACAGGCTTCTGCCACCGCACGCGCGCCTGGAGTTTGTCCAGGGCAATATTTCCGATCGTGGTGTCGCGCGCAAAGCCCTGGACGGTGTCACTCATGTGTTGCACTGCGCCACGTGCAAGGAAACCGCGGACGACATCATCGACGTTTCCGTGAAGGGGCTTTTCTGGCTCCTCGAAGAATGCCGCACAAGCCCTGCTTTCCAGCAGTTCATCCTGCTCGGAGGCGACTGCGCCGTTGGCCATTTTTTCTATCCGCATCCCGTTCCCGTCACCGAGCAGCAGAAGCATAGCGCCTATCCCGGCTGCTACGCGCTCTCGAAGGTTCTCGAAGAGGTGATGCTGGAACAATATTTCATCCAGTACCGCCTGAACGGATGCTGCCTGCGTGCGCCCTGGATCATGGAAAAAGATGATTTCAAATACACGCTCTCTTTCGGCGAGGACGTTTTTGGCGGACCGCGCTGGCGGGACCTGGTCGGGGCCGATCGGGCCGAAGCCTATCGCAAAAGCGGGACGGTGCCCTTGATGCTCGATCCTGACGGCCATCCCGTCAAACGCAATTTCGTGCACGTCAGTGATCTTGCGGAGGCCATACTGAAAGCGCTCGACCATCCCAAGGCGCGCCAGCAGACCTTCAACATTTGCATGGATGAACCCGTGGATTACCTGCAGGTGGCCGATTATCTGCACCAAACTCGAGGACTTCCTAGTGTGGAGATTAAAACTCCTTACTATTCGACTTGGCTGGACAACACCAAAGCGAAATTTCTTCTTGGCTGGCGGCCTCGCTTTGACCTTAAGCGACTGATCGAGGAAGCCTGGAATTATCAGCGGGATGCAACCGACCCGCGCCACATCTGGTACCCGGGATAGCGATTCAGTTACTGCACCGAATATCGCCAAAATGGAAGAAGGCAGAACAAATTTAAAATTGTGCACGGTTTGTCAGTTGAGATCCTTCGGGGCGCATACTGCGCGCCCCTCAGGATGACAACGTGTTGCCGTGACTGGCTAACGTGCACAAATGTGGTCCGTGAGAGATCCGGCCTGGGACCGTGAAACATTGCGGGCAGTGATGCCAGGGAATAGAATGCAGATTGGCCTGGAACTGAACCGTGACGGCGGCTGTGTAAAAGGGAATTTGGTCTCCAGAATGAATTGCTTCCGCTTGGTGCGCTCTCCGTTTCAAAATCGAGTGAATCGATATTCCCTGTTTTTCCTTTTGTTGGCCGCTTCCTTGGCTGGTTTGGCCGCGGCCACGGTAGTGGCGCAAACCCCTTCCCCATCGCAACTGGATACCATCACGGTGGAGGGCACGGTTCGGAACTCCGCAGGCGAACCGGTGATGGGAGCATCCGTGGTCCTTGAGGAGAGGAACGGGGCGCACAAACTGGAAACGAAAACGGATGCAGAAGGGAAATTTAGTTTCACCGTTCGTCATGCTGGAATGTATACGGTGACGGTGGAAAAAGCAGGCTTCAGCAAGTGCGTCACGGACCCGATGCCGTTGTTGTCGGCCGGTCAGAAGAAACAAATCGACCTGCGCTTACAAACTGCAACTGTGGCCCAACCTTCCTCCTCTGGTGCAACCGCATCTCCCGGTGCCATGGAATTCAAAGACGAGCCGAACTTCACGGTAGCTGGAGTTACCGACTGGTCCGGCGCGGGAGGCCATGGCTCAGACACGAGTCTGCGAACCAGCGAAACGTTCGCTCGAGAGACGCTGGCGCTTAAATCCAGCGGGTCAGAAGAGACTCCGCCTGGTGCTGCAGGAGGAAACGCGGCGGGACGGGAAACCGCCGAGTTGGAAAACAAACTGCGCGCGGCTGTCGCGCGGACTCCAAACAGCTTCGAAGCGAATCACCAGCTTGGCGAATTTTATTTGCGCTCCGGCAAATATCGCGAAGCCATCGCATCCCTCAAAGCCGCTTACCAAATTAACGGCGAAAATGTCGCCAACGCCTACGATCTGGCGCTGGCTTACCGGAGCAACGGCGACTTGGTCCTCGCTCGCGATCTTGCGGTGAAAATTCTCGCGAGCGCAGAAGGCGATGCCGGCGTGCACGGGTTGCTGGGCGACCTCGACGAGCGATTGGGCGATCCTCTCGGCGCAGTCCGCGAATACGAACGCGCGGCCACGCTCGACCCCAGCGAACCGAATTACTTTGAATGGGGCAGCGAACTTCTGCTGCACCGCGCTGTCAGGCCCGCCGTGATCGTCTTCAAGAAGGGCTCAGTTGCCCATCCCGATTCCGCCAGAATGTTGGTGGGACTCGGCGCCGCTCTGTACGCCGATGGCTCCTACGATGAAGCGGCCGGGCAGCTTTGCCATGCCTCGGACTTGAAGCCGGATGATCCCACGCCCTATCTCTTCCTGGGCAAGATGGAAGTAACTTCACCCACCTCGTTCTCCTGCGGCGAAGAAAAGTTGGCTCGTTTTGTGCAGAATCAGCCCGGAAATGCACTGGCGAACTATTACTTCGCGATGGCGGTCTTAAAATGGGGCAGGGAGTCGAAGAGTTCGGCAGACTCGCAACAAGCGGAAGCGCTGCTCAAGAAATCGGTGGCTATCGATCCCAAACTGGGCGAAGCGTACCTGCAACTTGGGATTTTGTACGCGGCGCAGGGCGCCAGCGATCAGGCCATCGCCGCATTCAAGAAGGCCATCGAAGTTACGTCCGGCCTCGGCGAAGCGCACTACCGGCTAAGCCAGCTCTACAAACGCGCCGGCGAAAGAGACAAGGCCGAACAGGAAATTCAGCTCTACAAACAGGTGGAGAAGAGCGAAGCCGATGAAGTCGAGCGGCAGCGGCGTGAAGTACAGCAATTCCTGATTATTTTGAAAGATCAGCCGGCGGTTTCCGCGCCGCACTGACAGAGCCTTCCTGGGCCGCTTTCTGCAAATGGTTGACAAACCTGATAAGATTTTGCCGCACACTTTTTTTCAATTCCACGTATCACATCGCTCCGCCAGGAAAGGAATACCATGGACCGACGCAATTTTCTAAAAACGACAGGAACGGTGATTGCCGGCGCCACGCTGGCGCGCGATGCGTTCGCAGGCAATGCGCAACATTTCGGAGATTCCGCGGCCGGCGGACGGCTGATTCTCCCGATCAACCGCAACTGGCGCTACAACCGCAAGTTCGTCGAAGGGGCGCACGAGGTGAAGTTCGACGACTCGGGCTTTGAACGCGTCGTGGTTCCCCACACCATCGTCAAGCTGCCCTGGCACAGCTTCGACGACAAGGACTACGAGTTTGTCTCCATCTACCGGCGGCGTTTCAAGCTGCCGCGGGAGGCGCGCGGGCGGCACGTGTTTGTGGACTTTGAAGGGGTCATGACCGCGTCCACGGTGTGGATCAACGGCGTGAAACTCGGCGAATACAAAGGCGGCTACACGCCATTTTCGTTTGATTTGACGCCACACATCAATTTTGAGAGCGAAAATGTGCTCGCGGTGGATGTGGATTCACGCGAGCGGGCGGATATTCCGCCATTCGGCTATCAAATTGACTATATGACCTTTGGCGGAATCTACCGCGAGGTTGCGCTTCGCGTAGTTCCGGGGACGTTTATCGAAAATATTTTTGCGAAACCCAAGGATGTTTTGAGCGCGTCTCCCCGCGTGGAAGTGGACTGTTTCCTGCAGCACTTGGAAGAATTGAAGGAACCCCTAACGCTGGAGGTTGAACTGCGCGATGGGAAGCAGGTGCTGGCGAAGGCCATGGGCCAGGTTGCGGCGTCGGCGGCCACGACAGAGAGCGTGGCGCACAGCGTGGTGCTCGAAAACCTGGGCACGGTCAAATTGTGGGACCTGACTAACCCGAATCTCTATACCGTGCACGTTCGTTTGGTGCGCGAGACGCGAGTGGTGGATCATGATTCGCGGCGGATTGGATTTCGGCAAGCCGAGTTTACCGACCATGGCTTCGAGTTGAACGGCAAGGTCATCAAACTGCGGGGCCTTGACCGGCATCAGACGTTCCCGTTTGTGGGGCAAGCCATGCCAGCCAAGCCGCAGCGGCGCGACGCGGAAATTCTGCGCAAGAAACTGAAGTGCAACATCGTCCGCACCTCGCACTATCCGCAATCCAAGCATTTTCTGGATGCCTGCGATGAAATGGGCCTGCTGGTCCTGGAAGAAATCCCCGGCTGGCAGCACATCGGGGATGAACCCTGGAAACTGATTTCGATCGACAATGTGGGACGCATGATCCAGCGCGATTGGAATCATCCCAGCATCGTCCTGTGGGGCGTGCGCATCAACGAATCGCTGGACGACCACGACTTCTATGTGCGCACCAATGCGGCCGCGCACAAGCTCGATCCCACGCGGCAAACCGGAGGCATACGTTATTTCCAGGAGTCCGAATTCCTGGAAGACGTTTTCACGATGAACGACTTCGGTTTCCCCTTGAAACCTCCCAATCATCCGCGCTATCTGATCACCGAATTTGTCGGCCACACCTATCCGACAAAGAGCATTGACGACAAAGAGCGGCTGATGGAGCATACGGTCCGCCATGCGCGCGTCCACGATCAGCTCGCGTCCAATCCGCAATATGCGGGCGGCATCGGCTGGTGCGCTTTTGATTACAACACGCACAGCGATTTCGGCAGCGGCGACCGCATTTGCTACCACGGCGTCACGGATATTTTTCGTGAGCCCAAACCCGCGGCAGGCTTCTACAAGTCGCAGTGTGATCCCGCGGAAGAAATCGTTCTGGAGCCCGCGTTCCACTGGGCCCGTGGCGATGAATCGATCGGATTCACAAAGGCTATGGTGTGTTCCAACTGCGACCATCTGAAGTTTTATGTGAAAGATAAGCTGGTGGCGGAAGCGGATCCGGACAAGGAACAGTTCCAATACCTTCGCTACGCGCCGTTCACCGCGGATTTTCGGCATTCCGTGCGTGAGTGGGGAGACTTGCGGATCGAAGGATACATCGAGGGCAAGCAGGTGATCACCAAGACGCTATCCGGCAAGGGGCTTGATCAGAAGTTTTCTCTGCTGCCAGACGACACAAAATTGAATGCAGACGGGGCCGACACGACGCGCGTGGTTCTTCGCGTGACGGATGAATTTGGCGCCATCCGGCCGTTCGCCAACGACGCCATCAAATTGAAATTGGAAGGTCCCGCGGAAATCATCGGGGACAATCCCTTTGCGCTGCTTGGCGGCACCGGGGCTATTTGGATCCGGGCGAAGGAACAACCAGGAACCGTCCGGCTGACGGCGACTCACCCGGTCCTCGGAACACAGCAAGTTCAGATTGAACTTGTGAGCGCCGCTCCGGAAACGGCCTAGCCTGAGACGGATTGGCGGCATCCGATCGAGATTTCGCGGTAGCAGGAAGAAAGAGGGAAACGCACCATGAAGAACATATTGCGGAAGTCTGTTTTGATGGTAATTCCTCTGTTCGGGCTCGCGGTGAATGGCAGAGCACAAGGAAGCTACGACCTGCGCTCACCGGACAAAAGAATCGA
>Ga0181536_10005690_pt1 | contig 12709 bp, 9 predicted proteins | sample PEATcosm2014_Bin_41_FD_121105 | JGI IMG/M metagenome (GOLD analysis project Ga0181536, IMG submission 121105) | Peatland microbial communities from MTU Mesocosm Facility, Houghton, MI, USA - PEATcosm2014_Bin17_60_metaG | ecosystem: Environmental > Terrestrial > Soil > Wetlands > Peat | place...
AATGGCGCCGAGATTTTGCTGCGAGTTCTGCGTCAACTCGGCGCCGGTCGTCTTAAGGACGCGGTTGGCGATATTTTCAAACTCGGTGGTAAGTTGTTTCTGCATATCCGCAAGCTGGGCGGCTTGCGTGTTTAGCTTGTCATTGAGACCGGCTTCCCGTTCTTTGAGCCGCGCGACTTCCGCGGCCAGTCCTTTGACCTCGCTTGAAGCGGCTTCACGCCGGGTTTCGATGCCGGTGGCAAGATTGATCTGTTCTGTCAGCTGAGCCGAAAGCCGCGCGGCGCGTTCCAAGAGCCGCGCATTCTCCTCGCCCTGGCGCCGCGCTTCCTCCGCCACGCTTTTATGGCTGGCTTGGAATTCCTCGGCGCGGCTTCGCCATGTGCTGCACTCGTGTCCAAGCCGCACAAGGTCGGACTGCAACGCGGTAAATTCGGCGGGATCGATCGCAGGCGCCTTGGGCCATACATGGCGGCCCAGCACAAAACCGAGCGCCATGCCGAGGGCCGCAAACAATGCAGAAACGCTGATGACGACAAACAAACCCATGGTTGACCTCTGCGGGAAATGTTCTTATTATGTTCTTCCTTCCGGCAGGAAAAGTCAAACGGCGGCAGGCGGCGGAAGGGGCTAATATCCACAGCCCCGCCCAAGTTTTTGGAGAAGCCGGGGGCCAAAAGGGCGATTCTCTTTAAGGTTGGCGCCACGGCGCCGGAGGCTGCGCGTAGAGTGACGTCGAATGAAACTGTTCGATTATCTTCCCGAAACCCTGTTTCAGCCTCTCGCTGGGCCGAAAAAACATATCTACGCGCGTCTCCTCATCCGTCTTTATGAGAGAGTGTTCGCGGCGCGCGTGCTCGAAACGCCGACGCGTGAAGACATTCTCCGTTATATCGCGCTCGCGCTGCCCGAAGCCGGGGTGAACTCCTCCGACGAACTCCGGGAAGATGATGCCGAGAGCGACGGCAATCCGCACGCGCCCTATGTCGCCTATCACCGGCTGCGCAACACGGGCTGGCTGGTCGAAGAACATGAGAAATGGGATGTGCTCGTCGATATGCACCCCGACGCGTTCATGGTCATTGGGGCCATTTCCGAGTTGACCAACAGCCGCGTGCGCGTCGCCGGCGCCGTGGTCGAGGTCAAAAGCAATTTGGAAGCCGCGCAGAACGATCCGGCATCGCTGGCGCAGGGGTTGGCGAATGCCCATGACACCGCCGTGCGCTTTGCACGCAACATGCGGCGCATCCTGGTCGGCATGCGGGATATTGAAGAAGCGATTCTCGGCAACCGGGACGCGGCTGCGATCCTGCGCACGTTCTTCCGGGATTTCGTCGATGGCCTTCTGATCGCCGACTATAAGCAGCTGAAGACATCGAACAATCCTTATCGGTACCGCCGTCAGATCAGCGCGCTTGCCGGCGAGCTGCTGCACAATCTGGATTGGCGGGCCGCCATGGCGCGCGCCTATGTCGAGCAAGGCGTGGTGCCGGACGGCGACATTCTTGCCGCGGAGACCCGCGTCGCGACCGAACTCGAAAAAATCCGGCTGGTCTTCGAGGATGTCGGCGCGTTCATGGAGCGGATCGAGGACTTCCGCGACCGGCTTGAGCGCCGCGTGCGCACCACCATTCATTATATGGACGTCGTTGGCGAAGGGTCGGCTGAGCGCATTGCCCGCCTGATCGAAAGCCTTGCCGCCGCCGGCCGGAACGAAGTCGAACTGCGCCTGCGGGCGCCCGATCTGGGCTTCCCGATCACATCCCTCGCGCTCTACACACCGCCGCCGCCGCGCTCGCCGCCCGAGAAAACCCGCTTCCGGCTGCCGCTGCCCGATCCTTATCAGAAAGATTATGTCGAGGCGACCACGGCCTTCGACCGCATGGTTCGCGTCACGCCTGCGCGGCTGATGAATTTCATGGAAATGAAGCTTGGCGGCGCGCAATCCCGGTCTTCGTCCGACATCGCGATTGACTCGATTGAAGAGCTGTTCGCGTTCCGCGCCCTTCCCGGCATCGCGGCAGCGACCGGCTTGGCCGAGATCGGCGGCTATCGGGTGGTCATCGAGGATGGGCGCACCGGCAACGAGTGGATCAACCTGCAGGCGTTCCGGATCGAGCGGCGCGCGGCGCGGGAGGCGGCCTGATGCTGCGGGACCTCGAAAAAATCATCGATGAAGCGGATTCCTCCGGCGGCGACGGCGAGCATCTTGAGATCGAATTGCGCCAGGCGGCGCAGCAGCTCTGGCGGATGCAATTCCTTTATCAGAACGATTGGGGCTCCAAAGGCGCTTATGAGCTGATCCAGCAGCATAAGACCTATTTTGAAAACCTGTTCGGCGCCATCGGCTACCGGATCGTCGGCGGGAGGCCCGCCGATCATTTCCTGGGCCTGCTTGCGATCGAATTGCCGCCGCGCCAATCGATGAAACTGGATGAGAGCCTGCTGCTGCTGGTCCTGCGGCTTTATTATGAGGAAGCGTTTAAGCGCTACGAGATCAGCGACGACGGGGAGATCGAGGTCGAGAGCGAGACCGTCCTGCAAATTTACGAGGAGCGCACGCACCGCGCCCGGCCCGCGCTGAGCCGCGTTCATGAAATCCTCACGGCCTTCAGGCAACGCGGGCTGGTACGCGTCGTCGGGCAGGACGACAGCCGCAACTTCACGCTTTTCCTGCGACCGGCGTTGCCGATCGTGGTGGCCGACGACGCTCTCGCCTCGCTCGAAGAGTATGTCGTGCGGGCCGCGCGCGGCGAAGCGCCTCAAGAGGAGGCGCCGCAATGATCGAGCTGCGGCGGATCATTCTGATCGATTGGTATCTGTTCCGCGCGCAACAGATCGATCTCGGCGGCTTGACTGCGCTGATCGGGCCGAACGGCGCCGGAAAGTCGGCGATCATCGACGCGGCGCAGACGGTGCTGACCGGCGCCAATATGATGAGCATCCGCTTTAATCCGAGCGCGCAAAGCGTCACGCGCAGCAAGCGGTCGATTCGCGATTATTGCTTGGGCGTCGTTTCGCTCGATGAAAAAGGCGAGCGTTCCGAGCCGACGCGGAATGTCGCTTACACCTACGTTATTCTCGGCTTCGAGGACGCCGCCACCGGCGCCGCGATCAATCTTGGCGTCGCCTTCGCCACGCATTCAAGCCGGCCCGCTGAAAGCTGCGAAGCGCGATTCCAGGTGCGCGGCGCCCTGATCGGCATGGACGATTTGCTGGAGAGCGTGGCCGACGGCGAGGTCGAAACCCGGCAATGGCATGCCGTGCGCGCGTTGCTGCGTGCGCGCGACCTTGCGGTCGAGGACGGATTTGGTTCGGCAAGCGAGTTCGTCGAAGAAGCGTTGCGGGCGCTATCCCCGCCGGGATACCCGCTTGAGCCGCGCCGGTTCATCAAGGCGTTCCGCAACGCGCTTTTGCTGAAGCCGGTTGAAAACCCGACGGAATTCGTCCGGACTTATGTGCTGGATGTTCCTCCCATTCAGGTCGATCGCCTGCGGCGCAGCATCGATCTCTATCGCTCCCTCACGGGCAAGATCGAGAGTTTGAAAGCACAAACCGCAAGCCTCGCCCAAATTCAGCGAATCGTGGGACGCGTGCATGACAACGAGCGCGCGATCCGTGTCACCCAATGGCAGATCGCCCGGCTCCATTGGGAGCGCTTTCGCCGCGATCTGCGCAATCTTCAATCCGAACTCAAGCGCTTGCGCGCCGAGGCGGAAGCCCGGAGACGGGAAAGCGTGGCCGCCGACGCGAATTTCTCCCGCGTCGATGCGGATCATGCCCGCCTCGAACTCAAGCTTAACAGCAGCGACGGAACGCAGCTCGCGTCGATGTATGCATCCGATCGCGACGCGGAAATCGCCAGGCGCGCGAACGCGATGGCGCCGGTCAAGGCGCTCGACCAGCTGATTGCGCGGATCGGCACGCTGATCGAGCGCCGGATCATCGCCGGGCGCGACGATATACTTCACGGCTTGCTGAGTTCGGTTGCTCTTGCGCGCAGGAACTTGGATCTGACGGGATGGGAGCGCGAACTGCCCAAGGACTGGCAGGAAGCGGCAACCCATCTCGATGCCGCTTTGGCGAGCGTGACCGGCGAAAGGCTGGAATCCGTGCAAAAGCTGGTGTCGGACAGCTTCGTTGCGGCTCAGTTGGAGGTGCATGGCCTTCAAGAGAGGATCGCGCAGATCGACGCAAACTTGAAGCGCGTTGACGAAGGCCGCAGCCCGATCGAGCCCGGCGCGGCCGCGCTTATCGGCGTTCTGGAAGCCGCCGGCATCAAGGCGGAGCCGTTGTGCGATCTTGTCGAAGTGCGCGACGCCAAATGGCGCTTCGCGGCTGAAGCGGTGCTGGGGTGGTCGCGCGAGGCCTTGATCGTCGACCCCGACGATGCGGTGCGCGCTCTTGAGATTTACCGTGTCGGCCGCGAAGACGCTTATCCGCACGCCGAAGTGGTCAACACGACCAAAACGGCGCAAACGCGGCCCTGCGACAGCCGGTCGCTCGCCGCGATTCTCACGACGGCCAATAAGCACGCAAGAGCCTTTCTTGATTTCAGGCTCGGGCGGCTGATGCTGGTTGAAACGATCGAGAAGCTGCTCGCGGCTGAAAACGCGATCACGCCCGACCGGATGATCCAGTCGGGCCGCACGGTACGTCGGCTTCCGCATCCGGTCCACCTCAAGCTGGGCCGCGCGTCCGAGGACATGCGGCGGATGCTGAATGAAGAACGCGGCGATCTTACGCAGAAGCTCGCCGAGAAGACCCGCGCGGCGCGGCAGCTCCAGGACGACAGCACCCTCATCGATAACGTGGTGCGCGCATCCGGAGAATTGCGGGCGAGCGGCGCGACCTGCGTCGCGGCCGGCCAGACGCTCGCCAATTTCGACCGCGAGATCGCGAAGGCAATAGCGAGCATGGAAGAGGCCAAACGGTTGAGGGACCCGGAATTGGTCAAGGAGCTGGATCGGCTGAAGACGGAGCTTGGCAGCGCCCGCGCGCGCAAAAGCGCCGCGGACAGCGCATGGCGGGAGGCGAACGGCGCCGAGAATCGCGTCGTCGGCATTTATGAGACGCGCGTTCGCGATCACCACGACAGGCTTCGCGCCGACCGCCGTTCGCGGGCTACACTCTTGCCGCATGAAGCGGGGGCGGCGACGGAGGCGCGGGCATTCGAGCCTGTCGTCCGCGGCCTGCCGCCCGACGCGCTCTCCGGTGAAATCGATAGCCGCAACGGCGACGTGAACAACCGGGTGACAAACCGGCGGACGTTGCTGCAACGCGAGCTGAGCACCGCGCTGCTCAGGCACTGCCAGCAATTCTCGGTGGGCCTGCCATTCGCCGAATCGGATGCCGCGGCCGAAGTGGTCGGCCCCTGGGCCGCGGACGAGCGTCAGCGGCTCGAAACCCATGTGCTTGTCCAATACGAGGAGCAATGCCGCAATGCCGCTGGGCAGATGACCGGCGCGTTCCGCGACGATCTCCTTCATCGGCTGCATGATGCCTTCGAAGGAATCAAGGAGACGCTTGGGGAACTCAACCGGCACCTCAAGGATCGGATTTTCCACAGCCGCGATTACTACCGGTTCAAGTCGAGCCCGTCGGCGACCCATGCCGACATGATCGAACTGGTTCAGGAATCGCGGCGCCCGGATTTTCAGCTTCCGCTGTTTGCCGCGCAAGACAAAGACGCGCAGGAGACGGCCGTGCTGCGCGCGGTGCGCCGGATCGAGCAAATCCTCGCCGACCCGGAGGCCAAGACGGAAGAGATCGAAGACCCCCGCAAATATTTCAATTTCGAGCTCATCATCGAAGACGCGCAGGGAAAAATCCGTTCGTCGCTGACCAGCCGGGCTGGAACGGGCTCGGGCGGCGAAGGGCAATTGCCGTTTTACATCGCGATCGGCGCGTCGCTCGCGGCGACCTATCAAAACCGGCGCACCGGCGAGACCGGCCTGGCGCTCGCCATATTCGACGAGGCGTTCAACCGCCTTGATACGGCGGCAATTGGCGCGTGTTGCGATTTCATGCGCGCGCTGGGCCTGCAAGTCGTGCTGGCGACGCCGGATGAGAAGCGGCATGTCTTCATGGAAATGGCGGACACGGTCGTCAACGTAAACCGGACGGGCAACCAGGTCCTGATCGCGACGGAGTACCTGACGGAAAAGACCCGTGCGGCTCTCGGCGAAGCCGATCCTTACCGCAAGGGATTTGAAGCGTTCAAGGCTGAGCGCATCGCGGCCGCCCGTGCGCCGGTTGAGCGGCAAGAGGCGGCTGAGTGACACGAACGGAAGACAGCGATCTCGGCGTGGCCTTCCTCGAAAGGTTGCTGGTTCTCAGCGAAAGAAGCCCGGACCGGACGCGTGCGGCATCGGCCGCGCCCGATTACGACCAGTTGCCGACCGCCGAACTGATAAAGCGGTTTGAAAGCCGCCTGACGGCGGCTGAGCGGGCCGGCGCGATTGAGGTCAAAAGAGGCCGGCGAGAGCGCCGCCACTTGATCGAGCGGGTGAAGGTGACGGATGCCCCGGCTCTCGCCCGCCATTTGGGACGTTCGCCCGCGCCGGATTTAGCTGACCGCCTGAGCGAAGCGCTGATGCCGGTCGCGGAAAACGGAGAACCGTGGGTGGCCGGGATTGTCCGCGACATGGCGCGGCGCTGGGCTCGCGGCGAATCGGCCTACCGCATACCGCCATCCACGGCGGAGGCGGCAAAGGAATTCATTGCCTTGCTCGCCGCGATGTCCAAAGACCGCGCGCGCGGGCTCGATGCCCGCACCTTCTCGCTCAAGGTGACGGGCGATTCGAAGGCATTTGACCGTCATGCCGCGCGTCTTGCGGACGTTCTGGCGGCGCAACGTGGGGAACCCGGTGCGAGCGCCGATCTGATCTGGAAAGCCGTCGGCCTGGAGCGTTTCAGCCATCCTATTCACTTGAGCGGCTGCGTGCTGGTCGAGAAGGACAACCATATCCTCATTGACGGGCGCGCATCGCCTTTTGCCTCCGTCCATCCGGAGATGCTGCCCCTCCTCCGGCTCTGCTGCAAACCGGCGGCGCTGTTGACGATCGAGAACTATGCAAGCTTCAATCGATATGTGCGCGAAATCAACGACGGCGCGCTGGTCGTTTATACGGGCGGCTTCCCTTCGGCGGTGGCGATGGAGCTGCTGAAATTGTTGTTGACGATGATCGACCCCGAGGTTGCTTTCTTCCATTGGGGCGACGTCGACGCCGGCGGGTTGCGCATCTTCCGCTATCTCGAAGAATCGCTCGCTCGCGCTCCCCGGCCGCACCTGATGACGCGGGCGCTCGCCGAAACCCATGGCAGGCCGGCCGAACGCGACGCCAGCCTCGGCGCCATTGCAAAATCGGCAAGCGCTGTCGCAAGCCTTGCCGAATGGCTCGCGCGCGGCGAGCGCATCATGCACCTTGAGCAAGAAGCGCTCGATCCCGTCTCTCCGTTGCCGAGCGAAGGCGACCGGCGTACCGCCGCGCTTTAGTCCTTGGCCAAATCAGCCATGCCAAGGCCTTCGGCAAATTCCGGGGTTTTCGCCCAGGCTTGGCCGGGAATTCGCTTGATGAATTCCGAAAACACGGTCCGAAACGCCGCCCGCGCGGCTTTGTCGTCAAATGATTGAGCCTCGTCAGCCGATAGCAGGGGGCGCACATCGGCCATGAAGGCTCTGTTCGCAAGTTTATCGAACATGCGTTCTTCAGCCTGAGCGCGCGAGATGGTCTGACCGGATGCGGCAAGATACTTTCCGAAGCAGGTCACGACGCGCTCGCTGTGAAGATTTTTGAAGGTCGTCTTGGCGTGGGCAAGATCGATGAGGTCCCGGCCCTTGTCCCGCTGCAAGAGAGCGCGGAGCTTGGTGGCGAGAATTTCCTCGATCGAAAACGTCGCGATGTCGGCCTTCCCCGTGAACCACGGGTTCGTCACTGGGAACGGAATAACGTGCGGCGGCTCATAAGCTGTGATCTCGTGGGTGTTCACTTCGACTTTGACGCGGATTGGGACGGCGGAGGATTGATCCTCGGCCGTAACGCGGAACCGCAATTTCGGGGCGACCGGGCTCTGGTCGAACCTGGCGCGGCCCATCCACGGCTCCAGCAGCGCGCGGATAGCGTCGAGAATGGGGCCGATGGGACCGGCGGTCGTCCTGACGAGATCGATGTCTTCGGAATAGCGCAGGGGTTTTGGAAAATGCAGCTTATTGAGCGCCGTTCCGCCGCGAAACCGCAACTGTTCCTTGAGAAATGAATCGTTGAACAATTCGATCAGGGCGCGGCTGATGATGAGGTCCTGTTCGACCTGCCTTTGATCGACCCACGGGACGGATTGCCCCCAGGCGACAATGTTCATCGCCGGGATCATTCGTCGATCTCCGGCAGGCGGCGCACGATGACATTCCAGCGCGAATTCCGCTCGACGGCATCGTGCATCTTTTTGCCGCGGTGGGCTGGATCGAGTTCGACCCAGGGCAGCGGACGGGATTTCTCCAGGTGCTTGTTCAACGCGGCGGCGCATTTCGGGAATTGAAGATGGTCGAGCAGATAGCCGAGGCGCTGGACAGCCGTTTGCTCAAAGGCTGGCGCGAGTTTCGCCAAACGCTCAGGGCGCAACGTGCCGCCGAGGTCGGAAAGAACCGTGGCTATGCTATCGATCGACCCGGCGGCGCGGGCGTAGCGCAGTAGATCGAGCGCCGTCAGTTCCGGGGACGATACTTTCATATGCCCCGTATCCGTCTTGTGATTGGAGATGGCGTCGGCGACGGCCTTCATGTTCTTACGGTAGAAGAAGGAGATGAGGGAGCGCCCGGCGCGAATGCGCGGCATCCGCTTGTCGGTAACGACCTGAAACTCCATCACCGCTTGATGCGTCGCCCCGTGCAGTTCGGCGGCTTTCAGCAAACCGACGTAATAGGCATGTCCCTCATGCCGCATGAGATCGTCGATATACCAGGCAGGGGGCGGCGCGCCCCACGACAGATACTGGGGAGGAACCGCGACGTAGAACCCTTGCCGGGGATTAAAGAGCGTATGCCGCTTTTGCTCTCGTTCGGCGGCTTTGAGAAATCCGCGCCGCGTCATTTTGAGAGCGGCCAGAGCCTCTTCGCTGGTAAAGACAACCTGTCCCGCCGCCAGGCGGCTGGTCGCGTAGGCCGATAAGGTGGGGCGCGGAGCCTCTATCATCATGAGGGAATATACCCCAAAATGGGTATTATTTCAACATGATTACATGTACGAATATGCCCCGAAAACGTCGCTTTTCCAACATGATAATAGAGGCATAAATAAGCTTATCCTCATCGAGGCTTCTCCGATCGGGTGCGAAAGTCATGACCGGATTGCGGTACAAAATGTCGGATACATCAGGTTTATACCCGACAATTCATATCATGCGCGAAAACAAGCAAGGAGAACTGCGGCAGCTCCTACTTCCACATGCGCGCGGCAATGCTTCGTTCTTCCGGGCCGATTACGTCTGCATAAATCGCCGTTGTGCGCATAGACGCATGGCCAAGCCAGCGCTGCACCAGATGCGGCGGGACATTGGATTGAAAGGCATTCACCCCAAAGGAATGGCGGAGGCCGCGTGGCATGGCAGGCGTGCCGGTGATGGCCGCCGCCGCCATCACCTCCTTGACGCGCCGCCATGCGGTCGTGCGGCTCCATGTCCAGAGGCGTTCAACGGCCAGCTCGGGGTCGCGCTGCATGAGGCGCAGCTTGAACACGCGATTGAGGTCGCGAAGCGTGTCGCGCGGCAACGGCACCTGCCGAACGATGCCGCGCTTCCGGCGCTTGAGTGTCAGGATGCTTGCAACGCCGCTTTCGATGTCGATCGAAGCGGGCGTGAGCGCAAGCGCTTCGGAAATACGCGCTCCACTCCACGCCAGCACTTCGCAAAAAAGGCGCTCGCGCGGCGCAAGCTTTTGCGCTGACTCAAGAAATCGCCGGCGCTCGGCCGCGTTGAGATATTTGCGTCCGCCTAAGCGATTGAAGAGACTCGCGGAAAAGGAATCGTGACGGCGCATCGCTTCCTCGGCTGAAACAGAATGGCCGATTCTGTTGCAGCACAGGAAACCTCCGGAGTTCAGCGGATTAGCGACCGACCAGCAGAATTGGATTCATTTTTGTTACGCAGTTTTACGACGAAAATCAAGCGTTCTTCAGCGGTTTGAAACATTATCGGCCATTTTGTTACACGAACGGCATCACCAACACATTGAAATACTTACGACAAGGTTACGAAAACTTGGCCTTGCTTGAGTGTTGCCGCCAGCGCTGGCTGATCTTCGAATCGGATTGCAAACCGCCATCGAGCCGTCGTCCGAGACGGCGTGGCGGCACAGTACAGCGTTATGCTCCGTCGTACCCTTGTTCCACAATGTCGAACTCCGGTGGCCTTCAATGAAGCCCTATTTGCTGTCTCTTTGCGCGAGCCTGTATCTGACCGCAACATCCTCAGCGTTTGCGGCAGATACCAGCATTAATCCCGATCTTGCGGTCATAGGTGTTGTTTCCCAATCGAGATGCGATAAATGGACCCTCTTTGCGGATGCGCGAAAGGCGGACGCAACCGGCCCAGACAAAGACGTCGTCATGGTCGCGGTGTTGCTCAACGATTCGATGAAAAACTGGGCGCTTGGCTTCATGTCTGGTCTTGCGTCAATGCTTAAGGCGGGAGGCAGCAGAAACGTATTGGCTTATGTTCCTGAAGAGGCCGTTGTAAAAAAACTCGATGCTGAATGTCGGAGCAAACCGCAGGAAGCGTTCCTCACCGCAATTACAAATGTTTTCAAGGAGTATCAAACACCATAGCCGCGAGTATTCTCCTGTCCATGATCGCGGCCGGGATAGCCAGGGTTAGGGCTTGCACCGTGTGGCAACTGCTTCCTTGAGATTGCGCTCCGCATATGCGTTGCCCTGAGCGGCAGCAAGCTTGCGAAGGCGCATGGCTTCGCAAGCGTTCTTTCGCAATCCCGCGTCGCCTCGCTCATAAAAATCAGCGAGGTTCGCTTGGGCATCAGCGTTTCCCTGATCTGCGGCAAGGCGGTACAGCCTCGCGGCCTCGCGCCAATCTTTCGGCAGAATGTCCCCGTTCTCGTAAATGTAGGCAAGTTGCAGTTGTGCGAGTGCATTACCTTGGTCTGCCGAGAGCTTGAAGAGACGCGCCGCCTCCAGCGGGTCACGCGCGAGGCCACCGCGGCCGGACCCGTACATCATACCTAAGTGCAGTTGCGCGTCTGCATCTCCACGATCTGCCGCAAGCTTGTACCGGCGCACCGCCTCAACATCCGGGTCTGGCAAAGGACTGTCGGCCGCGAGAGGCCCAGATAGCGGTTCCGTCGGCGATAGCGCCGTTGACGTGGGTTGGCCCGAGAGCGTTGTTTCGATCTCGGCCATCATCGGCTGAGTGATCCCCGCCTGACGAAGTTGGGCAAAGTCTTCGGAAATCACTTGTTCCCATTTTTTGTTCTTTAGAGTTTCGCCCCTGTGCGCGAGATAGATAGCTTTGGCTTCATCGATGCGTCCCAGCAGCATCAAGGCATGCGCCTGAGTGGCTACCGGTACGAGGTTATTCGGATTGAGTTTGATTGCGCGTTCGGAACCATCGAGCGCCCGCGCATATTGGCGGGCGAACAGCCCATACCATGAGAGTTTAGCTAAAGCCTCGGCCGTGAGGCCGCCCGGCTTGTGCAACGTTTTGGTCTCAAGGGCATCGGCCGCGATTACGCTATCGTTCGCAGCTTTGAAGGCCTCATCGTAGTGGCCGGCGTCGAATTGCTCCCTGGCCTTGATTGTGGCCTGCATCTGGGAGCTAAGTTCTGCGACTGTCTGCTTTCGGTCTTTTTCGACGGCATCGATTTTGGCGTTCGCCGCCTCCCGGTCGGCATCGGTGATGGAACAGGTTTTCTTGTGCTCGTCGATCTTGGCTTTGAATTCGTCGGCGGACAGGGTGGACATCGCATCAAGGATCGCGTTGAGTTTGGCGCTGCACGCCGCTTCCAGGGCTTTGCGATGGGCGTAGTTCGGATCGCAGTCGCGGGCTAACTCTTCATTGCTGTAAATCCCCTTCTCTATGTCGGACATTCGCATATTCTTAGCTGCGGATTCAACGCGTGCGATGCATTCTTCCGCCTTGATCTTCCTTGCCTGCGACTCCGCAATTTCAGTCGCGCTGATGATGTGCTGTCTCCACTCCTGCCAGCCCGCATAGGCCAGCACCGCTATGACCGCCACCTTGAAGAACAGCATAACCGCTGCGCCCACGCGGGCGGAAGCTAAAGCCGTCCTATCGAAGATGGTCTCCAGATCATGCCTGATCGTGAAAACCGTGCCTCGGGCATAGCTGCCGATCGCTAACACCGAACTGACGGTGCCGGACAGGACACCCTGGCTGGTCGGCGCATCCACCGAATGGCCCGACGAGCCTAATGTGCGCGCGACCAGAATCTGGCTGATTTCGGTTTCGTTGTAACCGGCCTTTCGGAGCTTCTCGCGTTCGGCGTCAAGAGGAGACGATGCGGGTTTGTCGTCATGTTCGGGGGTTGCCATGTCCCCGCCTCCTGCCTGCTCCGTTGCCCTATGGTTGATTTGTAATCACGCACGTTTTGGACTCCCGCTCAAGTGGTGGCTGTGACTTTTCGCGCGCGCCGGACCACGAAAACTGGTTTAATAATGAATCTGGTGGTTATCTGCTGGGCCGCCGT
>Ga0181536_10005693_pt1 | contig 12700 bp, 12 predicted proteins | sample PEATcosm2014_Bin_41_FD_121105 | JGI IMG/M metagenome (GOLD analysis project Ga0181536, IMG submission 121105) | Peatland microbial communities from MTU Mesocosm Facility, Houghton, MI, USA - PEATcosm2014_Bin17_60_metaG | ecosystem: Environmental > Terrestrial > Soil > Wetlands > Peat | place...
ACGCGACCTGCACCGGCACGGCGACGAGCACCCAGGCGGTGACCCTGTCGGGCGGGACCGTGCCCGACTCCACCCTCCAGACCCCGGCGGCGGGCAGCTACTCGTACCAGGCGGCCTACGGCGGGGACGCCAACTACCAGGCGGCCACGGGCGGCTGCGAGACCCTCACCGTGGGCATCGCCACGCCGACGGTGTCCACGGCGGTGGACAACGGCTCGGGCACCACCGTCACCGGGACCACGGTGGCCCTGGGCACGACGATCCAAGACAGCGCCACCGTGTCGGGGGTGGCCGGCTTCAACCCGACGGGCACCGTCACCTACAGCTTCTTCGCCGACGCGACCTGCACCGGCACGGCGACGAGCACCCAGGCGGTGACCCTGTCGGGCGGGACGGTGCCGGACTCCACCCTCCAGACTCCGGCGGCGGGCAGCTACTCGTACCAGGCCGCCTACAGCGGGGACGCCAACTACCAGCCGGTGACCGATACCTGTGAGACCTTCACCGTGGGCACGGCCACGCCGTCGGTGTCCACGGCGATCGACGACAGCTCGGGGACCGATGTCACGGGGACGACCGTGGCGAGCGGCACCACCATCGACGACACCGCCACCGTCGGACCCGAGGTGGCCGACTTCGTCCCCACGGGTACCGTCACCTACAGCTTCTTCGACAACGGGACGTGCACGACCCCCTCGGCGAGCACCGACACGGAAACGTTGTCGAACGGTCTGGTGCCAGACTCGAGCTCCCAGACACCACCGGACGGCAGCTACTCGTACCAGGCCACCTATAACGGGGACACCAACTACCAGCCGGTCACGGCCGCTTGTGAAACAGTCACCGTCGGAACCAGCGGCTCGACCTTCATCGCGGCCCCGAGCCTCCCGACCGTCGCCACCGCGGTGCAAGACGGCTCGGGGACCGATATCACCGGGACGACGGTGGCTGCGGGCACCGCCGTCGACGACACAGCGACGGTCTCGGAAGTCAACGACATCGTCCCGACGGGCACGGTCACCTACAGCTTCTTCGACAACGGGACGTGCACGAGCCCGGCGGCGAGCACCCAGGCGGTGACCCTGTCGGGCGGCACGGTGCCGGACTCGCCCTCCCAGACCCCGGTGGCAGGCACCTACTCCTATCAGGCCGTCTACAGCGGGGATGCCAACTACCAGCCGGCCACGGGGGGTTGCGAGGCGTTTGCCGAAGGGACCAACACGCCGGCGCTGGTCACGACGGTAGAAGACGGCTCGGGGAAGGACATCACCGGGGCCATCGTGGTTGCCGGGACGGCCGTCGATGACACCGCCAGCATCGGTCCCGAACTGAACGACACCCCGATCACCGGCACCGTCACCTACAGCTTCTTCGACAACGGGACGTGCACGAGCCCGTCGTCGAGCAGCGAGGTGGTGACCTTGTCGGGCGGGACGGTGCCGGACTCGAGCGCGCAGTCCCCGGCGGCGGGCACCTACTCCTATCAGGCCGTCTACAGCGGGGACGCCAACTACCAGTCGGCCACGGGTGACTGCGAGACGGTCACCATCGCGTCGGCAGGCGCCACGATCGTGACCACAGAGGTGGAAGACGGCGCCGGGAACGACATCAACGGGTCCACGGTGCCACTGGGCACCGCCACCCAAGCCGTCGCTGGCATCGGCCCCGTGATCGCCGGGTTCACGGTGGACTCGAACACCCAGATCACCGCCACCGCCCCTGCCGGGACCGGCGTCGTCGATGTCGTGGTGGCGACGCCCGGTGGCACCAGCTCGACCAGCGCGGCCACGAAGTACAGCTACGCCCCGATCGTGACCGCCGTCAGTCCGGGGGCAGGTCCCTCTGCCGGCGGGACGGCGGTGACGATCACGGGTGCGAACTTCACGGGAGCGACGGCCGTCAACTTCGGCACCACCCCGGCGACCTCGTTCACCGTCGTCTCTGATACCGAAGTCACCGCGACCGCGCCCGGAGGGACGGGTGTCGTGGATGTGGAGGTCACGACGCCCGGTGGCACCAACTCGACCAGCAGCGCTGACAAGTTCAGCTACGGGCCACTTGTGACCTCCGTCGACCCCACGACGGGCCCGGCCGCCGGCGGGACGTCAGTGACCATCACCGGTGTGAACTTCACCGGCGCGACGGCCGTCAACTTCGGGAGCACGGTGGTCCCTCCGGCGAACTTCACCGTCGTGTCCGACACCGAGATCACCGTCGCTTCCCCACCCGGGTCGAAGCCGACGGTCCCGGTCACGGTCACCACCGCCGGCGGCACGAGCCCGGTCAACGCGAACACGATGTTCAGCTACGGGCCGGCGCTGACCCTGGTGAGACCAAGCTACGGCGTCGGATCGGGGGGAACGACCGTGGTCATCGTGGGTAGCAACCTCAAGGGGGCCACGGCGGTGAACTTCGGAACCACGAGTGCTACGACTTTCACCGTGAAGTCGGCCACGAAGATTGTCGCCCTCTCGCCGCCCGGCACGGGAACGGTCGATGTGACCGTGGTTGGTCCCGGGGGCACGAGCCCTGTCATCTCGACCGATCAGTTTGATTACGCTGCCGCCGTCACCCACCTCTCACCGGCTGGCGGCAAGGCGGCGGGAGGCACCACGGTGACCATCACCGGCACGAATTTCACCGGGACGACGGCCGTCGATTTCGGGACGACGGCGGCGGCGAGCTTCACGGTGATCTCGGACAAGAAGATCAAAGCGGTGGCTCCACCAGGAACGGGGAGTGTCGATGTGACCGTGGTCTCGCTCGGCGGCACGAGCCCGGCCACGGTGCAATTCACCTACCGCTGACGCAAGTCCAGACGGGCCGGTTCCTGGTCGCAGGTGAGCCACGATGCCGAGATGGTGACACCATTTGCCTGCGTGGCGTTCGTCGCCCCATTTCCGGCCCTGACCATCAACAACCGGTGAAGCGATGTTTCAATGTCACCGGTACCGTTGTCGCCCGTCCGTTCAAGTCGAAGGGCGACAGGAGGCCGAGTGACTGCTCGGCTCCTTGGAGGCCGCTTTCGACGACGGTCAATGTCGGTCTCGAAGCGCTCCCCGCCAGCCTGACCAGGAGTGTGCCGAGGCCGGTCACGGTGGCACTACCAGGCCCGGTTCCTTGCAGGGACAAGACACCTTGTTGCAGGGTCATCGAGACCGTCTGACCGGTACTCGAGGCGACGGTCACGGTCCCGTCGGGTCGGGCGAGACGAGATCCGTTGGTGAACGTCCACCGCAGGGAATAGGCGGGACGCAGGGCGGTATTCGGGCCTTCCTCGACGACATTGAGAAACCAGGCGCCGGTAAGCCCTGTGCATGATGCTCCATAGAACACGGTGACACGGGGATCTGTGCGGACCGTATTCACGACGGCGCAGCCCGAGCTCGCACACGTCGGCGTTCGCGAGTTTGTCGTGGTGACCGTGTGCGTCGTCGTTGTCGATGTGGACCCGGTCAGTGCCAGTGGAACGACGATCGCTGCCACGACAACCGCTGTGCCGCACGCGATGACGATCGCGGTTCGCCGTCTCCGGTCGCGATCCTGGAAATATCTCGACAAGCTTGTGCGCATATTCGCTTCGTGCGACGTGTCCGATCGCCAAATGTAGCCGAGCGACACCGTTTGCCCGTTGGACTCAGACCATAGGCGGGATGAGGTCAATCGTCGGCTTGAAGGAGGCTTGGATGGCTACGCGAACCTTGCCATCCGGCCCGGCGGCAGTGGTATGGGTCGATGTGGAGTCGAAGTCAGCCGGCGGACTTCTTGGCCAGACGCCCCGGTCGCCGGGGATGGCTTTGGGCCCACTTCTCGATGTCCTCGCGGAACCAGATTCGCCGGCCCGACAGATGGGCGAGAGGTTCCGGGAAATCGTCCACGGTGTGGATGATCTTGCTGGCGCGCTGGCGAGACACGCCCAGAAGCTGCCCGATCTCGGGAATGCCGACGAGCTGGTCCGTCACGACGATCTGAAACTAAGATCAACTATTGCGAAATCGCAACTTCGATCTCGGCGGCAATACCCCTGGGCGCCCAGCGCCGGAACCGACAAGGAGGTCCCGCACGCGTACGCCGACGGGCGTGCCCACCTGGGCGCCCAGGAAAAGGGGCACAGAGCTGGGCTTCGTTTCCGATCCGGCAGAGCCCCGCGTCGACGATGTCGGCCGCCTCATCAATGGGTCGGGTGCCAAGGGCCAGCGGCGCCAGGACTTCCCCAGGGCGACCGACCTCTCGGTCCACTCCCAGGCAGGACGCAGCGCCGTTATCGAGGAACTCGCCGAACGTCCTCGACGACCGCTCGGCCGGAGACACCATTCGAGAAGATGGCCAGCTGCTGCATGGACCGGTCGCCGGCGCCCGCCCGCCCAACACCACCGATTAGCTGCGGCGGGCGGGGCCGTCTCGTTGGAGACCCTCTCGCTCCGGGGCGGTTCAGTACGTGTCGTAATCGGTCTGAAGATTTCATTTGCGAACAATGCACATCAAGAAGTTGTTCATTACGAATGGTGGTGGCACCGGCACGCTATTCGCGATGAATGGGGCGTTCATGTCAGATGGAGAATCCCCAGGTCAGCGACCCGACCAGGCCGGTATCTCCATCCAGAGTGCCCGCCCGACCACGGGCCGCAACACCCCCACCTACTCGGCGTGTTGGAAACTCTCACCGCCCGTCGCGACGCGCTCAGAGAGTTCATCTGAACGTGCCGATCTCGGCTTGCTCAGGTTCCGACCGGTGTGATCAAGTGCATAACACAGCGCACTCCGACGACATCGTGGCGCGCTGTGTATGTCGTGTGTTCGGACGCCACGACATGGGGACCACCAGGGAAGGTCCTCGGCAGTAGGGCGTACGTCGGTTGACAAGCGGTGCGAGTGACAGACGCGACGCCCCAGTCGAGTGAGTACCAACTTCTCAAAGGAGCGACCCCAGGAAACGGCGCAGTGCGAATCGTTGTGATGTCGCGCCCCACCGGTGATCGATGCACGTTCGTGAGCGGTGAGCATCCTTCGCAGGGTGCATGCGAAGTTCACTTCGGCGCAGGACGTTCGGCCCTTTGTCTGACCGACGTTCGGTGTTCAAGTGCGTCGCAGTGCCCCTGTCCGAAGCGGGGCGCGTGAAGGTGTAGCGGTTCTGGCAGGCGGTTTCCCCCGTCCCGTCTGGCCGCACATAACGGGACTCCGAGGCGGGAGTCCCAGCAATAGATGGGCGACGTGTTGATCCACGGGCCGTGTGTGGTCGCCTGGCCGGTGGGGAGCGAATGGCGAACCCGACGCCCGTATCGAGTAACCACAGACAACCAAGGAGCACTACATGAGAAAACTGTTCAGCACGAAGCGGCGGATCGTCGCCACCGTAGCGTCGGTCGCCCTGGTGGCCGGGATCGCCGGTGCGGCATACGCCTACTACTTCACGGCGGGCACGGGCACGGGCACGGGCGTCACCGCATACGCCAATGCACCAACCATCAACCAGACGGGTATCGCCTACAACACCGACGCGAGTCTTGCGCCGGGCACCACCGCAACCGTGAATTTCTCGATCACGGTCGTCGGTGGAGCCACCCATGTGAACAACATCACTCTGACCGGTTGGACCTCAAACGCCGGTGGCTGTGCCTCTGCTGACAGCACGGGTTATGGCAGCGAAGCGAGCTGGTTCACGATGCCCGCCGTTGGGGTAAACGCGACGGAGCCGACTGGGACGACCGCCGTGGGGAACACGGGAACCATCACCTTCAACGATGACGGGTACCCCGACCAGCAGGTGTGCCAGGACGCCACCATCACCTTCGACTACACGTCCAACTAATAGGGCGAGTCGATAGAGCGGCGAGCCTCGGCTCGTTGCCCTGCACTGAACTCGGTCGGACAGGCCGGATCACGGAGCCAATACTCCGTGATCCGGCCACCTGGCCGGGGTTCGGGCCATTCGGTGACGGCAACGGAACCACAACGCGATGGGTCCACGGTCGATGAGGTCAGCGGTGAGCCACGGGAGCGCAACGCCCCTGGGCTGCTCGGTGCCCTCAATGGCACGGGGACCCTCCAGGGAGAGTTCGTGAAGCAGCGGTTGGCACAGTTGAGGGTGAGGGGGTGGGCAGGTGTCATCGCCGCGCTCGTGATCGTCCTCGGCGGATTCGTTGCCACCGGCTACTTCGCCGACGCCGCCCTCGCCGGGCCGGTGATCTCAGCGCCCAAGGTCATCAACGGCCCCACCAACCCATCCACGAACACCAGTCCAGAGTTCACCCTCACCGACGCCAACTACCCCAACGTCACATTCGCCTGCGATCTGGACTCGGGACCGGTTATGAACTGCACCGGGGACACCGACCACGACGGCGATACCAATGTGCAGGGCGAATGGCAGTTCAAGAACCTCGCCCCCGGCCCGCATTGCTTCTACGTCTGGGCCATCAACAAGGCCAAGAACATCTCGCCGACCACCACCTTCTGCTGGACGATCTCCTCCAGTTCGAACTTCACCATCAGCGGCAACATCGTCCCGGCCTTCTACCCTGGCCTCAGCCAGCAGCTTGACCTGGTATTTACCAATCCGAATGCCTCTCCCATCACCATCGCGGCGGGAGGCGTCACCATCACAATCGCCACTTCCCGGTCCGGGTGCCTGTCGTCGCCCAACTTCGCTGTGACCCACGGCCTCACGGCCACCGTGACCATCCCGAAGAACTCGACGAAGTCGCTCCTCCAACTCGGCATCGCCACGGCCAAGTGGCCGGTCATCACGATGCTCGACCCCAACACCAACCAAGACGTTTGCGCGGGCATGGCCCTGACCTTCCACTACTCGGCGGTGGCGACCTGATGGCCAGGGGCAAGCACTCCATCAAGCGTGGGGCGCGACTGGCCAAACGACGGGGTGCTCACGTCATGAAGCGCGAGGCACGGTCGGCGAAGCGTGGCGCTCACGCCATGAAGCGTCAGACCCGACCGGCCACGCGCTCTGTTGCACGCGGCATTCGGCATCGCTCCCCGGCCATCCTCGGGGCGATCATGGCCCTCCTCCTCGGCCTCGGCGGCGGGGTGGCCTACGCCTACTACGGCGCGACCGGGACGGGGACGGGAACGGCGTTGGTCGGTCGTCCGGTCACCCTCAGGGTCACGGCCGAAACCGGAGCCGCCGACCTCGTCCCCGGCGGCACGGGTGCGGCCTACTTCACGTTGACGAACCAGAACACCTTCGGCGTCACCTTGAACCAGGTCGCCACCGGGGCGACGGTCCTCTCGGACAACCCCGGTGCCTGCCCGAGCACCGACATCTCCATCGACCCGGCGCTGCCCTACACGTTCACTCCGGCGGTGACGGTTGGTCCCGACACCACCAGCACCAGCCGGTCCATCGCCAACCTGGTCATGCTCTCCGGCTCCGCACCCAGCACCTGCCAAGGCGTGACGTTCAGCGTCACGTTTACGCTCTCGGGGGCATCGGCATGAGCCGGGGACGCCACCTCCAGGGCGCTCAGCGTCGACGCGCCGCTCACGTCAAGCGGCCCAAGCACGTTCGCAGGGCGCATGGCGGGTTCGGTCGCCTCGGTCGCCCCGTCGTGGTGTTCGTGTGCGGGTTCGTCCTCGCCTCGGGGGCCGCTGCCTACGGCTACTTCGCCACCTCGGCCACCGGGGCCTCGACCACCATCGCCGCAGGGTCCAACAACGTGTCGCTGCCCGTGTCGACCATCCACGTCGCCTCCACCGCCGGGTTCCAGGGCTTTACCGAGACCATCGCCGTGGTGTCCACGTCGGGGACCGAGACCCTGACCTGCACGGGCAGCACGACCACCACCTTCACCGGATGCACCGGGGGAACCGGGACGTTGACCACGAACAACGCGGTGACTCAGGCTGCGGCCCAGTCCCAGGCCGAGACGCTCGGCACGCCCGGTGCCGGGAGCGCCACCGCTCCGACGGCAACGACCCTGGCCCTCAGTTGGGGGACGGCGTCGCCGTTGCCGTCCGGTGGCGGGTACGTGGTGTTGCGGGCCAAGACGAGCGGAGGGCCGTACACGGCGGTGGGCACTGGCACCTGCGCGGGGACCATCTCCACCACGTCGTGCACCGACACCGGCCTCACCGCGGGGACGCCCTACTACTACGAGGTGGAGGCCGTCTTCGACAACTGGGTCAGTGCGCCGACCGCCCAGTTCTCGGCCAACACCAGCTACGCCACCAACGGCAGCGGGACCATGACCGTGTCGCCCATGGCGGTTCTCGCTTCTTCGACCGGCGACACCCTCACCTTCACCTACACCGCCGCCGCCGGGGGCCTGAGCGGCGGTGAGGTGGACCTGGCGGTGCCGTCGAGTTGGAGCACGCCCCAGACCACCAGTGCCTCGACGGCGGGTTACACCGCCGCCTCAGTCGGTTCGGTGGCGGTGGCGTCGGGGCCGACCATCAAGGTCACCGGGGTGACCATCTCCGGCGGAGCGACCCTCACCATCACCTACGGTGCGGGCGGCGGCACCGGCGGGGCGAGCGCTCCCGCCGCCACCGGCGTCAACACCTTCATCGCGGCGGAGAACTCCACCGGCGGGGCCGTGGTGGCTTTGGCCACCTCGCCGACGGTGACCGTCGGGCAGGGCCTGCCCTTCTCCCAGACCACACCGGGCACCTACGACGTGTACGTCCCGGCCAGCCATCCCGTCACCATCGCCGACATCTGCGGCGGCGGTGGCGGTGGCGGGGCGACCGCCTCCGGCGGCACCGGTGGCGGCGGCGGTTGTGTGGCGGGGACCATCCCGGCACAGGCCATCCCCTACATCCTCACCGTGACCATCGCCGGGGGCGGGACCTTCGGCGGCACCGGCGGCAGCGGCTTCAACATCGGGGGCGCGGGCCAAACGTCAGGTCCCGGTGGTGGCGGCGGCGGATCGAGTGGCCTCCAGGTGGGTGGCACCACGCTAGTGATCGCCGGAGGCGGCGGCGGCGGATCGGGTGCTGACGCCATGGGGGCGGGCGACGGTGGCAGCGGGGCCACGACCTCGCCGGGGAGCGGCGCTTCGGGCACCGGCGGCAGCGGCGGCGGGGCGGGCGGGACGGGCAACCTGGCTGCCACCGACGGGGGAGCGGGGACGACCGGGACGGCGGCGGGCGGCGGTGGCGGTGGTGCGGGCGCTGGTGCCGGAGCGGGAGGTGGCGGCAGCACGAGTCCCACTCACAGCGCGACCGGCGGAGGGGCCGGAGGCGACTTCGTCATCGGCACCGGTGCGTTCGCTCCGACCGCCGTCACGTACTCGGCGGGCGTGACGACGGCGGCCAACGCGACCGGCGCGACCGGCTCGGTGTCGCTGACGTGATGCCCCACCGACGGGAGCCGGAGGCCTCCAACCAGCTTGGGTAGGGGAAGGACCATGGAAGAAGAACACCCGGTGACCGGCGGCTCCGACGAGGTGAAGGCGAGCGACGCCGCGTCGGTGCCCGAGTCCCGCCACGCCGTCCAGGCCAGGCGTCGGGCGGCGCACCGCAGGAAGACCCGCCGTCACTTGACGGTGGTGCTGGCCGTCGCCGTAGTGGGGGCCGGGTTCGCCGTGACCTACGCCCTTGGTGTGGTGCCCTTCCACCGGGCGGGAGTCGCGCCGTCGGCCACGCCCCATGCCGTCACCGCCGCCTCCGGCGGCAGCCTCACGGTGAACGCGGCTTCGACCACCACGGCGGTCGTCTCCAACCACAACCCCGCCGCGCTGGGCCAGGCCGTCACCTACACGGCCACCGTTTCGGTCACCGCACCGGGTTCGTGGACGCCGTTCGCCAGTGACACCGTCACGTTCAAAGACGGCACCACCCCCATCACCTGCGGGAGTGGCTCCCAGGTCTACGACGGCTCCAGCGCCGCCACCGCCACCTGTGTGGTCACCTACGGTGCCCTCGGCTCGCACGCCATCACCGCCATCTTCGGCGGGGACCCCGATGACGCCCCGTCGACCTCCCCGGTGCTCGCCCAGGTCGTGGCCCCCACCGCCCCCGGTGCCCCCACCACCGTCACCGTGGTGGACAACTGCGTGTCGGCCTTGTGCTCGGTGACGGTCAGCTTCACCGCACCGGCCTCCACCGGCGGGTCGCCCATCACCTCCTACACGGCCCGTTGCGCCAGTTCCACCGGGGGGGCGACCTCGACCCCGGACTCGGGGCCGGGGAGTCCGCTCACGGTGCCGACCACCGGAGCGGACCTGACCAAGAACGCGCTCTACACCTGCAACGTCACGGCCACGAACGCCGTGGGGACCGGAACGCCCGGCACCTCGGCGTCGTTCATCGCGTAGCGAGAAAGAGAACCCATGGAAGAAGAACAACCGGTGACAGACGGCTCCGACGACACCACCGCAGGCGACACCGATGCTGCTACGGTGCCCGAATCACGCCGCGGGATTCAGGCCAGGCGTCGGGCGGCGCACCGCAGGAGAACCTGGCGTCGCGTGACGTTGGTGATTGCCGTCGTCCTGGTGGTGACGTGGTTCGCGTTGTTGCCCGTCATCGGGCGGCTGCCCTGGCTCCTGGCTGGCGTCGTCGTGGTGGCGGTGCTCCTGCGCGCCATCAGGCTCTCGTCGCCCAAGCGCCAAGCCGGGTCCGCGTCTGAGTCCGAAGCAGAGTCCGAAGTCGATGCCCCGACCGAGGACGCTTCGGTCGACGCCGCACCGGTCGAGTCGTCGCCTGAACCTGACCTCGTCACGTTGCTGGCCGACTACGACGAACCGCTGGTGGACTCGGCGTCGCTCGGCGTCGAAGTCGAACCGGTCGAGTCCAAACCCGTGTTGGACCCCGTGACCCTGGCCGTCGGCCTCGGGGAACCGCGTGTGCTGGACCCGGTGCCGCTCGCCGTCGACACCGCGCTGGTCGAGTCGGCACCGACGTTGGACCCGTTGACCCTGGCCCTCGGCATCTACCGGGCCGAGACACCGGACCCGATGCGCTTCGTCGTCGCCCATGAGGTGATCGAACTGCCGGTATCGGCATCGGTCGCCTCCGATGGTCCCGAGACGACACCGGTGACCGCCGTCGCCGACTCCATGGGGGAGCAGGTCAGCGCCGAACAGACGGCTTCGTAGGACACGCACCGGCTTCAACACAGTTTCATCCGGCTCGGGGGACTCCTGAGCAGTGGGGGCGGCATGGAACACGCAATCTCGGTCAAGGTCGACACGAAGACGGAGACGACCACGTTGACGTGCACCTGCGGGGAATCGACGACGGGGCGCAGCATCGAGGTGTTGGAGATGTGGGCGCAGTGGCACCTGCGGACCCACGAACGAGTGGAGTCCGAAGGAACAACGACCAACGGGGGAGTGCAGTGAACGAACGATCCGCATCGCGAGGACCAACCATGGTGACGACGAGTGAGGAGCGGTCCTATGCCCCGGTCTTGGTGCAACTCCCCGCCACCCGCCGGGGCAGGGCGTGGCGTGCGCTGGGTTCGCTGATCGCGGTGGGTGGCGTCCTTGCGTGGGCCGCGTTCGTGCGACCGAGCGACGTGGGAGCCGTCGCCTACGGGATCATCACCGTCTATGTGGCGTCCATCGTGGCCGTGGTTCTCTTCGCCGCCTGGTCGGCGGCGTACCCGGTCGATGTGTCGTCGCAGGGGCGACCTCTGCTCGGAGCACACCAGCGACGGACCGCCGACTTCACCGGAGGCATCCCCCAGCCATGATCATCAGCATCCTCTATTGCCTGGCCATGTTGGTCGTCGTCTGCGGCGTGCTCTTGGTCGCCGAGATGCTGGCCACGAAGGTGCGCGGTCGGTGAGGGACGCCCTTGGACCGCCGCCGTGGCGGTGGGGGAGCGACGGGCAGCGGTATCGGGAGGGGACCCCATGAACAAGACCCTCGTCACCCACCTCGACAGCGACCGGCTCGCTGCCTACCTCGACGATGACGACGAGATGAGCCTGGACACGGTCTGCCGGTTGCGCGAGTACGCCGATGCCCTGCTCCACGGGTCGGTCACGACCGTCGACCTGGCCGACGCCTGGCCCGACTGGTTCGCCCTGGCCCCGACTTTTGTGGCCGCCTATGCCCCCGACGAGGTGGCGGACCTGGAGCACAAGGCGACGTTCCTGGCCGCTCCCGACGACCACGAAGCCCTCACCGAGGACGACTGCCGCTACCTGGAGGCGCTCGGTGTGCACCTGGACCTGTACGCCGAAGTCCGCGACAGCGACGAGTAGCCGAGCACCCGAGGAGGCATCGTGAGCAAGTCCCTCGTCGTCTACCTCGACTCCATCGACGAGCGGCTGTTGGCCTACCTCGACCGGGACGAAGAACTGCGCCTCGACACCGTCCGACGCCTGCGCCTCTATACGAGTGCCTTGCTCAACGGCTCCATCGGGCCGACCGACGTGGCCGAGGACTGGCCCGACTGGTTCGACCTGGCCTCGGCCTTCGTGTTGGCCTACGGCACCAGCCAGTTGGAGGAGATGCAGGACGAGGCCATGTTTCTGTACCGCCCTGAGATCGGTGACCGCACTCCGCTCACGGGGACCGACCGCACCTACCTGGCCGCACTGGAGCCGCTGCTCGACAGGTACCCCGAGATGCCGATGAGCGACGAGGAATAGGGTCCACGCTTCGCCAGCCTGGGTCTGCCCAAGGGTCAGGTTCGTGCGAGTACAGTCATGCTCGGTCGGTAGCCGGGGGTGCATGATGAGCGACGTATCGCAAGGGCCGGGATGGTGGCTGGCAGCGGATGGCAAGTG
>Ga0181536_10005694_pt1 | contig 12699 bp, 15 predicted proteins | sample PEATcosm2014_Bin_41_FD_121105 | JGI IMG/M metagenome (GOLD analysis project Ga0181536, IMG submission 121105) | Peatland microbial communities from MTU Mesocosm Facility, Houghton, MI, USA - PEATcosm2014_Bin17_60_metaG | ecosystem: Environmental > Terrestrial > Soil > Wetlands > Peat | place...
AGATCCCTCGACTTCGCTCAGGATGGCAGTTTCGGTGTGCGAGCGCGCGCCGGTCCCGTCCATCTTTCTCCGTCGAATCTCCTGCGGCATTCCGTTGACTCCTCCAGCAACCGGCGGGCTTGCGCACCCTCGTGTAATCTAATCTTTGCCCTCGTGTAATCTAAGCTTTGATAGATACGACAGGGAGCCCTCCATGCGAGACAAAAAATTAGGCGCTGCCGGATGCCAGAACCTCGCGGCGGTCAGCTTGGGTGCGGGAATAATGATGCTCGCCATAACCCTGATGTTGGCTGGCGAGGCCGCCGCCCAAACGAAAAGCACGCCCCGGCCGGATTTCTCGGGCGAATATCGCATCCAGCCCGCGGGCTCGCCGGGGTCGAAAAATCTGCCGCGCGCTCCGCGCAACGGGACGCCTCGCGAAAGAGCTTATACGGTGGACGGCCAGCTCGCGCCTCTGCTGCCGTGGGCGCGCAAGCTTTACGATGAGCGCATCGAGGCCGCCGAAAACGGCCAGACTTTTCGTCATACCCTGACGAAGTGTCTGCCTCCGGGAATGCCGATGGGCACGCTTTTCGCCTTCTATCCGATTCAGATTCTGCAAACTCCGGAGCAGTTGACGATGCTTTTCGAGGAAGGCAACCACTTCCGGATCATCCGCATGAATCAGCCGCATGCCAAAGACCCCGATCCGAACTTCTGGGGCGACGCGGCCGGCAAATGGGAAGGAGAAACTTTAATCATCGACACGATCGGAGTGCGCGACGATACCACGCTCGATTTCCTGGGATTTCCGCACAGCGAGAAGCTGCATGTGGTCGAGCGCATGCGGCGGCTGGATGCGAATACGCTGGAGGGTCGCGTGACGCTGGAGGATGCGGATGCTTATGCGCGGTCCTGGGAAGCGGTCGCGATTTGGAAGAAGCTTGATCCCAAGGATCACATCCGCGAGATGGTGTGCGAGAACACCCGATTTTTCGAGTGATCACACGGAAAACCGGTTACAAACCGGCCGCAGGATATCCGGACCGGATGCAAGAGCGGCAAATCCTGCCCACCTAGGCTAGCCCTTCCCGAGGTTCAGGATGGACTTCAGCAATTCGGTGTAGTGCAGCCCCGCGGGCGAGTTCATGTATCCGATCGATCTTCCCATGGTCAGGATGCTCAGCCACAGAAACAGCGACAGCGCTCCCGCCAGTTTCGCCCGGCCCGGAATCTCCGGCGTTTTGTCGAGTTCCTCGGGATGGTTGTAAACGATAGGGCGGAACACCAGCGCGTGCACCAACACCAGGACGAACAGGATCATCTTAATTTGGAAAAACGTGTTCAGAAAATAGCCTTCGGCTTTCGACATGCCCAGAATGAAGCCGCAGGTGGCCACCCACACGAAGCCGATGCGCTTCGGCCAGCGCAGCGTGTTCACGACGCCGGCAATCGTCGTGCCACGCAGGCCCCAGCCGAGCAGACGCAGGTCCGTCAGCAGGATCATGCCGCCGAAGAACGCGAGTCCCACCAGGTGAAGAGCCAGGAGAGTGGGGAATTCGTAGCCCGAACCACGAACATACGCGAAAAATGGCGTATTTTCGATCCAAATAGCGAACGTCATCATGGTTTAGAGACCTCCCCTGATAAATGCGATAAAGATACCGCCGAAAATGACGGCGCCCCACAGCAGCAGCGAAATGCATGCCACGAGTTTCGCGCCGCCCGAGGAGCCGTCCTCCTGCACCACCTTGCGATGGATTGTGTAATTCAGGACGATCGCGACGATGAGGCAGGCCATTTTGATCAGGAACGACCAGTTCGTGTAATACATGTCGGGGTCGGACGTATACAGTTCGAAGCCCGAGAAAATCGCCACCAGCAGACCGCCGAGCATCCAGAATCCCGTGCTCTTGGCAAGCTGGGAAGGTGTCTGCTGCAGCGGGACGAGGCCCAAAATACGAAAATCCACCGCTGCCGTTACGCCGATCGCCACCGCGAAACCGGCGATGTGAAAGACTTCCATGATGGGGAATACGAGTTCGAAAGCATTGATCGGATTAGTGATCAGCATTGTGCGCACCTTTCTCGTTGCGTAAGCTGTGAGTGCTATCAGACGTTAACATATTCGCGGCATCGTCTCCGGACGAATCCAACGGCGTTCGCGTGGCTTGCGCCAGGACGAAATGATGAGAGAACGGCGGCGGATGAATATATCCGATGCCGCGTCCGGCGCACACGATTCCAAACCATAAGAGAAGCGATAGTGCGGCCGCGGCTTTGGCGCGCAGCGGCGGTGCCGCGCTCCCTTCCAAATCCGCCACCCGATTGTACACGCGCGGACGGAAGACGAGCGCATGCACCGCGACCATCCCGAACAACAGAACCTTGATCCGAAAAAAGATGTTGAGGTAATATTCTTCCGCCTTCATGCCAAACATCAGAAAGCCGCAGGCGGCGACGCATAAAAAGCCGATCCTTTTGGGCACGCGCAGTTGATCGACGATATCGGAAACCGAATAGCCGCGCGGCGCCAAGTGGAGCAGCCGCAGGTCGGTCAGCAGAATCATCGCGGCGAAAAGCGCGATGCAAGAGACGTGCAGCGCGAGCAGCGTCTCGTAGCCGCGGTCCGATTCACGGAGCGCCCGCATGAGGCCGATATTTTGGAGCCAGATGGCTGCGGAAAGTAACATTCTTTCTTTTAAGTTCCCGAGTTTGGGTTTCCTAGCTGAAGCTTAGTCCTTCTTTTACGAATTCGATAAAGATCCCGCCGAAGACTACACCTACCCATAGAGCGATGGACACGCACGCGACCACCTTGGCTTGGCCGCCCGAGGCGGCCGTGAGGACGATCCGGCGGTGGATCGTGTAATGGAACAGGATCGCCAGAATCAGACAAACAATTTTAAACAGGAACGAGACGTTGAGATAGAACTTGTCGGGATCGGTCGAATACATGAGCAGGCCGGAGAACAGGGCGACCGACAGGCTCACCATCGTCCATAGCCGGGTATCCGCCGTTAACTTCCCGGGCGTCTGGCGAAGCATGGCCAGGCCCAATAAACGGAAATCGACAATCGCTATGGTTCCGATGGCGATGGCGAAGCTGACAATGTGCGTGACCTCCAGGATCGGGAAGGTCCAGGGCGATACGTTGAGCGGATTTTCACCCATGCGGCTCCTCCACCGCACGCTGTCGCCATTCATCGGCAAGGCTTCGTATATGCAAAGCAGGGGGAAACAATCACGGAATTTTAGCATGTGGAGATCCACGAAACTAGGCCGCTGGCGTCACAATCCGGTCACTGACCTGAATGTAACCATAGAGGCAGGCTTCGCCGTCGCGAACGTGGTATCCTCCTCAGGTGGCGCGAAGCCCGCGCGCCGGACAATCCCAGAGTGTCCGGGGGGCGAGCATTCGCGGGACAGGGCATTTTCATCGTGCTAATACAGGCTCAAGTTGCAAACGCGCTGAACGGCTCCGCGCTGATTTTCCCGGCTTTGGAAATCTTCCACATCACGGGGTTCGCGCTGCTCATCGGATCGATCACCCTCGTGGATTTGCGGATGCTGGGGATCGGATTGACGCGGCAGGAGCCGGCGGAGCTGAACCAGACCCTGTTCCCGTGGACCTTGGCGGGGCTGGTGCTGATCTTTTTCACGGGGCCACTGATGTATTCGACCGACCCCGACATGTACTATCTGAACTGGTCTTTCCTAATCAAGATGATGTGCCTGACGGCCGCGCTCATTTTCCATTTTTCCATTCACCGGAAAAGCGTGCGCCAGGGAGGGACCTCCAAAGCCGTCGCGTATATGTCGCTCACGTTGTGGGCCTCGGTCGTGTTCGGCGGTATTTTCATCGGTTTTGTAAATCAAGGTCTGGGAATCGGCGGCGTCTAGCAAAACATTTCCAATGCTCTCCTTCTGCCAGTGGTTGCAAAGTACGGCGTTCTTCACCGAGATGCGCGGATCGGGCATCGTTTATCCCACCATCCTTTCGCTGCACGTGCTGGCGATCGCGATGTTCGGCGTCATGATCCTGGTGACGGACATGCGGCTGCTCGGCGCCATGCGGAAATACCCGGTTGCGGAGATATTGGACAAGTTGAGAATGCCAAAACGGGCCGGCTTCCTGCTGATCGTCACGTGCGGCTTGCTGTTGTTCGGAGCCAAGGCCGAGGAATACTATTACAACGTCTTTTTCCGCGCAAAGATGATTATCCTGCTGCTGATCCTGATTCACGCGGCGATATTTCGCGCGGGCGTATACCGGAACGGCGCGGCACTCGATGCCGGCGGACTCACGGGACAGGCGCGGCTGGCGGGAGGTTTGTCGCTGGTGTTGTGGTTCGGCATGATGATGTGCGGGCGGGGAGTCGGCTACATCGAGCCGAATTTGTTCATCCTCCACGCGCGCGTGGAACCCATCCAGACATTGCCTATCGCGGCGCCGAGCGCGCTGCCCGCCGCCGGCCGAACCGGAGCGGAGCGAACCCAAACAATGCTTCGCGTGTCCGTTTTATGAGAAGGGTCCGTAGATGAAAAGTTCGGGGATTTTCTCCTTCGCGCTGCTGGTGGCGGCGGCTGTTTTGCTCGATGTCGTTTCGGGAGCTGTTCTCACGAATTCGCTGGCGCTCGGAACCGCTACCGCGCTGGCGCCTGGGTTTTCGATTGTTTCGCTGGTGGGGCATCGCCATGTATCGGAGGCAGCGGGCACCCTTGTGGCCGTGCTCGCGATTTGGATTACGGCCGCGGATCATCGCAAGCGCATTAAGGTGTTCTCCTGGCTGGCGGTCGCCTGCGTGGTTGCGGAGGCGCTGCTCGGAAGGTTTTCCGCTCCTCTGACTCCACAGCAAGTCGCTGCCAGCACACCCGATCTTGTCGGTTTCCTGCACGCGTTTTTCGCGCAGATTCTGTTCGTGTTCGTGGTCGGCGTCACCGTTTTTTCCTGGCTCGGTTGGGAGCGGAAACCGGCTCAGATTCCGGATAAAGGGTGGCCCTCCCTGCGGTCGCTGGCGAACGGTACGGAGGGCGCACTGGTCTTGCAGGTGGCCCTGGGGGCGGCCTTCCGCCATAACCTGCTGGGAGTGCTGTGGCACATCCTGGGTGCGTTCCTGGTGGTGATATTCGGCCTGGCGATGCTGGTGATCGTCACGCAGGTGCCGGAAAACCGCTCGCTGCGCGCTCCCGCGATCTGGTTGGGAAGCCTCTTAGGCGTGCAAGTCAGCCTGGGAATGGTGCTGATTTCCATCTCGGCGCCGGAAAAGCATCCGCTGGTGTCCGCAATCACGGTGGGGACGCACGTTCTGGTTGGCGCGTCGGCCGTGGGCGTCGGTGTATTGATGGCGCTGCTGGTTCGGCGCAGCGTCTCGGCTCCGGTGGCTGTGACCGCAGGGTAACCACACGGCAGCTGGTCCCAGGACCAGCGTTCCTGGTTAAAAGCACCGGGTTCAAAGCATCGGATCCACCTCCCGCGCCGTCGTGTCCGGATCAAAATTGAGACGAAAGCCAGCAGGCTCGCTTGGCGGCCAAATTCAGCGCTGGGGCCCTGACCATCGCGACCCGGGCTCGAATTCGATCCCCAAAAGATAGTCTGGCTTCCGCGACGCGCAGTGCCTCACCTTGCCCGTCAGTTCCTGGTTCTGGTAGGCGAAAGAGATCGTCGTCCCGACCTGCACAGGGCGCTGTGCTCGCAGGCTAGCCCCGGACACGGAGATATTCACTAGCTGCGCGGCCCAGCGGTGTGTTTGACCATCCGGTTCCTTCCCGACGACATCCACCGTCTCCGCCAGCGCTAGCCTGATGTCGAAACGCCTTTCTCCCATAGTTCCCTTTTATATTAATAAGCCGCGAGGTACCGCCGCGCTATCCCGAAGCGGCGCCGCCGGCCTGTTACAGTTCTGCTCGCGCGGGCATGCCAGGATGAGGTACCACTTGATGTCTGATCGGGGTTCTGGTCATCAGGTACGCGAAAATCGCTTCCATGTCGTAGTCGGTCATATGGGCGTACGCCTGATAGGGCATCATCGTGAAGCGATCCGGACCAATCGCCGGCGGACCGCCTTGCGCTTCATACTCAAGATAGATCTTCAGGCGCATCTTGAAGCGCTCCACGTCCCAATCGCCGATGCCGGTGGATTTGTCCGGCGTGATATTGGCGCTGTAGACTTCGCCCGCGGGCGTAATAAAACGGCGTCCGCCGGCAAAGCGCCACCGGACGTCTTCCTGCAGCTTCGGATGAGGCGTATGGCAAACCTCGCAGTGGGAAATGGTGGCCACATACACCCCGTACAGCAATTTGTTGTTCGGATCGGGTGCTTTCACGCGTTCGGTTACGGGCCGCGGGTCGCCTTTCATCCACATGGAATCCGGAAAATTGACTTTCGTAGGCGGGAGCCGGTGTTTCACGGCGGGCATCGTATCCAAATACGCCACCAGCGCCTGCACGTCCTCATCGCTCATATAGCGGTAATATGAGTACGGCATGATCGGAAAGATCGAGCGCCCATTCTTGTCCACGCCTTCGCGAATCGCACGAATTTTCTCCCCGTCCGTCCACGAGCCGATTCCCGTTTCCACGTCTGGGGTGATGTTGGCCGCGTATATCTCGCCAGGCATGTCTTTATCGGCCATCAGCTTCCCATAGCCTCGCGTCGATTCAATCACAGGCCGCGCGAAGCGGCTGAAGTCCTGCTCGGAGTGACAGTCGTCGCAGTAGGAGAGGCGCGTGAAGATGTATTTACCGCGCGCCACACGCGCCGGGCTCTTGTCGACAGCAATATGGGCGGGCGCGGCCACCGATGGGCCGCGAAAATAGAAGTAGGCAAATGCGCCGAGACACACAATGACGATTGCCGCGAATGCCTTAAATAATGTCTTCAAAGTTTACGCTCACTATTTACATTCCGGCGGGATCGAGCCGACTGCGCTTTCCTTTGGATCGTTCCCGTTACTTGGCATCTTCGATCGTGAGATCGCTCGGCGAACCATCCGAGTACATTTTCGCGGAGTCGAAGAACCCGGCAACGCTCAGATGGATGGTGACATCCTTTTTCCCCTTATTTTCCCAGAACCAGCCGTGAATCCCGGTGGTTGGGGCGGTAAAAGAGCCGTAGGAGTGATCCTGGCCACCCTTGTCGTCGAGCAAGTAACTTTCGAAATAGTCAGGCCGCGGTTTCTGATCCGGTTCGCCATGGAATTCGAACTGAACGTTGGCCGTCGCTTTCCATGCATACACCATCCCCGCGCCCTTCAGCATGTGATATTTGATCTCGACGCCTTCGCCCGGAAGCAGCGTCAGGTCCTCGGAGTCCACCTTATATGTGCTTGGTTGGGCCGTGTAGATTCCGGTTTGCGCCGGCGTCGCGCGTCCTCCCGCGTTGGTGTCTCCGGCTTTCGAAAGGCCGAGCAAACCGAGCGCCGCGCCCGTCCTCAAGGGATCGATGCCATATTCGGCGGGCAAGACCGTGGTAAACAGAATCAGCACGGCCACGGCCAGCGCGATGCCCGTCGCCTTGAGGATTGCTCTTTTTGAAGGTGTACTCTTCGAAGGCGTTTCGACTGCCGGCAAGCTTTTTTCTTCAATCATGATCTGCACCTATTACGCCGCCACAACATATCCAGCGACTTGATATCCCACCAGAATGAAGCCCACCGACATTAATGCCGTATTGGTCGCGAAGGCATACCGGAAAAAGCCGCTCTGGGTTCGCCAGAAGGTCAGCGCGATCAGAACGGCGGTCAGCGCCAGGACCTGTCCGATTTCCACGCCGACGTTGAAACTGACGATATTCGTGATCAATCCATTGCGGGCGAGGTCCAGTTCCTGGAGCTTCGTCGCCAGACCGAATCCGTGGAACAAGCCGAAGATAAGAACCGCGATCTTGGTATTCGGTTGAAACCCGAAAAGGCGCCTGAAGCCATCCATGTTGTCAAAGGCTTTGTAAACTACGGACAGGCCGATAATGGCGTCGATTACATAGGGGTTCGCATGAATGCCGCCTAAAACGCCGGCGAGCAGGGTGATGCTGTGGCCGAGGGTGAACAGACTGACGTATTGAACGATGTCCTTCAGCTTATAGAGAAAGAAAATTACGCCGACCAGGAATGCCAGGTGGTCGTAGCCGGTCACCATGTGCTTGGCGCCCAGGTACATGAAGGGAAAAATAGCCGCGCCCTTGTTGGACTGAACAAAAGAGGCATCTCGCTTCGAAACATTGTGCGCGCTGAGGACACCGGGGACCAAGAATCCCGCGATGAGGATTGCGACAGCAATAAACAATACGACTCGGTTCAGCATATTTCCTTTCCGGGCCTTATCCGTGTGTCAGGAACTAATCCGGCACAGAATCAGGAGTTTATCACGGGAGAGATGACGGAACCATCGAAAGCCGGTCTTCCGTGGGTCAACTCGCGGTCAGTGACACGATCGAGACATTGCCGAACACATAAGCCTTGTGGCTTTAACGCGAGTTGCTCCAAAGGTGGACCCTGCTTCTCCGAAAGCCCGAAGGCTGCGCAAAAAAGGACCTGACTGAGAGGTCTTCTGACACAGTACAGAATCCATGGGATAGAGATGGGGCCCGTTCCTCCGTATCATTGAAGAAGGCGGCATGAGAAGTGGTTTGGGAATGGGGCGACATTGACTCGATTGGCCGGTAATTTATACGCGATCCGAGGAATCGCGCGGTGCCGCCGATCTGAGCCCGTTCTTTTGTTTTGTTGGCCTTGAGGCGGCAGTCACTGCCAATGGAACTCGGTTTGCAATCTGAGCGACAGACGAGCGATTAAATATCGTCTTCGCATTCCAGTCAGATACGGCATGAAACTGCATCGGAGTCGAATTCGGGGGCTCCGCATTTGGAAAACGAGAGGAGAAGCTGATGGCCTCGGCACCCACCCAGTCACTGAGCAGTTGTCAGTCGCTACTAGAAGAGAAAGTCACTACCGAATTCGGGCGCGATAATTTTGAAGAGATTGTCGGCGGAAGTGCGGCGCTAAAGCGGGTTCTAAAGGAGGTTGAGACAGTTGCTCCCACGCCCGCGACGGTGCTGATCCTGGGGGAAACCGGAACGGGAAAGGAGTTGATCGCGCGCGCCATTCACAGAATGAGCCCGCGCAGGAATTTCCCTTTCATCACTTTGAACTGCGCCGCCATTCCGACCGGCCTGCTCGAAAGCGAGCTATTCGGGTACGAGCGAGGAGCTTTCACCGGAGCTCTGTCGCAAAAGGCCGGCCGTTTTGAGCTGGCAAATCGGGGAACCCTTTTTCTGGATGAAGTGGGGGACATCCCCCTGGATCTGCAGCCCAAGTTGCTGCGGGCTTTGCAAGAGAAGAGGTATGAGCGACTGGGCGGCGCTAAAACGATTCCCCTTGACGTCCGGCTGGTGGCGGCAACCAATCGCGATCTAACCCAGATGGTGGGCGAGAAGCTTTTTCGGAGCGATCTCTACTACCGGCTCAAGGTCTTCCCGATCACGACGCCCCCGTTGCGCGACCGCCCCGAGGACATACCTGCTCTCGCCGAATACTTCGTGCGGAAGTACGCGCTCGAGATGAGCAGGGATGTTAAATCGATTCCCTCGGAAACCATGCGAGCTTTGGTGAATTGGCCGTGGCCCGGGAATGTGCGTGAGCTCGAGAATTTCATGGAGAGGTCCGTAATTAATTCGCCAGGATCCATGCTCCGCGCTCCGCTGGATGAATTGCGGGCGGAGGAATTGAAAGCGATGGGCGGCACGCTCGCGGCAATGGAGCGTGAATATATCGTCCGGGTTCTCCGGGAGACCGGGGGCGTGATCAGCGCCGCCGCCGCCCGCCTGGGATTGCCACGTACGAGCTTGCATGCCAGGATGCGGAAGATGGGGATCTCCCGCGAGGATTTTTCAAGCGCCGTTTGATCGGAGCCCGTGACTGCCGCCAAATCGCCGGATGGCCTATCCAGGAGCGAGCCGGCGTACCGTCCATGCCGGACTTTCTCATACCGGACGCGACAAAGAGTCCACTGGCTTGATATACTTACAGTTCCGGCGCCTGAAGTTAGGCCCGGGCTATGGAGTAGAGGTGGGCCGTGTTGTTTCGTGTTCGGGATCTGGAAGTCAAGGCCGCGCGGTTCGATGTGGAAATTGCGCCGGGAACCATCGATTTTCTGGACGAGGAGCTTCGCCAGGTCAGTCCCCTGAAAGCCGGGGGTAAGGTAGAACTGGTAACGGGAGCGCTGGGCGAAATCCGGGTAACCGGGCACTTGTCGGTTCTGACGGAAGCCGCATGCGATCGTTGCCTGGAACAGGCGACGTTCCCCATCGATTCCGATTTCACGCTGTACTATCGGCCGGTGGCCGAAGGGTATGGCGACGAAAAGGAGATCGACACGGGCGAGGCCGAGATGGGCTTCTATGAAGGCGAAGGCCTGGAGCTCAACGAGGTACTGCGGGAAGAGATTTTACTCGCGCTGCCGATGCAGCGTGTGTGCCGGGAAGATTGCAAGGGGATTTGCCCGGCGTGCGGGCGAAACCGCAATCAGAAAGAGTGCCAGTGCAAGACAGCGACAACCGACGATCGCTGGGCGGCGCTGCGTCAATTGAAATAGGCCAGCTAGAATAGACGGGAAAACAGTCGGACGCCGCGGCGTTCGCGAGTGAGAACAACATGCCAAATCCGAAACGAAGACATTCCAAGAGGCGCACCTCGGCGCGCCGCACCCATGATTCCCTCAGCCGGGCGAGCCTGGCCGAGTGCCCCAACTGTCATGAAGCCAAGCTCCCGCACCGGGTATGCCCGCGCTGCGGTAAGTACAAGGGCAGAGAAGTGGTTGAGGTAGCCGAAGAGTAACAACCCGTTTTTATGCTGACAATCGCGGTGGACGCCATGGGCGGAGATCACGCCCCGAAGTCCGAGGTCGAAGGCGCCATACAGGCCGCCGCGGAGCAGATGGCCAAGGTCATTCTGGTCGGCCGGGAAGACGTGATTCGCCGGGAACTGGCGGAGCATCCGGAGGCGGAAGGGCTGCCCATTACCGTTCGTCACGCCTCGGAAGTCATCACCATGGAGGACGCGGCCGCGCGGGCCGTGCGCTCAAAGAAGGATTCGTCCGTTCACGTGGCGCTGCGCCTGGTGCGCGACGGCGAGGCCGACGGCATGGTTTCAGCGGGCAATACCGGCGCCGTGATGGCGACGGCCAAGATGATCCACGGCATGGTGCGCGGCGTGAAACGCCCGGCGCTGGGCGCTGCCTTCCCGACGTTTACCGGAAATCCCGTGGTCATGCTGGACGTCGGGGCGAACGTCGATTGCACGGCGGAAATGCTTGCGCAGTTCGCCGTGATGGGCGAAATCTATTCGCGTGTCATCTTTCACGCACGCCATCCCCGCGTGGGGCTGCTCTCGATCGGCGAGGAAGAACACAAGGGCAACGAGCTCACGCGCGCGGCGACTCCTTTGTTGAAGGCTCTCCCGCTGCGGTTCGTGGGCAACGTCGAGGGGCGCGACCTGTTTGCCGGAACCGTCGACGTGATCGTGTGCGACGGCTTTATCGGGAACGTGGCGTTGAAGGTCAGCGAGGGGCTGTCGGAGATGATCAAGAACATGCTCAAGCAGTCCTTGGCCGCCACCGTCACGCGCAAGCTGGGCGCGCTGCTTTCGCGGGAAGCATACACCGATTTCCGCAAGCGCGTCGATTATTCGGAATACGGCGGCGCGCCGCTGCTGGGAGTGAAGGGCGTCACCATCATTTGCCACGGCCGGTCTAATAGCAATGCGATCAAGAATGCCATTCGCGTGGCGGCCGAGTTCGCACGCGGCGGAACTAATGAGAAAATAGAAGAGGAATTAGCCCGGACGGCGTCTCAAGTCGCGACCACGTGAGAAACGACGTGAGAAACGACATAAGACACGTCGTTGTGAAATCATAGAGCAGGTTATGAAACGCCTTGCACTGACGATCGCGCTTGGATGCCTCGCGACAGCCGCCTTCGGCCAGCGGCTCGATCCGGTGCAATGGACGCTCTCCTCCGAGATCCAGCGCGCGCCCTCGGGATCAGCGGTTCCGCTCCATCTGAAGGCGACGCTCCAGCCCAATTGGCACCTTTATTCGCTGACCACGCCCAAGGGCGGACCGATTCAGACCACGGCTGGGCTTTCCGCGATTCCCGCCATTGCGGCCGCGAAGTTTTATCAGCCGCAGCCGGTTCGCAAGTTCGATCCGAATTTCAAGATCGACACGGAAACGTTCGAGAAGGACGTTGATTTCCCGATCGTCGCTGAGTTGGCCAAAGACGCTCCTGCCGGTCCGGTCGAGATCGCCGCGCAGGTTCGCTACCAGGCGTGCAACGAGCGCCAGTGCCTCCCGCCTCGGCGCAAGACGGCGACGTTCACGCTGAACATAGACGCGGCGGCGCCGGTTCCCGCCGCTTACAAGGTCCCCGCGAGCTATGCGGAAGTCAAAGCGGCGGAAGTACTGCTGGCGGCGGATACGAAGCCGTTTGTGAGTACAAGCTCTCCCGCCTCGAACGATGCACCTGCCGCGTCTTCCTTGGCGGGCGCGAATGTTTCGAATGCCGTGAGCCCCTTGGCCATCGCGGCGGGTTCCGGGACCGGCATGTTCCTGCTGACGGCCTTCGGCCTGGGTCTCGCGTCGATTTTCACGCCGTGTGTGTTCCCGATGATCCCCATTACGGTTTCGTTCTTCCTGAATCAGAAGGGAGGGCCGCACCATCGCGG
>Ga0181536_10005696_pt1 | contig 12698 bp, 13 predicted proteins | sample PEATcosm2014_Bin_41_FD_121105 | JGI IMG/M metagenome (GOLD analysis project Ga0181536, IMG submission 121105) | Peatland microbial communities from MTU Mesocosm Facility, Houghton, MI, USA - PEATcosm2014_Bin17_60_metaG | ecosystem: Environmental > Terrestrial > Soil > Wetlands > Peat | place...
GGCATAGGGCGCACCGGGGCCGGCATAGGGCGCACCGGGGCCGGCATAGGGCGCACCGGGGCCGGCATAGGGCGCACCGGGGCCGGCATAGGGCGCACCGGGGCCGGCATAGGGCGCACCGGGATAGGTGCCCCACGGCGCGGCGTAGGGGGGTTGGGTGCCGAAAGGAGGCTGGGTGCCGTAGGGGGGCACGGGCCCATGCGCCGGCGTCCAGTACCCACCAGCGGGCGCACCTGGCCAGGTGGGCGGGGCCGGCGGCCCCGAAGCGTCGCCGACCGGCGCGTCCATGGGGCTCGCTGTGACCGACGCCTGGGTCGGGGCCGGCTCGGCCGGGATCTGGGCCGGGGTTGCCGGCGCCGTTGCCGGCCCGACCGGGATCTGCGCCGGGATCGTGGTGTCGGCCGTGGTGTCCGGTGCCTCGCCGGGCCCGGCGTGCGCCTGGTCGGCCTCCGTCTCGGCGGCCTCCGTCTCGGCGGCCACCGTCTCGGCGGTTCCCTCCGCTTGTGCCTCGTCCTGGTTGTCAGCGTCGCTGCTCACGTGCCCGTTGCCTCCGAAATCGGCTCTTCGTGGGTGTCTCGGTCTGTGCGTGCCGGTTCCTAACATGCCGCACGATCCTGTGAGGCACCTTTGAGGAGGCCCAGAAGGAGCTAAGAGCTCTAGCGCCGGGTGCCGCCGAGGAGGATGAAGGCGACTCGGGCCGGCCGGCCGCCGCCGTTGCGCCAGGCATGACGCGTGCCCCGTTGGACGAGGCAGTCCCCCGCTGCCAGGTGCAGCGTGCGGCCTTCGTCGAGCTCGCAGTCGAGCTCGCCCTCGATGACGACGGCGTAGTCGACCGAGTCGGTGGTATGCATCCCCGGGTTGTCCGGTTCGAGCTTGGCCACCAGGTCGGGCACTTTGGACTGGGCTTCCTGGAGGGCGGCCGCGAAATCGAAGTCGGGTGCGTAGATGGCCTCGGTGTCCGGTGGAAAGGTGACGACGCGGAACACGCTTCCGCCCGCGGCGGGGAAGTAGGCGGACGCTCCGGGGGACCCCGTCTCGTCAGGTATCGACGGGGTCGACGCCGTCGACCACAGCTCGAAGCTCTGAAAGCCGGGGACGAGGGCCAATTCGACGGGAGCAACCACCTCGTCGCTCGAGAACAGCGCCGAGCCGTGTTCGTCGTGGCCCGTCACCACTCGCCGGATCGGTTCCACGACCGCTGCCCGAGGACCGCCTCAGGCGGCCGGGCGTGCCGCCTCTCGCTCGTCGAGGAACGCCCACCACGCGTCGGCGGTGAGCCGGACGGATGCGGCGACCACGTCCGGATCGGCGCCGAGGTGCTCCAGCGCCTCAGCCGTCCACCGGGCGTGAGTGACGTCGACGGCCGCGTGATGGTCCCAGAAGGCGACGGCCTCGTCGTCGAGTTGGTAGTGCGTGCGCAGGCCGGCGGCCTTGGTGGCGGCGATACCGGGTGCTTGGTGCTCGTAGGCGACGAGGCCGGCCAGGGCCGCGACCGGGCCGGTCTCGGCCAGATGCCCGTAGGTGGCCACCAAGGCCGCCGTGGCCGCCGATGCCCCGACGCCGGCGACGCCGGCGACGCCGAGCGCCGCGGCGAAGCGGTCGAAGAGCTCGAGGTGCGGCACCGGGTCGCCCAGCTCGTCGTCGAGATTGGCCTCGACCGCGTCACGCGCCTCGCCCGCCGGGAGTGATTCGGCCACAGACGCGAGAAAGCCCGGGAGCATGGCCTCGAAATGGCGGTACTGCGCGGCGTAGCCGGCCAATTCGCCCGGGAGCAGCTCACCAGCTTCCCAGCGCCGGTAAAAGGGGTGCTCGAGGAGCCACCGACCCGTCGTGGCTTTCGAAACAACCCGGTCGATCGCGAAGCTGTCCATGAACGGAGGACCGTAGCGACAACCGGTGGCGGCGGCAACTACCCCGATGGACGTATGGCGGTCAGCTCGTCACAGCTTGGGAGTCGTCCAAGGCCACCAATGCTCTCAGCCCACCTCGTCCGCCCACGCGGGTGAGGGCCAGGACCACGACGTAGGCGCCCCCAGCGACCACCGCCGCCACCGGCCATGGTGCCACCTGCCCTGTACCTGCAGCCGCCGCAACGGCGGCCGCCGTGCACAAGAGGACTCGGACCACGACACCGATTTCGATGAAACGCGCTCCTGCGCTGCGAGCCATGGGGATCCAAATGCTCAACGTGACGACGACCTCGGTCACGAGCGTCGCCCATGCTGCTCCCATATAGGACCATCTCGGGATCAGCCACAGATTGAGTCCAAGGTTGAGCACCAGACCCACCAATGCGGCAAGAGAATAGAACACGTTGCGATTCATTGCGATCAGGGCCATGACGCCCAGGCTCCCGAAGAACCCGAGGCATGCAGAAATGACCACCAGCCGAGCGGCGCCGGCGGCCACGGCGTAATGGTGTCCATAGAGCAGTCCGATCGCGTCGGCCGCGAAGATCGTGAACTCGAGGGTCACCAGAGCACTTACCACCACGTACAGTCGAACGGTACGTGTCAGCACAGCTCGAAATCTTTGCGCCTGATCTGGCCAGTACCTGACAAGGACGGGAAAGAGCGTGGGGTTCATGCCGAAGCTGAAAGCCACGACGGTCCCGGCAAACTTGTAGGCGATGCCGTAGATGGCAACGGCGCGAAAGCTCTGCATCTTGGAGAGCATCACGGTATCCAAGTTGTAGTACAAGATGACCAAGGCGCCCGCAATGGCCAGCGGGAACGAGAGTTTGATCAGCATCAGCCACTCGCTCCCGATGAACCGGTAGTGCAGGACGGGGCGCTTCGGCAGGTGGTGCCGCTTCCAGGCGAACACGACGACCTGGAAGACCACGGCGGGGATCGTGAATACGATGAGCGAAGGGTGCACGAAGGCCAGCACGACGATCAAGCCGAGCTGGGTGACCTGGCCCAAAGTGGCCGCGACCGCTAGCTTCGGGAGTTGCATTCGGTACTGGAAGACGACGTCGAACCCGCTAGCCGTGGTTCCGATCACGAGTCCCAAGCCGGCTATCGCTGTCGCCTGGAGGACCACCGTCGGGTAATGCAGGACGGTCACAAAGCTCAAAGCGAGCACGTATCCCAGCAGGCCAAGAGCGAGCCGCAACAGCACAAAAGTGCCGGCTATTCGACCGTCGTCATTGGCCAACTGGCGGAGAACGACGGCGGGATTGACCATGGTCATGACGATCCCCGCCAGGGTCAGAACTCCGAAGACCAACGTGAACTTTCCCCAGTTGGCCACCGACAGGTGACGAACGATGACCAAGGTTCCGAGCCAGGCCATGGCCGACCCGACCAGGCGGCTGGTCATCAGGCTGGCGGCATTCGCAAATATCGAGGCGCCACCGTGCGCTGCTTCGAACTGTGGCTCTTGCGTGGACCCGCTCGGCTCGCCCGTCGCAAGTGGTGCGCTTCGTCCAGATGAGCCCCATAGAGCTCGTCGGACAGACCCAAAGAACATTGCACAACGTGTTCGAAACGGGACTCCGAATCCGTGGCGCGCCGTGTTCGATATGGTCCGGTCATTCAGAGGCTCGTGAACGTCTCGCCCGCTAGCCTCAGCGCTCGATATCCCCAGCCCGTGGCGCCAAGAGTTCAGCAAGATCCGATTCCCCTATTGGCCTCTGCCCGTCGAGGTCAAGAGGGCAAAGCGACGCAGGTCCCGCTTGCTGAGGCGACCGTAACGGTCCGTATTCTCGACCATCTGGACATAATGCTCAAACCCAAGGGGTCCGCCTGATTCATAGAGAAAATGGCGTGGGTCGGTCGGCTCGATCAGCCCTGGGTCAAGCACCTCGCCGAGACCCCGCCAGGCCTCGTCGGCGAACTCGGTAGCTGTCGTCAATACGCCGTCGCGCATCGAACGCGTCAGACCGCTGAACACCGAGCGACGCCCCGGCATGTACGGAACCCATCCACTGAGTTGGCGGACCACGAGACGCTCGAGTGGGCCGCCTGCCAGCTCTCGGATCACCTCTTCGGGCACGGCTGCGCCTAACGTCTCACGGGCGCGGTTGAGCAGGACGCCCACTGGGAAGCTCACCCGCCAGGCGTGGCAACGCTGGACCAACACTTCCCAGTCGGGCGGGCGATTGGCCAGAGTGCGCTCGAGATCCAATAGCCGACGAAGTCGCTGCGCGCCATCGAACGACGCATGCAGCGCCAGGTGGACAGCGAAGTCCGTCGGTTCAAGCGCCCATGCGTCCGCAGCCCCGAGCCGGACTCGCTGACGGCGCTCCAAGATCTCGTCGGTTGGGAGCATGAACCGTTGGCGTGCGCTGCGCAGGTACAGGAGGTGCCAATGCAGGTCAATCATGGGTGACCCGTAGATCGACATGGACAGCTCGCCTTTGGCCTCTCTGATCAACCGCGACCAGTTCCGGTCGGCGAGGACGGCGCCGACCGCTTCCAGGGCCTGGACCGCTCTCCGGAGCCGGAGTGCAGGAACCAGCAAGTCCAAGTCGGTGTAGCCGCGAGAGACACCCCCATAGGCGAGTTCGGTCAGCACCGGGCCCTTGAGCACCACCCAGGCCACATCGGCCTCTTCCAAGGCAGCGCCGAACCTTTCGAGCAAATCCAGATAGGCCAGGTGACGCACCGTTTCCTGGCGTACTTCCGCACGCAAGCTGGCCCGCTGGATCGGTGAAAGGCACTGGCCGAGGGTCTTGCTGGCCAGGCCGGCGACCCCCTCGGAGATGGCCAGCCCTACCAGTTCGTCCTGGTCACACACGGCGACGAGCGAGGCCAGGGGCACACCGGTTGACATCGACGGCTTGGAGGAAATCGCAGCCACGAGTGCCCGGCGAGCGGGGGCGGACCAACGCCGTCCAGCCTGGCCCCAAGGGCTGCTGCGCCCGCGAACGGTGCCGGTCTGCCCGGGTGCTGCTGGTAGTTGCGACATGCTGACCCAACCTAAATTGAAAGGCTCCACGTCGTTGCTGAGCCGGGTCCGACGAAGACCAGGGTCTTCAATCCACCGTGCACTGCCTCAACAGCCGTCTTGGAGACGGGCAAGATAGAACGCAGCAAGGATGTCAGTTCCGTCGTCCGTCGCGCGTCATAGTGCTCAGCCAAGAACCTCGAGTAAGCAAGCGGCAGCCTCGTCGAGGTCCGTTCCGGTGGCGAACGAGAAGCAGGGGACTTCCCGAACCAGCTCTGCGAGCATGTCCAGGTGGGCTTGTGAAGCGACAGGGTCAGTGAGCAGGATATTGGGGGCAAGCTCACGGAGGGCCGAGGAAGCCGACATCGACCGCAGAACGCTCCTCCCGCCGGAAATGGTCGGTACGACGACGGCGTGTGGACGGCACGCCGGGACGGGGGTCACGCCGAATGCCTCCTCCACGTCGACCGCGTGCTTGTCACGTCCCGGCAGGGTGGCGCGGCCTGCGAGGTGGCGGAGCTCCGGGAACATTGCCGCCGTTTGGTCGCTCACGTCGACTTCTTCAGGGAACCCCCACGCCCCGATCCCGTCGGCCCGTCGGTGAAGGAACACCATATCGTCGCCGAGGAAGTCGCATCCTGCTCGAATCATTGCCAATGCAAGTGTCGACTTCCCCGCGCCGCTCGCGCCGACGAGGAGCAGGCCGTATTCCTTGAGCGCCACACAGGCGGCGTGCACGGGATAGTGCCCTCTCCGTTTCATTACTTCCAGGAGCGGGATCGTGAAAAAGGGGTGAGCAGCGAGAACGCACCCGAGTGGTTCCTGACGGACAACCATCTGGATGAGGCCTGTCGCGGGATTGCACAGGACGCGGACCGCGCCGAGGTAGTCGATGAACAGCTGGTCTGACGCCTCGAAGTACAGCAGATGCCCACCGGGAGCGTCGTAGACGGGTCGTCCCCGGCCGAGCGGCGGGGTCGCATGGTCGTCGTCTTGCGCGCCCCGAATATCGAACACGATCGCGGCGGGCTCACCCGACGAGCTGCGGACGAACCTGAGCCGGGAACCGAGCAGTCCGGCCACCACGTCGTCGGTGGTGCGCACGGCGAGCTCGATCCCGCACAACGTGTAGGAAGCAGTCGTTGCCAACGTGCGGTCAGTATCGAACGGGGCGGAGGTCATGGCACTCGGCTCGGCGCCGTGACGCCCCGTGTCGACAGGCGAGCAACCTCGGTATAGAGGGCGCGGGGGTCGCTACGCTCAAGGAGCGGCTCGTCGTCGAGGACCAGCCAGCAATGTCCGACTGCGCTCGCTTGTCTTGCCGAGCCCATGCCGAAGCACAACGCGACATCCAAGCCGGCGCGCCGGAGGAAATAGTAGCCAGTGATCCCGCGCGTGAGGCAACCGGGCCGGATGATCGGCTTGCCCCTTCGGATGACGCCGTCAATGCGGCGCCCGACGATCACGATTGTGTCCTGTGCTGTGTCCTGTGCCGCACTGCGGTCGTCCTCGGCGATGGGCCGAGGCGGCTCGAGCCATCGCTGCAGCCGGTGTAGGTCCTGGCGGACGAGTAGCGGGACAAGCGTCGCCACGACCGCCACGGGCAGAAACCGGACGATTTCCTGAAGACCGTAGCGCCATTGCGACGCCGTGGCGGAGCTACTCTTCGACGACCAGCTTCTCCTTCTTGAGTTCCTCGAGGATCTCAAGGGTGTCGGCTTTGGCCGTATCGGCCGGGACATCGAACTCGTCACAGATGACTGTGACGAGTTCGACGACGGACCGCTTGCCATCGCAGAGTTCCCAGATACGGCCGCCCACCGAGTTGAGCGCAAAATAGCTCCCGCTCTCTATGTCGAGCAGTATTGCCTCGTCGTCGGCGACCTGAGCAACCACACCCTCACGACGTCGCAGAAGAGCCGTAGGTGCCGGTCCGTGGTCGACGGTCACTTTCGACTCCGCCCACGGGCCCCACCGGCGCGCTTTCTAGAAGACTCTGCCAACGGGAGTGACACAGCTGAATTTCGTGAGGTCGCGAAGCAAACCGAGGTGCTGCAGTACTGGCTTCTTGTAATCACGCTTGACCATTGCTCTCCTACCTCCTTGAGCTCTTCCCTCACAGTATCCGGATCTCGGAACCGTTATAGAGGGTGCCCAGAACCATGCATGTTTAACGGACCAACTGTCATCCTCAAAAGTGATTATAGTGGCTGGATCGGCACTATGCGTGGAAAAACAACTATGCGTGGGAAAATAATTGTGCAGGCTAATAGTCCCTCTGCTCCATGCCGCCTTCAGCGCAGTTACGGCGATGAGCGATCGGTTGACTAGAAGTCCACAGGGCACGATTCGTGGGCGGCGGTTCGTGCCCGGCCTGGGCCCGTGGGCCGCCCGGGGCTCGAACCCGGCACCTTGGGATTAAAAGTCCCCTGCTCTACCTGATGAGCTAGCGGCCCTCGACAGCGAGAAAGCTATCGAGAAAACGCGCCGGGAATCGGCGGTGACCCAACGTGACCTGTTCGCTCCGTGCGCCGAGAGCGTGGGCGTCGTCACCTCGCCGGTCCGCGATCCGTTGCGAGATGGCAGGCCTCAGGCGGGCTCGTCGAGCTTCGTGCGCTCAGCCACCGACCGGGTGAGGTCGAGACAGGGGATCGGGTCCATGGCCGCCAGCGCCAAGGCATGACCGGAAACGAGGGGCGCCGAGAAGAAGTACCCCTGGGCCACGTCGGCCCCGAGCTCTCGGAGGACCTCCACCTGCTCGAGGGTCTCGACCGCTTCGGCCACCGTGCAGATGCCCAACGAATGACTGAGGTTGACGATCGTCTCGACGATCGTCCGTCGCAGACCGTCGGCAGCGGCCACGCCGGCGGTGTTCGCCCCGTCGATCTTCATGGTGTGGACGGCGAGCTCCCGGAGGCGATCGAGGACGGACCAGTCCGACCCGATGTCGTCGACGGCCAGCTGGGCCCCGAGTGCGGCGATGGCGCGCAGGTCGGTCCCCGCCTCGGGATCGATCACCGCGGCCTCGGTGACCTCGACCGTGAGCCGCTCGGGATTCAGGCCCGAGCTCTCCAGGGCGTGAGCGGTCGCCACCGACACTTCGCCCCGGCGCAGCTGGGGGAGCGAGCAGTTCACCGACACTTGAATGGCGGCGGGCCACCTGGCGGCCTGGGCACACGCCTCGGCCAGGATCCACGCATTGAGCCTGCCCATGTGGCCATTGGCTTCAGCCCACGGGATGAAGGTGCCAGGCGGGGTCACGCCGGCCGGGCTGTTCCACCGCAGCAGCGCCTCGAAGCCGAGCAGGCGGCCGGTAGCGAGGTCCACCGCCGGTTGGTAGGCGAGGTCCGCCGAGCCGCCGAGGCCGAGGTCCGGCGGCGCGATCCTGGTGGACAGCTGGGAGGTGGGTGTCGTGACAACGGACACACAAAGAACATCGGCCCCCGAACCGAGCGCCTTGAGCCGAGCGCGTGTCCCCACGACGTGCCGGCCTGCTTGACCAGACGTCCCGAGGGAAGGGCAGACCGGGTGATGGCGACCTCTCCTCAGGCGGGCCCGCGTGGGAGGATGGGCTCGTGGCTGAGACCGACGAGATCACCGACGAGGAGCTCACCACCCTGGCCCTGGCCGCCGACCCCGATCGGCCCCTCGACCCCGATGCCGTTCCGATCGCCGAGTACCTGGCTCAGGGGCCCGGATTGCTTCCCACCTGGTACATGGCGGCGGTAACGGCCCGCGCCGGCGCCAACCGATGGCGCACCGTCATCATCCTGGCGGTGGTGGCCGCCTTCTTGACCATCGAGGCGTTCGGGCTCTGTAGCACCTACGGCCAGCTCTCCCTGGGCTAGTCACGCGGCTCAGCCGTCCGGGGCGCTGTCGCTGCCGGTCGGTTGACCCGTGCCGACGACACCGGCCATTCCGGCGGCGACGATCTGGGGCAGACGACGTGACACGGCCGATCGTGGGACCACCTCCTGGCATCCCCCGTCCCGGGCTCGGCGCAGCAGGTCGCGGTCCACGTGGCTCCCGAAGCCGACGGTCGGCGTGCCGAGGGCTGACAAGGCGGCGACGGCGGCCAGCACGTCGGTCACGGCCAGGTCGACGACGGCGAGTCGTGCCCCCTCGTCCACCGCCTGCTCGAGCTGTGGCACGGTGGCCACGAACTCCACGGAAGCCCCCGCCGCTCGCACCGCCGCCTCGACCCGCCCCCGGTCCATGAGGTTCGGTACGAGAGCGACCACCCGATACGTCGATCCGCCCACCAGCCCCTCCGCCCTGTGCCCGGACGACGCGCCCGGACGCGTCCGAACCTATCGGGATCGGGCCGAGCGTCGGCCGGCGGGGCCGGCGCAGCCCGTGCCATACGGTGTAACGGGGGCGCCCACCCGGGGACTGTTCTCCAGATGGCGTGCACGAATCTCCAGATGGGGCGCACGAGGCCAGACCAGGAGGGCTTGAATCCGTGATCGGCCTGCTCGTCGTGGGCGTGGTGGCCGGGGTGATCACCGGCATCTCGCCGTGCATCTTGCCGGTGCTCCCGGTGGTGCTGGTAGCCGGGGCGACCGGGACCGACCCCAAGGCGCGCCGGCGGCGATCGGTGGCGGTCGTGGTGGGCCTGGTCGTGAGCTTCAGTGTGCTGACCCTCGCCGGCTCGGCCCTGTTGAGCGCGCTGGGCCTCCCCCAGGACCTGCTGCGCAACCTCGGGCTCGTCGTCCTCGGGCTCTTCGGCCTCGGGCTGCTCGTGCCGGCCGTCGGTCGAGCCCTCGAGCGGCCCTTCCTTCGTCTGCGCGGCCCCCAGCCCAGGGCGGGCGGCAGCGGGTTCGTGTTGGGCCTCGGGTTGGGTGCCGTCTTCGTCCCCTGCGCGGGACCGGTCCTCGCCGCCATCAGCGCCATCGGCTCCTCCCACCACGTCGGGATCACCGGCGTGCTTCTCACGTTGGCCTTCGCCACCGGCGCGGCCGTGCCGCTGCTGGCCGTCGCGCTGGCCGGCGACGCGCTCGTCGATCGCACGAAGGCGTTACGCGAACGAGCGGGAGCGTTGCGCATCGGTGGTGGTGTCGTCCTGATCCTCATGACCCTGGCCATCGCCTTCAACGTCACCGACGGGCTCCAGCGGGCGGTCCCCGGGTACACGACGGCGTTGCAGAGCCACGTCGAGTCCACGGCGTTCGCCAAGAAGCAGCTCCAGGACTTGACCGGCAACGGTGCCAGTCCGCTCGCGTCGTGTCCCACCTCCGACGCCCTGGTCGACTGCGGACCGGCGCCGACGTTCCGGGGCATCACCGCCTGGCTCAACACGCCCGGCGACAAGCCGCTCACCTTGGAGGGGCTGCGTGGCAAGGTCGTGCTCGTCGACTTCTGGACGTACTCGTGCATCAACTGCCAGCGCACCCTGCCTCATGTCGAGGCCTGGTATCAGCGCTATCGCGCCGACGGCCTCGTCGTCGTGGGCGTGCACACCCCTGAGTTCGCCTTCGAGCACGTCGTCTCGAACGTGGCCGCGGCAGCCTCGCAACTCCAGGTCCGGTACCCGATCGCCGTCGACGACGACTACGGCACCTGGGATGCCTATGACAACCAGTACTGGCCCGCCGAGTACCTGATCGACGCATCGGGTCGGGTCCGCCACGTGCACTTCGCCGAGGGCGATTACTCCGAGACCGAGTCGCTCATCCGCCAGCTCCTGGTGGACGCCGACCCGAAGGTCCACCTGCCGCCGCCGAGCGACCTGCCCGACCTCACCCCCGACGAGCCCACCAACCCCGAGACCTACCTCGGCTACGAGCGCGAGCAATACCTCCAGGGGTCGCCGCCCATCCCGAACAGCCCGGCCAGCTACGGCTTCCCGGCCACCTTGCAGCCGGGCGCGTTCGCCCTGTCGGGGACGTGGACCGTCGGCGCCCAGGAGGCGACCGCCGGTGCCGGGGCGCGCCTCGAACTGGGGTTCCAGGCCGACGACGTCTACCTCGTCATCGGCGGGAGCGGCACGGTCGATGTCACCGCCACCGGCCTGCCGGCGAAGATGCTGGCCGTCTCCGGCATCCCGCGCCTGTACACGCTGGTGGCGTCGCGCACATTGCGCTCGGGCGTGTTGACCCTGACGCTGTCGCCGGGCGTCGAGGTCTACGACTTCACGTTCGGGTAGGGGCGCCGAGTGCCCCGGGACCGGAAGTGGGCGTCGGGGCCTAAGGCGGTTGGCGACGTGGGCCACAACGACGCCCCAATCTCGGCACGACGTGCGTCGCCAAGGTCAACATCGACGCTCTGTCGTCCGATAGAGGCACTACGGAGTCGTGTCCGTCGACGGATCGGACACGACTCACGGTCTCGGCGTGCTCGCGGCGTGAACGCTCCGGCGGTCCGGCAGCGGGCGGGGACCACCCGACTCGGGGGGCCCGAGGTGCTTCGGCACCCGGGTCCCCGAGTTCGGCGTACTCGGCGCGCGGTCGTTGGGCCAATGCCCGCTCGTGCGCCACCAACGTGTCCCGGCCGATGCGGGCGAGCTCGCCCATCGCCGCTTCGTCCACCGCACCGCCACCGGCGCGGAAGGGGTCGCATGGCCCGGAGGCAAGTGCGATGTCGGTACCATCGGTCGTCATGGAGTACTCCCCCGAGCCCGGCGACCGGGCCGACGACGAACCGCCGCTCGACGCCGGCGCCGAGTACCGGGGAGGCGGCGAGGAAACCCTCCCCGACGGGCTCGAAGTCGATCTCGGGACCCTGGACTCCATCGAGGCGGAGCTCGACGAGGTCGAGCTGGCCCTGCGCCGCCTCGACGACGGGAGCTACGGCCGTTGCGAGGTCTGCGACGCCCCGCTGGACGAGGCCGAGCTGGTCGACGTGCCGATGGCCCGGTTCTGCCCGGCCCACGTACCGACCAGGCCGGAGTGACCGGGCCGGTGTGACCAGGCCGAACGTGCCTGGGACCGCACCTTCCTTGTCGTAGACAAGGAAGGTTGGGAGTTCCACCCCATATAGCCGCGGCGCCCGGCAGCCGATGTGGGTCATGTGGGTAGTGGACTGTCGGCACGTGATGTCGCGTTTCGGGCGCGCCGGAGCCGTGGTCGGTGGGCGTGTCGACCGCCGAGGGATCCGGGCTCGCGCCTGACCGGACGAGACGAGAGCGGGTTCGGGCTCATCGACGTGATGATGTCGTTGGTGATCTTGCTGACCGTCCTGGTTCCGACCACCCTCCTCATCGACAACGTGGTCTCCCAGGCGACCCAACAGCGCGCCAAGGTGGCGGCCACCGAGCTCGCCGACGAATACCTCGAGCAGACGGCGAATGCCACCCTCGCCAGCCTCGAGGCGGACATCAGCAGAGACGTCCTGCTCACGGCCACCCCGGTCACCGTGGCCGGCCTGCAGTTCAACGTGTGGTCCCACCTCGAGTGGGCCGACACCGGGGCCTCCACCCACAGCCTGTGCACGACCGGGAACCCGCCTCAGGTCATCCGGGCCACCATCACGGTGAAGTGGGCCGGCGGTCAGCAGCTGGGGGAGACGTCGATCATCAACCCCCCCTACGGGGCTCTCATCCCCAACGACGGGTTCCTGTCGATCCAGATCGAGGGGGCCACCGGCTCGGCGCCGGCCGACACGGCCAACCTGGTCAACGTGCCCGTCACCGTGACCCCGAGTAGCGGGTCGGCCGTGACCTACAACCCCGACCAGTACGGGTGCGTCTACCTCGAAGAGCCCCTGGGCACCTACACGGTGAGCCTGGGCAGCCCCTCGAGCGGACCCACCTTCATCGACTGGCAGGAGAACCTCACCCCCAGCCAGGCATCGATCTCGGTGCCCAC
>Ga0181536_10005697_pt1 | contig 12697 bp, 23 predicted proteins | sample PEATcosm2014_Bin_41_FD_121105 | JGI IMG/M metagenome (GOLD analysis project Ga0181536, IMG submission 121105) | Peatland microbial communities from MTU Mesocosm Facility, Houghton, MI, USA - PEATcosm2014_Bin17_60_metaG | ecosystem: Environmental > Terrestrial > Soil > Wetlands > Peat | place...
CCGCTGTTCAGTCCGAGGTGGCGCTCCAGTTCGGCTATCCGTGCCCGTAGCTCCGCGATCAGAACCTGCTGCGCCGCGATGACCGCTTCCGGCGACGCCGGGACCGGTGGCACCGGAGCGGCGATTTCAGGCGAATCCGAATCCGTTGGCGGGGACATGGGGAGCTTGACTCATGCCCCGACTCGCGTGTCAACCGATGGTCAATGGCCGGATACCTGGGCAGTTACGATTCGGTTATATGGGGATCGGAACCCCTTTCCGCCAGATTACCATTGAAAATTGGGGACAGTCATGGCCCGCTCCCGGTCGCAGGCCGTTTTCAGCCCGCAGAGTTCTGAAATTGCGAAGAGGGGTCGGCTTCCTCTGGTGACACAAAATGGATTGGTGCCCGCCTCGCAGAAGTGGGAGGTGGTTGTCCCCATATCCTGTCACAAGGAAAGAGTCAGGCCGTGATCGACCGTGAGACCAGCGCACGCAACCGTTTCCGGTCTTCCCATTTAGTCAGGATCGCTGGTGCCACCTGTGCGAACCGATCCAGATCTCCAGCCCTCTCTGTTCGGACTGTCATCTCCATTCGATGACCGCTCGGGTCGAAGAAATAAATGGACTTGCAGAAACCGTGATCGGTCGGCCCGACCACATCAATCCCATGGTCGGTCAGCCGTCGCTTGCCTTCAAGCAGCGCAGCCTCGTCCACCACTTCCAGGGCGAGATGCTGAACCCATTCCGGCGTGTTCGGGTCTCTCTGAGGGGGTGCAGCTATCGCCAGCTCGAAGAATGCAAGATAGCTTCCGTCCCCAAGCTCGAAAAACATGTGGAGATGGGGGCTGAACTCCTGCGTTGATGGCACCCGATCCTGGACGATGGCATGGGCGAATTTCAGGCCGATGACGTTGGTATAGAAATCAACCGTCTCAGCAGCGTTCGAGCACCTATAGGAGACATGGTGGAGACGTTGCAGCATGGCACTTTCCCGTTTCAACGACTGCACCGAAGAATTTTCGCCTGACTATCATAATATGGTTGCGATATGGTTGCGCCAAAAATGGCAGCCGATTTATGGGAACCGATAATCAATCTACTCGGATGATGATGCCCTCGGCGGGTTCCTCGGAAACGACTTCAGTGGCGTGTCCTTTTCCCGTCGTGTTCATATCCATCATTCTGTTGCCAGGATGGAGAGTGAGGGTCTCTCCGGTGCTTCCGATGAACCGCAATGCGCCAGCAAGGCAGATCACAAGGCGATAGTTCGGGGTGACGTGCTGGCCACCGTTCCATCCTGGCGGAATCCGAAAGAGGATGTATTTGGTTGCCGCTTCTGGTTCGGTCATCAGGAAAGGGGCCGCTGGCGGTGCATGATCATGAAGCGCCATCGCAACATCATAGGTATCGAACCGGCTATCTCAGGCCTCATCGGTATATAACCGTGGAATCGTCATCACCGCTGTCATCGCCGTTTCCCCCGTGGTCGGTTTCATTGTTCGCCGTTATTGGTTGGCTACAATGACTTATGCCACGTCGGATACCCACTGCCGCCGCAGGATCAGGCTGCCACTGTCTCAGCGTTGCCTTTCTTGGCATCGGCCAGAACCCGATAAACGGACGCTATACCGAACTCCAATTGCCGGTCAGGCCATCGCCAACAAATCGACCTTCCATCTCGTGGCGATCATGGCGTTCTGGAGGTTGGCCATGAACTTCGTCGTGGCATCCATGCCGCCAGCCCGAGGCCATGGCTGGCCGGTGTAGTGTCGGCCAAGAACATCGAACAAGGCATCTCGCTCAGCCGGTTCCAGCCCGCCGTCAGCCGCCGCATCGGCGTAGTGGGTGTTGAGGGTGCGAACCAGCCCGAGGTCTTCCTTCACGATGATCCGCAGGATGAAGTTGGAGAGTGATCGAGCATTGACACACTTCTGTAAGTTGCCCGTGCTTACCATTGCCATCTGCGACGCAGGAGCCGTTAGGGCCGATCAAGCCGAGAGCAGGAGCCAACGTGAGCAACGGCAACCGTGGTGCGGGTAGAGCCATCAAGTGGCTTAAAGGCTTTGTCCTTTTCAATGCGCTCATCATGGGTGCGTTCTACGGTCTAATCGCCGCTAAGACGCCGTGGTGGTCTTGGGTATGCATCGCCTACTGTGCCCTCTCGATTGTGCGCCTCATCCCTGGGCGCATCCGCAACGGTTACTGGGGAGCCTCACCGAGTACCTCAGCCTGGGAGCAGATCAAGGCAGAAGAGGACCAAGTACCGTGATTTGGTTTAGACTGGATTTATGTTTGCGTGGCGTCTAAACCGATACCCAAAATTGGGAGGCAAGGTTGATACCCCACATATGGGGCTGGATCGCCAAGGCCGATCCTACGACAATTGCGACCGCCCTACTTGCCATAATCGGGTGGTGGCAAATTCAGTCTCTACGTAAGGAGAATAAGCTCGATAGGACGCTAACGGCTTGCGTCCGGTATGAATCCGACCAAGTTGTTGAAGGTGCAGTGAAAACATTGCGTGTGGCCTGGGAAGCGGGAAATTTCGTCGCCGCTGATCACGCTCATGCAATCAACATGCTCTTAAATTATCTGGATACCGTGGCGATTGGGATCGAACAGGGCGTCTACGATGAGAAACTCGCTAAGGACTATCTCCAAGGGATCGTTGCATTGCAAACGGGCCGTTACCTGAATACGATGACCATGGACGCAATAAAAATGAGAACGACTGACTACAACCACCTTGAAAAGATGGCACGCACCTGGGCGGAAAATCGGACACTTTACCAAGTAAGGTGGTGGAAACGACCGTGGATTATTTGATTTCCCATGTCGCTCATCATCGTTCAGCCAGCCCCCTGAACCACGTCATAATAGAGGTCGATTGAACGCAATGGATGGAACAGAGCCTCAATGTCTTCCGCCGAGCAGACATCAGGATATTTCCGTTGTAAGACCCGTCAGATTGTTCGCTCGTATTTCGAGTAGAAATAGATGATCGCCTTCGGTCTGGCACAAAGATATTCCCATGCACTGGCAAATGCGTCGTGTTCCGCTTCTGCGCTCAGATCGGATGCGAAGAAGGCATCGAACCGTTCCGTTGAATTGTCGCCACCACGGCGTTCCAACATGCCATGGAGATAGCAGAAATCCCGCATGGGATCGGTCTCTATATCGAAGAAGACCTCGATTTCCGAATGGGGCAATGTCAGCGGCGCACTGAGGTACGGTTGCGGATTTGGGCTGGAAACCAGCCTCGCACGTTCATGGAGCTTCCGAAGGACATTTGGGCCGATACCCGTGAACAGGGTCTTTTTGCCGGAGATAAAGCTCGCCACGCTGGTCTCAGCGAACGCCGCCACATTCTCGAAGTGCGAGAGCATGGCATCACGTTTCGCCCGACCAAGCTCCGGCAACAGTGTCAGATCGTCGTCGGCTGCCAACTTCTTCGTGCAAGCGGAATACCACCAACACAGCTTACATGGGCTGCTGTATGCCGCTAGCGTTTCGTGATGGTGGTTCACGATCCCTCGGGCTTCTGCCAGTGCCTCCTGATACCTGATCCAGAGAGTGGTGGGATTTCGAAATCCAAACGGCTCGTCCAGGTCGTATGTGATCTCCTGGCCATTGATGTCGATGATGAATAGAAGGCGTCCGGCTGACATTCCCTTCCGTTCAAGAATGTCGGTGTAGAGCGCAACCTGGACGCCATAGCGGATTTTGGGTTTGGAGAGGTCTTCCTGCCCATCCTCACCGACACCAGATTTTATGTCGCCCGCCACATATCCATGGCCGGTGAACCGCAGAAGGTCGGGTTCGCCCAACAGATCGTCAGCCGTGATCCGGCCATTGTAGATCAGTGGCTCCCGCCGCAGCATGGCTTGCGTAGTCAGCCGCTCTTTTTCATCGAGTTGAAAACCGGACAGGTCGAGAAAGGGGATGCCGATGCCGCCGATGATGTTCCGTTCATGGCTGGCTCCGTTCTACCATAGCATCCTGATGAACGGGCCGACCTCATCCCTGTCGGCGGGGTTGGCGAACAAATCCATCGTCACCCGATGCGGGCAACTAATCAGGTCATAGAGCATTGAGCCGGTGATCACGTCTCCTCCTGCCCATCATCGTCGGTCGGTAAGGTCAACACTCGATTGACGCTGGCCTGACTGATTCATTGCCCCATAGCAATCTCGTTTGATGTCACACCAGCTTCTTTGAGGCGCATAGCCTCGTTTGCCTTCCTGCGTGCAGTCCTCGCACGACCCATGAGTCTCCCGTTAACCCGGTGATTCGAGCATACTGGCGCTTTGACATATTCTCACGCTTGGTCATGGTCTCGACGCACCAACAGCCTCAGAAATCGGATCAGGGAGGCAAACCGCAAATCTGATGACTTCTCCCGCAATACTAAGCTTCGGACTTGAACGCTGCTCATAACGGCTTGCGCTGGGCTTTCGAGAAAAAAGAACATGTCCTTGTTTGCAGGTGGGGTCATGAGCCGCCCGAACTTCTGCCACCTATTTGGCTCGACCGACATGATGGCATCTTGAAGAAACTCCTCGTTCGGATAAGTACGGAAGGCGACCCTTAACTGATGCGAACCGCCAATTCCTCTGGCTTCGAGGCTTACTTCGAAAAGGCGCTGACTCCCAGACTCGGGGTGTGCCGGAATATACGACAGGGACTGGCCATCGTCTGAACGAAAAATCAGGAACTGCAATATCCAACGGCCCTCAGTATTTGACCGACTAATTTCAATGATTCCGTCCTTGAGGACTTTGTGCTGTCCTTTTCCGCTGGCACCTTTCGGGCCATCTTTATAATAAGTTGGCGCTCCGCTCTCCTTGAAATCAGCGAATCCCTCCTTCTTTGGCTGTTTGTAGATTACCTTCCACCGCTGGCTTGCAAGCAGGCCCAAAATCCACAGCAGGCAGGTGCCAATGGCGGTCAGAATTGACTCGCTGTGCGCCAGAATCCATTTGAACCACTCAGGACTGTTTGTAATCATATTGGCAACTCCCCGGAATTGCATATTCTCCTTGGAATGATGCTTCCGACTTCGCAATAAGTGGGGATAGATGATCCTGGTGCCAGGTTTTGTGCCTGTTGTAATGGGTCATGTTCCGAACCGCCTCAGCCTTCGATAGATGTGCATTGTGTGCATGATAAATAAGTCATACAGCACTACGCTGCGATTGGCGAATGGCATCGGTTTTCCCCTATCTTTATGCGCCGAGGTCACCTGAGGTGACCAGACCATCAAAGCCCAGGTGCGTTTGACCATATTGCAACAATCATGTTCGGGCAACGTGGGTAGCGGTCAATGGCGACCTGCGGCCCTACGCCGCTATCAGTCCTCCATCAGGCTGGCCAGAGAGAACCCGATAAACGCTGGCCCGTCCAATCCCCAATCGAGTGGCGATTTCCGTTGGCGATACACCGTCCCCCTTGAGGCGCAGAATGTCGGCAGCCTTCCGGCGAGCGGTCGGGGCACGGCCTTTGTATTTTCCCTCCCGTTGGGCCTTGGCGATGCCTTCCCGCTGGCGTTCCAGCATGGTTTCACGCTCGGCCTGACCGACAGCACCAATGACCGCCAGCATCAACCGTCCGGTCGCCGTACCGGTATCCAGAGGCTGTGAACCGGACATGCTCAGAACCCGAAGGCTGACCTTCTTGGTTTCCAACAGGGCGACAATGTTGAGCAAATCGCCAACTGACCTTGCGAGGCGATCCAACTTTGTCACCAAAAACGAATCCCCCTCCCGAACATAATCGAGGGCGGCTTCAAGCTGATCACGCTTGGCCACTGATGACACTTGTTCACGGAAGACCTTTTCGCATCCTGCGGCGAGAAGTTCCCGTTCCTGGCCTTCAAGACCGGCAACCTGACCAATGGAGGATGTGCGTGCGTAGCCGACCAGCATGGCGTCTCCTGTCCCATATAAATGTATGATTGGATGATACCACAAATCCCAAAATAGTCGAACTATTTGTGTGAGACACGTCGGTATTGACTCAATAGGGGATGGTCTATTGGGACGGTGTTTCTGTGAGACGGTCGGCACGTAGTCACGACGGATTGACAGCACATTGACGCTAATGCTCCACGCCGCATGGCATATGGATGCCCACGGTTTTGTAACGGCTCTGTCAATCGGCTTCCCGAAGGCCATAGGAGGGGTGGGGTCTTGATCGAATCCCAAAGGTTAGGTCAGGGTTCCTCGAAAGGAGGTGGCCATCATGGATGAACCGAGGCCAGCCGCTCTGGCGCACCTTATCGAGGTGGCCAAAGACGCAGCGGCAAATCATACGAATTTCTTGGCAACGCTTGTCGCCGCATTGACCGATGCCGCAGCAAGCCCCGCTGATCCGTATCTGGTCATCGATAGCCTGCTGCAAGCCATACCCCAGATGATCGCAGCACGGGTTCCGCTTGACCGACAACAGGATGTCGCTGGCGAAACCGAAGTTCGGCTTTCCAAGCTATTGGCTGCATGGGAACTGAAGTAGGGAGGCAACAAAGCGAGTAGAATGCCGTCTTTCTGATGCCGGGATTGACAGATGTGATGGGCTATGGACTCATTTCAAATACCCGATGTTTTGTGGGTATATTCGAATCACGACAGGGAAATTTTATCGGCATGACGCCCCAGGAGTGCAGAGCCAAGGCTCTGGAAATGCGAGAGTATGGGCGCAACAATCCGCAGTTTTCTGAGAGTGCCGAGCGTATAGCCGCCACCTGGGAGGCTGCCGCACGTGCGCTTGAGGAAGACGAGTCGCCAGTTTCCGCAGAGACGCTCCCGGAGAGCAATCAGATGGCAAGAAACGGATAAATCAGACCTGAAGGGCGGTTGGGTCACCAGACGCCGGGCGCTGATCGCATTCTTCGGTCTGTCGGGCGTAGGCTTCGGATAGCCTCTGACAGAATGCCTGCCAACGGGCTGATGCAATACCAGCCTTTGCCTTCCATTCGTCAGCCTTATCACGTGGCGTAGGCACCACTTCGTCCTTGCCCGACGTTTCAGCAGAACCCAGATCAGGAGCCCAACGTCACCGGTGCCAACTTCAAATGAGAATTGCCAGTCCCAAAAGCATCACGCCGGAAAGGAAAGTCGCCCCGATAATCAGCCGCAACGTTCTTGTCGGGATCGGATCATGGCGACTCTTTACCGCAAGTGCGATTCCAGAAGTAATTGAGCATACCGCCAACGTGGTAATCACTTGCCTGTCCTCTCGCTGACGACCCAGGAGCGAATTCGGTGTGTCCCGCCTGCAAATTTTGATTTGCCAGGATCATGGTTACTGCCGATGGCGGCAATGGTCAATGGGAACGGCGACCCAGCCAGGGTTCGGCATAGGTGACTCCACTTGGGCCAGAAATTCTCACTACCAAAATCCAGCGCCGCTGCCCAGCCGGTGGCGGCCATAAGGGGGCGGTGCCGCTCCCCTGAACCGTAACGATAGACCTCGGTTGCCTGATTGGCGGCGGATCACAGTTGGGGCAAATCGACCATGGCACGGGCTTCATCACCGGCTGCTCCGATGGTCGATCAAATCGCCAGAGCCATCGCCACGGCGGATGGCGTCGAGTTCGATGATGATCCTGTCCGCTTTCGACGGCTGGCATCGGCTGCGCTCAAACCATTGACCCGACCGACTGAAGCCATGGTTGATGCTGCCCATGAGGCTGTCTGGTCCGATTCGTATTGGGCGATCAACAGTCGGGCCGACTTCAGGAAGGCCGAGCGGGCGATGGTTCGACAGGCGATGAAGGAATAGACTGTTGGATTGGCTGGCGTTCGCCGTCATCCTCCTCCTCCTCATCATCATCATGATGATGGAGACCGTCGCCGCATCGTCGGCATTGATGGTTGAGCAGGCCGAGTTCGCAGCGATCCAACTATTGCGGAATGATAAGTCCAGAGTTTAGACTGCTCTCTGAATGGCCGAGGAGGCTGTTCAGTTGGAGTATCCAGTATCGGGAGGAGTGAGCGATGAGTCAGCTATATCTGCATTGCTACAAGTACCGTGGCGGCATCAAGTTTGAGTTTGATAAGGCCTGGGCGATTGCCAACGAGGTGATGGCCAAGACCGGCAATTTCGGCGGGGTCGAGTCTGGCGTTCGCCACGTCAAGGGTTACGGAACGGGTTGGGGTGGCTATGCCATCCTGGAAGTGACCGATCCTGCGGCATTCGCCCGCTATCAGCAATTCATCATGCTGAACTACGCTCACGTATGCGATATTACGTTCGAGCCGATATACGATATGGAAACGGTCTCGGCATAGATCATCACCTTTGCGAGCGGCAGGAAAGAATCTTGGAAGGCCGTTCGCCCAACCACAAAACCAAGGGAGAACGAAGATGAAGTTCATGCTTACCTTTACCTACCCGGCGGGCAACTTCCTGACCGTCGTGAAAACATGGGGTGCCATGACTCCGCAGGAGCGGGCGAGCGTTGGCGAGGGCGTGAAGAAGCTCGGCCACTGGCACGACGTAGTGGGCCGTGCGGGCGTTGTCATAGTCGAGGCGAACGATCTGGCCGCCGTGGCACGCTGGGCTGGAGGATGGAATGCCGCCTCGGTGGACTTCGTCATCACGCCCGTTCTCGATGACGAGGAAGCGGGGGCTGTCGCCCGGCAGATCGCTGCCGATCACAACGCTTGATGTTCAATTGAGGAAGGTTGCCCGCTCATTGGAAGACCGATGATGCGGGCGACACTTCCGACATCAGCGTCAGACCAGCCAAGGATGCTGATCACTCCCGATAGGAAATCACGGTTCCCGAACACGGGTCAGACCTCCCCAAGCCTTGAAAAATCTTCATGAGATGGTCAAGTTCATACCCATGAAGCCGACCGATTTGAAGATGTCGGCCAATGAACCGTGCTGGAAGGGGACGCACCATGGTGGCGGAAATCGAGGTCAATCAGCGACGGTATCGCCTACCGGCGCACTCGACCGTGATCGTTTGTATTGATGGTTGCGAGCAGGAATATATCAACCAAGCGGTGCTTGCTGGCGTCGCCCCCTTCTTCCAGTCTTTGCCCGAGATTGGCACGGTACTGACCGGGTATTCTGTGATACCGTCGTTCACGAACCCCAATAACATGTCCATCGTCACGGGAGTTCCGCCAGCGGTTCATGGCATTTGTGGAAACTATTTCTATGACCCTGAGACGAAATCTGAAGTGCTGATGAACGACGCAAAATTTCTGCATGCGCCCACCATACTGGCTGTGACGGCGGAAGCGGGAAAAAAGGTTGCGGCGATCACCGCCAAGGACAAATTGCGTGAGCTTCTTGGCCATCGGCTGAAAGGAATTTGCTTTTCCGCTGAGAGAGCCAACGAGGCCACGATGGAAGTCAATGGTATTCATGGCGTACTGGAAAAGGTGGGTATGTCGCTTCCTTCCGTTTATAGCGCTGAATTGTCCGAGTTTATATTCGCTGCGGGAGTTATGCTGTTCAAGACAGTTCGCCCCGATTTGATGTATCTTTCGACCACCGACTATGTTCAACACAAACATGCTCCGGGAACGCAAGCCGCCAATGAGTTCTGCGCCACCCTCGACAGATATTTGGGGCAACTCAACCAGCTTGGTGCAGTGATTGGCATCACCGCCGACCACGGAATGAATGCCAAGACTGATTCGCTTGGTCGAGCCAATATCATCTATCTGCAAGATATCCTTGATCGAGAACCAGGCATGACGGGCAGCCGAGTGCTGCTGCCAATCACTGATCCCTATGTAGCACATCATGGTGCATTGGGATCATTCGCCACGGTGTATGTAGACGATCCAGCCACCACAAGACGTTTCATCGAGACGATACCGGGTATCGAACTTGTGCTCGACCGAGCCGAAGCATGTCATCGTTTCGAATTACCTGGAGACCGCATCGGTGATCTTGTCATAATCTCCGAGAGGCTGGCGGTCATTGGCACCTCTGCGTCAAAGCATGATCTATCTGGCCTTACCATGCCGCTGCGGTCGCACGGTGGCATTTCGGAACAATGTGTTCCTCTACTCTTCAATCGAAAACTTCGACCCGTTGAAAAGACCAGACTTCGCAACTTTGATGTTTTTGATCTGGCTCTGAACCATGTCTCTTGAACAAGAGAGATTGAGTGTCATCGGCATGTTGGTTGCGTCCGGTTCTGGCGCACTACCATCAATCACGCCCGATAGGAGTGTTCCGAGACGATCCCCGATACCGCCGTGATCCGCATGCCCCGCAGACCAGCAGCTACATCAGCGCAACCATCCTGTGCGGCCAGTTCCGGGAGGTTCAGGCGGCGGCAGTGGTCGCAATCGAGGCACAGGGCATCAACCAGACATTCTCCAACCAGCGCCGTCCTGACGGTCTCAATGATTGGTCTGGGCGGAGAGAACCCGATAGGCGGATACCTGTCCAATCCCCAATGTCGTAGCTGATTTCTGGATGATAAGCCATCCCCTTCACTTGCAGGATGTCAGCAGGTGTCCGGCGAGTGGTCGGAGCACTCAATGTCATTTTGTTACCAGTCCTACGACCAATCCACAGCCTCTGGAGGGACTGTTTTACACCATGAAGCCGTATCGGGATCACCTGAGAAGAATGCGCTCACCCGATCCCACCGTTCGAGGCATTGAGGCCACGCATCCTTCGGAAGCATATACCTTTTTCGTGACCACTCTTCTTTTACAAAGCTGCCAACCCAAAGCGATGGAACGACAAAGACACGTGGGTTCCAAGTCAATTCGCCGTTGGCCCGCTCTTCTTCCTGAAGATCGACAAAGGTATACCATAGACTGTCAGACCACCTTCCGACTGCGGACGCACCGACATCCCACTCACACAACTCTTTCTTATACCTGTTAGGTCGGTAAGCCCATCGAGAAGTCTTGACCTGAATCGAAAGACCAATGGCCCCATCGTGCCTTGCGATAGCAATATCTACAGCGGGTACATTTCCAAGTGTGATCGCAGCGTGAATGCCACGGACGGAGAGGGCATAAGCGACAAAATGCTGGCCTGCGACACCTACAAACTGTGAACGACCGCTCAACATTGCAACCCTCCTATCGGTTATCAGGCCGCCATCTTCCCATCACCGCTCTTCTTCGCAATAGCCAGAACCCGATAGACGCTGGCCACACCGATGTCCAACCGCCGGGCGATCTCGGTGCGCTGCAATCCTTGACCAGCCAACCTCAGCACATCGTCAGCCTTGGCCCGTGCAGTCGGCTTTCTTCCACGATACTTCCCATCTGCCTTCGCTTTGGCCACACCTTCTCGCTGCCGTTCAAGAAGCAGCCCACGTTCAAATTCAGCGATGGCCGCCAGCATGGTGATCATCAGCTTGCCGGTCGGGCTGCGGGTATCAATGCATTGCCCTCCCATGGACAGCATGATCAGACCCACGCCACGGCGATCCAGGTCTTCCACGATCCTCAGGAGGTCGGTGGTGCTTCTGGCCAGCCTGTCCGGCTTGGTGACGATCAGGGTATCGCCACGCCGGACGAAACGCAGGGCTTCCGTGAGCCGATCACGCTTGGCTACGGCTGAGATTTGCTCCGAGAAGATTTCCTCGCATCCAGCCGCCTTCAGGTCTCGGATTTGGGCATCGAGACCCGCTTGTTGATCGTGCGTCGAGACTCGTGCGTAGCCAACTGAAATGCCCGGCATCAGACCTCCCACCTATCACATGATCCTTGGGCATCATCACACACGGGCTATCAAAATATAAGAAGAACTCGTATGATAGGGATACAGGGCAGGGATTCGGCAATCGCATGGGCCAACCCCAACGATAGGCCCGATAGGGGTGCTGGCGGCGGATCGCAGTTGGGGGAGAACGACATTGGCACGACAATCATCACCGGCCGCACCGATGGTGGATCACTGACACGAACGAAACGCCCTTCGCGTCGAACGTGTCGACGATCTTCGCGAAGTCACTGAGTGAGCGGGTCAGCCGGTCGACCTTGTAAACCACCACCGTGTTAACACGCCCGGCCTGGATGTCCGTGAGCAGGCGTCGTAGCGCCGGTCGCTCCATCGTCCCGCCGGAAATGCCGCCATCGTCATACATGACCGGCGAGGCGACCCAGCCCGAATGTTTCTGACTCAGGATGAACGCCTCGCAGGCTTCCCTTTGGGCATCAAGGCTGTTGAACTCCTGTTCCAGACCTTCCTCCGACGATTTGCGGGTGTAGATGGCGCAGCGTTGAACCGCGGCGACATTTGGTCGTTCAACGGTCATTTTGGCCGCGGACCTGTTACGCATCGGCTGACTCCCCCATGGCCTGGCGGGCGCCCGGTACTTCGGGCTTCGCATTGTCGAGACCGAAGAACCGGGGTCCCGACCATCGCGCGCCGGTGATTTCGCGTGCGATCACCGACAGCGAGTTCCAGGTCCTGTCGCGCCACAGGAACCCATTCTCAACGGCCACCACCTCGTGCGTCTCTCCGCCCCAGTGGCGGATGATTCGCGCGCCCGGTCTGGGGCGGACCTTCCGCGCCCTGGCGGGGTTCGATCCGCTCGCCAGCGTCCGCGCCAGTTCGGCCAACTGGCGCCTCGTGACGGTGTTCAGGCCGCCCAGGGCCCGTTCCTGGAGTTTCCAGGCAATGGCGAGTTCAAGCAGATCGCGGCTCAGCTTTTTCGGTGGGTGAGTGCGATGGAGCCGCCGCCATGCCGCATACAGACCGGAGCGATCCAGCCGCGTGA
>Ga0181536_10005698_pt1 | contig 12695 bp, 14 predicted proteins | sample PEATcosm2014_Bin_41_FD_121105 | JGI IMG/M metagenome (GOLD analysis project Ga0181536, IMG submission 121105) | Peatland microbial communities from MTU Mesocosm Facility, Houghton, MI, USA - PEATcosm2014_Bin17_60_metaG | ecosystem: Environmental > Terrestrial > Soil > Wetlands > Peat | place...
CAGCCGCATCAGGCTTTCCAGCGCAGTTCTCGTCAGCCGGCGAACCGGAGCGTGACCGGCTCTCCTACCCGAGACCTACAGGAGTCCAGCTTCGAGCGACTCGTGGTGTCGAAGCATCTGGGGTGCTCCGAGACACGGGCGGGGAACCGCTCGACGCGGTGGGCGCCAGCACCTACTGTCGGAGCGGCCATTCGCCGACCCCGGAGGCGCGTGGCCAGAGGAGGCCCCCATGGGTCCTTTCACCAACGGGGCGATTGTGGCGCTGGCCACCGCCCTCCCCGCGCTGTTCAGCGGCGCCGGGACCCTGGCGATCGGCTCCGCCTCGCCCGCCGGTGCCGCCGCGGTTCCGGCCCAGGTCAGCGCCTCCAACTGGACGATCTCGCCCTCGGTGTCGAGCCCCGGCAGCGAGGGAAACGGCATCTCGTGCGTGAGCGCGAACTTCTGCATGGCCCTGGCCAGCAACTCCCTCATTGAGCAGTGGAACGGCACGGCGTGGTCCACGGCGCAGGCCGGCTCCGACACGGCCCCCAACCTCTCGGCCGTCACCTGCACGGGCCCGTCGTTCTGCCTGGCCGTCGGCTTCGTCGAATCTGCAGGCGGGGGTGCCTATTCCGAGGAGTGGAACGGCACGACCTGGACCGCGGTGAATGTCCCGCTGCCCGCCGGTTCCACCGGAGGCGCGCTGAGCGCTGTGTCGTGCGTGGGCCCGGACGCCTGCACGGGGGTGGGACGCAGCGGCACGGCTGGGGGCAACATCACGCTGGCCGAGCAGTGGAACGGCACGGGTTGGAGCATCGAGTCCACCCCGAACCAGGCCGGGTCGACCACGGCGCGCTTCAGCTCGGTCTCCTGCGCCATCACGACCTCGCTCTCGTGCATGGCCGTCGGCGAGTATTCGTCGGCCGGGGGGAGCTTCACCCTGGCCGAGCGGTGGAACGGCAGTGCCTGGTCCATCACCACGACGCCTTCGCTGCCCGGGGGCGCCGTGATGGGCGAACTGGTCGGCGTCTCGTGCATCGGCCCCAGCTGGTGCGCCGCCGTCGGCGACGACACCGTCGCCGGCAACAACGACACCTTGGCGGAGGTGTGGGACGGGACGGCGTGGACCATCGTCACCACTCCCGATCCGGGGGTCAACACCCGCGACTACCTGATGGGGCTCAGCTGTTTCAGCCAGACCTCGTGCTCGGCCGTGGGGGATGAGATCGGGACGACGACCGTGAGCCTGGCCGTCACCTGGGACGGCTCGGCGTGGGCCCTGGCCACGACCCCGGCGAACGGGACCGGCGTCACCTTCACCGGTCTCTCGACGGTGTCGTGCGTGACCGACTGGGAATGTGTCGCCATGGGGACCACCGCCACCTCGGGGGGCTCCAACCTGCTCGTCATGTCCGCCCCCATCGCCCGCTCGGGCTACCGCTTCGTGGCCTCCGACGGCGGGGTCTTCGCCGAGGGCGCCGCGGCGCCGTTCCTGGGCTCACTCGGGGGCGTGCGCCTCAACCAGCCCATGGTGGGCATGGCGGTCATGCCGGCCGGGGACGGCTACGACCTGGTGGCCTCCGACGGCGGGGTCTTCACCGAGGGCTCGGCCCAGTTCTACGGCTCGACGGGCAGCATCCACCTCAACTCGCCCATCGTCGGCATGGCCCTCACCCCCGACGGGGCGGGCTACTGGTTGGTCGCGGCCGACGGCGGGGTCTTCAGCTTCGGCGACGCCCAGTTCTACGGCTCCCACGGGGGATCCCCACTCAACAAGCCCGTCGTCGGCATGGCGGCAACCCCAGACGGCCACGGCTACTACCTGGTGGCTTCTGACGGCGGGGTCTTCACCTACGGTGACGCCGTCTTCGCCGGCTCGACGGGCAGCCTCGTACTCAACAAGCCCGTGGTCGGCATGGCGGTCACCAGTGCGGGCGGCTACTACCTGGTGGCTTCTGACGGCGGCATCTTCAGCTTCCCGAGCGCCGGCGGCCCGCCCTTCGAGGGATCGACGGGGAACCTGCACCTCAACAAGCCCATCGTCGGCATGACCACGGTGGCCAACGGCTACTACCTGGCCGGCTCCGATGGCGGGATCTTCGCCTTCCCCAACACCAACGGGCCGCCCTTCGACGGCTCGACGGGCAGCATCGTGCTCAACAAGCCCATCGTGGGGGTGGCGTCGTAGGAGCCGAGCGCCTGAGCAGTCTCAGCCGTGATGGCTCGCTGTGATCCGGACAAACGAGAAGCCGAGTTGGCTAGCGTTACAGATGGCCGCGTAGGCCCTCGTCTGGGCGATATGGGACCTGTTCTTGAAGCTCGGTCGCCCGTGGGTCAGTTTGCGAACTGGTCCAGCCACGGAGCGGTTGCCGCCAGCAACTCGTCGGTGAGAGCAACGATGTGCTCGTACGGCAGTCGACCGGCCATCTGGTCGGTGAGCATGGCCTCGAGCACAAGAGTCCGATCGCCTGTGAGGGCCGCTTCGACCGTCAGCTCCTGCGAGTACACGATCCGTCGCAGGCACTCGCCGAGAACGGATTCCACCTGGACACGATCGCGCGGTGTGATTCCGGATGCATTCGCCACGCCCATGCACTCGAGTACGGGCCCGTGATCGAGGCCGACGACCTGGCCGGTATTCGGGATGTTCACCGGGAGGTGTCGCTCGTCACCCGAGACGACCGCATGTAGAAGCGGGGCGACCAGTTCGCCCGAGCCCCATGGCGGAAGCGTTTGCGATGCGAGGAGTGCGGCCAGGTCGGCCTCGTCCGTCTCCTTGTCTGCCCGATGGCCATCGATGCCGTAGTGGTGGACGCACCAATCGTCGCCGAAGCCACTGGCCTCTGTGACGAACCAGGGGAAGAACTCAGCGACGTGTGTGTCCGAGGATCCCGGGAGGACCCCGAACCGTCGAAAGAGCTCGAGCTTCAGCCGGTTGTTGGCCACGACGTCGCCCTTCGTCCATTTCTCCCCGGTCGACACCTTGCGCCAGTGGCTACCGGCAGGAGGCTCCATCCAGATCGGGCCGTCGAGAGCCGCGACAGGCTGGTCCATTATCGACCGCAGCATCGCGAAGCCGTCGGAACCGCCAATGCTCAGGGCCGTGACCAGCGGGAGATGGTTGACGCCGCCGACCACGGGGTCGACCTCGTGCATCCCGACATCGAAGAGCAGGCTCATCGCCCAGGTCAGACCCACGAGCTCGTTGCACAACCCGACTGTCGACACCCTGGTCTCACGGGTCACCGCGCGGCACAGCGCGGTGAGGGGGTTGCTGACGTTCACCAGCAGGGCGTCGGGGCAGCGGCGCTCCATGGCCCGGGCGATGCCAACGGTCACAGGCACGCTCCGCAAAGCACGCGATATGCCTCCGGGACCCACGCTGTCGCCCACGGGTTGAGGCAGGCCGTAGCGGTCGGGTATCTCCAGGTCGTTGCGCATCGCGTCGAAACCACCCACAGAGAGCCCGGTGATCACAAATTCGGCGCCGTCGAGCGCAGCCTCGAGCTCCGTCGTCGCAGTCGTCCTCAGACCGCCCGACCCAAGCGCGGCGATGTGGTCGGCCAACTGTTGTACCGGCGGCAGGCTCTCGGGCGCGGTGTCCATCAACACGACCTGGCTCTCGGCCAGCGATGGTGTGTTGACGAAGTCCAAGAGCAGGCGGGGCGTCCAGTGGGCGCTCCCGCCGCCGATGATGGCAATTCGCGGCGTCATATCCCCTCCGGCCTAACCGTCGATGTCGCTCCGTACAACGTCACCGTACCCTGACCGGCCTCGGTCTTCCCAGTGGCGTTCGTGACCTCGTCCTCCCGATTCGAGAGTCGAATCGGCGGAAACTGCGAGGGTGGTGTTCGGGAACTGGGGCAGAGTCCACGAGCCGACGCCGCCTCACCTAGAACTCGAGACCGTGACGTTCGACAAAGCCCGATACGAGCTGGCCATCACCGATGTGGTGACCGAAGCTCTCGGCTAGGCAGTCCGTGCTCCGAACCGGCGAAGTGAGGGCAGGGGTCGTCGTTGGATATCATCTCGTCCGGGGGGCAACATGAATGACGCGGCGGGGAACGCAGTGCTTGACGGTGGTCCTCTGGACGGGAGGGAGCATCACGTCGAACCCGACACCGTCGAGCTTCTCGTCGTGATGGAAGATGGAGACAGCCACCTTTACGTTGCGTGCCACCGAGTCCAGGCCCTACCGGATGGACGGGTGGTGCCTGTCTATGAGTATCGGGGGCGGGACTACCCACTCCGTACCCCTGGCGCCTGAACCGCCTGATTTCCGGGGGTCGCCGTGGGCCCTGGCCCTTACGGTGAGTGGTCTTGGCTCTCGCCGAGCACCACTGCATAGGAGCCGCTGCCCAGCACAGATCCGGCGTGGACGCGGCGGGTGCCGATGAGCAGCTCTTCTAGAACACCGGTGCCGGCGTCGAAGGTCACGTCGTCAAGTTCGCCGAGTTCGTTGCCTTGCTCGCTCAGGGCGCGCTTGCCGACGAGTTCGAGCTTCCCCGCGGCGGCGGCCCGTTCCCGGTCATCCGACGGGGGTCGGAGCGCACTTTCGTCGCCGACCATGACCGCATCGGGTCCAAACCCGCTCAATTGCGTCCAATCGACCAGCTGAGCCTTCTTGCCGCGCCCGATGACCACCGCGGCGATGCGCCGCTGCCTGGCATCCACGAGCAGGTGGCTGACTGAGCCCAACTCCCTCGCGCTAGATCGGCTCACAACCTTGCGGCCAGCGGAGCTCCGGAACGACTCGCTCACGTCAGCCCCAGTCGAGTCCGGAACTCGTCGACGGCCCCACCGAGACCGACGAGATCGTCCTGCACAAACTCCTCGGTCATGTTCGGGACCACCAGCGCAACCCCTGAGACGGAGAGCTGCGCTGGTAGCGGGATGTAGCCCCGTTCACCTCCAGGCTTCTCGATTTGATAGCCAACTACCTCACCACTGCTCCCAACCAGCAGAACCAAGTCGGCGACCTTACCCAGGCTCGCTCCGCCCTCGGTCAGGATGTCGTCTTCGAGCACGTTGCGCTCAGTAGCGGGATGGCCGACGTCCTCGGGCGCGTCCTCGGGGGTGACAAGGCTGGATTCGTCGAGCACCATCACAGCGTCCTGGCCGATCGCATGGATCGCCTCGGCCGGCAGGACATCGCGGCTCCGGCCAGCCAGGAAGCCACGCTTGTTGAGGGTGACACCGACGAGGCGACCCGCTTCGGGGCTGTAGATCACGTCGCGCACCTCGGCCACGTCCTCCCCGCCCTGGACCGTCACCACCGGAAGCCCGCGGATCTGGGACGCGGTCATGAGCAGCATTACCCTTTGTCCTTGGTTGCGATCACGCCTCCACCGCGGCGCTTTCGCCGAATGATCACGAACGCGACCGCGACAACCACCAGGACGATGACCACCAGAATCAGCCAGCCGATCGCATCCATCCCCAAAATGCTATCCCGATAGCGTTCGGCCTCGGGTTGTCGGCGGACCGCGCCATAGCGCCCAAACTGGCCACCTCCGGCGTGGCATTGATATGGGGCATGGCCGATAGAGATCGGAGCCGGATCGAACCATCGCCTCACGCTGCGCTGCTAGGACCCGCAGCCAGCCTGAGAGTCCAATGACAAGGGGTTTCCGGCGGTGACGGAGGAGTCGCATCGCGTCACTTCCTTCGAGATCTTCTTCGACTTGGTCTTCGTCTTCGCCACCCAAGGACTCATCCTGCTGCTGCTCGATCCGTAGCGCTGTTCCGAGTGGCCGGAACTGCCGGCGTTCAGGCTTCCAAGACCGCGTCGAGAGCGGCCATTGCGGCTCCGCGTGCGCCGGCCATGTCCAGCTCGGGCACTAGCTCGAAACCAGCAACAGCGGCCTCTTCTTCGCGGAGCGTCGTGTTGTCGCGGACGTTTTGCAAGAACCACGTTTTGAATGCTTCCCCAGCCTCCACTACGCCACCACCGATGAAATAAGCATCGGGGTCCAGGAAATTCGCCGCAATGGTGAAGAGCCGGCCTAACGCCGCCGCCTGTTGCTCGAATATCCGGGTGGCCATTGGGTCCCCGGCCTCTCCGTAGGCCCGGACGGATCGAGCCGCCTCGGAAAGCGGTAGCGATCCAAGCTCGTGGTCCGGGTAGCGCGACAACCAGTACGGCAGAAGGTTGAGCTCGATGCCCGTCAGTGACGCGACGCTTTCGACATCTCCTAAGAACCCACAGTTGCACCTTGGAATGGGCTGATCAGGCTCCAGGAGCCCCGCCATCGGAATGTGCACGTGGCCAAGTTCACCTGCTGCACCTGTCGCCCCCTTGACCACACGACCCTGGTGCACGATCCCACCGCCGAGTCCTGTGCCGACGATGGCGGAGACCGACGAGCGCGAGCGGCCGTGCGCACCGAAATGCAGGCGGTGGGCATAGAGGGCGGCCGCGTTGCCGTCGTTGTTGTAGACGACCGGGAGACCTAGCCTGCGCTCAAGATGAGCACGGAGGTCGAACCCGTTCCAGCTCGGATGTCCGAAGTTGGTCGAACCCCGCCGGAAGATCACGCCCTCGGCACTCGCAGGACCCGGGCTGTCGAGTCCGACGGCGCGAACCTGAGCGCGCTCGATTCCGGTCAGAGCGAGGATCCGAGCTAACGACTCCTCCAGCGCATCCAAGGCTGCTTCGGTTCCCTCTTTGACCCGGCTTGGGGACTCGACCATCTCACCGACCAGGAACCGGCCCGAATCCTCGAGAACAGTCGCGTTGTTGGACGTCGCCCCGTTGTCGATGCCGACAACGACGGATGCAGCGGGCAAAGTCACCGAGCTTCGATCTTACGGGTCGGAGTAGGGGTGAACGTGGCGCCCAACCACCCGGTATCGCTTCCGCGTCGCTTTGCGTCCGAGGTCATCACCTGAAGTGCGCGTCGATCCGGCAGCGGGTATGGGACCTAATGCCCGTCCGGTATCGAAACACCCCGGTCGGGTCGACAAGACGGGAGTCTGCCGCACGGCGGACTCAGCCGCGAAGGGAGCGGCCGTCAGGACCGCTGGGCCAACGACCGGGCGTGGACCGTGTCGTGGATGAGCATGAACCGCATCGACCAGTACCCGGGTCGTGGCTCGGGAAGCGCGTGCCGGGACCAGAAGAACCCCGCCAGGGTCACGGTGGCGGTGGCGAGCCAGATGATCACCCCGACGACCAGGACCCACGGCGTGGATCCCAACGAGATCACGATGACGCCCGCGATGGCGACGAGCCCGGCGTACCCCACTCGGAGGGCCCAGACGGCCATCCCCCAGTGCCCGTTGTACTGCAGCTCCGGCGGCTCGTCCATACCGGGGATTGTTCCACCGTTACGCGACCGGAGTCATTGGTCGTCCTGGTTGGTCAGTCGAGGACCGACTGATGGGGCGGACCATCCGGGATTGCCGGACACCGGATGGGGACGGGTGTCCCCGTCGTGCCGGAGTGCCCCACCTACTTGGCGTACGCGGGCCCGCTGTGAATAATTTCCGCGGATCTGCTCCGATCCGTCGGCCATTCTCAGACTTCGTTGCCTTTGTCTTCGAGGTCCACGGCCATCGTGTCGTAGCCGGCGCTCGTCAATATTCGGCGCAAGTCGACGAGTTGTTGTCCGTCGATGTCCTTGTCACTCGGACGCCTGAGAACCTCGGTCTCTTGGCCGATGCGGAACAGAAACATGTCGTCGTGTTGCTCTTCGATGGATCCGACCGCCTCGAGCAGTGATACGACATCGTGCCATTCGACGTTGTGGTTCGTCTTTTGCTGAAAGATCTGTAGCAGGGTGTCTCGATGATGGCCGCTGAGATGCTCGGGCCCTGAGGTTGACGCCATCGGGATCCTCTCGTCCTGGTGAAGACCTCAATGTAGCGAGAGTCCCCGATCGGCGCGAAACCCCGAAGGTCTCAGCCATTTCTTCCCTGCTCAGTACGCCGACCTGGAGGCGAGACCGATCGGCCCGGCTTGCGACGTCGAATTCTCCGGGAGCATCAGCACGTTGATGAGCTTTGGGGCGGAGGAACCTCGTACCATCGATCACTCAGGACAAGGAGATGACGTGGTGCGCAATGTAGTCGCCTATGAATTGTTGTCGCTCGATGGGATGGCAGAGGAGCCATGGGTGGTCCGGCCCCAAGAGATCGATATCGCCAACGGTGGCATCGTCGATGCTGATTACGGTTCCGGTCTGTCCTGCCGTGACCCGGACAACATCGCATTGGAATTCTTCGCTCCGGCCGTTTAGAAGTTCAGGATCCCGCGGTGTTGGAGCGGGGTCGAAATTGAGCCGGGAAGCAGTCACCTCGTGCCGGAGCGTCACACCCTCCCTCATTGTTATGGGGCAGTCACGCGAGCTCAAGAGCGAAGAGTGTAAGGGCATCCAGGCCCTGACGCGCAGAAGGGGCCCGTGGGCCCCTTCGCACGATGCTGCCGGTCCTTGACTACGAACTGGATACCAACTGCCCGCAGGGTGCTCTGACCAGTCGATTGATCAATTCCTGGCGATCTGCTGCCGGAATCCGCCCGCCGTCACCTGTCGATGACCTACGACGCCCATACGACTGGCGCTACCGAACCCCGAGAGATCCGGCTCAGGGAAGCAGGTTGTGAATCTCGAATCCTGTTTCTTCAGGTGGGGTCTCGAACCCACCTTCAATGCCCTTCTGCATACGCGGAATAAGGGTTCCATCGCGGAACTTTTCCCAACCATCTTTCGAGTTGTGTACGGCCATGATCGTCCAGCCGCCCTCGGAAGCGCCTGCGGCATGGAAACAACTGGCCCTCCGGCAGGCCACCGCCGGCGGGATGAACCTCGCCAACAGTCTCGTCGTACTGGCTCTGCGTTCCGCCGGGAAAGAAATGGATGACGCCGTACGCCATGATTAGCTCCGCTCAGTGGAAGGTGTGTGCTCGGCATTCGTATCTACCGGCACGGCCCACATGGGCGAGCCGAGCCACGCCCTAACACCGGAGTGCTCGCTCCGACCATTGGGATTCAACCCACGATGCCTGGTGTTGGTTCGCCCCCATGAGCTGAGCAATAGCGTCCCTTTCCGCCGATGGGAGACAGCCCCAACTGCCTCGGTGCACGACGAACCTCACGCCACCTTCATCGGTCCGCATGCGCACCTCCCGACACCGAACGCCACGTTCCGGCCTATCGTCGACGCCGCTTTTCCCTGTTGCGCCCCGACCCGGCGACGCGGGGCACCTTTTTAGGACCTTCTCCCCTACGGCGAACGCCAGAACCGCTTCAAGATCGCAGGGTCCGCAGGGTTCGGGGAAACGGAGGATCGATGGTCTCGAGATTCGATCGCCGCACACTGCTGGCCGGTGGCGCTGCCGCAGCAGCGGGCTTTGCGGGGGCATCGGCGCTCGGCATGGGCTGGGACGGGATCGCCGGCGCGACGACGAACGGCCCTGGACGCAACGGGGTCACCAAGGCCACGCCGAAGAAGGGCGGCTCGCTGGTCTTCGGGGTCGATGCCGAGGAGCAGGGCTTCGACCCCACGCAGGCTCAATTCGATGAGGTGGGCGTCATGTACGCCCGCACCGTGTTCGACCCCCTCACCATCATCTTGACCAATGGTGACTGGGCCCCCTATCTGGCCGAGTCGGTCGTGCCCAACTCCTCGTACACCGCGTGGACGATCACCCTCCGCCCCAACGTGGTGTTCCACGACGGGACGCCGTGCAATGGGGCGGCGCTGCTGACCAACCTCCAGGCGCAGTCCAAGTCGCTCCTTAACGGCGTGGTAATCAACCCGACGCTGGTGTCGATCACCCAGACCGGACCGCTGGCGGTGACCATCACGTTCAAGTCACCCTGGGTGCCCTTCCCCTACTACCTGGCCGGCGGCATCGGTGGCCAGATCGCCTATGTCGTGGCGCCGTCCATGCTCGCCAGCAAGACCGGCACCTCGAACCCCGTGGGTACTGGGCCCTTCGTGTTCAAGGAGTGGATCCCCAACGACCACTTCACCGCCACCGCCAACCCCCATTACTGGCGACCGGGGCTCCCGCACCTCTCGCAGATCACGTACAAGCCGATCCCCGACGAGAGCGCGAGGTCCGAGGCGCTGCAGTCCGGGACCATCGACCTGATGGTGACCGACACGACGCAGATCATCACCCAGTACCGGGGCAACCGCAGCTACTCCTACATCGACGACAGGACCCACGTCGCCGGCGAACCCGACATGAACTGCATCCAGCTCAATTGCCTGGCGCCGCCGTTCAACGACGCCAACGTGCGCCGGGCCGCCGCCATGGCCATTAACCGCCGTCAGTACGCCCAGGTCATCGACGAGGGCGTGCTCCCGGTGAGCACCGGTCTCTTCGTGCCGGGCTCCCCGTACTACTCGGCGACTTCCTACCCGGCGTACGACCCCTCGCGGGCGGCCATGCTGGTCAAGCAGATCGAGAAGTCGACCGGCAGCCCGATCTCCTTCACGTTGGGCAACACGAACGGGCCTGTCAGCGTGCGTCAGCAGGCGTACCTCCAGCAGGCGTGGCAGTCCGTGGGATTCCAGGTCAAGACCCCCATCATCGAGCAGAACGCCTTCATCAACAACGCGCTGGCCGGCGAGTATCAGGCGCTGAATTGGCGCCAGTTCGGGGCGGTCGACCCCGACCTCAACTACATCTTCTGGAGCACGACCACCGTCAGCTCAGGGTCGCTGTCCATCAACATGGCCCGCAATGCGGACCCGACGATCGAGAAGGCGCTTCTGGCGGGGCGGTCCAACACCGAGCCGAGCGTCCGCGAGGCGGCCTACATGACGGTCAACAAGCGTCTTGCCCTCGACCTCCCCTACCTGTGGCTGGATCGTGCGGTGTGGGCCGTTATCGGCAGCCCCACTGTGCAGAACTTCAACAACCCGACCACCCCGCAGGGCCAGCCCGCGTTCGGGATGATCGGTGGCTCCATCTGGCCCACCCAGATCTGGATCAGCTGAGCCTGAGGCTCGTGAGCGGACGCATCCCCACTCCTTGTCGGTCCGCGATGTCCTTTGTCCGTCTGCGCTGGAGCGACTTAGTACTCCCGATCTTCTCCGGTGCCAGGGACTTCAGACGGCCAGCGATAGCTCTACCCGCGCCGCGTGCTGCCCATCCTTGCACAATGCGGAGTCCGCCCGGAATACGGCCTTAACCCCCGTCCGTACGGGGTCACCCTGGGTCATCCGATCAGGCGTTCCGACCCCAAGCCGATGGAACGATTGGCTCAGACAATCCGATATGTCTGCAGGGCGTGCGCTACGACGGTGTTATCCGCGTCAGTGGCAGTGATTTCCATGAAGGTCAGTTCCTTGCCGCGCTTTATGGTGCGGGCGTGACACAGGAGATCTGACTTCTTTGCGGCTCCCACGTACTGCACCGACATGGAGACAGTTGAAGCTTTGGCCCCCTTCTCGAAATCGTGGTTTGACCACGCAGCCGCGGCTCCAGCTGTGTCGAGGGCAGTTGCGATGACTCCTCCGTGGTAGAAGGTGCCGTCGTTGGTCAGTTCCTCACGGAACGGCACTCGGAGCACGACGTCATCGTGCTCGTATCTATCGAAGACGACACCCATCCACTTCAGAAACGGCGTCGCTGGCATGAGGCTCGCAATCGCCTGGCGCCGACGTTCTTGCTCTTCGGGCGAGAGTTCGCTCTCGGGCATTATGGTCGCTGGTGGTCAAAGGCAGTGGTCATCGATCCGGAGGCTATGAGGTAGGGCGTGCCTAGGCAAGGTCATCCAAGGCCACTTCGCGGTCGGGTCTTACCGAGAAACTGGCTGCGCCGAGACCAGGACGCGAAGCTCGGGATGAGTTGCCCAGTTGTGCGCACGGTGGCGCCCCAACCGGCGGACTGGGGCACTCTGCGGGAACCTCAGGCCCGACCAGGTTTGTCGGAGATTCCAACATCTCTGAGAAGTGCCCGAGTCAAGATGCTCATCTGGTGATGTGGCAGGTTGTTGGGATCCCACCAATCAACGGCGGATGTTTCATCACCGTCAGCTCTCGGTATGCCGCCGACTACGGTCGCATCGAACACCGTGGCGACGTACGAAGTCTGATCTCCATTGGGATAGGTGAGGCGATACTCAGGGCCCCCCAAGACTGCCAGAATCGGTCCGAGCTTTAGTTTGACGCCGGCCTCCTCTTCGGCTTCTCGGAGGGCAGCCTCCTCGGGTGACTCGTCTGGTTCAATCGCTCCACCGATAGTTGCCCAGAGTCCAGAGTCGATCAGTCGGACGAGTAAAATCCTGCCGCGGTCGTCCCTGGGAAGTACGGCTGCCGAAGGAAGCACAAGGAGTTCGTTGCCGATGAGGTCTCGAAGTCTTCTTATGTAGGGAGACATCGCCATGCAAGCACGCTACTGCCAAGCCAGATTGGCGCTGGGTAGCAGCCAGCGGAACCCTGATACTTCGCATGCCCATAGTGCCTATCCCCACCCACGGGGGAGTGGGGATAGTCCAGAGACAGCCACAACCAGAAGTCGCATTCAGCCGCCGGTTAGCGTGATGAGTCACCCGACGAACAGGGAGATCAGCCATGCACGCCAGAGTGATCCACGCCGACATTACGGACCTGGCCGAGGCCGAGCGGGGCCTCAACGAGGAGGTCATTCCAAGGATGGTTCTTCCGGATTTTCCGTGGGTCGTGAACGCCCGTTGACCCTCCAGTAGCCCGGCTGAGATCGTCCGGGCGTGCACGTGCGCACACGCGACGAGGGGGGG
>Ga0181536_10005699_pt1 | contig 12693 bp, 14 predicted proteins | sample PEATcosm2014_Bin_41_FD_121105 | JGI IMG/M metagenome (GOLD analysis project Ga0181536, IMG submission 121105) | Peatland microbial communities from MTU Mesocosm Facility, Houghton, MI, USA - PEATcosm2014_Bin17_60_metaG | ecosystem: Environmental > Terrestrial > Soil > Wetlands > Peat | place...
CGCTTGAGCCGGACGATCGTTCCCGCACTTCGCTCGCTCAACGCGGGCTACTCCTCGCCCGCTCACCTAAAATCACGAGGTCTTCCATGAAGCTGAAAGCGCCGGAAGGCGTCGGCGATCCGTGCGTCGCCGGAGTCGCCATTGCGTCGCGCGATGGCGTCTACGAGGTCGAGCCGGAGATCGGTGCGCTGCTCATCGAGTGCTTCGGCTTTGTCGAGGTCGCCGCGGCGGAGAAGCCGAACGTCGCCAACGCTGCGCGTCGGGGCCGGCCGGCTGCGAAAAAAGCCTGAGCGGAGGATTTAGCAAATGGCCGCCTCCGATCTCGCCGCGCTCGCCGACGTGAAAGCCTGGCTGTCAGGCTCAAGCGGCATCGGCTCGTCCGACGACACGCTCCTTGCGCGCCTCATCACCGACGTGAGCGGCGCGATCACTGCGTATCTCGGCCGGCCGTCGCTCATGCCGCGCCCGTTCGTCGAGCGAATGGACGGCAACGGCAAGGCGCGCATTTTTTTGCGGCACTATCCGGTGCTGCAAATGACTTCGCTCGCCATCGACAATGTGGCCGTGCCGGCGGCGCTCACGCCGGCCGCCGGCGCGCCGCTCACGAAGGGCTATCTGCTCGAAGCTTGGGACGGCCTGCCGCCAGGGCGGCCGCAGGCGCTCGATCTGTTCCACATATTCTTCCGCAAGGGCCGGCAGAACGTCGTCGTCAGCTATAACGGCGGCTACGCGGTCGAGAGCGAAAGCACGACCGTGCCGGCCGCGCCCGGGCCGTATGCGGTGACGGCGGCCGCGCCGTTCGGGCCGTGGGCGAGCGACGGCAGCGTCACTTATAATAACGGCACGGCGCTGGCGGCGGTGACCGGCAGCCCCGGCGCCGGCCAATATAATGTATCGAGCGGCGTCTATAGCTTCGCCGCGGCCGACGCTGGCGCCGCCGTGCTCATCTCCTACGGCTTTATCCCCGCCGCGATCAACAACGCCTGCATCGAGTGGGTGGCCGAGCGCTACCGCTACCGCACCCGCATCGGGCAGAGCGCGCAGACCGTGCAGGGCCAGCAGACCGCCTCCTACAGCCTCAAGGACATGCCGGATTTCGTGCGCGCCTCGCTCGATCCTTACCGCAGCGTGGTGGGGGTCTGATGCTGGCGCTCTCCCTACGCGACGGCGCGTCCGCGGCGCTGGCGGACATGCCCGAACGCGTGCGCGCGGCGCTGTCGGCAAAAGCGAACGCGCTTGCGGCCGAGCTCGAAGCAAAGATTCAGCAAAAGCTTGCCGGTACCGTGCTCAATGCGCGCACCGGCGCGCTCGCCGGCTCGATCATCGCCACGATCGAGGACTCGTCCGCCAACGTTTCCGTGAGCATCGCCACCTCCGGCGACGTGAAATACGCCGCGATCCACGAGTTCGGCGGCACCATCCCGCCGCACGAGATCGTGCCGGATAAAGCCAAGGCGCTCGCCTTCGCGATCGGCGGCAAGCAAGTGTTCGCCGCGCGGGTCAATCTGCCGGCGGTGACGATGCCGGAGCGGTCGTACATGTGGTCGTCGCTGGCGGAGATGGCGGATGAGATCCGGGATGAGCTGGCCGAGGCGGTGGTTGAGGCGATGAGGTGAGGATCGGCGCGCCCGAAAAATCGTCGGCCTAGTACTGTCGGCCTAGTAATAATTGTAAGGCTTGACCAAATGTTCATGTTATGTTCCTATAACGTGACGGAGCCAGATTGCGATGCTTGCGCTACGGGGGTTGCGTGCCTTTTCTCTTTCGGATCGAGGCCGCGGTGGTGTCTCTTGCGACGCGAACGGCGTTTTTGTTGGTGACGTTCCACTCCTGGTGCGCAAGCAAACTGCTTGCACGAAAGGCTCTTGGACTGTTCGACCAGCCGCCGAACTCGACAATGAGCTGACCGCACGGTACCGGCTGCCCGTGACTGTCGCGGCGAAGGCGGGCGCATTGGCTTTGATCGCGAGCGCGCTCAATCGCGGCGATCTCGCGATAGCTGCGATTGCTACCGTGCAGATGCGGTTTCCTGATCCACCGCCGCTCGCTAAAGAAGCCGAATCCGCCGACGAGATCACGCAGTGCGCCGCGGAGCTTTTCTGGAGCGGATTGCTCAAAGAGTGGGATCCAGCCAAGCATCCGCGCACGGGCACGAAGCCAAATCCCGGCTGGTTCGCGCCGAAGCCGAAAGGGTCTCTAGTTCCAAACATCAAACCTCGGGCAGGGTGGCCGCTTCCGCATGTTAATAAGGCAGCGAGGGAAGCCGTCGCGGAGGCAGCAGAGTTTTTCGCGAGGACAGGGCGGTTCCTTTTGTGGGGATTGCCAGTTGTGGATGGAATTGTTGCCTTCATGGAGGCCTACTCTCCGACGGAGCTTAACCGGGGCGAGGACCGACTTACGGCGCAATTCAACGCGGCGTTGCAACCGCCGAAGACTTTGGATGAGCTGCAACAGGAGCCAACCGAAGATACCCTCGGATATGAGCAGCACCATATAGTAGGTCAAAATGATGATAACTTGGCAAAGGATGTGTTCGAAAAATTCGGCAGCGATCTTATCAATGATCCGAGTAACATAATTTGGATTCCGCGTGTGCAACACGAATGCGTGAGCGCTGCCTATAGCAGTAACTCGGATGGTCCTGGGAGTCCGCTGGTGAGAGAAGTCATCAACGAATTGGATTTCAGTCAACAACGTGAAGCTGGGTTAAAAATTCTCCGCGAGTGCGGAGCACTTAAATGAGTGCGACCGATTTTTCGCAGCTGAGCACCGACGACCTGATCCAGCATTTCATTGATGAGGCCAATCGTATTGGCAGCATTTTTGCTCCCAACCATCTCAAGGTGCCGTTTCGAAGTGCTGACTACGACCGAGGCCAAAATGCGCTGCACGCTATCGGGGCGGAGCTTCGAACGAGAAGGCCTGTAGGGCAGGCGCGCGCACAGCTTTTCGCGAATGAAAGTCCAGATGTTCGTGGGTGGGCTGGCGGGCAGCTTCATGCGATCGATGGAGAATGGGCGGAGGCCGCCCTTTCGGGACTTCGCTATAATCTTACCACCCAGGAAGTGTTGGCTTGGCGCAATCGGATACTAAAACGTTCACCAAAACCCGACTTCCGGACGATGACAATAAGCCAAGTCGTAGATCATTTCGTAGACGCCTGTGAGCGGTGCTACGGCACAACGCGGTTTCTGAGCGACGCCGAAGGCGGCGGACCTAGCATGAAAGCGCATAACAAGGTCTCCGGTGACACCTATGCCGCCGCGAAGGAACTAAACCGGCGCGGCGAGCTTCGCGCGCTGGTGCCGCTGCTCAAGCATCCATTGGTCACGGTCCGCGAAAGAGCGGCAGCCTACTGCCTTCCCGTGGCGACTGAGGTGGCGGTCGTCACCTTAGAGGAAGTTGCCGCGGCACACAAATTTCCCGAATTCTTGAAGGCCTCGCGGACCTTGGATTACTGGCGGAACGGTCAGTATTGCGCTTTTCCAGACGACCCTAAGCAGATCAGGATTTGACGACAGAAGCCTGGCGCTTGCATTGGTCGGCGGCAAGCAGGTCTTCGCCGCCCGAGTCAACCTGCCGGCGGTGACGATGCCGGAGCGGTCTTACATGCGGTCATCGCTGGCCGAGATGGCGGATGATATCCGGGAGGAGCTGACCGAGGCTTTTCGAAGCATAGCTGTATCACCGGAAAATCTGTGAATTCATGCGCGCATGCTTGCGCGGACCAGGTCACACGGCTCGACCAAATGCAGTTTAGATAAAACGGCCAGAACGAAGAAGGCTACAAAGAGGAAAGCAAGGTCAGAGCCGCGTGCCAAACGGCGCCAAAAAGCGAGGCTAGCGCGTCCCAAGCCGTCGAAGCTATGTGGCCCAACGCAGTATCTCGAAACTTATCGATGAATTCACGAAGAGCCGATCCCACAACAATCATCAGTTTCCTTACGTCAACCCGATGCGATTTCAGCAAGGCTTGACCGGCAGAAATCTCGGTTTGCTTCTGCTCCTTGTCGTTTTCGTCCGGATAATAATTTGCCTCACGAATGGCGCTTGCCACGCGATCTAAGGCCGCGACGACCTCGATATATGCTGTGCTGTTGTGGTCTATGGGGACATTTCGATCAGATGCCGGTATGGAATGGGCGGCACTGACCGCAAATTTCTCGGTCAACGCCCGTCTTTCCTCAATGGTTGGCCATTCGAGATCAATATATCTCTTCAGGTCATTGACCATTGGAATAAAGACCTGACGAACCACAACAGTCGTCATGTCGTTGATATTTGTAGCTTGCGTGCGAATAAAATTCATAGCAAACGTGTAGGCTTCGACATTGCCGCGGGCAAATGCACGAAATAGGCAGAGTTGCGCGCCTAATCGGGCCGCCCTGTCCGCCGGCCACTTTACTTGGCCGCCGCCGATTCCGTGACTGCTGATCGTATATTTTTTAAGCCACGCATCTAGATCAAGTTTTTCTTCAATAGCTGAGACAACGTTAGAAGCTTCTGGGGTTTCGTCAATCAAATCTAGCCAGCGTTGCAGATTTCCGGCAAAAAATTGGTGCATCGAACCGGCTACGTCGTTCGCGATCGAATCGTATTCGGAAAAGAAACGCTGCTTTGCGTCTGCCACGGCGGCTATCCTTCATGGTGCTATTCATGCGCATATCGACGATGCCGGGAGATCACTATTATCGAGAGGATATAGCAAACTTTGTTGTCTTGCTCGATGGAAAGTTGGTGCAAGGTTCTACCGTCATCAGTGCGGATGAAGAGAAAGGCGAAGTACGGTCTATCCTTTTCGATGAGCACGGCAATATCCGTCATGATGGCGAAAATATCGTGATTCGCCGACTCAGCGGTCGCGTTAAGATAATGACAACCGATTCTTACGCTAGAGCCACCACCAGCGGGCTCCTCAGCACGGATCGCTTGTCCTTGCACAAGGACCCGCCATGACCGCCACCACCCGCGAACAAATCTCCGTCGCCTTCTTCAATCTCATCGCTGGCGCGGCGGACTTCACCGCGTCGAGCCGGCGCTTCGTGCATTGGGATCAGGTCAACGAAACGCAGATGCCGTTCTTGACCATGCTCAAGACCGGCGAGGTGCGCTCCCGGCAGACGGAAGGCTTGCCGACGCTCACCATCAATGCGCATGTCTTTATATATATGTCCGCCGGGATGGACCCGGAGGACACGCCGGACACCGCCATGAACGCGCTCCTTGACGCCGTCGATGCGGCGGTGGCGCCGCGCGGCGCCGACGCGCTCAACGGCAACAAGCAGACGCTCGGCGGGCTGGTCGCGCATTGCTACCCGCTCGGGCCGGTGTTCATTGACACCGGCGATATCGACGGCAAGGCCGTCGCCGCGATCCCGTTCCAGATTCTCGTGCCGTAGCGCCGTAGGGTGGGTTGAGCGGAGCGAAACCCACCATCCCCAACCGCGTAACGCTCCGGCGCGGCATGCTCGTGGCACGCCCTATCCAGATGAACAAGCCTGACAAGCCCGCCGGTCCACGGTGGGTTACGCCGCTGCGCGGCTAACCCACCCTACAAAGGAGAATTCCCCATGACCCAATACGTCTTCGGTAGTGGCACGCTCATCGGCAAACGCACCGACGTGACCGGCACCCCGCCGTGCCTGCTCGGCACCCTGGACACCGTCTCGATCGACTTCGATCGCAAGATCGAGACGCTGCTCGGCCAATACAACATGGCGGTCGCGGCCGGCGGCGGCGAATTCAAGATCACCGGCAAGGCGAAATTCGCGCGGCTGCAGTCGACGCAGATCAACAATCTGTTCCTCGGCCAGACGCTCACGGCGAACAGCATGCTGGAAATGACAACCGGGGAGACCGATACCGTGGCCTCGGGGTCGATCACGGTCGCCAACAACTCGACCTTCGTCGAGGATTACGGCGTCTTCTATGCTTCGACCGGCGCGCAGCTTTCCCCGGTCGCGTCTTCGCCGGCGCAGGGCCAATACAGTGTGGCGAGCGGCGTCTACACCTTCAACTCCGCCGACAACGGCGCTTCGGTGCTGATCTATTACAGCTACACGATCGCCTCGGGGAACAAGATCAGCCTGGCCAACCAGCTCGCCGGCCCGTTGCCGATGTTCGAAATCTCGCTGAAGGAGACGTTCAATTACTTCGGGACCAGCAAAGACCTGTTGGTGAAGCTCAACGCCTGCGTCTCCTCGAAGCTGTCGCTGCCGTTCTCCAATCAGAAATTCACCGTCGCCGAATTCGATTTCCAGGCGATTGCGGATTCCTCGAACAACATCGGCACGATCAGCCTGAGCGAATAGCGGATAGGGCGGAGCGATCGCCACTCGCCATTTCGCCTTTCGCCTGCCAAAGATGGAGACCTCATGTGAGCCTCGAACACGACGAGAAGCTCGATTTATCCGGCGCCCGCGCCGTGCGCCTCGGTGGCCGCGAATGGTTCATCGCGCCGCTGTCGCTGCGGCAAATTCTGGCCATCGCCGATTTCGTCCCCAAGCTTTCTGCTATCGGCGTGGATAATCTTTCCGGCGAGCGGCTCACTCCGCTTGCCGAGGTGTTATGGCACGGCTTGCGCCGCGCCCATCCCGGGCTCACACGGGACGAGTTTTTCGACTTGCCGATCACCATCGCCGAGCTGGTCGCCGCCTTGCCGGTGGTGATCGAGCAGGCCGGCGGCAAGCGGGTTGATGCCGAAGACGGGATCGCGCCCGCGGGCGGGGGTGCACCCGCGGGGGAAATTTTGGCGGCGAGCGCTTCGATTCCGTCGACTGGCGCGCGCTCGTCGCCGACCTCGTAATCGAACTGCACTGGACGCGCGACCAGGTCCTCGACCAGGTCGACATTCCTTTCCTTGAGGACCTGCATCGCGCCTGGGCGGATTTTCCGCCGCTGCGCCGGATAGTCGCCGCCTATCTCGGCCACAAGCCGCGGGCGCGGCCGTCGACGAACTATCACGAGCTTGTCGCCATGTTCCCGAGCGGCACAATCAGGTGAGGGAGGGGGTTGCTCCATGGCCGACGACAATACCGTTGAGATCAGTTTTAGCGCCTCAACCGATGATGCACTCGCTGGAATTGAGCAGGTCCGCGCCGCGCTGAGCGGGTTGACGGCCCCGGTCCGCGGCCTCGACGACAACCTAACGCAACTGAACGTCGCGTTCGGGTCCGCGCTGCCGACGGCCGCGTTATCGCAGGCCGTTAAGGACTTCGGTGAGCTTGGCAGCCAAGCCACACGCAGCGTGGCTCCGCTCAAAGACGTCAACGCCGAGATCAAACTGTTGCGCCTGGGCCTTACCGAGCAGAAGGTCATCCTTAACGCGGAGGCATCGCAATTCCAGATCACCCAGAATCAGAAATTCGCAATGCTCGAGGCGGAGACTCAAAAGGAATACGACGCCGAATTGGCACTGCTGCAACAGGAAGCGGCGCTCGGCAACCAGAAGGTCGAACAATTGCGGAAAGTCAACGAGAAGATCGAGTTGCTCCAGGCCAAGCACAACATTGATATGATCAAGCTCGACGAGCAGGCGATCGCGCAGCAACAGCAGATGTGGACGACGTCGCTGAACACGATCGAGAGCGCGTTCAACTCACAGCTCCGCGGTTTGCTTGCCGGCACGACGAGCTGGTCGCAAGCATTCAAGCACATGCTCGGCGACATGATCATCAAGTTCATCGAAATGTGCGAAGAGATGGTCGTGAAGTGGGCCGCGGCGCAGCTCGCGCAGACTACCGCCGCCACGACCGGCGCCGCGACGCGCGCGGCGGCAGACCAGGCGGGCGCAACTGCCGGTATTGGTGCCAACATCGCCGCTGCCATATCGGCGATCATGACTGACGCCGGGCAAGCCTTCGCCGGCGTCTTCGCCTTCCTCGCGCCGGTGATGGGGCCGGCCGCGGCCGGTCCCGCCGCGGCGGCGCAGGCCTCGGTATCGGCCGCGGCGATCTTCGATGTCGGCACCGATTACGTCGTGCGCGGCGGCCTCGCCCTCATTCATCAGGGCGAGACGATCGTGCCGGCGCGCGGCTCGGGGCGGTACACCGGAGGAAATCAGGGTCCGCAGATTCACGCGCCGGTGAGCATCAGTGTATCGGCGCTCGATTCGCAGAGCGTCGCCCGTTTCTTCAATGACAACTCAAAACATATGCTGCGCGCGATCAATGACGCGGTGAAGCGCGGCGCGCATCTCGGGCTGCGGGCCATCCATCAGTGACCATCGCAAATCCTTCCCCCCTTGTGCGGGAGGGTGGGGAGGGTGGCGAGGTGAGGCGAGAGCGTCGACGCTTGCGTATCGCCTCTCGACCCCCCGCCCCTAACCCCTCCCCGGGGGGAGGGGAACAGACAAGCCATGACCTACATCAACGGTGTCAATCTTCTGCCCTCGACCGGCGAGTTCACCTACGACACGATCCCTTACCTCGGTCAGCGCGCAACCGAGTCGAGCCTGACTTCGATCAACCGCTATGCCTCGGGAGGCGCCGGCTCGACCACCGACTACACGATCGCAATCAACAATCTGCAGTCGGAGTTTCCCGGCTGCACTACGGTCGCTATCGTTGTCGCCTGGTTCGGAAATTTGACCGACATCACGGCGTGCCAAATCTACCCGTCGACGACGTACATCAACGGCACGTTCCAGCAGGCCTCCGGCGGGTCGGATGTCTGGCGCTGTTCCGGCCTGACGCAATCGTCGTCCGTTCTGATCCCGATTCCGCAGAGCGGCGGCGCCTTCATCTACGGCGGCACGCCCTCCGATCAATCGATCGTCCGCTGCATTCAGGACTTGAAGTCGCGCGGGCTTCGCGTCGTCTTCTATCCGTTCATCCTGATGACGGCGAGCGGAGAACCTTGGCGCGGCCGGATCACCTACAACGGGTCGGACATCTCGGCTGCGGCGACGACTGCGATCAATAATTTCCTCGGCAGTGCCGCGACTTCGCAGTTCACGCGCGACACGATGAATCTGACCGTCGCTTATTCGGGCTCCGCGACCGATTACACCTATCGGCGTATGATCCTGCACTACGCCAATCTGTGCGTGGTCGCCGGCGGCGTCGATCTCTTCCTCTTGGGATCCGAGCTTCGCGGCATCGAGACGATCCGCGGGCCGGAGTGGACGCAGGCAGGCACGACCGGCGGCGACGGCAAGGTCACCTGGGACTATCCGTTCGTTGCCGGGCTGATGCAGCTGGCCGACGACGTGCGCAGCGTCTTCGACGGCGCCGGGCTCAGCAAAGACACCACGGGGCTGCACAACCTCATCAGCTATTCGGCCGATTGGTCGGTGTGGATGGGTTTTCAGCATCCGGGCGAAAACGGCCAGTGGCCGCATCTCGACCAACTCTTCGCCTACGACAACATCGATCTCGTCAGCTTCGACAATTACCTGCCGCTGTCGGACTGGACCACCGGCGACGGCGGACTCGATGCACTCAATTGGCTTGCGCCACCGCCGTCCGGCACCTGGCCGCCCTCGCCGGAGACTTTCAACGGCCTCGGCATGAGCGGCCAGCCGACGATCTACAGCCTTGCCTATCTCAAGGCGAACATCGAGGGCGGCCAGTATTTTAATTGGTTCTACAACGACAGCAACAATATCGGCATCGGGCTCGATCCTAATGGCACCGATCTGCACGTTTCGCTGCCCGAAGGCGATCGGCTGTCGCAATCGCGGAACCAGTATTATCCGAACCAGCAATTGCTCGCGAACAAGCAACTGCGCTGGTGGTGGAACAATCAGCACCAGGCGATCTATGACGACGGCGACGGCACCGGCTGGTCGCCGCATGGACCCTATACGGAGTGGGTGCCGCAATCGAAGTCGATCACCTTTGCCGAGTACGGCTTCCCGGCTTGCGATAAGGGCACCAATCAGCCGAACGTCTTTTACGATCCGGCGTCGGTCGAGAGCTTCACGCCGTTCTGGTCGATCTGGGACCCGAGCCAGAGCGGCGCCGGCAATTACTGGCCGCGCCGCGACGGCGAACTGCAGCTGCTCGCGTTGCAAGCGATCTATGAATATTGGGTGACCGACGGCAACAACGAGACATCGAGCGCCGGCGTGCCGATGCTCCAGACCGATTTCATGTCGGCTTGGAACTGGGACGCGCGACCGTTCCCGACCTTCCCACAGCTCGTCAGCGTGTGGGGCGATACCGGCGACTGGCCGGCCGGCAACTGGATCGGCGGCAAGGGACCGTTCCTCACGCCGCTCGTGCCGGACAATCCGCCGGCACTCGGGCCTTATTCGACATTCCCGGCAGTGCCGACGCGCGGATGGTCGGTGACATTCTCGCCGATCTTTTCGATCGGCGCGGCGCTGCATGTCTCCGGCCGCGAAGTGCGTGCGGCCAAATATATCTCCCCGCTGTGGGAGATCGAGCTGAATTACGATGTGCTGCGCATGGTGTCTCCGAACTCCGAGTTGCAGCAGATCATCGGCTTCTTCGAACAGTGTCAGGGCGAGGACGCATCGTTCTACTTCGAGCCGCCGACGCTGTCGCCGGTCGCTGCGCAAGCGCTTGGCATCGGTGACGGCACGACAACGACTTTCGCCTTCGCCGTGTCGATCGGCGATTACGCGCTGTCGCCGGCGAACGTCGGCACGGTCTCGGCGGTCTATCTCAACGGCGTCGCGCAATCGAGCGGCTACACTGTCAACGCGACGGCGCTGGCGCCATCCGTGACGTTTGCGGCGGCGCCGGCGGCGGGCGTCGCCGTGACCGCCGATTTCGACTGGTACTTCCTTTGCCGCTTCGATGACGACAGCGAAACCCTGGAAGAATTCATGTCCAAACTCCAGGCGCTGCAATCGCTCAAACTGCGCACGGTGCGGTCATGACCACTCCGCCGTCACTGCCGAGTCTCGCCGGACTTTCCTGGTCGCGACATAAGAAGCCGGGGTTTTCCACGCGTGTTGCCTCGCACGTGTCCGGCCGGGAAGTGCGCGTCGCCTTGATGAGCTACCCGCTCTACGAGTTTGAGGCGGTGTACAGCGGACTTGCATCTTCATCGACGGCGGCTTTTGCCGGGCTCGGATCATCCAGCTTGCAGAGTCTCATGGGCTTCTTTCTGCAGCTCCAGGGTCAGTTCGGCACGTTCCTCTACACCGATCCGGACGACAACACGGTCACCGGCCAGGCGTTCGCGACGGGCGACGGCTCGACCACATCGTTCACGATGATGCGGTCGCTTGGCGGCTTTCTCGAGCCCGTCGGCTGGGTCACGAGCATCTCGAACGTCTATCTCAACGGCACGGCGGAGTCGGGGAGCAGCTGCAGCCTCGCGACCCCGAACACGTTGACGTTCACGCCGGCGCCGGGCAGCGGTGTGACCGTCTCCGCCGACTTCTCCTACGCCTTCAACTGCCGCTTCCTCGACGACCAGATGGATTTCGAGGAGTTCATGTCGAACCTGTGGAAACTCGACAGCATGAAATTTCGCAGCGTGAAGCCATGAAGCCGGCATCCTCCGCACTCATCAGCTACCTTAACGCGGCGCGCGCGAGTCCCGATGTGCCGCTGTTCATGGCCGACTGCTTCACCTTTACGTTACGCTCGGGCCTGATCCTGAGCTACACCAACGTCGATATATCGTTCAGCTACAACGGTAACACCTATCTTGGCAACTCGATCCTGGTCGACGGCCTGAAATACAAGGCCGCTCTTGGGCTCGAAGTCGATCAGCAACAGATAACCGTCGCCGCGCGATCCATCGACACGATTTCCGGTGGCGCGCCCTTCCTGCAGGCGCTGCGCGATGGCTCGTTCGACGGCTGCGAGATCGAGCGCGGCCGCGTCTTCTTTTCCGATTATATCGGCGGCACCGCGATCGGATCGGTGACGCTGTTCAAGGGCCGGCTCGGCGTTATCGACCAGATCGGGCGCACCAGCGCCAAGCTCACGGTCAATTCCGACCTGGTGCTGCTCGACATCGACATGCCGCGCAACGTCTACCAGCCGACATGTCTGCACACCCTGTACGATTCCGGATGTACGCTGGTCAAAAACGCCTTCGGCACCAGCGGCACTGTCGGTTGCGGCTCGACGGCGTCGACCATTAATTGGTCGGCGGCCAGCCCGAAACACCTGCAGGGTTCGATCACGTTCACTTCCGGCGTCAATGCGGGAGTGACCGCCAACGTCAACAACGTATCAGCAGGCACTGCGCTTGGGCTCGGGTATCCGCTGCAAAGCGTTCCGTCGCCGGGCGACACGTTCACTGTCTACTATGGCTGTGATCACACTCCGGGCACCTGCCAAAGCAAGTTCAACAATCTGGTGAACTTCCGCGGCTTCCCCTATGTACCGCCGCCGCAGATGGCGATCTGAAATGACCAACATCGAGAGCAGGGAGCGCGCCGCGATCGTCGCCGCGGCGCGATCGTGGGTCGGGACGCCGTACCACAATTGCGCCGACATCAAAGGTGTCGGCGTCGATTGCGGAATGCTGATCGTCCGCGTGTTCGTCGACACCGGCTTGTGTGCACCATTCGACCCGCGGCCGTATCCGGCTGACTGGCATCTGCATCGGAGCGAAGAACGTTATCTCGGCTTCGTCTTTGATCGTTGCTGCGAAGTCGAGGAACCGAACCCAGGCGACGTGATCGTGCTCCGCTACGGCCGCTGCTATTCGCACGGCGGCATCGTCACCGAGGCGACGCCGCTCACGATCGTGCACGCTTTC
>Ga0181536_10005701_pt1 | contig 12690 bp, 11 predicted proteins | sample PEATcosm2014_Bin_41_FD_121105 | JGI IMG/M metagenome (GOLD analysis project Ga0181536, IMG submission 121105) | Peatland microbial communities from MTU Mesocosm Facility, Houghton, MI, USA - PEATcosm2014_Bin17_60_metaG | ecosystem: Environmental > Terrestrial > Soil > Wetlands > Peat | place...
CACTCAAGCGCAGCTCGACCAGGTCGAGCTGCGCTTGAATCAACGTCCAAGAAAAACTCTAGGATTTCAAACTCCAGCGAGTAAACTCCAAGCAAGTGTTGCGTCGACCGTCTGAGCCGGCACTGCTTTCTCGGGGACTCACATTGAGCCCGGTCGCGTGGCTTGCCGGGTTGACTGTCCTCGCATTCATTCTAGTAGCCGGGCCGGCCGCTATGCCGCGATTCCGTCTGCCCGTCGAGCCACTGTTAAATATATCAGCCGGCGCCGGAGTGGCGATGCTGCTCAACAGGAAATGCAATCCAGTGGTGGCAGATAGAGGCCAGCTGGGTGGTAAATAATATTCCATGAGATTGGTATGCGCATCCTGCTCCTGACGAGGTACACGCGGCTGGGGGCAAGCAGTCGCTACCGGTGCTATCACTTTTCGAGGCGGATGCGTTTGCGCGTGATCTCCGCGAACCAGCGCTCGACTTGGTTCAGCCAAGAGGCGGTGGGGTCTATTCCGGCCGAATTGGTCTGTTCAACTTATTTGGTGTTATTCCGATCTCAATTTCAGTGATTTAGTGGCAAATTTCCTGCATTTCCAGGGGTCTTTGCTGAGGAGCATGATTGATGATTGTGTGGCTAGTGATCTCGTCGTACCGAAATGATGAAGATGTGGCGAGAATCCTGGATCAGGTGCATGGATGCGACCGGCGAATCGTCGAGCGTGTCTTGGTGGTCGACTCTGAAGGAACGGAAGCGATACCGAGGCTGATCGCGGATAGAGGTTGGGGCGACGTCATTTACAAATCTTGTGGATGGAACCTTGGTTCCGGTGCGAATCTATGCGAACGGCTGCGCATCGCTGCAGAGGCAAGGGCGGACTACGCTTACGCGCTCAACCATGATGGGAATTTTGATGACGGCGTTGTTTCTGCATTGTTGAAGGCAGCTGAGTCGTTGGAGAATCTTGGCGCCGCCTATCCTCTGAGCTATCTTACCAGTGCAGGTGCCTACAATCTGACGGGGACTCGCGAATTACCGCTGCCGGCTAAACTTGTTCCATCGCCACCATCCGAATTTGTGATCGACGTGTTCTGGAGCAGCAGCAATGGGGCGCTCTACTCGTTGGGGCCCGTAAGGCGAGGCATCGAGCCCTGGGGTTCGATGTGGATGGGGTGGGAGGATCTCGAATATGGATGGAGGCTCTCGAGCCACGGATACCGGCAGGTCATCGTTTGCGACGCCATCTACCACGATAACCACGAATATAAAAAGGCCTGGTTCGGTATGACGGTGAACAAGCCAGCGTGGAGAACTTACTACAATGCCAGAAATCTGATCCTTGCGATCCGACGTTCTCGCAACCGGCCACTCTACTACGCAGCGGCGGTATATAGACTTTTGCTGGAATTCGGGGTGATTCTCGTGGCCAGAGACGGCAAACGGGAGCGAACCAAGTTTTTGTTCTGGGGCGTGGTAGACGGTTTGAGAACTGCGATTGACAGATCGGGGGAAATGGGGAAGAAGGACCGCTTCGGATTACGATCCTCGCTTCAATCTACTGAACCATGACAAAAGTAGCGATTGAACAAGCAAGACTCAAAATCCCCACCTTCGTATCCGGCGACTGGCGCAACACGCAGAAGGTAGCTGGGGATGTCGGCGGGGCGGCGAATTGGATCTGAGTTCTCTTTGCCAAAGTCCGCGTGTCAATATGAAGAGCTCTATCAAAAATATCTGGCGTGTCCATAATCGGATCCAATGAAGCGGTCTATTTGGAGTCCAAGCCCGTTCACAAAGGCTTGCTGGCCACGCACACCCAATAAGGAGCACTGTCCAAGAAGCGTATGTCTTCCAGGTGAACGGCTTCTAGCATCGCGACAATTTGTTGTTTCGTGAATCGCTTTTCCAATTTTGTCCCGAATCGATCCAGGGCATCAGTCCGCATGACGTAAAAGCTACGGTCCGCATAGAACTTTAGCGGCCATGATGCGGGGACAGGAAGATGCTTGGCGATGCGGGCTAGTGGCCAGTAGACAAACAGCGCGATGATCTGTGACAGCACGTACCGCGCAAAAAAGGGAAGCTTACTGACGCAGCGCCTGAGTAAGTCGCTTAGCTTCCAAATACCACGAAACCACACTGGCCGGTTGTCGAATGCATAGTACAGGTAAAGAAGTAGCAGTCCGCCAGGAGCGATTTTGCAAGCAAGACTCCCAATCGCCGCTTGCGTATCCGGCACATGGTGCAACACGCCGAGCGAGAAGATGAGATCAAAATGCTCATCAGGAAACGGGAGAGTTTCCGCGCTGCATTCCACGAACGACACATTGGGCGCGCTCACATTACGCTTTGCGACGGCGAGCGCTACGGCGCTTGCGTCTGCGGCCACGAGTTCGTTCACGAGAGGGGCAACAAGCGCATCCCACCTCCCGCTGCCGCACCCCATGTCCAATACTCTTTTGGGTTTCTTGCTCCAATCGATGAGTGAAAAATATTGTGCAAAGAGTTGCTCGCGCTCCACCGCGCTCAAAGCCTCCTGGGTGAATTTGTCCCATTCTTTGCCGAAGCCTTCGACCGTTGCGGCATCCAGGTTTCCTGGTTTCATAAAGTTTTACTCCGACCTACCTTCTTGTACTCAAACAATAGTAAGAGGATGGTAACAGATGTCCCCGGGACCTTCGCAGGTTTTTTTCACTGACAATCCTGGAGTGCGCTTTTAGTTTCTATGTGCGGCATAGCTGGCTTTTGGAACATAAAAAGTACCTTTGAGCATCCGCTCGAAGTCCTAAATCGCATGGGAGCAGCCCTTGCCCATCGCGGGCCCGACGATTCCGGCGCCTTCCACGACGTTGGAGCGGGAATCGGTTTGGCATTTCGAAGACTGTCAATCCTTGACCTCTCAGCAGAAGGTCATCAACCGATGTATTCCGCTTCGGGCCGTTACGTGATCATCTTCAACGGCGAGGTCTACAATTTCGAGGAAATATGTGATGAGCTCGGCCCCCGCCGGTGGCGCGGCCATTCGGACACGGAAGTCATGCTTGAGGCGTTTGAACGCTGGGGCGTCGAAGGCGCCGTTCAGCGCTTCGTTGGCATGTTTGTTTTCGCTCTTTGGGATCGCCAACAAAGAAAACTTCATCTTGTTCGCGACCGCCTCGGGATCAAGCCTCTCTATTACGGCCGCGCAGGCAATGCATTCGTCTTCGCTTCTGAACTGAAGGCCATCTGGCAGTACCCGGACTTCAACGGAGAGATCGATCGCGACGCGCTCGCTCTCTATATGCGGTACAACTACGTGCCCTCACCCCACTGCATCTACAAAGGTCTGTATAAGCTCCTACCCGGTTGCATTTTGACCCTCGACTCCGCGACCGCTGCCCCGCGGTTCCAACGCTACTGGTGCGCGAAAGAAGTCGCGTGTGCAGGACTACAGTCGCCAATACAAGTCAGTGACGCAGAGGCAGTCGAACAGCTGCATGAACTCCTCCTTCGGGCCGTGCGGCTGCGCATGATTTCCGACGTCCCCCTCGGAGCATTTCTTTCCGGCGGCGTCGATTCCAGCACCGTTGTTGCCTTGATGCAGGCACAGAGTCAGCGGCCTATTAAGACTTTCACAATCGGATTTCATGATGAAGGCTACAACGAAGCCATAGACGCCAAGAGAGTCGCTGAGCATCTGGGCACGGTTCACACCGAGCTCTATCTCAACCCGAAAGAAGCCTTGGATGTAGTTCCAAAGCTCCCGGCAATGTACGACGAGCCATTCTCGGATTCCTCGCAGATTCCGACCTATTTGGTTTCAAAACTGGCCCGCCACGATGTCACGGTGAGTCTTTCGGGTGACGGCGGAGACGAACTGTTTGGGGGCTACAATCGTTATGGCCTGATCAAGCAAATCTGGAATTTTACGAAGCTTATACCCGGGCCCATTCGAACCCTGGCAGCGTCCATGATTCAAGCAGTTCCGCCGGACCGAATCGACACTGTATTCCGCATGCTGCGTCCGCTACTGCCCAAGGCGCTTCAACACGGAGCTCCTGGTGATAAAGCCCATAAACTGGCCACTCTCTCTTCAGGTGACAGCCCGCAGGAGCTCTACTACCGCGCGCTCTCTCACTGGGACAGTCCCTCCGACGTTGTCCTCAGCTCTCGAGAGCCGGGAACTGTTCGCGAATGCATCGCTGCTCTGTCCACAAATGCAACCATCGAAGAAGTTATGATGCTGACTGATTTGGTCAACTATCTACCTGACGACATTCTGACCAAACTGGATCGTGCCAGCATGGCTGTCAGTCTGGAAGCGCGGGTTCCTCTCTTGGATCACCGGATTGTCGAATTTGCCTGGAAACTTCCACTCCGTCTCAAGATCCGCAACGGGGAGAAAAAGTGGATACTACGTCAAGTCCTTTGCAAATATGTTCCAGCCGAGTTCCTGAAGCGGCCGAAGATGGGCTTCGGCATGCCTATTGATCACTGGTTGAGGGGTCCGTTGCGCGACTGGGCGGAAAGCCTGCTCTCAGAACAAAGTCTGTCGAGCCACGGTTTGTTTGATGTCCAGCCTATCCGCGACAAGTGGCGGGAGCATCTCTCCGGCGATCGCAATTGGCAGTGCCTAATTTGGGACGTACTAATCTTCCAGGATTGGTTTTTCCAGCGCAGATCAGCTCGTCTCTCTTGCGGCGGTTCTATTACCACAGAAGTAGCGCTGACCAAAGCAGCGCTGTAGTAGGTGCCGACGGTTTTCGGTGGTTTTGCGAGTTCAAAAATGAAGTGAATAACCTTTGTCACGAAGTGATGCCGAGCGCGATGCAATACGCAGAACAACTGGGAGCGGCACCCTACAGAGAAGAGTAAGTCGTAGCAGAGTGGTGGCGGCATAGCAACGCACGGGTTGGTTTTCTGTCGGCGAAGTTTCGGTGGCTAGGGCAGTTTCTTAACCTAATTCACTGCACGGTTGACACGCGCGGTTCTGGTGCGATTTGGACTCTTCCATATGTGCGATATCGACGAATGGGTTACGGACAGTTCTCGTAGTAGGGAAGTCTCAGACTGGCGCATCTATTGTCTAATGGCATCTGAATTGTGGTATCGCGCCTACATGGAAGGCAATGCAGGATGCCGCCAGGTATCTTGAGCACTCGTAACTCCGACCGGACCGAGGCAGTCGAGGGCTCTTCTAGAGACCTCCCGAGATTGAAAATCCTTTTTCTCATTACGGAAGACTGGGCCTTCGTTTCTCATCGCCTTCCTCTTGCTCGTGCGGCACAGGACGCCGGGGCTGAGATGTTCGTGATGACTCACCTCAGCGACTTGCGCTTCGAGCTCGAGAGGGAGGGATTTACGGTTATCCCTTGGAATATGTTAAGGAGGAGCTTAAATCCATTTCGTGAAGTCGGTGCATTTCTTCAGGTGATAAGGGCGTATAGGCGAGTACGACCGGATCTCTTGTACCATGTCGCATTGAAACCAGTCGCTTATGGTGGTTTGGCAGCACGGCTTTGCGGCGGAACGGCATCGGTGAATGAGATTGCGGGCATGGGTCATGTGTTCACGAGTTCCAATCGGCGAATGCGATTGCTGCGGCGGGGGCTCTTAACGCTTCTTCGCCTCGCGCTTGGAGGAAAAAACACGAAGACTGTTCTTCAGAACAATGAGAATCGGGCACTCCTGATCAAAGAAGGCGTTGTACCACTCTCGAGGACCACTGTTATCCGCGGCACCGGAGTGAACGTGGAACAGTTTATTCCTCGCCCGGAACCCATTGGGCCGCCTATCGTCCTGCTAGCTTCGCGTATGCTATGGGAGAAGGGTATAGGCGAGTTTGTGGAAGCGGCTCGTCTGCTTCGTACGCGCAGCATAAACGCACGATTTGTGCTTGTCGGAAAGCTTGACCCCGAGAATCCGGCTTCAATTCCTGAGGCGCAGATTAATGCATGGGTAGACTCTAGCCTCATTGAATGGTGGGGACACCAGGATGACATGGCCAAAGTCCTTGCTCAGGCAAACATAGTTTGCCTGCCATCATACGCGGAGGGGTTACCGAGGGTTTTGGTCGAAGCTGCTTCTTGCGGGCGTCCGATTGTAACGTGCGATAGTCCCGGATGCCACGACATAGTGCGCCATGGGGAAAATGGACTTCTTGTTCCGATCCGCAATTCTGATGCTTTGGCTCGGGCCATTGAAATCCTTATCAGTGACCGTGAACTGCGGGCCCGTATGGGAGCCCGGGGAAGAGAGATTGTTGTCCGCGAGTTCGACGAGAGGATTGTGATTGCGCAGGTGCTTTCGGTATTTAAGGAAACTGCGGGAGGCCGCTGGTCGGCTTTCCACAGTGAACTCCCTAAGATTAGGCCCATCGCAGGGATGAGTGTGGATAATACGTTGAAGCAAACGGCGCGGCATTTCTTGGCTAACCGGCACAGTTGAACCAGCTCTGCGGATGGCGGGTTGGGTACAGGCATGTACCACGTCTCGGATCCTCTCCGAAACAGCAGAATTTCTGGCCACATATAGGAACTTTCAAATCCGATTTGCTGAAAAGTCAGGGCAAGGGCACCTCCTTCTGTGTTGAGGTTCGATCGGAGGAGGGCTCGATGTTCCAACAGTTAGCGTAACTGCCTGTGAAGGTCACAAGGCCCACTATTGTTCCACACACTCTGAAGCCGAATGGAACCCGCGCAGCTTTTTACGTCAAGCGGGCATTCGACCTCGTTGCCGGTCTTTTGCTATTACCGCTGCTCGCTATTCCGATGGTCGCCATTGCAATTGCCGTTAAGCTGACTTCCAAAGGTCCCATTCTGTATTGGTCCGATCGCGTCGGGCGCAAGAATAGAATCTTCAGGATGCCAAAGTTCCGCACCATGGCTATGAATGCTCCGGAAGTGGCCACGCATCTGCTGCGCGATCCACAAGCGTATCTGACTTGCATCGGACCGCTTCTCAGAAAAACGAGCCTCGACGAGTTGCCGCAGATCTACAGCATTCTCAAGGGCGATCTTAGTTTTGTGGGACCCCGTCCAGCCCTCTACAACCAGAATGACCTCGTGGCTCTAAGGACGAAACACGGGGTGGATGCACTCATGCCTGGGCTCACGGGTTGGGCCCAGATCAACGGTAGAGATGACCTGCCCATTCCGGCAAAAGTGGAATACGACCGGGAGTATCTCGAAAAGCAAACATTTCAGTTTGATTTGAAAATCCTTCTGCGCACTGTCGCACAAGTGCTGCGCCGGGACGGTGTCGCGCACTGATCGGCTTCTCGTTCCCGCTGGCCTTTGGGCTCTTGACGAAAGCCCGATGCGGCAAGGCGCGTATTTGTCACGAAAGCAAGTGTTGCCGTGCTGCGGACGACGCGCCAAAAGAACGCCGTCGGGTACCCCACTTAGCCACTCCCTTACTGATACCAAGGCAAAAGCTCAACTTCTATGAAGCAAAAATACGTCGTTCAATTGCCTCAACTCTTTATCCATCGTCGGCCGGTGGTCATCTACATTTTTCAGGCCACGCTCGTAACTTGGGCCCTGGTTCTCGGATGGCTGCTGCGTTTTGATTTCTCGCTGCCGTATCGCCATGTCTTGTTCAATTCCGCTCTGCTACTTGTTGTCATTCGTCTGCTTACTCTTCGTTTGTTCAAGCTCAATCATGGCTGGTGGCACTTCACAAGTGTGAGTGACGCGCTAAGCATTCTCAAAGCCGTGTGCGTTGGATCCGCCTGTTTTTTCATCCTGAATCGCTACCTCTTTGGGGCTCGGGCCTTCCCACGCTCTGTGTATATTCTGGAGGGGATACTAACGGGATGCTTCCTGGCCGGTGCGCGCTTTGCTTCCCGCGTCGTGGTGGAGTCCATCAGACGCGGCTCTTCCTCACGTTCGAAACGTGTCCTGTTGGTCGGTGCGGGTTTTGCTGCGGAGATGGTCATTCGCGAGCTGGCGCGTTCCGGCAGCGGCTACCTGGCAGTCGGCTGTGTCGATGATGACAAATCAAAAATTGGCATTCACATTCAAGGCGTGCCGGTGCTGGGCGCCATCGAAGAACTCGAGGCTCTTGTTCAAGTGAATTCGATCAATGAACTTCTGATTGCCATTCCGTCTGCTTCCGGCAAACAGATGAGGCGCATCGCCGATCTTTGCCAGAGCACCAACCTGCCGTTCAAGACCGTGCCGGCACTCAGCGACATAATTCGCGGAGACGCCACCGTTAGTCAGTTCCGCGAGGTTTGTCTTGAAGATCTGCTTGGCAGGGAGCCTGTTCAGTTGGGGTTGGAGTCAGTCCGCAATCAAATCGCGGGGCGAACCGTAGTTGTAACGGGCGCGGCCGGTTCGATCGGGTCGGAGCTTTGTCGCCAGATTCTGGAATACGGCCCCGCTTGTCTCGTATGTTTGGATCAAAGCGAAACTGGACTGTTCTTTCTGCGATTGGAATTGGACGCGCACAAGAGCGAGGCCCACATCGCTTTTCGCGTTGCCGATGTAACCGACTCCGGGCGCGTTCGCAGTCTCTTGGCGGAGTTTAGGCCAGAAAGTATTTTCCATGCCGCGGCATACAAGCATGTTCCTCTCATGGAATCAAACGTTCAAGAGGCGGTCAAAAATAATATTCTGGGGCTCCTTTCCCTGTTGGATCTGGCGGAAGAGGCAGGGTGCGGGAATTTTGTTCTGATTTCCTCGGACAAGGCGGTCAATCCTACGAACATCATGGGTGCGACAAAACGAACATGTGAATTGATCCTGGCGTCACGCCCGGCAAATGGAATGCGTTGTGTATCAGTGAGGTTCGGGAATGTTCTAGGTTCGAATGGCAGCGTGGTTCCTGTGCTCACGCAGCAGCTTCACAACCATGAGCCTTTGACGATCACGCATCCCGACATCAAGCGCTTCTTCATGACCACCCGTGAAGCCGTCGCCTTGGTCTTGCAGGCCTTTGTGATTGGCAAGCATGGTGACATTCTTGTGCTGGACATGGGGGAGCCGGTCAGAATCGTTGACCTGGCACGCACACTCATCCGTCTCTCGGGAAAATCGGAACACCAGGTGGAGATCCGCTTCACCGGATTGCGCGAGGGAGAGAAACTCAAGGAAGAACTGTTCTACGAATACGAAGAAGTCATTTCGACTTCCTGTGAAAAAATCAAGCGAACCTGCGGGCCCCTGACGGACTGGTTGGTCTTGCGTCACCGGTTGGAGGAACTTCGCATTTCGATGAACGTCGATGGCGCCGCTCCGGTTCGCGCCAAGATCAAGGAAATCGTCCCTGAATATTCCTTTGAAACCGATAACTCGGCCCATGCTGCCGATGAACTACTTGCGAAGCGTGAAGTCGGTGCCGCGGCGGGCCACGTTTAGGCCATTTCCCATATTCCTCCGCCAGCGAACCGCGGGATCTTCGTCCGAATCAATCCACTCGGGAACCCAGGCTCGGGCCATCCCATCCTCCTTCGACGTGCCACGTGCAGTCCTCAATTCATGGCAAAACATGCGGCGGTGCGGCGTGCGGCTGAGGCGCTGGAGAGTTGCGATGAATTTCAGTCCATCTGTTTCGTGCTACGGGATACTCTCCAGCCGGTTGGATTCGACGGCATTCGATTTCAGATGTTTCATCCAAACGGTTTTCTCACCACTTTCTTTCTTCCCCTGAAATACAAACCGGATGGAAACCGAACTCCAGAGCGAAAGCGGCGACAACAAATCTCAATTCCACAAGATCGCGGCTGGTTCGTGAGTGCTCCTCTCTTTCTACAAGCGCGCGGCATCGGCTGAGATGTTCTGGGAATCGTTTATGCGCTAAGGGTGGCGTCGGCCGGAGTAGATATGTAAACCGTTAGCCCCGCATTTCCTTTTGAAGTGGGAGTAAGTAGTCGTTTGAGCGGCGTCAACGCCGGTAATTACGCAGCTTTGAGAACAAGATCAACTTCGCGGAGGCTTTGCGAGTGAGAACAAACCCGTCGCATAACCTTTTGGGCCGAGCAGTTATCGGTATACTTTCAAGGCGCAGTGCGCAAAGCGGCGCGCAAACCTTCATCCCACAGGGGAAACAATTCCGGGCTCCTAGACCCTGGCGCATTTTTTCCATGGTCCCCTTTTGCTTGGTGGCGTTCTTTGCAGTATCGGCCATGGCTCAGTCTGGGGAGGCGCTCTCCGATAGCTCGACAGACCAGGTAAATCAACGGGGAAAGGAGATCCAGAACCCCATTGGTTCTCAAACTGCACCTGGTCAAGATGAACCTATTGCGAAGCGGATTGCGCGCACTCAGGCTTCCGCTCTAAACACGTCTCACGAGTTTCAAATCAGTCAGAAATGCGCAGAGGGGAAACTGGACAAGAAGACGTGCAAGTTTCATTGGGGACCGGCATTGGGCCAGTTAGGTGAATTCCTCGCAATCGAGACTGGATGGAATCTCTCCACTAACTATTGGATAAGATATAAAACCTTTCGCGGTCATTTTTTCCAGGATTACTTCAACGCAGTCGGGGGCTTTGGCTTTTCTCGTTGGAACGACCAGAACCCTTTCATCGATGACTATGTGGGGCACCCCATGATGGGCGCGATTGCCATGGACATTTACGTTCAGAATGATCCGCGCGGAAAATCGCTCGAACTTCAAAACACAAGGGCATATTGGCATAGCAGGCTTCGGGCGCTTTTATGGTCTGCGCTCTATAGTGCCGAGTGGAAATTGGGCCCGATCAGCGAAGCTTCAATCGGCAATACTGGGGGTTTCCTGATCCTCAATAAATCAGATAACAGATTGACGACCGAGACGGGCACCGTCGGCCTGGTCGTGACGCCGGTTGGAGGGTGGATTTGGAACATGGCCGAGGACATGATGGACGAGCACGTGATCGTGCGCCTCGAGAGGAAGAGCCAGAATCCTCTCTATCTTTTCAGTATTCAATTCCTGAATCCTTGTCGCGGCTTTTCCAATCTCTTGCGCTTTAAAGCCCCTTGGTATCGTGACAGCCGGCCGGTCCGTCGCTCCTCTAAACTCCGGGCTCCACGATGATTGCGCCGAACTCCTCACGGCCCAATCTCGCATCGACAGCAACAGGTCGGCTGCATAGCGGCTCTTGCCACACGGTCACTCAGCCTGGGGAAACTTTTCCCTCGCTCTACGGCCTTGTAAGTCCCGTTCTCTTGTGGAACGTACTCACGGAATTTGCAACTCCACCTTTTATTTCTGCAACGCCAATTTCCGCTCTGAAAACGACGGCGCACGACGGGTTTCTTTCCGCTCGTGTTCTTGACCTCTACCGGCACGCGTACGACCTCGATTTACAAAAAAGGTGATTCCAAGAAGCGGGGGAAATTCCCCGCGAAGGACAACCAGATGAGCGGATGTACTTCCCGCACGAACGCCGGCTTTCGCCGGAGCCTTGAAAGGAGCGCTCACATTCAGCGCAGTACACAAGGGATAGCACAAAGAGCTGATGCCATCAAAGCTACCTTTGCCCTTGTCCTCACTTGTCCCCGATTGATCCACCAATGCGTGCCGGGGAAAATTGAAAACACAAGGCTTTATGGGATTGGAACGGAAGCTCGATTCCCATTGCCCGCTCCAAACCCTTATAAATAGCGGGTTTTTCGATACTTCCTGTCAGCGGACATCCGGCCTCGCGCTGAGGCAGTCCTCGAATCCACGCTGTTCACGCTTCGGACTTGGGCTTGCTCCCCATGGCGCGGTCGAGCGCCGCCTTCTCCTTTGGGTGCAGAGTGCGGAACGCACCTTTGGTCAAATCTCCAAGCTGCAACGGCCCAATCGCGACCCGCACCAGCCGCAAGACCTCGATGCCATGAACTTCCAGCATCCGGCGAATGTGGCGATTTTTGCCTTCGTCGAGAATCATTTCCAGCCAGGAGTTCTTCTCGCCCGCGCGTAACATTCGGACTCGTTTTGCGCGCAGCACTTCGCCCTTTTGCGTCTCCACACCGCGTTCCAGAGCCTCGATCAGGCGTTCCTCCGCCTTTGCGGCAATTTGCACGTGATAGCTCTTCGCCAGATGAGTCGCGGGGTTCGTGATCCGCGCTGCCCACTCCGAATCATTGGTCAAAAGCAGCAATCCTTCGCTGGCCTTGTCCAGCCGGCCCACGGGAGCGAGCCAATCCCGGTCCTTCGGCAAGAGTGAGAAGACGGTGGCCCGGTCTTTCTCGTCGGCGGCGGAAGTGATAATGCCGCGCGGCTTATTCATCATCACGTAGATTTTCTCTGCCGCACGGAGCGTCCCCCCGGCAATTTCGATGCGATCCACTCCCAGGCGCACGGGAGTTTCTGGATTGCGCGGCGCGGTTCCATTCAGGCGCACCTGACCCTCGCGAATCAGAGCCTTGGCCTGCGTGCGCGAGCAGAAGCCCAGCTTAGAGAGCGCGCGGGCGAGCCCGACCCTTTTGGCCTTGTTCGCGGCGCGTTCCGCAGACTGGCGTGCAATGGGTTTCTTCGTGGTCATCCCTGTAGCTCAGGCCTAAGGCCTTCCCCAGATCCGGGCGCCGCGCAATCCAATTTGCGCCGAAATTCGAGAGGAACGCCCTGCTCAGTTCTTCTTCTCAGGCGTCGGCTCCGCATGCTTCACTTCGCCGTAGCGTTGCGCAAGCCACGCGCGAACTTCCTTGGGGTCGTACTGGAAGGGGCCGTTGCCGCCCTTGTAGGAGATACGGCCGCTCTCGTCCAGGATGTAGAGCCGCTCGGGCCAGGCGGCGTAGGCGTCGTTGGCG
>Ga0181536_10005704_pt1 | contig 12686 bp, 9 predicted proteins | sample PEATcosm2014_Bin_41_FD_121105 | JGI IMG/M metagenome (GOLD analysis project Ga0181536, IMG submission 121105) | Peatland microbial communities from MTU Mesocosm Facility, Houghton, MI, USA - PEATcosm2014_Bin17_60_metaG | ecosystem: Environmental > Terrestrial > Soil > Wetlands > Peat | place...
AATGGCCGCCACAAAAACGAGGAATTTTCCCGCAAACCCTATTGTCGGGGGAATGCCGGCGAGGCTGAAAAGCGACACCATAAGGGCCAGGGCAAGGATCGGGGAGCGCCGGTGAAGCCCCGCCAGTTCTTTTATCTGCAGGTTGCGGCCGTCGGAAGCAAGTTCCACAATCACCATAAAGGCGGTGAATTCCATTACCAACAGAGCAAGCGCATAGAATATGGCGCCTGAATACCCCGCCGGACTTAAAACCAGTATCCCGAGGAGCACATAGCCGGAATGCGCTATCGTCGAAAACGCGAGCAGCCTCTTGAGGTCTTTTTGCACGATGGCCGCAAGGTTCCCCAGGGTCATCGAGACAACGGACAGGACCACCAGTGCGTGAACGAGGTAAACGCTGCCCTGTCCCGCAAAGGCCAACACCCGCAGAATAACGGCAATGGCGGCGACTTTGGAGGCCGTAGCGATGTAGGCTGCGACCTGGTTCGAAGCCCCCTGGTATGTATCGGGCGCCCAGAAATGAAAAGGAAATATCGCCAGTTTGAAGAAAAACCCGCCAAGGGTAAACAGCAAACCGATTACTACGCCCGGCCGGTTGATTATCCCCGGCAGCACCACGGCCATATCGGTAAGGTAGGTTGTACCGGAGGTGGAATATAGAAGCGCCATTCCCAAAAGCATCACTGCCGAGGCGAAGGTCCCCACGAGGAAATATTTTATTCCGGCTTCCAGCCCGAGACTCTGGTTTTTCCTCAGCGCAACCAGGATGTAAAGCGAGTAGCTGGAGACCTCGAGCGAAATGTAGATGGAGAGCAAATGATCGGCGCTTACCAGCAGCATCAGCGCCAGTGTGCAGGTAAAGAGCAGGAAATAGAACTCGTGATGGCGGCGTTCGCTGATATCGGTTATGCCGCCGCATATGCAGATAATGAGAAAAAGCCCCAGCGAGATCAGCGTCTTGAAGACCTGCGAAAAAATATCCACCCTGTACGCCCTGATGAAAAGACGGCCCTCCATGCCGACCGAAACCAGGCAAACCAGTATTCCCACAGAGGCAATCAAAAGAGCCGTCAGATGCACGCGGCGGCGAGCCGCCGCATCCGGATTCTGTTCGGCCGTAAAAGAGAGCAGCAGGAAAAACAAGCCTGCGGCAAAATAGAATATTTCAGGGCCGGCAACCATCCAGTTCATCTTAGCAATCCACTCATGAAAGGAACCGATGCGGTCCGGATGACGTCGAAAAGAACAGAGGGGTAAAGTCCCAGGATCAGCAGGACCGCAGCCAGTATTATCCGGGGAATCCCCAGCGACAGAGACATATCCGGCAATCGAGCGTAGCGCTCGTTTTCAGGGCCGTAAAAGGTCTTCTGAACGACGCGCAGCATGAAAAGAGCGGTCACAACCAGCGCCAAAACGGCAATTACGCCAAGCACGGGATAAGTTCTAAAAGCCGCCACAAAGACCAGAAGCTCACCCCAGAAATTCGCCAGTCCGGGAACGCCCATACCCGCGAAGGCGGCTACTATGAAAAACGCCGAGGCCACCGGCATGATCCGGCTGAGGCCGCCAAGTTCCGGGATAAGCTTCGTATGGGTCCGGTCGTAGATATAGCCGACAGAAGAAAAAAGCAGGGCGGTCATAACGCCATGAGCAAACATCTGGAACACCGCGCCGTTCAAACCTTCGACTGTGACCGTCGACAGGCCCAGGCCCACTACCCCCATGTGAGACACGCTGGAGTATCCGATCACGTACTTTAGATCGGTTTGCCTCAAACCGGCAAGCGCCCCGTAGATTATTCCCGTGGCGGCAAGCACGGCCATGAGCTGCGCCCAGTAAACCCACCCCAGGGGGCAGAGCATAATGGCCACCCGAAGCACCCCGAAAGCGCCGATTTTCATCAGGACTCCGGCGTGCACCATGCTTACTCCAGTTGGAGCAGCCACATGTCCGACCGGCGACCAGGTATGCAAAGGCCAGACGCCCGCCAGGATCCCGAATCCCAAAAACAGCAGCAGAAAGGCGAATTTTTGCGCTTGTGGAGTGAATAGTCCCGGCTGCATCAGCGAAACGAAGGAAAACGTGTCAAGGCCCGACTTTGCCCAGAGAAAAATGATGGCAGGCAGAATCAGGGCGCTCCCCGCCAGAAGATACAGGGTCAGCTTCATGGCCCCGTATTCTTTTCGGGTCGTGCCCCAGACCGCTATCAGCAGGTACATGGGGAAAAGGGAGACGTCGTACCAGACGAATATAAAGAAGAGGTCCATGCTCATGAAAAGCCCGAACACCCCGGTTACCAGCAGGAAGTAGAGGGCAAAGTACTCTTTTACCCTCGTCTCCAGTTCCCACATCGTGAGCACGCCCGTGAAGAAGACGATGCCCGTGAGCAGCAGATTGGGGACGCTGAATCCGTCAACTCCATTGAAATAGCTGATGCCAAGAGAGGGAATCCACTGAACGTTTTCCACGAACTGGAGACCGCCCAGGCCCTTGTCATAGGCAAAAAAAACGTACAGGGTCAAAAGGAGCGTAATCCCGGAGAAAAAGACGCTCACCTGCTTCATGAGGCGCTTTCGCTCCTGCGGGATCAGCATAATTGTCAGCATACCGACGGCGCAGCTTACCAGAATGGCGGAAAGGCAAGGGAATCTGGCGGGGTCTATGTGCATCGGCAAATTTTTCCTCAGATTACCGGGAAGAAAAAGTAAATCGCAAGCAGGACCATGACCGCGAATATTACCAACAGTCTGTACTGAATCATTCCCGACTGCAAAAAGGCGACTATCCGGCCGCCATCGACCGTTCCTTCAGCGAGTTCATCGATACCTCGGTCAATTACCTTGTTGTCATTCTGATAGCAGAGATAGGATATGCCCCTGTCAATGACCAGGTTCACGAGCAGCCCATAAAAATGATCGATGTACCATCGCTCGGAGAACAACCTGAACAGAGGCGGGATCCTCTCTACAAAACCGATTTGCTTTGCGCCGCTCCGGCCGAATTCCACCCACGCCAGGACCGCTCCGGCAACTGCAAGACCCAACGCCGCCACATGAGACCAGGCGAAAGGTCCCCCTTCAGCCGCGCCGCCGGCCATGAGCCCGGCCTGGAGAAAATCTTTCAACGGATTTCGAAAAAAGCCCAAAATGACCGTAATAGCCGTCAAAATGAGCAGCGGCCATGCCATAACCCAGTAGTGAGATTCATGCCCGGTTTCTACGCCGGCATGCGGGATCGGGGAATTCGGCCCGCCGGCGGAGGTTTGAGTGGGGTCAAGTCCGGCCGGCGGTCCCGGTTCCAAAGCCCGCGGCAGCACCAGGATAAAAATCAACCGGAACGAATAATAGGCCGTAAGAAAAACCCCTGCCAGACCGGCCAGCAGCCAGGCGGGATTGGGTAATTCGGCAAGAGACGCCACTACAGCCTCCTTGCTGAAGTACCCGGAGAGAGGCGGAAAACCGGAAAGCGCAGCCGCCGCCAGAATTATCGTAACGGTTGGGACTATCATCCGCCTGGACCCAAGACGGCCTAATTCATAGACGTCGTTAGTCCCGTACCGGTGAATGAAGACCCCGGAACAAAGAAAGAGCAGCGACTTGAATCCGGCGTGCGCCGTGAGATGAAAGACCCCGGCAAAATAGCCTCCCGCGCCGAGCGCCATTATCATAAACCCAAGCTGGCTGATGGTGGAATAGGCCCACACTTTCTTTATGTCCCGGCTGACGATGGCCATAGTTGAGGACAGGAGCATGCTGATCGTACCGATTGCGAGAAAGACCTCCATCGCCGCCGGCGACATTCTCAAGAAGGGGAAAAGCCGTGCGAACAGATACACTCCGGCCGCAACCATCGTCGCGGAATGCAACAGCGCGCTCACTGGAGTTGGGCCTTCCATTGCGTCGGGCAGCCAGGTAAGCAGCGGAAACTGCGCACTCTTGCCGACTATTCCGCCAAAGATCAGGAGGGCCGAGAGGGTAAGGACCGGGGGCGGCAAGGCCGCCGATACGGCAGGGCCGTTCAGGTCCGTAATGCTTAGATTGCCCGTATGTAAAAAGAGAAGCAGGAACCCGATAAAGAAGGCCGCATCTCCCGCGCGGGTCATTACGAACGCCTTCTTGCCTGCCTGGGTGGCGCTGAACTTCTCGTACCAGAAGCCGATGAGCAGATAGGACGTAAGCCCGACCAGTTCCCAGAAGATATAAAGCTGGAGTATGGTAAGCGACAGGGTCAGGTTCAACATGGCCCAGGCGAAAAGCGACATGAACGAGTAATAGCGTGAAAAGCCGGGATCGCCTGCCATGTACCCCAGCGAATAGACCTGCACCAGAAAGCAGACGGCAGACACGACCACTATCATCAGAAGGTTTAGCGGATCGAGTAAAAAGCCGAATGGAATATCCAAACCGCTCGAAGCCAGCAGCCTCACCGAATACTGAATCGGCCCCGTCATTTTAAGATTCAGCCCAAACAGCACAAAAGAACATACCAGGGAGACCGCAACCGACCCGATCGAGAGCCAGGCGGAAAGCCGGGGGCATTTCCGCGTGAAGACAAATATCAGCAGGAAGGCTGCAAACGGCAGCATCGTCGCCGGAATCAGCAATAGGACTGAGGACTGAGGACTGAGGACTGAGTGGAAAAACATCTGTGTTTTTGCTCCTCGCTTCCCGCTTCTCGCTCCCTGCTACCTCAGAAGGTTAAACTTGCTCGGATCGAATGAACCTGTCCGCCTGAAGGCGTAAACGATTATCGCCAGGCCGACCGAGACCTCGGTTGCGGCTACCGCCAGGATGAAGAGCACGAATGTCTGGCCCTCGAGGTTGTTCCAGCGCAACGCAGCCCCGGCAAAAACAATGGACACCGCGTTCAGCATAATCTCGATTCCGAGCACTATCATGATCAGGTTCCGCCGGACCACAGCGCAAAATACCCCCAGCGCGAATAAAATCCCGGCAACCAGTAGAACATGACCAAAGGGCACGATCATATTTCTTCCTCAACGGCGGCGGAGGCCGCCTCACGGGGCGTCGAGATCGGGTCCGCCCGAGCGCCCGCCTTCAAGGCGAGTGTCTGCATCATGAGCGCTCAAACCTTGGGCGGCGCCTTTGCGGGTCCCGAGATGCAGCGCCCCGACCAGTGCGAGCAGAAGCAAAAGCGAGATGACCTCTATTGAAAACCAGTGATGCTCGAAAACATACAGAGCGAACTGTCTTGGTGTGGCGGTCAACATGCGCAGAGAGATTTCCGTACCCGGTGTTTCAATTATCATCGCTACGGCAGCAACCATATAGATCAGTCCAAAAATGGCCGCCGGGAGCCACTGGCTCAGGGGAAACATGACCTCTTCGTACGACTCTACCCTGATCATCATGACCACGAACAGGAACAGCACCATTATCGCGCCCGCGTAAATGATAATCTCCAGGGCAGCCAGAAGAGGCGCCCCGAAAAGGTAGAAAAGCATGGCGGTCCCAAAATAAGAGACTATCAGGTAAACCACCGCATGCACCAGGTTTCTCCGAGTGATCGCGATAGCAGTAGCCCCGATAACCACCGCCGATATCAGATAAAAGAAAAATCCATAAAGCGTCATGAAGCACTCGCATACGGAGGACGGAGAACGGAGGACGGAGAACAGAAATCGGATTTCCGCCTTCCGCCTTCCACCTTCCGTCTTCCGTCATCCGTCATCCGTCTTCTGTCTTCCGCTAAGGCATATTGCTTTTGATATCCACCGGCTTTTTCTCGCCGACGTGTTCGCCCTTGCCGCCATAATCGGTGGCCACACCGGCGTACCTGTAGAAGTTGTAGTCCTTGTCCTTTCCCTGATGATCAACCAGGAGGTCCTCCTTTTCGTAAACAAAAGAGAGGATGTCTTTTTTTGACATTTCGAAATCGGTAGTGAGCTGAATTGCCGAGGTCGGGCAGGCTTCCTCGCAAAACCCGCAGAAGATGCAGCGGGCGAAGTTGATTCGAAACCATGCCGCGTAGCGCCGTCCATCCGGCCTTTCAGCGCCCTCCATCGAAATGCAGTTTACGGGGCATACCGCCGAACACAGATAGCAGGAGACACAGCGCTCCCCGCCATCCGGGTCCAGCGTCAGGATTATTCTTCCACGCGCCCTGATGGGCAGGGGCCGCTTGTATTCAGGATACTGCTCGGTTATCGGTCTTCGGAAAAGATGAATAAATGTTGTCGCCAAACCCGAACACAACGCTTTTGCAGCTTCCCAGGCCTCGGGAGTTTTTAGTTTTGAGTTCTTGGTTTTGAGTTCTTGCACTAACAACCTCATGAGTTGGTTATGAGTTTTGAGTTTTTCAAACTATAAACTCAAAACTAAAAACTAAAAACTGCTCCAACCGCGCCCGTAACCAGGATATTTATAAGGGCCAGGGGGATGAGGACCTTCCATCCCAGGACCATCAACTGATCGTACCTGAGCCGTGGAAGCGTGCCCCGCACCCAGATCATGAACAAGGCAACCAGAAGTATTTTTATAAAAAGCCAGACGAAGGGAGGCAAAAACGGCCCGCGCCAGCCGCCCAGGAACAGGACTGACAGAATGCCTCCGAAGACTATTATGTTAATGTACTCGCCAAGGAAAAAGAGGCCGAAGCGCATGCCGCTGTATTCAGTGTGGTAACCGGCTATCAGTTCGCTTTCGGCCTCCGGCAGATCGAAGGGAGTTCTCTTGCTCTCCGCCATGGCGCTTATGACGAAAATGAGGAAAGCAAGCGGTTGAAAAATGATAAATGGATATGTTTGCTGCGACTGGACTATATCCACCATACTGAATGAGCGCGCCATCATCACCACGGGGATGAGCGAAAGTCCCAGCGAAAGCTCGTAGCTGATCATCTGGGCCGCACCCCGTATGCCCCCGAGAAGAGCGTACTTGGAGTTCGATGCCCAGCCGCCCAGCGCTACTCCATAGACACCAAGAGACGACATGGCGAAAACGAAAAGAAGGCCGATGTTCAAGTCGGTCACAACGAGCGGGATGCTATGCCCCCACAAGGTTATTTCCCCACCGAACGGGACCACTGCGAACATTAAAAATGCGGTTGTGGCCACTACTGCCGGAGCGATCAGAAACAACGCCTTGTCTGCCCCATCGGGCACCGTATCCTCTTTGGCTATCATCTTGACTATATCGGCCACCGGCTGGAGCAGGCCGAAGGTCCCCGCCCGGTTAGGCCCATAGCGGATCTGAAGCCGAGCAAGGAATTTGCGCTCCACCCACACCAGGTAGGCGGCAATAAAGAGCACGACAAACAATACGATCGTGAGCTTTACGATCAGGATAAGAAATCCCGCAATCCAAAGCAGCATTTGTCCCTCCAGGGACAGTAAGTAGACAGGACTGAGTGCTGAGGACTGAGTAGAAAAACACCGTCCTGCTTTCTCAGTCCTCAGTCCTCATGCCTCAGTCCTATTCGCTACCTGTCGATGTCCGGCAAAATGATGTCTATGGACCCGATGATCGAGATGAGGTCCGCCAGGCTCTCCCCGGCCGCCAGTATCGGCAGTGTCTGTATATTGGCGAAGCCCGGCCCCCGTACGCGTATACGGTACGCATAGCCCAGGCCGTCGCTAACCACGTAATAGCCATGCTCTCCGCGTGGCGCTTCCGTGACCCCATAGGCCTCCCCCCTGGGGATTTTCATGCCCCTTGTAACATTGATAAAATGATGGATAAGGGTTTCGATGTCCCTGAGCATTTCGTCGCGCTTTGGTATCGCGTACCGGTAGTCCTCAGTGACATAGCGGCCGGAAGGCATGTTCCCGGCGACCTGCTCGATAATACTTATACTCTGGCGCATTTCCTCGACCCTCACCAGGTAGCGCGCATAGCAGTCGCCCTCAGTCGCAGTGGGGACCTCGAAGTCATAATTGTCATAACCCGAGTAGGGAAACTTCTTCCGGAGGTCCCACTCAAGTCCGCAGGCCCGCAGGTTGGGCCCGCTGACCCCCCAGTCCATCGCCTCTTCCAGGGAGATGCGCCCGATCCCTTTTGTTCTGGCCAAAAAGATGGGGTTTCTTCTGATCAGCTTCTCGTACTCCCGGAGGCGGCGGGGGAATATTGCGACAAGGTCGTCGACAGCTTGCTTCCAGCCCTCGGGCAAATCGGCCGCAACACCTCCAATCCTTAAGTATTCGGGATGCAGCCTTCCACCGGTGATAAGCTCAATTATGTCGAGGATCATCTCCCGTTCGGCAAAAGTATAAAAATTCGGCGTCATTGCCCCCAGATCTTGCGCGAAGGTCCCAAAGAAGACGAGATGATTACTAAGCCGGTATAGCTCCGCCAGCATGACACGAATCGCCTGCGCCCGCTCCGGAACCCGGATGTCTGCGAGCGTCTCGACCGCAGTTACGTATGAAAGCTCATTGCAACTGCCCCCCAGGTAATCATTGCGGTCCGTGTAAGGGATATATTGATGCCAGCTCTGCCGCTCGCCCAGTTTTTCAGACGCCCGGTGATGATAGCCAATCTCCAGGTCAAGCTCCCTGATCTCTTCTCCCTCAAGAGCGGCAATACAGCGCAAAAGGCCGTGAGTGCTCACGTGGTGCGGCCCGATATTCAGGAGAAACTCGCGCTTTCCGGAGGGCGCTTTATTGTCAAGGGCCGCAACTTCCCAGGCGTCCATAGGCTGGCGCATGCGTGCGTCGGCAAAGGTATACGGAGGCATCTCCGTTGCCCGGCCCGGATAGTCTTTCCTTAGCGGATAGCCTTCCCACCATTGGGGCATCAGGATTCTCCTGAGATTCGGATGACCCTCGAAGCGGATGCCGAACATGTCGAATACTTCGCGCTCGTACCAGTTGGCGGAAGGCCAGATATCGGTGAGCGATCCGGCAGCCGGATATGCGCCGCTCAATCCGGATTTTATCCTCACGCGGCTGGCCGTGTCGAAGGAGAGCAGTTGATAGACCAGTGTAAAATCGGGATAGGGCTGCTTCACTTTCTGTGAGTAGGACTCGGCGGCCCCTGCGTCAGTAATCGCCTCGGCAAAACTTTTGTTCCAGATTCGGTCTCTTCTGGCGGATTCGTCGATTGCGGTGAGGTCGTCGAGCCGTTTGTATTTCGGTTTCGATTCGTGTTTCAGGAAACGCAGGACCTCCTTTACGCTCTCCCGGTCAACCTGGAAGGTAAGCATATCCGATGTATGAGGTTCCTGGCGCACTCTGTCCCCAAACCGCTCCCGCAGCTCTGCGGCAACCGACAGGTCGCCATCCGATAGCTTGATGCTGCGGGCGGGAGGCGCCCACATTATGTCAGATCTGCTGCCCCACTGCTGCGGCTGTCCCGGCAGCACCGAACTGCCCCTGATCGATACGCCCTCATAGCCGGGACCACGCGAGTCCCTGGATTTGGTCACCCCAACTTCGAGAATTGGCCTGTCCGTCCCCTGGGTTCCGCCTTCCAAATGAAATATTTTCCTGCTCGGCTTCTCGGTGGAGACGATCTTTTCCTGCAAGATGACGAGTCCTTCGAGAAGGGCCTCGGGACGCGGCGGACACCCCGGAACGTACACATCGACGGGAATGATCTGGTCGACCCCCTGCACTACGCTGTATACGTCATACATGCCGCCCGAATTCGAGCACGAACCCATGGAGATTACCCACTTGGGCTCAGGCATCTGTTCGTAGAGGCGCAGCACAACGGGGGCAATTTTTTTGAACACGGTCCCCGATACGATAAGAAGGTCAGCTTGCCGGGGTGAAGGCCGCAGCACCTCGGCGCCGAACCGGGCCAGGTCGTATCGGGCAGTAAAGGCGGTCGCTTCCTCCACAAAACAGCAGGACAGCCCAAAGAACATGGGCCAGAGGCTGTATTTGCGCGACCAGTTGATCAACCTGTCCGATAGACTCAGGAACCGGTCTGCCCGCTTTCCTTGTAAGCCTCTCTCCAATCGAGTCCCCCGTGTTTCCAGATATAGAACAGTCCGACAAGCAGCAAAATGATGAAAAACGACATCTGGACATACCCGGCCAGGCCCACCTCCTTATAAACCACGGCCCAGGTCAAGATGTATGCGCCTTCCACATCAAAGATCAAAAAGAAGATAGCGACCAGGTAGAAAGGGACCGGATAGCGGAAACGAGCAGACCCGGTCGGAATGATGCCGCATTCGTACGGCCGCGATTTTTCTGCGCTCTTTTTCTTTTCTCCTACCCAGGCTGCCAGGAAAAGCTGCGAAGCTATGAAAGCCACCACCAGGATCGTGTAGACGGCCAGGCTGAAAACTCCCGGTTCCCAGGGTGACATTGCCCCTTCAGCTATCGGCTGCATGAGACCTCCTCAGGATAGTCCGACTTCCGGTAAAAAACGGCGACGAATGCCAATCTAATAATTGTCCAGGCGGTGGTAAATGGCCGGGGTCTAATTTGATACGTCTTAAAAGACTTCCTTCAGGGCTGGAAAAGGAGGTTTTCCTCTGAGATCCGGCGACATCTGTTTAAAAGGATATAATGAATGAATATCGTATTAGATGAGACACTTCGAAAAAGCTGGAAGGCATCCCGCGAACGCCCAAAGCGAATGACTTCCGCCTAAAGGCGGTGAGTGGAATGACCAGATTATACCAAGTTGCGTTCAAGTTGATGTAGCATGGGGCCTTGTGCCGTGCGCACTTCCAAGCGCCCACAAGGGGCTATACTACTTTAGTATGCTCGCTTCTTGCACGTTCTTGAACGCAACTTGGTATTAGACACATACTGCGGTCGCCTTCCGCGCTACGCAAAGTGCGTCCTCACAAAAGATCGGACGCCGAACTTGCAGCGTATATACACGCTTCAAATTGCTCAACGCGAACCCGACTGGAGTGAGGGTTCACCGCAAAGTGTTAAGTACATCGTTAAGGGTTGTATATAAGTTTGGATAATTTTTAATATGGATTATTTTGATTGTCAAGGTGAAGGGCCTTTCCGAGTTACAGGACCGGCGATGGAATAGATGAGCTCCGACGGCGTCCGGCGGTGATGGCTGACCGTAAGTGCTTCCCGCCTCCAGCGACTTGACAGCTCTACCACAGGCCGCTAGTCCAACCATATCTTGGCGACCGCCACGCCGAGTTCTCGTCGATCTCCGGAATCGGTGAATCTGCTTGCACACCAGGGCGTGTGAGTCACAAGATCGATCTTGATGCACTGCTGCTGAACGGCAAGCGGCAACTCGAAGGACAAGACCCTCCACTCACCATTGTCTATCTCGAAAAAGCCCACTGTCGTATCGTCTATGTCGAGGTGGCCATTGGCGTTCTGGCCACTCAGCAGAGGATATGATGTCGATATCTCAAGATGAATGTGCCTCTCATCTCCGACCCTGAGCCTGGCCGTTGCCTGTTGCTTTGTCCATCTTATGGTCGGAGGCCAATGTTCACGTTTGTACCACCCTTTTTCGCAGTGAAGCAGATCATTCTCGCCCATGAGGATATAGTTGTCGTAAGTCTTCTTTTTTCGAAGCGCTCCGTCTGCTTGCCTTGCGGAGTCGACCAGTGGACATGCAGTTCCATGCGTCAGACAGAACTCGGGCAGGCTTCCCTTGACCAGGGCTTCACGCATTTTGAGCAACTCGGAATCATTCCAAACTTGGTCCAACGATAGATGATCGGTACTTCCGACAGCATTATCAGAATAGCAGCAAACATATGCCCTTTTCGTATGCTCCTGAAAAGTGAGGAATTTCCATGGAAATAGACAAGGTATATCGACGTCCTTTTCGGCCAGTCTTCCGATGATCGAAGAGGAAACTTCCCAGTGCACCACAAGATCCATATTGAGATCCATGGCCAGCTTTCTCGCATCCTTCGCGATAGTGCCGCATTCAAGATTTGACACTACTTGATTGGAATATGCGAATGGAAAGCCGAAATCGTCGCCCGGATCGAGGTATACAGGCGCGGCAAAGAGATGACGAAGGTTGACTTTCTTTACTCCAAGCGCATGGTTCAATTTGATATAGTCGATCACTTCATGCGCATTGGCTTTCATAACTATAAAGCTGGACTCGATTGAAGGGTTGACAGAACCGTACGCTTCTTTAAATTCAGAGATATACGTGCTAATATTATCGATTAATATATCGAAAGACTTCCCGGTGAGGTTCTTATATGTAAGACTATTGGAAGCATTCATGGAAACATGTATGGAGATGTTCCGACCATATGGAATGATGGAATGAATCATTGGCCGTAAAAGCAGGAGTCCGTTTGTCGAAAAACCGAATGTCCTTCCCTCCTGTACGATCATTTTGACTGCTTCCAAGAAGTGCGGATGACAGAGCGGTTCGCCGTAGCTGTCGTCAGTGACACGTTCGCAGTCTCGAAAAAAATCGTAACATGCCTTCAATGCATTGATATCATTATGGCCGTACCGATAACCATCTTGTCTCTGATAGCAAAACACACAGGGCGGGTTAATGTTGCAAACTCCCGTGAGATCGATATGAAACCGGGTCGGCCTCGACTTCAGAAAAATGCTGCGATTTCTTATTTCATCGCCATTGAGGCGAGTATTCTCTGCCACCGAAGACGGGCGATATGTCTCACTTTTCACTGTAGTTTGGTTCCCGTGATCAGACTGAAAAGTTCATTTCACCACCAGGCAACCCGCAGACGCCCAACACGCACGATAGACCATACAGGGGTTGCCTGCCGGGCTATGCATCACTCGTCGC
>Ga0181536_10005706_pt1 | contig 12685 bp, 15 predicted proteins | sample PEATcosm2014_Bin_41_FD_121105 | JGI IMG/M metagenome (GOLD analysis project Ga0181536, IMG submission 121105) | Peatland microbial communities from MTU Mesocosm Facility, Houghton, MI, USA - PEATcosm2014_Bin17_60_metaG | ecosystem: Environmental > Terrestrial > Soil > Wetlands > Peat | place...
GCAGGGGCCGGCGGTGGGCCTGGCGCTGGCGCGGATGCTTGGGCACATCACGTACCTGTCGCGCGAATCGATGACCGCGAAATTCGGCCCGAGCCGCCTGCGTCCGCGGCAGGTCGCCACTGCATTCGAAAAAAAGTTTTCGGTCGGCGCTTACCTGGGTTACCAGGGCGACAGATTTGTCGAGCGGTTCGACGCCAACAGCTACGTCACGCTGTCGATGATGATGGACATGTTTGACGTGGGCGATACCCCTGAGACGCTGCAGGCGGCGCTCGCGCCATCGCAGTGCCAGTGGCTGGTGGTGAGCTTCAGCAGCGATTGGCTGTTCCCGCCCGAAGAGGGCCGCGAGATCGCCGACGCCGTGCTGGCGCTGGACAAGCCCGTTTCGTATTGCGAGGTTACCAGCCCCAGCGGCCACGACGCGTTCCTCCTCGCCGACAGTGTCGAGACTTACGGCGGGATGGTCCGCGGCTTCTTTGCCAATCTTTCCGGGACGCCGAAGGTCGTCGAACGTAGCCAGGCGCCGGCGCCACCGCCGTCATCGGGCACATTTTTTCAGGGCGACCGCGTGGACCTCCGAATCCTGGTCGACCAGATTCCGCTCGACAGCAGCGTGCTGGACTTGGGATGCGGCAGCGGCCAACTGATGTCCGAACTCGTCGCCAGGGGCCACTCCCGCGTGGTGGGCGTCGAGGTGGACGAGAAGGCCGTTCTCGCGTGCGTATGCCGCGGACTGAACGTCATCCACGCTGACCTCAACCGCGGATTGACCGGCTTTCGCGACAAGCATTTCGACGTGGTAGTGCTCTCGCAGGCCTTGCAGTGCATCGACGACACCAAAGGCATCCTGCGCGAGATCACCCGCGTCGGTGGGTTTGGCATCGTCAGCTTTCCGAATTTCGCGTATCGCAAGCTGCGGGAGATGTATTACGAACTGGGCCGCGCACCGAAGCTACCGGGGCTTTATGGCTACGAATGGTACGACACACCGAATCGTCGATTCGCTTCGATCGTCGATGTTCGGGAGCTCTGCCATGCAATCGGCGTTCGGGTGCTGCGCGAGATCTGCCTGAACAGCGAATCAGGTCAGGAAGTCCACGACGACCCGAACCTCAACGCCGACATCGCAATGTTCTTCATCAGCGGCTGAAGCGCCGCGCTGGCGCCCGTTCATATCCCGGCGCCTCCACCACCTTTCCTTTTGGCGCGGACTTTCGGTAGCGAGCCAATAGCTGTTGATCTCGCTGGCGCTTGCCCTGCCAGCGGAAAGGTCTTATCTACCGCCATCAAGGTGACAGGGAGGCAGCAGAGGGCCGGGTCGTTCGCGAGATCCTGCCGGGCCAACTGCCATCTTCGTCCGCCTCAAGAATCAATTTTAGCACCCCGGACCCGTTAGAATAGTCACACCGCATGCGGTCACCGCGTCCTTTCAATCATCGAGGTATCGTGGAAATATCGTCCAATCAGCGGACGGTCTTCTTCGCGACGAGATCGAGAACTGGAACCGGCGTATGGTCGAATCGATACCGTTCCATACACAAAGGAGAAACATCCACCATGAGCTACCCGGACACGATCAGAACTCAGCACTTAGAACTTGTGGATCACGCGGGCAAGATTCGAGCGGCGTTGGGTGTCGATGCCACAGGATCACCCTCTCTCGTATTTCTAGACTCAGAGGGTAAGTCACGTGCCACGCTCCATTTGCGTTCCGATGGAGCGCCTCAAATCGATTTTTTTGACAAAGCACGCAATGGGCACATCACGCTTGGGGTCACTTCCGAGGGTGGCTTCGGTTTAGCCGTCTTCAATTCATCACACGAGCAGCGAGCTGCCTTTGGTCTGAATTCCGAAGGCATGCCGTACTTAATTCTGCTTGACTCATTAGAGAACCCGAAACTTAGCCTTTCGGTGGATTCAGATGGCAACCCAAGTGTCGGTCTCTTTGGTCCAAAGCGAAAAAAAGAGAGCGTGCTCGGCCTTTTTGGTTCAAAGAAACAAGGCGGCGCATTTATTACTGTGGATTCCAACGGTGCGCCAGCCATTGCCCTACTGGACTCAGAGAGCAAGACCCGCGCTATGTTTAATTTAGAAGTTGATGGTAGACCCAGCATCGCCTTCAGTGACCGTTCGGAACAAATACGGTTCGGCATTGGATCACTTCCAAACGGGCACCTAGGTATCAATTTTTACGACTCCGCAGGCAACGGGCGCATTACACTTGGGTTAAGCCCGGACGGCGCGGGCGTCATTGTGTTTGTCAACTCCGCACTGAAGCCGCTCGCCGTGATTGGTGTGGAATCGGATGGTACACCCAAAATCGAATTGTTGGATTCTGCTGGTAAGGTTTTGTTCAAGGCTCCGTGAAGTGACAAGCCGCTAAAGGAAGGTAACACCATGCCGCCGATCTTCGTCCCCGTCCTCGGCGGCATCGGCTACGTCCTAATCGCGATGATGGCGATCACATCGAATAATTGGTCGGTGCGTGCGCTGGGCCGAAACTGGAAGCGCCTGCACACTTTCGGCATCTACTAGGTCTGGCTGATTTTTCTGTTCACGTACTTGGGTCGCTTGATGGGTCCGAGCCAGCGCGCGTCAATCTACTACGTGATGTCTGGCCTGTTCGCCATCGCGCTTGCTGTTCGAATTGCGGCAGCGCAGCGTAGTTCTGATTCGAGAACATCTGCGGCATTCACAAACGAAAACACGCCCGCCTCGTCATGATTGAAGAGCCGCACCAACGCTTCGAGAGCCCGCGCTGCATCGGGCGCTCGCGCAGACATTATTCGTGAGCGTTATCCGCTTCCAGCCTCACGGGTGACCCCTCGCGCTCCGCGACCGGACGATCGGACGATACGGACGGTGGTTCAACTTTGCTTACAGCCGCAAAGCGCGAGCGCAGCGGCCTTGCGAGGATTCATCTAGGAACGCCGTCCGCCGATCGACCTTGACCCTCGCCCGCGCATCGACCTTCGCCCGCCCATTGATCGATGACCGCTACCCATCTGACGCGGCCTATCAGGCTTAGTGGCGAGATGACCACGACAGAGTTTGCGTCCGGGCACCGCAGTCTCCGTACACCGAATCCCCATCAAATCTTTTCTGTAGCATTGCATAAGTCACCACCCTATTTATTCAGGTTGGGCTTGAGGCGCGGATCGTCGGACGCGATACACTGAAACGCGCCAACGAATTTAGCAGCTTCAGGACTGTCCTCTTCCGCGTGCGCAAGACGAGCTTGAAACGATCTTTCGCATTCGCGCGCGGAATCATAACTGCTCGCGGTCTCCCATTGCGACAAAGGCGCCGCCGTGGCCCAATGGACCCTGTACGATTGCTCGTCCTTGCGGTCTGGCGGCGGTGCCATCAGATACCAGCGCACAGGCACGAGCGCGGCGGCGTGGCGGAGATTCATATCCGTGAATCTTCCTCGGCCCCGAACGGTTCGGTCGATCTGACTGATTCACTCAGCTTCATTGGTCCCTACGGATGACGGCCACACGGTGGCGGCTTTATATCGTTTAGGAATTGCGGTTCGCCCTTAAGCAACCCATACAAGCGCCCCTCCTCGCAGGCTGCGCAGAAGCCAGAGTCTTCTGGACGCCATGAGATGAACACTTCGTGATGCGGGTCCCGTTGCACGAACGGATCATTTGGCTTTCGCTTTGGAAACTGAGGGTCAGTGCAATACCTCCAGATCTTCGCTCCGCCCGTGTGGTAATAGCTTACCCATCGCGCGCGCTTGGGTTTAACGGGGATCAAGTTTTCTCCCGTAAAACCGATGCTTTCGAGCACAAGTAAGGAGACGCGAAAGAGCAGTGATGGCTCTCCCTTGGTGGTGATCCCTACATACATGATTCCTTCATGTGGCTTCGGTTCGCCAACCCAGCGCCTTAAACCGGCAGCATAGAGACCCGGCTTGCGGGGCGGCGATATATTCGGGCTCAACAATGGTGCAGGAAGGTACTCCGCAACCGGGATCGGTGTAGTCCACATATTTGAATTTTACTCCTACGTCGGGATTCTAAATCTACGGGCGCGAGCGCGGCGGAGATTCGTACCCGTCAGTTAGCAGACTCCCTCACCACCGACAAATGGCGGGCAGGCCAAGTTCGAGTCGCGGGCGAGGAGCGCGCATGCGGCCCGCTAAGTGGCCGTTGTTTCGCGCACAGTTGGCAGTTACCGCATTTTCCAGATCTTGGGTGTCCGTTGGTTTCTGTGCTACAAGACCGCAGAGGGAAAACAAGAGACCGGAAGGTAACAACATGGCCTTAGGCACCTGCGCCAACTGCGGCCACACGGTTTCAACGATAGCACGAGCCTGCCCAAAATGCGGCGCACGGCCGCCTAAACTTGTCTATTGCACAAGGTGCGGCGGCAGCATGCTCGACGCCGCAACAGTATGCCCCGTATGCGGTGCTGCTCGATACGGGAGCACGCCCACGGGCAGCTTTGAAAAGCGCGAGGGTCATCTATCAGCCGCAAATCAACCAACGGCAGCGCTCTCACCGCGCTCCGGCACAAAAGAAGCCGCTACCAGCCAGCCAAAGTGGCTTGCTGAGACTCCGCACCAACGTACTCAACGGATGTGCGTGATCGCGATCTACATTGTCACTCTGTGCTACCTATTGTTCAACGTCTACGTCGACGGACTTAACTGGTGGTTGCTGCTAGAAGCGCCAGTGTGGTTTCTGTTAGTTGCGGCTTGGTTTTTGCCAGCGTCGATGTCGAGGAACACAGGACTGCTGGGCCTATCTATCGTTTTTTGGGTCGTCTATGTGGCACCGACAGTCGTGCTTGGTTTGGGGATTGGAGTGCCGGGACTGTCCTTGATCTGGTTCGGGTTCTGGGGCGTAATATTGATAGGCCGTCTTATAAACGGACCACTGCCAGAAGAGCCAACGGTGAGAAGATGAGTCTTGCGCGCGGTGGGGCGCTGAAAAAGCTGAAGGCCAACATCGCAATGTTCTTCATCAGCGGCTGAGGCGCCGAGATGGCGCGCGTTCAGATCCCGGCGCCTTCATCGAACTCCTCGCTGCGCACCTGCGCCTGCGTGATGTTGCTTCCGGGCGGCACGCTGCGCGTGAGCCAGACGTTGCCGCCGATGGTCGAGCCGCGGCCGATGGTGACCCGGCCGAGTATCGTCGCGCCGGCATAGATCACGACGTCGTCTTCCACGATGGGATGCCTGGGGATGCCTTTGATCAGCGTGCCGTCTTCGCCAACCGGAAACCTCTTCGCCCCCAGCGTGACGGCCTGATACAAGCGCACCCGCCGGCCGATGATTGCCGTCTCTCCGATGACCACGCCGGTGCCGTGGTCGATGAAAAAACTCGCGCCGATCTTCGCCCCCGGGTGGATATCGATACCGGTTGCCGAGTGCGCAAGCTCTGCGATGATGCGGGCGAGCAGAGGGACACCCAGGAGATAGAGTTGGTGAGCGAGGCGATGGTGGGTGATGGCCCAAATGCCCGGGTAGCAGACCCGTACCTCTTCGACGCTCGTGGCCGCGGGGTCTCCCTGGTAGGCAGCCAAAATATCGTTTTCGAGCAACGCACGCACCTTCGGCAGACATGCGGCAAACTCGCGTGTTATCCGGATCGCCCGCCGCGCTTGATCGCGACTGCTCTGGTCCGGTTGCCGGGATGCAAATTGCAGTTCCAGGCGCACCTGGTTGACCAGCGAACGCAGCGCCGCATCGAGCGTCTGCCCGACAAAGTAATCGATACCCTCGTCGGTAAGATCCGGCAGCACGAAGTGCGTGGGAAAAAGCGCCGCGAACAGGCCGTCGATGATGCGCGCCACCGCCTTCCTCGATGGCAGCGGGGCGGCCTGCTCGCGTTTGCCTCCCGCTTGCGATCCAGCGCGGGAGGCGCGCAGCTCGGCGACGATCGTGTCAAGGTTCCAATCCGAGCCTGCAATCCCGCCGTTACCTTCTTCCTCATCTTGCGAGTTCAATTTCCCGCTCCATTAGTCATCAAAGAGACCCTCAAACAGGGTGGTACTCAGGTATCGCTCGCCGGAGTCGGGCAGTATGACGACGATCGTCTTGCCCGCGTTCTGCGGACGTTTGGCTATCCGCGCGGCCACCGCCACCGCGGCCCCGCTCGAAATACCCGAGATTATCCCCTCCTCGCGTGCGAGGCGCAGCGCGTATTGGATCGACTCCTCATTGGTAGCCGGTTCGATTTCGTCAACCAGTGAGAGATCCAGGACTTCCGGCACGAATCCGGCGCCGAGACCTTGAATCTTATGGGCGGAGGGCTTGAGCGGCTCACCCGCTCGAAACTGCTTGAGCACGGGACTCGCGGACGGCTCGACGGCGACCGAAATAATCGGCTTCCCTTTGGTGCCCTTGATGTAGCGCGAGACTCCGGTGATGGTGCCGCCGGTGCCCACCCCTGAGACAAAAATATCCACGGCGCCTTCGGTATCGTCCCATATTTCCGGCCCGGTCGTCTTCTCGTGAATCGCGGGATTCGCGGGGTTCTTAAACTGCTCTAGCAGAACGTAGCGATCAGGCGCCGACGCCTTGATTTCCTCGGTCTTCGCGATCGCTCCGGTCATGCCCTTGGCCCCCTCCGTGAGCACCAGCTTCGCGCCGTACGCGATCAGCAATTTGCGGCGCTCGATACTCATCGTTTCCGGCATGGTTAAAGTCAGCGGGATATTACGGGCCGCGGCGACGAAGGCGAGCGCAATCCCCGTGTTCCCGCTGGTCGCCTCGACGAGTTCCTTGCCGGGGCCCAGCAGGCCACGACGTTCGGCATCCCAAACCATCGCGGCGCCGATTCGGCATTTGACGGAATAGGCGGGGTTGCGCCCTTCAATCTTCGCAAGCACCGTAGCCGGGGCTCCCTCGATGATACGGTTGAGCCGTACCAGCGGTGTGTGCCCGATGGATTGTGAATTGTCCTCGAACCAACGCGGCATGAGGTCCTCCTTACAGTCTGGGGGCCCGCCAGCGCGCGGCGCCATCCAATAAATCTACGTTTAACATTTATACTTAAACAATTTTGACACAAAAACTAATAGTTATACGCCTGGCGGAGATGACTCAAGCTGGCCCAGCTAGATAATTTTTCTCCTCCTACTAGGTACTTTTCGCCTGCGATCCGGGTGATTTTCCGATTCACCTCCCCGCTCCTTTGCTTCAACGTGGATAGCAGTTGGCACGCATAGCTCGCACAGAAAATTCGCTGCGTAGCGGAGCCAGCCAGGGATCGGAAAGAGGCAGTTGTCGAATCTGTCAAATAATGGTCACGCGCCCGTTGCAACCGTCAAATCGGCCGCGAACGAGGGAATCCGCTCGAGAATGCAGGCGGTTCAATGGGAGCAGGGACTGCACATGGAGGCGCTAGCCAATCTTGCGCACGAACTTCGCTCGCCGCTGCAGGCGATCCTCGGCTATCTCGACATCCTGCGCGGCGAGTTGAGCGAAGCAATCGGCAGCCGCCACCAGCAAATTATCGAGCGCATGAATGCCAACGCGCACGACCTGGCGCAAACCGTCGAAAACGTGATGGACTTTTCAATCGCGGACGCGATGGCTGAGGCGGCAGACGAAGAGGAAATCCGCCTGCACGATCTGATTGGAGACCTCGCTCCGGCGCTCGAGGCTGCCAACGATTCCAAGGGTTTGGAAATCAGATTCGATCTCGAAGCCGCGCCCACTGTCTTTCGCTCGCGGCGGCGGGCAATCAAGTCGATTTTGGTCAACCTCGCGGTCAACGCGATCAAGTTTACCGATCGAGGCAGCGTCACCATCGCGATTCGCCGGGCGGTAACATCCCAACTCGGCTCCGCAGTCGAACTGGAAGTCCGTGACACGGGACCCGGTATCGAGGCGGAGATGGTCGCGCAGGCATTCAAACGCTGCGCTCAGCTTTCGCACTCGAGTATCCGCAGTCACCGCGGAATGGGCCTGGGCCTCGCCGTTGTTCAGCGCAATGTGGAAGCGCTCGGCGCAAAGATTATCGTCAGGACCGCGCTCCCGCAGGGCTCCGCGTTCGTCGTAATAATCCCGATCACAGAGCCAATTGCCCAGCCTCAGCATCCGATCCACGCCTAAGCGACCGGGCCAAGAGCCTAAGGACGCAGTGCCGACCTGCAACGATTTCTGAATGAAAATCTGCGGCGCGAGAGCGAGGCGTGCTTAGCGGTAGTGACGCATCAGGCCGACCACGACGCCGCGAATCGCCAGGTCGCCCTCGCCGACCATGATCGGTTGCATCGCGGCGTTGGCGGGCTGCAGCCGGATCTGTCCGCCCGATTCGCGGTAGAACTTCTTGACCGTCGCCTCGTTGCCGATCAGTGCGACCACCGTCTCGCCATTGTCGGCGCTGTCGCGGCCTTCGACGATTATGTAATCGCCGTCGCGGATGCCGTCTTCGATCATCGAGTCGCCCTTCACCCGCAGGCAAAATGTATCGTCGCGCCGGATGAACTCGTCGGGCACGCTGATGGTTTCGTTGTTCTCGATCGCCTCGATCGGCGCGCCCGCCGCAACGGTGCCGAGCAATCGGATCGCCTTGGCCGCTTCATGCTTCTCCGGCAGCGCGACTTCGAGCGCGCGGCTGTGATTGTGCTGGCGCTTGATAAACCCCTTCTGCTCGAGGTTGTGCAGATGCTTGTGCACGGTGGCGAGCGACGACAGCCCGAAGTATTGGCCGACTTCGGCCAGCGTGGGTGCGTAGCCATGTTCCCTGATATAGTCGTTCAAGTAGTCGATTAGCTGCTTCTGCCGCTTAGTCAGCGTCGCCATTGGGTCTTCTCCCGCGCTTGTGCGATGGCAGATGATGGCGAAAATCAGGCGAAGATGCAAGCGCGGGGTAAGTATCCCTTGACTGTATAAGCGCATTCTGCTACGTTGTGCGCATGGCAACAAGAAACCGAAAGAATCCAACACGTTGCGCATCATCGGATTCGCGCTACTCGCTCATGGAGTTTGAGCACGAATTTCCAGACGATGAGGCTTGCCTACAATGGCTCTGGAAAACGCGGTTATCGCCAGACGGCGAGCACGCGCACTGTCCGAAGTGTAACGTCGAGCGGTCGTTCAAACGCTACGCCACCAACCAGCAACGGCAGTCGTGGACGTGCGTTGCGTGCGGTCATCATCTGCATCCAACGGCAGGAACGATCTTCCACAAATCGTCCACGTCACTGCATCTCTGGTTCTACGCGATGTACATGATCACAAGCACCCGATGTGGTATCTCCGCGAAGCAGCTTGGCCGCGAATTAGGCGTTACGTACAAAACGGCTTGGCGTATCTTCAATCGAATCCGGTACTCGCTTGGCGACGACGGATCGCCGCTGTCTGGCAAAGTCGAAATGGACGAGACGCTGATCGGCGGGAAAGATGAGAACCGCCATCTAGGAATGCGCTCTGGAGCGATGGGCCATTACAAGGGCAAAAAGTCCGTATTCGGAATGGTTCAGCGGCGGGGCGAGTCTGGCTCAAGAGTAGTAGCGAAAGTCGTTCCCACTCCGCCACGTTCAGGCGACGTGCTGCCGTATGTTCGACGGTACGTGATGCCAGCAACAGCGGTTTTCACCGACGAAGCAAGATTTTATCAGCCGCTCGAAACGATGGGCTACAGACACGGGCGAGTCCATCACACGGCGAATGTCTACGTAAGCGGGGATGCGCACACGAACACGATTGAGGGGTTTTGGTCGTTAGTAAAGCGCGGAATTTCTGGCGTCTATCACAACGTCTCTGAGAAGCATTTGCAGTCGTACGTGGACGAATACGCTTGGCGCTACAACCACAAAGACGATCCGCGCGGCCACTTCAATCTTTTGCTTTCTCGCGTGGCACACGCTTCGGGGGCGGAGAAGCGTTTGCGGCTTTCGTGAGATTGCGCAGGAAATCTCCGCGCTTCGGAATCGGGATTTTATAGCCCGTCTTCGTCTTTTGTTTTTGCTCTGTCGCCATTGTCTTCCCCATATTTCCGTCGCGAACGCTATGCCATAGTCAGCGCAATTTCAATCGGTGGGGGACCGCGCATGGAAATTCTAATTCTTGTTACATTCGTCGGCTTTAGCGTTGTTGCTTCCTTCCTTTATGGAATACTGCGGTCTGTCAAGGAAATCGCCAAAAACCTTCGTACCAAAAGAACGGTAGTAAGTTTCAGGGACGAACTTCGCGATGCGCTCAAAGAGGTTCAGCGAGCGGTCGAAAAAGCATGATTAAGAAAGTTGATCATTTATGTCCAAACTTGACCGCGTTGCGCCCATCAAGGCCAAGATTAAACGGGCCAAAAAGCACATCGATGATCTTGATTCGGCGATTGACCTCTTTCTTGAGCGTGAGCCCTATCGCCAAGTCGGACACGATGATGTCGAGACCGGCGATCGTGTTGTCGCACTCCGCGTAGTCGAAGAAGTGCCTTCGGAAATCCTGACCATCGTCGGAGATGCGATCCACAATCTGCGGGCCAGCTTGGATTATCTTGTCGCTAGCCTGGTTCTCGCGAACGGGAAAGCGGTCAACACGCGCACCGCGTTTCCGATCTGTCAAAGCCTCGATGATTTCAACACGCGGGGTATGCGACAAATAGAAGGCGTCAGCAGGGATGCAAGCGACCTCATCCAAGCCCTTCGTCCGTACAAGGGAGGGAACGCTACGCTTTGGCGTTTGCACAGTCTTGATATCATAGACAAACACAGATTTTTGATAGCACTTGCCTGCTACAACGATTGGTTCCAATGGGACGTCGACGCCATCATTCCGTTGGATGCTTTCTTTCCGACCATCAAACGCGGACATCGAGAGCTCTGGAGCCGAATGGCTCTGAAAGATGGCGCAATACTGCTGAGAATTAAGCGGGTCGATCGAATGCCAGTGAACGTGGACCCGGAGTTTTCCTTTCAGATAGCTTTCGGCGAGGTTTGCGAAGGTGAGCCGCTCGTCCCAAGCCTGTTTCAGTTGACGAATGCGATCGTGGGCATAATCGAGGTATTTCTCCCGCTTCTTTAAGGATTTGAACACTGGCCTGTCGTTTTTCAACAAAGTGAAACACTCAAACATTTGGTTCGCGTCGATCTTGATAGCGTCGGCATTACTTCTAAGCGCCGTAAGAAGCGCAAGCGCTGATTCCCCAAAGCCAGCGCCACGGGCAACCCCAAATAGCCATAGAAAAGCTACATCCGAAGAGAAACCAACCCCCGATCATTCCGAGCCAAAAGACACCGACAGCAAGCCCACTGGCACGTTCACCGCTATGCCGCCAGACGGAACGGCAAAGAGTGATAGTGCCGCCAGCGACGCTCGCCGTGCCGCTGAGGAAAAGCGTCATGACCAAAGAGAAGAATTGCTTGAAGATAGACTGGTCTGCTTGACTGCGATTCTCGCTGCCATTGAGATCGGAACGCTCTTCATTTTCTATTTCACGATGAAAGCGAATGAAGTGGCGGCGAAGGCCGCGAAAGAAAGCGCCGATAGTTACAGTAAGCAACTCGCTCTTCAAGCTCGTCCGTTGCTTCGTGTACGCCAAGCGCGTGTGGAAACGGAGCGACCCTACATTAAGGTCAACTATGTTCTGGTTAATGTGGGAGGGTCTATCGCTCACATCATCAGCTTGACTCACAGCCTTAGCGTAGGAACCGCACCGCCCCAGATTTTCGGCGAAGAACCTTTCGATTTGGCACCGGGGCAAAAGTTTGTAGCGATGCTCCAAACTGGTAGCAGTCATTCGCGCGATCAGCCACTCCCACCCCTCAGGCTCAGCGGTCGGGTCATCTATCAAGATGATGCGGGTATCGTCCGAGAAACTTCCTTTGACCGTCCGTACTATCTTGCTGGTCGTAGTTTCGAGCGAGCCCCTAATTGGGACAGCGAATACGAGGATTAGGGCCAGCGCAAATGGCCACGCAATAAAGCCCGCCTGACGCGGGCGTCTTAATGGAGAGTCGTCGCCCCCTTTCGACGATCCTAAAGAATCTGGTTTTTTAGAGCGGTCTTGCCCTATAGAATCCGGCCTGTCACGTCGCTCGGCATTGTAACGAACGCAGGCAGACGAATCTATACAGTCGCGGGATACTTGCCAAGCGCGGAAGTCTCAATGATGCAGGGACGGTTTCGCCGTCTCGACGCAGCGCATAATCTCAACTACGGCCTGAATCCGATGGCGAAACTGCGAATCCAATTCGAAAACGGCGATCCCGAAAAACTGATCGAGTTCGACCCTGCCAAGGCGCCGTTTCATCACGATGGCAAGCCGGGCTCGATACTCGACGTGATGCTGGGTCACGGCGTCCATCTCGAGCACGCATGCGGCGGCAATTGCGCGTGCACGACCTGTCACGTGATCGTCAAGCAGGGATTCAACAAGCTCGGCGAGTCCAGCGAGCAGGAGGAGGACTTGCTCGACAAGGCGCCGGGGCTCACTCCGACTTCGCGGCTGGGATGCCAGGCCGTCATCGAGGATCCCGACGTGGAAATCGTCGTCACAATTCCGCGCTACACGATTAACCAGGTCAGCGAGGCGGCCGAGGAATGACGGGCGAGCCGCTTCCCGCCGGAGCAGGCAAGCGCGCGACGCTGAATGCCCGCGTCGAGAAGATTTTCGATCACGCGTCGGACACCCGCTCGCTTTTTCTCTCGCTCACCAGCGGCAAGCATCTGCGATTTATCCCCGGCCAGTTCATCTCGATAACGATTCCGCTCGGCGACGAA
>Ga0181536_10005707_pt1 | contig 12682 bp, 11 predicted proteins | sample PEATcosm2014_Bin_41_FD_121105 | JGI IMG/M metagenome (GOLD analysis project Ga0181536, IMG submission 121105) | Peatland microbial communities from MTU Mesocosm Facility, Houghton, MI, USA - PEATcosm2014_Bin17_60_metaG | ecosystem: Environmental > Terrestrial > Soil > Wetlands > Peat | place...
ACGTCCGGGCACCACATGTGAAACGGCACCGCCGCGATCTTGTACGCGAACCCGGCGAACACCATGACGAGCGCAATGGAGCAGATCAGCTTGGCCGGGGCCTGCCCTCCACTCGCCAACAGCCCCGCCATCGCCTTGCCGATCTCCCGGATGTCCAGTTGCCCCGTCAGACCATATAGATACGAGAAGCCGAACAACATGATCCCGGAGGCCAACGCGCCATACACGACGTACTTGAGCGCCGCCTCCGTGGACTTCGGGTCGTTCCGCTTGAATGCGGTCAGGACGTAGGAACTGATCGAGAGAAACTCGACGGAGAGGACGATCATCAGGCAATGGGTCGCGCTTGCGAGGAGAAACATGCCCAAGGTGAGGGCCAGCAGGAGCGCGAAGAACTCGCCTTCCTGCGGACGCTCCACCTCACGGGACGAATAAGACAGAACCGCCACAAGAGCGCCCGCGACCAGGAACAGCCACTTGAAGTAGTCGGAGAACGCGTCCACGACGGCCATGCCGGAGAAGATGGACACGGCGCCGGCCGCCGGAGGATGACGGCTCCAAAGCGCCAACGCGGCTAGGGCGAACGCCGCCAGGGCAATTCCGAGCGCCATCTTTCGCCTGAGCGCCGGGGCGTTCATCGCCAACAGGTCGGCGCACAGGATGAAAAGTATCCCGAAGACCAGGATCGTCTCGGGCAGAAACAGCTTCAGGTCATGGAGACTCGACATCCAATCACCTCATTGCAGCATTTCGCAAGTCCGACTGGACATGCGAAATGCCGCACTTCCACAGGGGCTTCGCCCCTATGGCGCTTCAAGACGCTCCTTCTCGTCGCGTCTTTCCGCTGTAACCCCTTGGAGGGCCTTACGCGGCCCTCCAAACCTCCCGCGCCGTACCGCATTTCAGAAGTCCGGACGGACTTCTGAAATGCTGTACTCATGATCCGATCGGGGGAGTCACTCGCACGATGTCCATCAGGCTGTAGAGCGATTTGTTCATCAGGTCAAAGATCGGGACGGGATAAAAGCCGAAGAAGATGACCATCGCGCCGAGCGGGTACAGGGTAAGCCGCTCGCGCCAGTTCATGTCCAGGAGCGATTTCCATTTCTCGTTGAGCTGCCCGAGGAACATTCGCTGCATCGTCCAGAGGTAGTACGCCGCGGTGATGATGACCGCCGTCGCGGAGAGGATGGTCATGATCCGGAACTGCACGAACGCGCCGACGAAGACCAGGAACTCGCCGATGAATCCGGCCAGGCCGGGCAGCCCCAGACTGGCCATGAAGGCCAGGCCGGTGATGCCGGAGTACTCGGGCATGATCTGGGCCAGGCCGCCGAAGCCGGCGATCTCGCGCGTGTGGGCGCGGTCGTAAATGACGCCGGCGATGAGGAACAACATCGGCGAGATCAGGCCGTGGCTGACCATCTGGAACACGGCGCCGGTGACGCCCTGGGGCGTCATCGCCGCGAGCCCGAGGAGCACGAATCCCATGTGGCTGATCGAAGAGTATGCGATCATCTTCTTCAGGTCGCGCTGGGCGAGGCAGACGAAGGCGGCGTACACGATATTGATCGTTCCGAAGAGGGCGATGGCCGCGGCCGCCCAGAGGGCCGCTTCGGGCAGGATCTGGAAATTGAAACGGATCATCCCGTAGGCGCCGGTCTTCAGCAGAATTCCCGCGAGGATGACGGAAATCGGAGTCGGCGCCTCGACGTGCGCGTCGGGCAGCCACGTATGGAACGGGAACATCGGGACCTTGATGGCGAAGCCGATGAACAGGCCGACGAAGATGACCTTGGAGAACGCGAAGCCCAGGATCGGCGCCGCCTTCGCGAACCGGCCGGCCTGTCCCATGGCCGAGAGCGCCATGATGTTGAACGTGTGCTGGGTCGCGGTCCCGTCCGCCAGCACGCTCGGCCCGGAGGTGTAGTAGAGGCCGATCATGCACAGGAGCATCAGGACCGAGCCGGCGAGGGTGTAGAGGAAGAACTTGATCGCGGCATATTCCTTGCGCGGCCCGCCCCAGATGCCGATCAGGAAGTACATCGGCAGAAGCATGAGCTCCCAGAAGATGTAGAACATGAAGAAGTCCATCGCGCAGAAGGTGCCCAGCATGCCGGTTTCGAGGAGCAGGAACATGACCATGTAGCCGGGGACTTTTTTCCGGCTGAAGTGATTGCTGTCCACCTTGCCCCACCACGGCAGCGACGCGATCATCGCCACCAGCGAAATCAGCGCGGTGAGCAGCACCATGGTGATGGAGATGCCGTCAACGCCCAGGAAGTACTCAATGTTGAACTGCCGCATCCAGACGAAGTGGTGGACGAACTGCAGCTTCGTCGAGGACCCGTCGAAATTTTTCCACAGAAGGCACGCGAGCAACAGCACCGCGCAGCAGGTCGCCAGGCCAACCGCGCGGCTGGCGTTGTCGAAGAACTCCTTCGACCCGTTGACCCCCTGCCTGACGCAGGCCAGGACCAGGATCAGCGCCGCTCCGATCAGCGGCAGGAAGACCATCCATGAAAGCAACGTTGACGTCGTTGGGTAGTCCATAGCGAAGCCCAGTCTCCTCCGTTAGAAGAGCACGTAGCTGGCCAGGATCAGGACGATTCCGCCGGCCATGGCCAAATACAGATAGGTCCGAATGTTTCCGGTCTGCAGAAGGCACAGTACGCCTCCGGCATCGGAGATGATCGAGGCGGTTCCGTTGACGGCGCCATCCACCACGCGGTTGTCCGTCTTGCCGTGCAGCCAGGCAAGGCCCAGGACGATCGGGCGGGTGACGTTGACCAGCCCGTCCACGACGGTCCGGTCGAACCAGTCCAGGGCGAGCCGCGCTTGCATGACCGCCTTCACCACAGTGGCGTTGTAGAACTCGTCCACATAGTACTTGTTGTAGACCAGGGCGTGGATTCCGTGCACCCAGGCCGCGCGGCTCGCGTAGAGCTTTTGCGGGATCGGGTTCCTGTTGTCGAGATACAGCCAGCGGGCCAGTTGCCAGCCAGTGAGCGCCAGCGCGATCGAGAGCGCCATCAGCGCCCATTCGACGGAAGCGCCGTGCCCCGCGTCGCGGATCAGCCCGGCCGTTCCCTCAAAGACCGGCTCGAGCCACTGATGCAGATAGTTCGGCAGATGCCAAAGGCGCGGCAACCCCGCGAACCCGCCGACCAGCGACAGCGCCGCGAGGGCAATGAGCACGCACGTCATGCTGCGAGGCGATTCCTTCGGCGGTTGATGAGGATCGGCGTGGGCCCCGGTTTCGCGGTCATGGGCGCGGCTGCCGCCGCGGTATTCGCCGCTGAAGGTCATGTAATAGGAGCGGAACATGTAGAAGGAGGTGCAGACGGCGCCCAGCGCCCCGAGGAGCCAGACGGCGATGCCGCCGCCGGGAAGAATCAGGTTCCCCGCGTTGAACGCCTTCCACAGGATCTCGTCCTTGGAGAAGAACCCCGACGTCAGCGGGAAGCCGGCGATGGCGCAACAGGCGATGAAGTAAGTCGCCGCCGTGACGGGCATCAGCTTCCCCAGGCCGCCCATCTTTCGCATGTCCTGCTCGTGGTGGCATCCGACGATCACACTGCCCGCGCCGAGGAAGAGGCAGGCCTTGAAAAAGGCGTGGGTCATGAGGTGGAAAATGCCCACCCCGTATGCGCCGACGCCCACTGCGATGAACATGAAGCCGAGCTGGCTGATCGTCGAGTAGGCCAGCACTTTCTTGATGTCGTGCTGAAAGAAGCCGATCGTCGCGGCGAACACCGCGGTCAGCACCCCGATCACCGCGATCCAGGTCATCACGAAGGGGCTCAGGGCGAAAATGAAGTTCAGCCGGGCGACCATGTACACCCCGGCCGTCACCATCGTGGCTGCGTGGATCAACGCGCTGACCGGGGTTGGCCCGGCCATGGCGTCCGGCAACCACACGTACAAAGGAAGCTGCGCCGACTTTCCCATCGCCCCGATAAAAAGCAGCGTTCCGATCAAGGCCACCAGGCTGATTCCGAATACCTTCTTATGGATGAACGCCTCGCGGAAGGCCGGCTCGGAGAGTCTTTCTTTGACGTGCCGGAAGGTCAGACCGGCCGTTGGCGCCGGGACGGCGGGCTCCGGCTGCTGAGCCGAAACCCCGGCGGCCGAGGCGGCCTGGGGTTGCGGCCGGAACCGGCCCTGCGACCAGTCCCCCTGCATTCCCCAGAACAACAGCAGCACCCCCAGCATGAAGCCGAAATCGCCGATCCGGTTGACGACGAACGCCTTCATGCCGGCGACCGCGTTCTTGTGTTCCTTGTACCAGAAGCCGATCAGGAGGTAGGAGCAGAGGCCGACCCCTTCCCATCCCACGAACATCAGCACGAAATTGTCCCCGAGAACCAGGACGAGCATCGAGAACATGAAAAGGTTCAGGTAGGAGAAAAACCGCCAATAGCCCGGCTCCTCGCGCATGTAGCCGACCGAGTAGAGGTGGATCAGCGTGCCCACAAAAGTCACCACGAAGCACATGACCAGCGTCAACGGGTCCATGATGAACGCCAAGCCGGCATCCAGGCCGCCGACCGGCAGCCAGTTCCAGAGATGGCAGAAGAGGTTCCGCTCCCCGGCGGGCAGCGAAACCATTTTCACGAAAGCGGCGACCGTGACGGCAAAGGATATCGCCGGCAGAACAATCGCCGGTACGTGTACGGCCGGCTTCCCGAACCGCGCCTGCATGCGACTGCCCAGCAGGCCGTTGTAGACCGCGCCCAGCAGCGGGGCCAGCGGAATCAGCGCGAGCGCCCAGAAATCAACCATGTTCAACCCCGTAGCGTTGATGCGGAATCAACTTCAATGCTCTTGTGGAATGTCCGATACAGCGCGAGCACGATCGCCAGCGCCACCGTGACCCCAACCGCCGCGAGGACGATGCCGAACAGGGCGAAAACCTGGCCGGCCACCGCATTGCCGAAGAAATGCGAGAACGCGACCAGGTTGACGTTCGCCGCGTTGACGATCAGTTCAATGCCCATCAAAAGCCCGATCGCGTTCTTGCGGCTCAGGAGGCACAACACCCCCATGCAGAACATCGCGGCTGAAAGGACGAGGAAATGAGTCAAACCAATGTGCATATTATCTCTCCCGAATTTCCTTGCGCGCCACGACCACCGCGCCGATCACCCCCACGACCAGAAGCACGGAAACCACTTCGAAAGGCAACCGATACGGTCCCAGGAGGCTGTTTCCGATCTCAGCGGTCATGGGACCGAAGGGCGGCTCGCCGGCATGCGGCTTCCAGGGGGCGAGCAGGACCGCCGCCGTCAGAAGGGCAAACAGGCCCGCAGCCATCGGCAGCGCGAGCCAACGCGAGAACGATTGATTGGACCGTTTGGAGTCCTCGATCTGGTAGGTCAGCATGACGGCAAACAGGATGAGGACCAGAATGCCGCCGACATAGAGCATGAGTTGCGTGATGGCCAGGAAGTCGGCGGAAAGCATCGCATAGATCAAGCCCACGCCGATAAAGGCAAAGAGGAGCGAGAACGCGGAATAGATGATGTTCGCTGACAGCGCGACGGTCGCCGAACTGACCAGAATCAACGCGCACAGGGCGTAAAACATGACGGCGTATGTCATGGCTTCTCCGATACCTTGGCGGCCGGGCGCACCGAAAAGCCGTTCTTGATTTTGGCCGAGACGATGCTTCCTCTCGGCCGGACGACAGGCGCGGGCGCCTTCGGCGAGTGAGGCGCGACCGGCGAGCCCTTCTCGACGTACCGCAGCACGAGGTTGCGAATGTCTCCATCGGCGGCGGCAAACTGGGTCGTGTGCCGGAGGCCGCCGGTCGGGCACGCCTCGACACAAAGACCGCAAGCCATGCACTTGCTCGCATCAATATCGAACTGGGTGATGAGGCGCTCCTTCGTCTCGGCGTTCCGCTCGACCGTGACCGCGATGACCCCGATCGGGCACTCCCTCATGCACGCCATGCAGCCGATGCACAGGCGGGTTTCAACCTCGAGCAGGCCGCGATACCGCTCCGGAAGCGTATCCTCAATATGCTTCTCAATCTTATCGGGCCACTGGACCGTGTAGGGGCGGCGAAAGATCCAGCTCAGCGTCACCGCCATGCCCTCGAGGATGGAGAGCACGCTATTGGAGATGTTCTTGAAGTATTTGATCACGGTCCTCACCTAAGGCAGTCGGAACGGGGGATACCACAGCGGCTGGCCGGTCATCTTCCGATAATTGGCGCGGTCGGCCCTATAGTTGAACGACGTCCGCACGAGCTGGCGAACCACGATTCCCGCGCCGGCCGCGAAAAGGACGATCCGGGTCGCTCTTCCCAACGTCGTGTCCTGGCCGACGAAGACGATCCAGGTCATCGTCCCCAGGATGCATACGAACGCGATCGGGATGAGGTACTTCCAGCACATGTTCATCATTTGGTCAACCCGGAGGCGGGGAAGCGTCCAGCGAAGCTGAATCACCAGGAAGACCAGGGTGAGCGTCTTGAGAGAGAAAATCGCCAGGCCGAGCAGAATCCAATACCACGCTGAATAAGTCTCCGCCACCGTGACGAACGGTATCCTCCAGCCGCCGAAGAAGCAGAGGACGGCGATCGCGCTCATGATCCAGAGGTTCGCCCATTCCGCGAAAAAGAAGACGACGAAGCGGAACCCCGAATATTCGGTGCTGTAACCGGCGACCAACTCGCTTTCGGCCTCCGGGAGATCGAACGGGGTCCGGTTCCCTTCCGCCAGCGCCGCCGTGAAGTAGACCGGAAATACGATCAGGGAGAAGGGGCTATAGAAAACGAACCAATTCCAGGGCATTCCGCCCTGCGCCTCGATAATCGCCTGGGTGGACAAACCGCCCGCGTGCAGGACGACGACCAGCACCGCGAGGCCGGCGGGAATTTCATACGAGATGATCTGCGCGGCCGAGCGCAGCCCGCCGAAGAGCGACCACTTGGAATTGGACGACCATCCCCCCAGGATGATTCCGACGACGACGAGCGCCGTGATGGAAAGGATATAAAGGATGCCGACATCCAGATTCGCCGCCACCAGGCGCGCGCTGAACGGAAGCGCCACGAAGGTGCCGAACATGCCCGCGAACACGAAGTACGGCGCGAGGCGGAAAAGCAGCCGGTTCGCTCCGGCAGGAACGAGGTCCTCTTTGAGCACCAGCTTCAGGCCGTCGGCCATGAACTGAAAAAGCCCCTGCGGGCCGACCCGGTTCGGACCGACCCGGCTCATCATGCGAGCGGCGACCCGGCGTTCCACGAAGCTCGACACGCCCGCGAAGGCGGAGGCAAATCCCAAGAGAATTGCGGCGCCCACCAGCGCGAAAAGAAGATAGACCATCGCCTGGGCGGTCGTATTCGACGCCCGGGGCAGGTAATTCTCCAGCACGTATTTCGCCAATGGCCACATGGTTACCGGTCCACCTCCGGCGCAACAACGTCCAGGCTTCCGATGATGGCGACGAGGTCGGCGATCATCACGCCATGGGAAAGCTTCTCAATGATGGACATCGCCGTAAATGACCCCGTGCGGACCTTGAGCCGATAGGGCGTTTCCTGCCCGTCGCTGATCAGATAGAAGCCCATTTCGCCCCGGGGCGCCTCGACGCGCGCGTAGGTCTCTCCCGGAGGGACTTTGAGCCTCCTGGGCAGCTTGGCCCTGATATCGCCCGCCGGCATCGCGGCCAGCGCCTGCCGGATGATCCGACAGGACTCCCGCATCTCGAGCACGCGAACCACGAAGCGGTCATAACAGTCGCCGGCGGTCCCGCGGAACCCCTGGCCGAGCGGAATATCGAATTGGAAGTCCGCGTACGCCGAATACGGCATGTTGCGCCGCAGGTCCCAGGGCACCGTGCTGGCGCGCAGATTCGGACCGACGAGGCCGAAATCAATCGCCTCCTCCGCGCTGATCGCGGCCACGCCGGCCAGCCGCTGCACGAAGATCTCGTTGTTCGAAATCAGCCGCTCGAACTCGTCGGTGATGGGCGCAAAGTGATCCATCCATCGCAGAATCTTGTCGGCCACGCCGTCCGGCAGGTCATGCGACACGCCGCCGATCCGCATGTAGTTATAGGTCAGCCGCGCGCCGCAGATCTCCTCCATAATGTCATTGATGTACTCGCGTTCCCTCAACCAATGAAGGAACGGGGTGAACGCGCCGATGTCCATCGCCATGCTCCCGGTCGCCACCAGATGGCTGGCGATGCGATTCAGCTCGCAGGCCAGCACGCGCAAGTACTCGCCGCGCGGGGGCACCGCGCAGCCGAGAAGCTTTTCGACCGCCATCGCATAGCCCTGATTGGCGGACATGGCCGCCAGGTAGTCCAGGCGGTCCGTGAACGGCATGTACCCCGGGTAAGGGATGCTCTCGGCCATCTTTTCCATGCCGCGATGGAGGTACCCGATATGCGGCACCGCCTTGTGCATAACCTCGCCGTCGGTAACCAGAAGAAAATTGAGCACGCCATGGGTCGAAGGATGCTGCGGCCCCATGTTGACGACCATCTCGCCCGCCACCGGCTGGTAGAGCGATTTGAGCTGCGACAGGTCTTTCAGTTCGGCCTGCTTGCGGTCCGCCGGGGCCTCCGGCTCATGCAGCGGATTGACGCGCGCATGGCTCATCCCGTGGTATTCCGTCGGGGCCACATAATCTTTCCTCAACGGATAGCCGGCCCAGTCCTCCGGAAGCAATATCCGCCGCAAGTCCGAATGCCCGAGGAAATTCACCCCCAGGAGGTCGAAACATTCCCTCTCGTGCCAGTTCGCTGTTTTCCAGACGGTCTCGACGGTGGGGATCTCCGGCTTGGCCCGATCCAGGGCCGCCTTCAGGACCAGCTCGTGCCTCTTTCTGTAAGAGAGGAGATGGTAAACCAGCTCAATCCTGTCTTTCCGGTCCACTCCGGTCAAACAGGATAGGACGTTGAGGTCGAGCTCCGGATCCTCCTTGCAGAATCTCGCCATCTCCTGGATGGCCGAGCTTCGGACCGTCAGCGCCTCGGGCGCGCCTTCGGCCGGCGGCGCCGCGTCGGGGCCGAATTTCGTTCGCAATCTTTCCGAAAGCTCGTTGAACGTCATTTGCTACGCCCTCAGGTTCCGGAGCCACTTCTCTTCCGACATCTTCTGCTGGAGCTTGAGGATGGCATCCGCGAGCGCCTCGGGCCGCGGAGGGCAGCCGGGCAGGTAAATATCGACCGGCACGATCTTGTCAACGCCTTTCAGGACCGAGTAGCTTCCCTGAAACAGGCCGCCGCAATTCGCGCAACTGCCCATGGCGATCACGTACCGCGGTTCGGCCATTTGCTCATACAGCAGCCTGACGCGCTCCGCCATCTTGTACGTGATGGTCCCGGCGACGATCAGCAAATCCGCCTGGCGGGGCGTCGCGCGCGGGACCGCGCCGAAGCGGTCCAGGTCCGTCCTCGGACCGCCGGCCTGCATCAGCTCGATGCCGCAGCAGGCGGAGGCAAAGAGCAGATACCAGATCGAGGATTTTCTGCCCCAGTTCAGGAACCACTCAGTGTTTGTCAGGAGGTATTCCATGTTCTCCCTTGGCCTCAAGAGCTTCGATGTCGTGATCCAGGCGCTTCAGCCAGTCGAGGTCCCCTTTTCGCCATACATACGCCAGCCCGACAATCAGGATGACCAGGAACGCCGCCAGCTCCGCGTAAGCGAAGATCGCCCTGCCCGATTGAACCCATGCGGAGAACACCGCCGCGACGGGAAAGGTGAAGGCGATCTCAACGTCGAATGCGACGAAGATAAGAGCGATGATGTAAAAACGCGGGTTGAAGTTGAACCAGGCTTTGCCGATCGGCCTTTCGCCGCACTCGTAGACCGAATTCTTCTCGAGCGCAGGCCGCCTGGGCCGGACAAACCGTCCGAAAAGGAGCGTGGCAAACACAAAAAGCAGCGCGAGGAGCAGGAACGTCACCACGTTCACGAGGCCGAAGCCGTATTCACTCATAGCGGGGACCTGCGCTTTTCCGATGGTCTAAGTGCAGCCTTTCGCAAGTCCGAGTGGACTTGCGAAAGGCTGCACTTCCACAGGGGCTTCGCCCCTATGGCGCTCCAAGACGCTCCTTCTCGTCGCGTCTTTCCGCTGTAACCCCTTGGCGGGCCTTGCGCGGCCCTCCAAACCTCCCGCGCCGTACAGCATTTCAGAAGTCCGCACGGACTTCTGAAATGCTGTACTAAGTGCAGCGGTGCTTGAGTGCGCGGCGGGACGCGCGCCGGGCGTTTTTCACAACATTCTCCACGTTCAGGCAAAGTATCGCGGGATTGGGCTGCTCGGATTGCACCTTGACCGCTCGCCGTGCATCTGCTAATATACCACGACGTGGCACAAATGTAAACTGCGCGCGGCGAAAAGGAGAGCAGCCCGATGGCCTATGTGATGATCGTGGATGATGATGAAGAATTCGCCATCGCGGCGTCCATCGTCCTGCGCGCGGAAGGACACGAAGTGGCGACAAGAACGGATACGTCCGCCGCGATGACGGCGATGCAAAGCCGCCATCCGGACCTGGTGATCCTCGACGTGATGTTTCCTGAAGATAACTTCGCCGGGTTCGAGCTGGCGCGCGCCATGTGCAAAAGCCGCGACCTCAGCCGGACTCCCATCCTGATGCTCACCGGGGTCAATGAGAAGCTCGGGATGCGCTTGGACGCGCGCGACACCGACAACAGCTTTCTGCCGGTGACGGATTTTCTGCAAAAGCCGGTGAACCTCGACGAACTGGTCAGCAAGGCCAAGTCCTTGCTCAAGGCTGCGGGCCAGGCGCGGACCTGCGCGGGCTGATCCAGGGGACGGTTGAAAGCCCCGCGGCGGGGGCGGGAACTGCCAGTTATGGAGCATTTCCCGACCGCCCCGGCGGCGACTTGTCCCACTCCGCGCTACACTGCGCGCCCTGCCTTGGCGCAGGCGGCGATGCGGTCGGAGAGCTGCTTCTCGGTCCAGTCCGGGTTGACGCCGCAGAAGACCGTCCGGCTCAGCCAATCCACGGTCTTGGGGCACATGTCCTTGGTGTATTCGGTCCGCAATCCCTTGTTCTTCGGATGATTGTAGGGATTCACTTCCGGGTGATGCCCGACGCGGTGCTCGAAGATCGGATCCCAGTTGTAGTACACGTGCTTGCCGCTATTGATCGGCAGCCCGCCGCCGACGCCCTCTGCCTTGGCGAAGGCCACGGCCTGGGCGTTGGTGTCGAACTGGAAGCCGACGGTCACGCCGCAGTCCCCCTTCAGGTCGTTCGACCGCATGAAGCGGATGCCCGGCTTGCCCTTCAGTTCCGCCATGATCCTGGCCTTGTTGCGGCGCAGGTCGGCGAGAATGCCCTCGAGCCTCTGCAACTGCATGCGCAGGATGGCGCCCTGAATCTCTGAAGGCCGGAATTGGAACCCCAGGAAGGGCGCGATCGCCAGGTCCTTGGCGTAGGGTCGGAAGTTCGCGCCGCTGTCGGAATAGACCAGGGCGCGCTCGTAGAGGGTGCGGTCGTTGGTCACCACGGCGCCGCCTTCGCCGCAGGACATGATCTTGAAGTCGTTGAAACTGAAACCGCCCATGTCGCCGATGCTGCCGGTGCGCCGCCCCTTGTAGCTGCCGCCGTCGCACTGGCAGGAATCTTCGACCACTTTGACCTTATGCTTGCGCGCCACGGCCATGATCCGGTCCATGTCGCACGGCATGCCGACCATGTGTACGGGGATGACGGCCCGGACGTTGGGGCCGATTTTGCGCGCAAAATCTTCCGGGTCGAGCAGGCACGTATCGTCCACCTCGGCGATGACGGGAATGGCGCCGACCACCAGCACTGCGCTGGCGGTGGCCATGAAGGTGTAGGCCGGGACGATGACCTCGTCCCCCGGGCCGATGCCGAGCGCAGCCAGGCCGCAGACCAGCGCCGCCGTCCCGCCGCCGGAAAGGCACAGGGCATGCTTCACCCCGATCTTCTCCGCCCATTCGTGCTCGAAGCGCACCACTTCCTGCTGATGGCCGGCGGCTGGGTCGCCCACCATGAACAACTTCTTCGCGTCAATGACCTTCTTCAACTCGTCCAGCTCTTCCTTGCCGATTCGGTACATAATTGAGACTCCTTCCCAATAAAATGGCTATTGTCGGCGCGCCAGAATGCGGCGCATGTTCTGCCCCAGGATCGGCACGAGGACCTCTTCGGAAACATCGAGCGAGAGAATGCGCCCCAGTTCCCAGTGGATGTCGTGGGCGGCGGCGTCGGTGCCGTAGACCACCTGCGAGACGGGAACGGTCTTGAGCGTGTCCTCCCACCGCCGCGTGGTGCAGAAACTGCCGCACGTTTCGAGAAAGACGTTGGGGAATTCCGCCGCGAGCGCCTCCGCCTCGGACCGGCCCTCGTCGGTCCCGCCGGCGTGGGCCAGGAGCAGCGACAGGTCGTGGTGCCGGCTCACGATCCCGCGCGCCATGGCGGGCGAATCCAGCCCGCCGCTCCACGAGTGCATCAGCACCGGCAGCCGATGGCGGTTGGCGTACTCCCACATCGGCTCGAACCGCGCGTCGGTCACGGGCACCTTCCAGTAACTGCACAGCAGCTTGAACCCGACGACCTGCGGGTCAGCAAACCAGCCGTCGAGCCTCGGCAGCAGGTCGGCCGCATAGAACGGATTGAACGCCGCGTACATGGAAAACCTGCCGGCGTGGGGCTTGATGAG
>Ga0181536_10005710_pt1 | contig 12676 bp, 10 predicted proteins | sample PEATcosm2014_Bin_41_FD_121105 | JGI IMG/M metagenome (GOLD analysis project Ga0181536, IMG submission 121105) | Peatland microbial communities from MTU Mesocosm Facility, Houghton, MI, USA - PEATcosm2014_Bin17_60_metaG | ecosystem: Environmental > Terrestrial > Soil > Wetlands > Peat | place...
GAAACCGCTCCCTGACGGTCGCGGCTCGGTAACAGTCGCGTTGATTTCGCAAGGATTACTGAGCCACGACCGTCAGGGAGCGGTTTTCATCAGTCAGCAATCCCCAAAACGGTTAAGCACCCGCCTGCACGTGCCCAGACCGTGGCGGCCGGGGTATGCTAGACATATGGCGTCGGGTATTGAAATCGGAAGCTTGATCGACCATGACCCCAAGATTCGTGGGGGGTGTCCGAAGATTGCTGGGACCGGACTCACTGTCAGCAGGATAGCCGGTTGGTACAAGCTGGGCATGAGCCCGGAAGAGATCGCCCTCGAGTATCCGCATTTGACGCTAGCCCAGGTTCACGCCGCTTTGGCATACTATCACGTCAATCGGGACGAGATCGAAGCCGAAATCGCCGAAGAGGAAGCAGCGGCTCACTGGGAGGAACTGTTGGGGCCCAAGCCGGCTCGCCGATGAGTCAAGTCCGGCTCTATCTCGATGAAGACTCCATGCGACGGTCGCTCGTATTCGCATTGAGAGCACGCAATGTCGATGTCCTAACGGCTGCCGAGGCGAACATGATTAATCGGGAAGACGATGAACATCTGACGGCCGCATCGGCGTTCGGCAGAACCCTGTTCACCCATGCCGGCATCATCGTTGCGCCGCAACAACACTACTCCGTTGGGGAGGAGATGCGCCGGATCATGCGACTCATCAGCCAGCGCACCGCCGAAGAGATGCTGGGCCGGTTGGAATTCATCTCCGGTTGGGCGTAGTCCGATTGTGGGCCGGATGGAGGAAACGGGCTTGGTGAAGCGGGCCAGCGGTTTTCATCCATGGGATGCCATGACCCCGATGGCTCTGTCCGCGATCCTAAGGCGAGGCCCTTTCCGATCGTCCGCTGAAACAGGGTGTGGCGGCAGCACCATCGTGCTGTCTCATGTGAGCGATCGCCACACGGCTTTTGCCATAGATGGCAAAGACCGAACCATTACCGAACTGCGAAAGGTGAGCGATCTTCGGGCCGGGAAGGTACTGTTCGTCGAGGGTGAGACGAAGGATACGCTGCCCCGATACCGGTTTGAAGGCGAGCTCGATCTGGTGCTGCTGGACGGGCCGCATGCCTACCCGCTGCCGCAGGTCGAGTTGGCATATCTCTTTCCTTGGATCAGGATCGGAGGATGGCTGGTGGTGGACGATATCCAGATTCCTTCCGTTTATGAGATGTTCGATTTCCTCAGGAAGGAATCGTCAGTGGTGCTGGAAGAAGTAGTCGTGCGGACGGCATTCTTCCGGCGGACAGGCGTGGCCGAACATTCGCCGGATGGCTGGGCGCGGCAAGGTATCAATCGGCACACGGTCTTGCGTTATTCCTGGCGCGATCGCCTGCGAAAGGCGCTCGGTCGAGTTTGACCAATTCGTTCAGGAGGGCAGGGAAGGGACAAATGAAAGGCAAGGTCGCTCTGGTGACCGGTGGCAGCTCCTGTATCGGACGCGCATCGGCGCTGGCATTCGGGCGGGCAGGCGCCAGTGTGGTGCTGGCGGCGCGTGGCGTGGAGCGAGGAAATCAAGGGGTGCGCTAGATCCAGGATGAAAACGGAACACCGGCCACGCGCGCCATACCTGGATTCTGACACGGAACAACGCTGCCCATCGAGGAAAAAAGAAGAACCGCGTTTCTTATAGCGAGAATACGCCGCGTAGTCAGACTCTTAATGCGTCAAGCCCTCAATCTTGTCGGGATCGATCCTCTGTTTGTGTAACCACGCGCGGAAGTGGCCATAGAGGATGTAGGGGTCGATGTGAGGCTGCAACGGCCTTGGGCGGGGCAGCGTCGCTAATCCCTGGAAGTCGCCAAGCTGGCGATAGCGTTTGAGGGGCTTGAAGAATGCGGAGAGGTTGTCCTCTGCATCGCAGTACCGCGTCCCGCCGCAGAGTTCACCCAACTCGCGGATGGAGAGGTCGCCGGCCTCGACGCCCGCTGGTGCGGCAAGCGCCTCGGCGAGAGATCTCCTTGCCAGTATTCGCTCTGATAGTTGTACTGACGGTTCTACAGTCGTTCACTCGCGGGTCGGCCTACCTAATCGCTAACATTGCCGTCACGGTTTTGTATTATTCGATATCTCTTTCTCTGAAAAGCAGAGCGTCTGGCCAATGGAGTTTCGGACAGATGACTGTTACGTTGAATTGCGGGCTACTGTCACCCCGCGCACCACTAAAACGGGCGGGATGGATCGTTGTTTCTTATCTGCTGCTCGGCCTTCCTCTCCTGTATATTCTATTCTCACCCAAGCGACAGGCTTTTCACGATTTCATGGCGGACACCGTAGTGATCTTAAGAAAGCGGAACTAGGATCGATCAAGAACATCGTGACGATTCGCTTGTGATCACTTGGCTGTCGGGACACTACTGAAGATTGGACTAATAATAGGAAGTGCCGAATAGCACGGCACGTTTGAAACGGCTTGTGAACCGCCGTTTGAGTATATGTAGTAATTGGCTAAACCAGCAAGGAAGTTCGATGTCGGTTCAAAGATCGTATTTATATCACTTATGACGCCACAAGTGCCCGCGATAACGCCGCTGACAAGATTGGTGCTCGTGATGCTGGATGGCGGACCGATCGACAGCGTGCTATTCGCATTATCGATCGAAGGGACGACAACTACAGTCTGGTTTCCAGATACTTCCTCCGGCGAGCGACCGCTGGGGTCGGACAGGACTATGGGCCGATTCAGTGAATAAATAAACTCATTCATAGTGAATGCGTTCAGCACCGTCCCGGCGGCTGGGTCCTTTGATAGGAAGCGGCCAACTGTATCGTCGTAATATCGCGCCCTCAGGTAGTAAAGTCCGGTCCCTGGATCGAGAGCTTCGCCGGTGAACCGGAGTTTGTTTTTTGTGCCCATTGTGTTGGGAACCGTAAGCAAGGCGTTCCCCCAGGGATCATAAGCGTAAGCACCTGCGGGCAATCCATTCGCGGCGGTAAGAGCGACCACGCTCCCCAAGCCGTCGAAATGGTAATAGTAATCGAACGCCGGGCTATACTCCTCGACTACGCCCAACCCGTATGCGTAGGTAACGGAGCCGTCCGGTCCTTGCTCCGAAAGGACGACCGGCAGTGACGTGTTGAGATCGTTCACGTACTCATATGTTCCGGCGTTTGTGGTCTGCGCAAAGCGGTTGCCGTCGCCGTCGTACGCGAAGCTGCTGCTGGAGCCGGGTCCTTTGGCGCTGACGAGCCGGTTCGCGCCATCGTAGGCATAAGTTACCGTGCCGCTGTGGCTCGTCTGGGAGAGTCGGTTACCGTTGGGGTCATGGGCGAATGTCTCGGTACCGGCGGTGAGGACCCTATCATCGGCGTCGTAGGTGTACGCGGTCGTACCGGTCGGCGACGCCTGGGTAAGGCGGTTGCCAACTTGGTCGTAGGTCCAGGTGGTTTTCGCCGGGCCAAGCTGGGCGCTCAGCAACTCGTTCAACGGATCATATGCAAATGTCGTGGCGATGCCATCGACGCTAAGGCTCTTCCGGTTGCCTACCTTGTCGAGCGTATACACGATGTTGAGGATTGGCAATCCCAGCGCTGAATTGACGACCTGCGTCAACCGATTTGCGGCGTCATAGGCAAGCGTGGCGCCCGCCTGATTCGGATATTTCGTCTGAATGAGATTGTTTACCGCGTCGTAGCTGTAAGTCGTAGTCTTGCCGACCCAGTCCGTGGCGCTCGCGAGCCGGTTCAGCCCGTCATAGGTGTACGACAGCACCTTCCCGTTGGGGTACGTGAGCGACGTGCGATTGCCGGCAGCATCGTGCGCATAGTGCACCATTGGGTTTCCCGGTTGGCTCACGGTCGCCATCCGGTCGAGCGCATCGTACGTGTATGCGGTTGTGCCATGGGGATCGGTCATGGTGACGCGATTGCCGTCAGCGTCGTAGGAATACGCGACGGTCGTATCGTCGGCATAAGCGATGTTCACGCGGCGGTTGACTGGATCGTACGAAAACAGCGTCGTCTTGCCGTTCGCATCCACCGCTGAGACGACGTTACCGACAGGATCGTAACCGTAGGAAGTGACGAGTGAGAGGGCGTCGGTAATCTGACTGAGACGGTTGACCTGATCGAAGCTGTACGATGTGGTGTTCCCCTTGGCGTTCGTGAAACTCGTCCGGTTATTGTTCGCATCGTAGGCGTACCGGGTCACGTTGCCGGCCGCGTCAGTGACGGCGGTCATATTGTTCGTGCCATCATAGGTATAGGCCGTCGCGTGTCCGTTGGCATCCGTGATCTTCAGCAGATTGCTGATCGCATCATACGCGAACTGGGTTTGATCGCCGAGAGGATCGGCCACGGACACGATCCGGCTGAGGGCGTCATAGGCGGCGGTTGCGGTGTGGCTTTTCGCATCGGTGACCGAAATGATGCGGCTGATCCCGTCATAAGCCACATTGGTCGCGTTGCCCAATGCGTTGGTGATCTTGGTCAAGTTCCCAGATGTGTCATACGCGAACGCGGTCGTGTTGCCGCGCGCGTCGGTTTTCGAGGTCGGGTGGCCAGAGCTATTATAGGCGAAGGTGGTAGTGTCCCCCAGAGCATCTTTGACCGTCAGCAGGTTGCCGTTCGCGTCATACGAGAACGTGGTAGTATTCCCTTTCGGATTTATCGCGGTTAGCAGGTTATTCTTGGCGTCATACGTAAACGCGGTCGTGTTCCCAAGGGGGTCCGTGACGGCAGTGGTGTTGCCCTTTGCGTCATACGCGAAGTTCGTGGTTTTGCCGTTTTGGTTGGTGACGCTCGTCCGGTCATTGTTGGCGTCGTACGCGTAAGAGACGATGCCGCCTTTGGCATCGACGACCTGGATGAGCCGCAGGGTGCCGTCGTACACGTGTTGCGTTGCGTTCCCTAGAGGATCGGTGAACGTAGTGGTCCCTGCCGCAGGAGTGCCATAGGACAGGGTCGTGGCGAAGCCGCGGGCGTTGGTTTGGGTGACGACACGGCCCTGGGTGTCGTACGTGTTCTTCAAGTACGTGACGCCTCTCGGGTCGGTTGCGGAGACCATCCGGTGGTTCGCATCGTAGGCGTATTGCGTGAGGTTGCCCGCAGCGTCCTGGACTGATATCAAATTGTTGTTCGCGTCATAGGAATATTGCCAGGATCGGCCCATTGGATCGGTGATGCCCGTAATCCGCCCGCTCGTGTCGCTGGCGAAAGCGAAGGTCCGGCCGGAACTGTCGAGAATGGATGCCAGAGCCCCCGCGCCGTTATAACTGAGCGTTTGGGCGTTGCCGTTCCGGTCAACGATGCTCGTGAGTTTGCCGACGGAAGAAAAATTGAATCTTGTCTGGCTCTTCCGCACGACCGTGAAGGAGCCGTCCGCATTCTGGTTCAGGGCGTCGAACACGCCGGCGGTGGCCGGAATATACGCGCCTCCCCCTGTCGGCGAGAAGGTCACCTGATGCCCATCGGCCTCCTTGATGCTCACCGTCCCATCAGGGTTCAGTGTCAGGAACGCATTAAAGGAATGGGTCCATCCCGCGCCGAGCGGCCCGGCGTAAGAGTCCAGGCTGTTATAGGAACGGGTGAAGTTGAAGGCCACACCTTGGCCGGGAACCACTACGTCGGCATGGGATGCATAGTAGTTTCCAGTGGCGGTGTTGATGGGTTCGAATGCAAAGGCCGTCTGGTTCGCCGTACTCGGGGAGCCGAAATTCGCGGCGGAGGCCGCCGTACAGGTGCCCTGGTAATCGATCATGCTCTCCACGCCGGTGCCAGACGTTGGTGACGGGCCGCCATTCAGTTGAACCCAGAACGCCGTACCGCCGGGTATCGTAACCGGAGGGGAGAACGGATAGAAGTGCTCCGTAGGAGGGTCGTACTGGCCTATGGTTACGGTATTGCTTGTCGCGAACGCCTGGCCGGGATCTCCCATGGAGTCGGACAATAACGTGAGATAGCTTTCGCTAGTCGCGTAGGCGCCACCGGCCGGATAGATCCAAAGTCCAATGGCACTGATGGCAATCGTCGAACCGAAGATCTGGCGGGCGGGAAAAGAGGGGACGCTGCTGGCAGGAGTGGGACAGGCCGGAGGGGGCGGAGGGAGCGGAGGAGTTGTTGAGAGGACATATGGATAGAACGTGTAATAGAAATATACTTTCCCGACCCCATAATCGAAGCTATCGTACATCGCAAGTCCAGTACTGCTCGTCCCCAGCAGGATCGCGCTCGCGTTTTGTATATTTGCGTAGGTATAGAGCCGATAATACAGAGTGGGCAGTATGGGTATATTAAGATTGTTGAACGTTCGGTAGTTGGGATATTGATCGCAGGTTGGGTTGCCGTTGATGTTCAGTTGGTAATTGTTGGTCTGGACGGTATAGCCGGAGTCCGAGAATTCTTGTAGGTATAGATTGCTACTCGATGGAAGAGGGCCGCCACTTGTGTAACACTGGAGTGTGAGGGTGTTGAGTGTCCCAGAAAACCCGGTCCCGAGCTGGTACCAATTGTCGCTGTACCAAGAGCCGATAGAAGTGGCGGAGGCATCTGTTTGGTTGAATAGATGCTGTGCTGCTGCCGGGCGGCAGCCGAAAAAGATGGCCGCCGCTTGCACAAGCAGGGACACGACGAGGCGAGATCGCATGAGTGGCACTCCTTTTTCAAAAACCTGAACTTGAGTATACGCCTGCCGTCCACCGGAAACAAGATAAAAAGTGAGAAAAGTGGCAATTATCTTCGTTTCGCTAGTACGCCCGGTACGTCGGCGGCAAGGGGGGCACGCCGTGCCACTTATCCACTCTCCTCTCCGCTCGCCCGCCGCCCTTGAGCAGGCGGCGGCATTCCTTTACACTTCCCTACAGCTTTTCATAAAGTCGCTCTGCCGGAGGCGAGACAGGCGATTCTGAAGGCGTATGAGGACAGGATTGCGCTGGGGAGGATTGGCCGTCCCGAAGAGGCTGCCGAGGCGATCCTTTGGCTGTGCTCCGGAGCGGCTTCCTACGTCACCGGCCACTCGATGATCGTGGATGACGGTTCGACCGCGGCTACGAGATAGGACGGCTGGAGTCAGTCACGTGCTGGTGAGGCGTAGGACGCTGATGAGATTCAAAGGGCCGAGGGTGGGAAATCGCTCGGGCGAGGTCTCAATGGTCATGCGGATGGTTTCGAAGTCGTGCGGGTTGTTGTGGATCAAGGGCATCGCGGCGACGACCGCGGTGGCGGCGATCAGAGTGTCACAGCGCCAGCGGACTAACCTTTCTTGACGCGATTCGGCGATCCGGTGAGATCGCTTTAGCGGCGAGGGCGGCAGTGGCAACATTGCAGCCAGTTCGGCAGCGAGCAAGGCAACCATTTTATCGACTGGCCAAACCTGTCTGCGCACAGCGAGGTAGGTATCCCGGTCCAACGAAATATTCACGCGCTCTGCGGGCATGGCCCGTGCGAGGGCCAAGGCGTAGCCCCGCATACGCTCCATTACAGTTATGGCAGATACATGCAAAGTATGCTGCCGCAGGTGCTCGTTGAACCATCGCCGCGCTGCTGAATCGGTTGAGCGTTCTAACCAGCTCTCGGCACTCGTATCGAATAGATAGGGGCCAAGGGCAGGGTCCAGCACGTCACTCTTCCACTTGCTCATCCATGAAGATGCCACTGAGAGCCTGTTGGTCTTCCTTGGTTAGACGCGCGAAGGACTGCCGATGAGCTTCCCAAGCCTGCACGCGTCGCTGGCCCTCAAGCGCAGCCGCCTCCTTGGCACGCAAGCCTTCCTCGAGCACTTCGGAGACGATGACACTCAGGTTGACCTTGCGTAAGCGGGCGATTCGCTCCGCCGCCGCAAGCGTCTCAACGGGGATGGTCAGCGTAGTACGGCGCTTCTTGTTTTTGGCGGTGACGTGCATATGTGCATAATAGCATCAAAAAGTGCATCAAAGTGCATCACTATATCCGAGGAAGGAATTTGGGCGGGAGGCGATGCCGCGTAGCCTGCTCGAAAGCGTAGGCCAGCTTGATCAGCAGCGGCTCGGAATTCGCCGCGCCGAAGAAGGAGATGCCCACCGGCAGTCCAAAGGCATAGCCCGCGGGGACATTGATATTCGGATAGCCGGCGACGGCGGCGGGCGTGGAACTGCCTCCCGGAGCGTGGTCTCCATTGATCAAATCCGTACACCAGGCCGGGCCGGCGGTGGGCGCGACCAAGGCATCCAGGCGATGCTTGCTCATCACCGCGTCGATACCTTCGGTGCGCGAGAGCCGGTGGTCCTTTTCGAGCGCGTCGAGATATTCCTTGCTCGAAAGCGGACCCTTGGCCTGCGCCTTGATCATAAGGTCCTGGCCGAAGTAGGGCATCTCCCGGTCACGATGGCTTTCGTTGAAAGCGATCACTTCGGCGAGGGAGTGCACGGGCGCCTTCGTTCCCAGCGCGCCGAGGTACAGGTTCAAATCGTTCTTGAACTCGTAGCTCAAGACCTCCGATTCGGAATCGTCGAACTTGCCGGCGGTGGGGATATCGGCGGGATCGACGATCTCCGCGCCGCGCCGCTTCATCTCCGCGATCGCTTCTTCGATGACCCGGTCGGTCTCTTCATTGAAGCCGAAGAATTTGTCGCGGGCCACGCCGATGCGGGCGCCGCGCAGGCCGTTGGGATCGAGCGACTTGGTGTAATCGGCGCCGGTGAGCGCGCCCAGCAGGATGGCCGCGTCGGCGACCGTGCGCGCCATCGGTCCGGCGGTGTCCTGCGAATGCGCGATAGGGATGATGCCGGTGGCGGGAATGAGGCCGAGCGTGGGCTTGATTCCGACCACGCCGTTGGTGGAAGCCGGGCACACGATGGAGCCATCGGTTTCCGTGCCGATGGCCAGCGCGCACAGATTGGCGGAGACGGCCGCGCCCGATCCCGAGCTGGAGCCGCAGGCATTGCGGTCGAGCGCGTAAGGATTGCGCGTGAGGCCGCCGCGTCCACTCCAGCCGCTGGTCGAGTGGCTGGAACGGAAATTGGCCCATTCGCTGAGGTTGGTCTTGCCCAGAATCACAGCGCCGGCCGCACGCAATCGCTCGACAACCAGCGAGTCCCGCGCCGCGATGGAACCGAGCAGGGCCAGCGAGCCGGCGGTGGTCATCATGCGGTCGGCAGTGTCGATGTTGTCCTTAATCAGGATGGGGATGCCGTGCAAGGGGCCGCGCGGGCCTTTGGCTTTGCGCCCGGCATCCAGGGCGGCGGCGATGGCGAGGGCATCGGGGTTGAGTTCGATCACCGCGTTGAGCGCCGGGCCGCGCTTGTCGATGGCGGCGATGCGGTCCAGATATGCTCGAGTGAGCGCGTGCGCGGTGAGGCCGCCCCTGGCCATGCGTTTCTGCAGATCGGCGACGGTGGTTTCTTCCAATTCGAACTCGGGCGGTGCGGCCAGCGCCGGGCGCCCTAAGGGCCCGGCCAGCGCGACGGAGCTTATCAGCGTGCGGCGGGTGAGGTCCATGATTAGTTCTTGCGGGGCTGAAGCCCCGCGCGGGCTAAAGCCCGCCCTCCATTAGTCGGTGATTTCGATGCGCGGGCCTTCCAGCGGGCCGATCTCTTCGATGCGGGCGATGGTGTTGCGCGCCAGTTCGAGGAAGCCGGCGCCTGGCCCGCGCGGGTCTTCGTCCAGCGCGATGGGCTTGCCGCTATCGCCGCCCACGCGCACTGCCGGATTGAGCGGCAACTCGCCCAGGAAATGCACCTTCATCTCGGCGGCGGTGCGCCGGCCGCCGCCATAGCTGAAGACGTCGATGCGCTCCTGGCAGTGCGGGCACACAAGGTAACTCATGTTCTCGACGATGCCCAGGATCGGCACTCGCACCTGATGGAACATGTGGACGGCCTTGCGCGCGTCTTCGAGCGAAACGTCGGACGGCGTGGTGACGACGATTGCGCCGGTGATGGGCGCGGTCTGGATGAGTGTGAGCTGCACGTCGCCGGTGCCGGGCGGCAAGTCGATGACCAGGTAGTCAAGCTCGCCCCAATCCACGCCGCGCAGAAATTGCTGGATGACGCTGTGCAGCATGGGGCCGCGCCAGACCAGGGGCTTGTCGCCGGGATTCAGGAAGCCCATGGACATCAGCTTCACGCCAAATTGATCGAGCGGCTGGATGCGCTCGCCGTAGGCCATGGGAGTGCGATTGATGCCCATCATCAGGGGCACGTTGGGGCCGTAGACGTCGGCGTCCATCAGGCCGGTGGGGTGGCCTAGTTTGGCGAGCCCCACGGCCAGGTTCACCGCCACGGTGGTTTTGCCGACGCCGCCTTTGCCGGAGCCTACCGCGATCAGATTCTTGACACCAGGAATGGGCAACTTGGGCGGCTGCCCCGGCTGATTCGGACTCATGCACTCCATGGTAGCAGCCGTGGCAGGAATCCAGGCTGTGCATTAGAGGTTGGCGTTTGGTTTGGTCGGGGACGCCCGCAACCAGGCTGTGTTTTCGCGATTTTGTGTAACATCGCGTAACATTCGTTGCACTGTGTCGAATCCGGGCGCAGGGCCGCGCGGGCTTCAGGGTCATGCTCCGGCGAGTGAAATTGGCTTTCTTTTTGAGCTTTTGTTGAAAACAAAGGATCAGATTGGGTTCGTTTCGTATTTTCGCTTGGGTTCGTCCCCAGGCGGGACCCTCGGGCCGCCCGGCCCGAATAATATTCGGATTTCAAAGACCCGGGCAAGCCTTCACCCGATCGAAGCGTAGCACGGCGGGGACGGGAATCCGGTTCACAGATTGCCGGTGGGCGTTTGTTTTCAGCGTGGACTGGGGAGTGCGAGGTGCGTCACCGTCGCATCGGTGGGGCTAAAGCCCCGCGCCGGCTAAAGCCCGCCCTCCAGGAGGGTGAAGGTATGGGCAGCCACGATGTACGCTGGTTTGGAGGGCCGATTTGCAGAGATGTTGCTGCGCGAATTGTTTCCGCTGTTGACGGCGCTTACCGTGGCGGCGGTGGTGTACGTCATGCGCGAGCAGCGCCGGCGAAAAATGCGGATCGCACCGCCGCGGCCGGATATCGCCATGCGCGAGGTGTGCGATGCGCCGCGGTTGCTGGAGATCGAGCGGGCGGCTCTGGCCACGGACGATCCGCGCGCGGCGTTCCGGCGGGCGGCGATCGAGAACGCCGTGGCGGCGCTGTATCTGGAAACAATCGCCGAGTGTGGCGTGGAGAATACCGGCGAGATGCTGCGCGCGCATACAGAGACGTGGCGGGCGCTGCGCGAATATCTCCGGCTGAAATACGACGATGCGGTGGCCGACGACTGGTTCGATCATTTCACGGGGGTGGCGCGGCCGTACATCCGGGAGAAGGTGCGGCTCACGCGCGAGTTCGCGCTGCATCTGGATGAAGGCGCGGAACGGTACGCGCGCATCTATGACGAGTTGTTGCAGGAGCTGCTGCAGGAAGCGCTGGCGGCGCCTCAGAAGAAGTCTTTCGTGCCGCCGGACTTCTCCCACTCCTGAAGCTCGGCGCTGACTTGCTGGAATTCCGCGGCCAGGCGGCCGTCGAGTTGGCTGTAGCGTCCCACCACCTGGCGCGCCCAGCGTACGTATTCGACGCGGCGCTCGAAGCTCCAATTGGCCGGGGGACTGGTGGCGATGCTGCGCACGTTGGCGATTTTGTCGGCTGTACTGAGGGCCTGCGCGCGGGCCGATTTTTTGGGCGCGTTCTCGACCTGCAGCGCTTTGCGGGTTTCCTTGGGGAGCGACTTGTCGTCGGTCACCTCGGCGACCAGGGAGGCGACGTCTTCGCCGAAGCGCGCCGCGAGTTCCTGGCGGGTGACGCCCACATCCTCGATGGTGTCATGCAGCAGCGCGGCCACGATCAGGTTGGTGTCGAGATGGTCCGCGGTGCGGGCGAGCAGTTCGGCGACCTCGAGCAGGTGATTGACGTAAGGTTCCGCCGTGTGGCCTTTGCGCCGCTGCGCGGCGTGGCGTTCGGCGGCAAAGCGGGCGGCGGCGAGGATCTGGCGGACGGGGTTCAGGCAGTCGGGCATTTGGGGCACCTTTTTATTATGGCCGCGCTTCGCGCGCTGGGGCTGGGGGATAGGGGCTGGGGGATAAGGGCTGGGGCTGGGGGCTCGCAGTCATTCGACACGCTTCGCGCTCCAGGCGGCCCATTGCTGCAACTCCGCTACGGTAATGGGCGAGAATAGTCCAAAGCGGTTTCGGAGACGTGGAAAGTGAATTTGCGGCGGGCCCTCGACTTATGTCCCGGGATCAGTTCTCCCACGACCACGCGATGCGCGCAAAGCGGCCAAGAAATCCTCAATGGATTCCGCTTCCGGCCAGAAGGTGCCCAGCAGGTCCGCCGGGTCGCGGGGAAACGACAGGTTCTGCACCGCAATCAGCTCATCCACAGTCGGATGACCGCGGCGGGAGTGCTTCTCCGTGAGCACTTCCATCGGCTCGGTCATCGCTGTTCTTTAGTACAGCTCCGCACCCCGAACGCAGCTACAAAACAGGACGCCGGCTGAAAACCCGCGGCAGCGCGGACTGAAGTCCGCGCCAGCAAGCTAAAGCTTGCGCCACGAAAATGGCCAAATTCCAGAGCACGGACTGAAGTCCGCACCAGCAAGCTAGTCAAGGGCTTCGCCCTTGGTATCCCTGGTGGTGTCTGGAGGCGTTCATCGCACAAACTTCCAGGTAGTGACCTTGGAGGATAACGATGAACGCCTTTTACCAACACCACCACGA
>Ga0181536_10005715_pt1 | contig 12665 bp, 8 predicted proteins | sample PEATcosm2014_Bin_41_FD_121105 | JGI IMG/M metagenome (GOLD analysis project Ga0181536, IMG submission 121105) | Peatland microbial communities from MTU Mesocosm Facility, Houghton, MI, USA - PEATcosm2014_Bin17_60_metaG | ecosystem: Environmental > Terrestrial > Soil > Wetlands > Peat | place...
CTATAGCATCACGCTAACGGAGATCAATCCCGCGCCCATGCCGCAGGCCAGCGCGTGACCTTCAACGCGATCCACCCCAGACCAGCATTGTACCGGAGGGGGTGATTTTCAACGGAGCGGTCTCCGTCAGTCAGGAAGCGGATGGGTCTGCTGTCGCGGCGGGGCTGAGAGCCTGCCCCACGGCCTCCGCAACGGCGGCTTCGGTCTCTTTGCCGTATTGGTGCAGCAGCTCCGGCGTGGAGGCTTCGAATCGCAGCACCAGCACCGGCTGCGTATTCGAGGCGCGGACCAGTCCCCAGCCTTCGGGGAACAGCACGCGCGCTCCGTCCACATCCAGGATGGAGTGCGTCCGCCGGAACCGCTCGGTGATTCGCCGGACGACCTCGAACTTGATATCGTCCGGACAGTCCACGCGAATCTCCGGCGTGGTGAACGTTTGCGGCAGATCGGCCAGTTGAGCCGAGAGCGGCCGGCCCGACTGCGCCACGATCTCCATCAGGCGGCAGGCGGCGTACAGCGCGTCGTCGAAGCCGTAGTAGCGGTCGGCGAAGAACATGTGGCCGCTCATTTCGCCCGCCAGTTCCGCATGCGACTCCTTCATTTTGGCCTTGATCAGCGAATGGCCGGTGCGCCACATGATGGCATTGCCGCCATGCTTGCGGATGTCGTCATAGAGCAACTGCGAGCATTTCACTTCGCCGATGAAAGTGGCGCCGGGTTTGCGCGTGAGGATTTCGCGCGCGTAAACGATCATGAGCCGGTCGCCGAAGACCACGTTGCCCTTCTCATCCACCGCGCCGATGCGGTCGGCGTCACCGTCGAAGGCGATTCCCATATCGGCGCCCTGCCGGCGCACCGCGGCGATGAGAGAATCCAGGTTGGCGAGCACGGTGGGATCGGGATGGTGGTTCGGGAAGTTGCCGTCCATTTCGAAGAACAACTCGGTCGCCTCGCAGTTGAGCTTCTCGAGGAGGCGGTGCATCAACGGACCGCCGGTGCCGTTGCCCGCATCGATGACCACCTTGATCGGCCGCGCAAAATGGAACTGCGCGGCCACTTCATTCACGTACGGCTCGACGACATCCACGCTGCGCTCGCTGCCCGCGCCAGCCAGGAAGTCGCGGCGCTCGATCAGGCGCCGGATCTCCTGGATCTCCTCGCCGTAAATCGTGGAAGAGCCGCACACGATCTTGAAGCCGTTGTACTCGGGCGGATTGTGGCTGCCGGTGATCATGACAGCGGCGGCGGCCTGCAGATGAAAGACGGAGTAGTAGAGCAGCGGAGTGGGCGCCACGCCTATGTCCACGACGTGACAGCCGCTGGCCTTCAGGCCGCAGACCAGCGCGTTGCGCAGGCGCTCGGAGCTGAGGCGGCAATCGCGGCCCACGTTGACCCGATCGCCGCCATGCCGCCGCAGATACGTGCCGGCGCCGCGGCCGAGCATCTCAATGTCGACATCGCGCAGTTCCAGGTCGGCGACGCCGCGGATATCGTATTCGCGAAAGATGGCCGGGTTGAGCATCACGAAAGAGTATATCGCGACGCAGACTTCCGGATTGAGGATTCCTGGCTGACAGAAACCACTCCCTGACGGTCGCGGCTCAGCAGCCCTTGCGAAATCAATGCGACTCTTACCGAGCCGCGACCGTCAGGGAGCGGTTTCCCCAAAACGGTTAAGCACCCTGCTAGTGCGCGGGCGCCCGTTGAGGCCGGCTGGATGGCCGAAGCTGACTCGGTCGAAAAGCCGGTTGGGAAACGCGCCATGGAGCGGATTCCGGCACGGCGAACACCTTGGTGTCGGGAGCTGCGAAAAACTCGCGGTGCAGAGCCTCCATGGCCGCCTGGAGATCCGCTTCGCGTATGACAAACCCGAGGCTCAGCGAGGACGACCCCTGGGACGTCAGCCGCACGTCTGTGTAATGCAAAGCCCCGCGGGCGCGCGCGAGAGTGGACGGGACATGGGCAATGCCTTCGCCGACCAGCCAAATCGCCGCCCGGTCCTCTTCTATGGCGATGTCCACACTCTCGTCGACCTTCCGCAGGACCTCCGAGAGCCCTGGCCAGTTCTTCACGGCGAACGAAATCCCTTGTTCCTGCGCCTGGATCAGATCGACCGCGATGTGCTCCCGCGCGAACAGGTCCGCGAGGCCGTCCGTGATGCTGGACAGCATTCCTCGATTTTTGACGCCCAAATGCACCACGGCCATCCCGGCTTTGGAGGTCAGACATTTCACGATTCCCGGCGCGTTTTGAGCTTTCGATACCACGCGCGTACCGTCCACCTCCGGGCGGCGTGAATTGCGGATTACAATCGGGATCCTCTGCCGCAGGGCCGGCGCGACCCAAGCCGGATGCAGCACCTTTGCTCCGAAGCGGGCCATCTCCTGAGCTTCCTGGTATGAGATCTCCCGCAAACGGTAGCCGCCCGCGAGCAGGCGCGGATCGCAGCTCAACATGCCGTCCACATCCGTCCAGATCTGGATCTGGTCAGCCGAAATCCCCGCGCCTACCAGCGACGCCGTCAAGTCCGATCCGCCTCGCCCGAGCGTAGTGGTGACGCCGCCGAGAGTCGCTCCAATGAATCCGCCCATAACCACCACGCGGTCGCGCGCGAGCAACGCCACGGTCCGGCGCAGCCGTGCGTAGGTGTCCCAATACAGAGGCGTCGCGTGCGTAAATTGCTCTTCGGTGACGATGACTTTACGCGCGTCCACTTGCGCCGCATGGATGCCCAGGTGCCGGAACGACTCGGCCACGATCAAGCTGGAGAGCCGTTCGCCGTAGCTCGGCACCTCATCCTGGATCTGCGGCGTGAACTGGCGGCCCTCGCTCAGTTCCACCAGCAGCACCTGCAATTCGCGAAACATCGGAGCGATGCTGTCGCGCAGGAACGGTTCCGCGCGCTGGCCCAACATGCAGCGGGTTTCGTTGCAGTGCATGCGGCGCAATGCTTCGATTTGCTTCCAGGCGGAGTACGAATCACCACGCGCGGCCGAGCGGGGCGCTTCCAGCAACTGGTCGGTCGTCTTCCCCATGGCTGAGACGACTACCACCGGCTTCTGGTCCAAATGCTCTTTAACTGTGGAGGCTGCCTGCTCAATTGCGCTAGCGGACTCTAACGAGGAGCCGCCGAACTTCATAACGATCATGAGTCCATGTTATCCGGAGTTGGATAAGGGACTCATAAGAGCCCGCTAAGGAACTTATCAGGGAAAGCTCTGACCTTGCTAAAGAAATCCGTTATGGAGCCGACTTAGTTCTGTGGCGCACGGTTAGCGGGGGTGCCCTTTGGGCCCGGCGAGCTTCGCTCGCCGAAGAGCGGGGCTTAAGCCCCGCGCGGGCTCAAGCCCGCCCTCCATAGCGCGGACTGAAGTCCGCGCCAGCAAGCTGAAGCTTGCGCCACATGCTACCGCATTTCGCCGCGCGCGTTGAACGTTGCGCCCGAGGCGAGCACTTCGCGCACGCGGCCGCGATTGGCCCCGGCTTTCCCGGTGGCTTCCGCCATGGTGCGCACGGCCTGCTCGATCGAGGCATCCGGCGGCATGCGGAAGATCCACGGGATGTTCAGCGCGGTCAGCGAGCGGTCGGCGGAAAGCGCGATGAGCGGCACGAACATCTTCACCGCGAGCTGCTCGGCCAGGTGGCTGGAGTTTCGGTCGGTGGAGATCAGGCCGATCAGACGGTCCTGCCCCATGAGCTCGACCAGGGCCGTGGAGGCCTTGCCCCACGCGCCTTCCGACGCGACGCCCACTAAGGTGAAGTTGTGGCCGGCGGCGCGCTGCAACGCCGGATCGGCGGCCAGCTTATCGGCTTGCGGTCCGAAAATGCCGATACGCACTTCGCCCGCGGGATTGTCCGCGAGCGGCGGGCCGGAGTAGGCGACGGTCTCTTCATCGATATGCGCGTAGGCTTTCTGCATGGGCTCGCGGCGGAACTGCGCTTTCCCGTTGTGAATCGTGCCCAGGAATAGCGGCGCGATATTCTTGGCGTTGGGGTCGAAGACCATTTCGCCGGTCACGCCGCGATATCGCTCCAGCCCATAGAGCGCGTCGCGGATGCGGGCGCGGTTCAAGCCCGCGCGGCAGACGGCGTCCAGCAGGATGCGCATGCCGTCGTAGCCTTGCGACGCAAACGCATCGGGCGCTTTATCGAAGCGCTTGCGAAACCGCGCGTTGAAGTTGGTCCACACCGGGTCGTCGCGTGTGGGATCGTAGGGGAAAACAAATTCCAGGCCTTCGGCGGCCGGCCCGGCGATGCGCAGCATCTCATCCCCATATACGCGGAATGCGCCGAAAACGGGCTGTTGCATACCCATTTCGTGCATCTGTTTCAGGATGTTGCCGGCGGGTATCTGGTCCGCCCATAGGACAATAGCATCCACGTTGGATTCCTGAATTACGCTGAGCTGGTGGTGGAAGTCGGTGTCGCCCGGCATGTACTTCTGCTCGAGGACCACAGGATGACCGAGCCGTCGGGAAGCGTCGCGGAACTTGAGAACCCCGAAACGGCCGTAGCGTTCGTTTACGCGCAGCAGCGCGACTCGGCTGAAGCCACGCTCCGTGTAGATGCGCCGCGCCAAAGTGTAGCCCTGCACGCGGTCGTCCTGAATGTTGGTCAGCGACCACGGAATGATGGTCTCCGGAATGGTCGGATCCGTGGCTGCGGTATTGACAATGGGCAGCTCCGATTTCAACGAAACGCGCAGGGCGATATGGGTGGTATCGCCGCTGATGGAGCCCAACATGGCCCAGTCCTTTTCGTCGTAGGACATCTTCACGATTTCGTTACTGGACGCGCCCCAGATGGCGGAATCGTTGTGCACCATCAGCTTGAAGGGCTTGCCGCCGTAGCCGCCCGCGGCGTTGGCCTCGTCGATAGCCATGGTTGCGCCGTTGAGCATCATGCGGCCGAGGGCCTCGTCGCGATGTTCGGAGACGGGGCCCAGGAAGCCGATGCGCACTTCGGTGAGCTCCTTCAGATCGGGCACAGGCACGTCGCGCGCCGGCCCGTTGTACTCCACGGTCTTGGTGTAGTTCTCGAAGTACGGCTTGGTAAAGCGCGAGTACGGGCGCAGATCGTCGGGCGCGTTGGCATAAGGCACCAGGGTGCGCTCCGGCGGCGGGCCGGGCGGATTGGCGCCGCAGGAGCAGGGGCCGGGCGACTGCGCCATGGCAGCTCCGGCTGCGAAAGCGACAACAAATAGGCTGCGCATAGATTACTCCTTCTCGTGGGGCAGGCACCCTGCCTGCGGCGGCCTCGCAGGCCGCCCCAAGAGCGGGTCCTGAGAGGACCCGCGCAGGCTGGGAGCCTGCCCCACAAACCTACCGGCGGAAAAGCACGATGGCTTCGCCTTCCACCAGCAACTCCGGCCGGCACAGTTTCGCCTGAATGCCCGTCGAGGCCGGCAGCGGGTTGAGGCCCTGCTCCTTGTAGAACGCCGTGCGCTCTTCGTTGAACTCGCGATAGTCGCGGTCGATGTCGCGCAGGTAGAAAGTGGTGCGGACCACGTCGTGCCACGTCGCACCCTCCGCTTCCAGCAGGCCGGTGATGTTATAGAACATGCGCCGGCATTGCGCGCGGAAATCGCCCACGTGCACCGTTTCACCGTTCTCGTCTATGCTGGCTGTCCCGGAAATCAAAAGGACCACCAAGCCGTTCAGGTCGATGCGCATGCCGCGCGAAAAGGAACTCGGCCGCTCATACTCGTAAGCCTCATTGAGCACGCGCAGGTCGGTGACGGCCCTCTTCTGAACGGCCGCGCCGCCGATTTCATCGATCATTTCTTCTAGTAACATTCCGACTAACCTCCTCTTGTATTCGTATCCCGTGGCTGAGGCCTTTGGCTGTCGCCACCCAGATGTCGTTCCCCTGAAAATCAACTCCAAAAGTGTAGTTGTGAGCGGGAGCCGTATCGGTCTCGACCTGCGTCACTTTGCCCTGTGCGTCGCGCACCAGCATTTCGGGTTTGCCGGTCTGGAGCGAAGGGCGGTAGACCGCCCAGTTTTCGCCATCGTAATAAGCCAGGCCTTTGTCGGTGGAGAACCATGCGCGGTTACCATCCACACCTTTGACCTGGTTCATGAAGTCGCTGGGCAGGCCGCTGTCTTTTTGCATGAAGTTATGCCAGTTGCGGCCATCGTAGCGGCTGGCTCCAAAGTAAGTGGCCACCCACAGGATCTTTTCCTTCTCCATCCAACTGACCGACGTGGTGATTTCGTGAATGAGACCCTGATCCTTGAAGAGCACCATTTCGGTCTCGCCATCCGGATCGTTATAGTCTTTCCAGCGCTCGGTCTTGACGTCGTATTCGAGCACTCCGGCGCCCCACACTGCGTAATACACCTTGCTGGTTCCGGGGCTGACGGCGTAAGTCCAGATCTCGTACATGGGCGTGTTGCGTTCGTTGAAGAGGCTCCATTCGCCGGTGCGCGTGTTCAGACGGCTGGCGCCGGCGGCGGTGGCCGCCCAGACGTAATCGCCCTGCACGCCGACCCCGTACACGACGTCGTTGCTGAGACCGCTGTTGAGCTGTGTGTAGGTGTCGAAGCGCCCGGCGGAATAGCGGCTGAGTCCGCCCATGGTGGCGGCCCAGACGTCGTGGGTCGTCTTATCGACAGCCACGTAGGTCACGGCGCGATGCGCCAGGCCGTCCGCCGGGCGGAATACTTTCCATTTGCCGTTCTCGTACAGGCCCAGACCGTTTTCCGTGCCTGCCCAGATGCGCGCGCCATCCACGGCCACGCTGAAAACGCGATTGTCGGGCAGGCCGTCCGCGGTGGTGAAATTCTGCCAATGGTAGCGCGGCATAGGCTGAGCCGAGGCCGCCAGCGGCAGGAGCGATAGGAACACACACCAGGTCTTATGCTTCATAACGTCTTCAAATACTCAATTAGATCGTTGAGTTCGTCTTTAACCAGGTCGTTAGTTACCCCGTGGGTGTCCTTGGGGTTAAACACGGTCCAGATCTCTTCCAGGCTGCGCGCCGATCCGTCATGCAGGTAAGGCGCGGTCAAGGCGATGTTAGTCAGTTGTGGAACATCGATAATGGGAGACCGATCGGACCACTTACCACTGCCCACGTCCACCTGCTTTTGGTTGGTATAGTGGCGGCCGGAATGACAGAATCCGCACTGATTCGATTCCGGAATAGGCGTGCCGTCCTTGCGGCGGGTGCGCTCGAAAATATCTTTGCCGCGTTCCTGCGCGGCGGTCAGATCGCCGTTCGGCAGGCGGTAGCGGTTGGGACGCAGCGGCATCGACTTTATGTAACTAACCAGGTCGCCCAGCTCCTCGCGCGAATAACTCTGCGAGCGGTAGAAGTACTTTTCGGTGCGCGGTCCGCATTCGGTTTCCAGGTCCGGATTGCCGCCATTCCACTTGAATGGCTCGGTGCCGTCTATATCTTCAAGCAGGCGGTTGTCCACGATGTCGATGCCGAAGCCATCCGGCTCCAGGTCCCATTGCAGGCCGTCGAAAGTGGATTCCAAGTGACAATTGGCGCAACTGAAGCCGTTGTGGAAGGCGAAGCGCGCATCGAAGAACAACTGTTCGCCGCGGCGTTGCGGCGTGAGTTCGGCCGGGCCGCCGAGTTCGATGGTGCGCACGACCTTGCGCGTAGCCGTGTCGATTACCGAAACGGTGTCGTCCAGGCGATTGGCGACGTAGAGCAGCGCGCCGTCGGGCGAGAGCGCGATGCCCTTAGGAGCGCGGCCCACCGGAATGCGCGCCGCGACGAAGTGCGCCGAAGCGGACAGGTCGTTGGCCAAAGCGCGCCGCTGGCGGGGCGAAGCCGCACGCACGAATTCCAGCAGCCGCCGGATGTCGATGACAGTCACGCTGTTGGCGCCGGTGGTGGAGATGTAAGCTACGCTTTTATCGGGGGCGACGACCACGCCGAATGGCATCGTGTAATAGTGCTCCAGCTCGTCGATCAACACCTGCACGGGCTCGCCCACGTCCGCGCCGAACAACGTCAGGGAGTCGCCGAAGACCCAGCCATGCTCGACATGCGCCAGGGGCACCAGGTTCTTGGGGCGCAACTGGCAGGCCAGCCCCAAGCGGCCGTCGCTTGAGAACGCCACGTGGAAGACGCCGGCGACGTTGTGCAAGGGCTGCCGCTCGCGGACGATCTGGTGTTCGGCATCGACGACCGTGATCTCGGATTCCGGGGGCGCGCGATGAAGGCCGATGTTCGGGTAGATGTGCGTGCAGTAGAGCGACTGACCGTCGGGCGTTGGTGTCAGATAGCTGGCGCCGCGTCCGGCGGCCAGTCGCCGGGTCTCCACTCCGCTAGCCTGGTCGATTACGGAAATGTCATTGCCGATGCGATTCGCGGTGTAGATTGTCGCGGAGGCGCGGTCAGTGACGACTGCGTTCGGTTCGAAGCCGGTCTTGAGCGTGCGAGTGACCTGGAGGGTATCGGTATCGACTACTGACACGGTGTCACTCCAGGAGTTGGCAACATATGCGTAGCGGCCGCTGAGCCATAAGCCCTTCGGCACGCGGCCCACTTGCACGCGCCCCGCGATCTTTCCTGTGTGCGCGTCGATGACGGTAAGTTCGTCGGTGCCTTCGCAGAGGACAAGCAGGCGCGCGCCATCCGGAGAGACGGCGAGTTCGATTGGAGAAGGGTAGTGCGGGGGCGCGGCGGATAGGGTTCCCGCAAATAGGAGGATGAATAGAAAAATGTGGGGCAGGCTCATAGCCTGCGGCGGCCTCGTAGGCCGCCTGTGTTGAGAGTTTTCAGGCCCGCGGCGCACTTCCGAAGTATGATCCTCAGTGAACGCCGGCTCCCGCACCTCTATGTAATCGGCCAGCCGCTGTTCGTCACTTTCTGCCTGCACGACAGTCTTCCCACACGGCGCGCTTTTCCATCCGCAAATTTGACCTCCGGCGAAGCGTTTGTAACAATGGATCGGTTGCTCGATCACGCACGTTGTGGCCCTATGTTTCTTCGACAGTCTGCGATCGCTCAATTGGTCTTGGACTCCATCGACTACGGCGCCGAGATCGGGCATTATCAACTGCACGCGTGGGTGATTATGTCCAATCATGTTCATCTACTGCTTACGCCGCATATTAACGTTTCGAAACTGCTCTGCTCATTGAAAGCCGCAACCGCCAAACGAGCGAACCTGCTGCTGAAACGGACTGGTCAGCCGTTTTGGCAGGATGAAAGCTACGATCATCTGGTTCGCGATGGGGACGAATTTCGCCGGATACACCGGTATATTGGGTACAATCCTGTGGCTGCCGGTTTGGTTGCACAGCCGGAGGATTACTTGTGGTCAAGTGCGGGGCGGCCTGGGAGGCCGCCGCAGGCTGAGAGCCTGCCCCACTAGCCCACATCATTTCTCCTCCACGGTGACCACACGGTCGGCTGTCACATCGTGCAGCGTCTGGACCTTGCCGCTCGGCCAGGCGATCGTCACAACGTCGGCTTTCGCCGCGCCGCCCAGACCGAAGTGCACGCGCGCGTCGTCCTGCGATAGGTAGCCCGACCCGGCGATGCGCTCGGCCTGTTGCTTGCGCCCTCCCGCGGCCACCTCGATTTTCGCGCCGATACCATCCCGGTTGCTCTTCCGGCCCACCAGCTTGAAAGCCAGCCAATGGTTGGCGCCGGGCGAGACATTGTGCAGCAGATAGCCTGGCCCGCCCAGGTTCACCATGAAAACGTCCACCTTGCCGTCGTTATCATAGTCGGCGAAGCACGCGCCACGCGCCACGGTCTTCACTTCGAAGAAAGGTCCGGCCGTGCCGGCAACGTCCGCGAAGCGACCGCCGCCCAGGTTGCGGAAAATCGAATGCTCCTGCGGCACCATGTGGATCAGGCCGCCATGCGCGATGAAAATGTCGCGCAGCCCGTCGTTGTCGAAATCGTAAAAGCCGGTGCCCCAGCTCACGTACTGCGCGGTCAACTGCGAGATGCCGGCCGCCTCGGTGATGTCGGTGAAGTCCGTGCCGCCGTTCCGCATCAGGCGGTTGTAGCGCGAGTCGGTGACCCACAGCCCCACGTGGCCGGTATTCTCGAAATCGACAAACACCGGCCCCATGGCGGAGGTGGATTCGCCGTTCTGTCCATAAGCCACGCCGGACTGCACCGCGACTTCTTTGAATGTTCCGTCGCGATTATTGTGGAACAGGAAGTTCTCGGTCTTGTCGTTGGCTACGTAGATATCGGGATAGCCATCGCCATCGAAATCTCCCGCGGTAACACCCATGGTGCGGCCCACATACTTGGAGATACCGGACTTCTCGCTGACATCCGTGAAGGTGCCGTCGCAGTTGTTGTGGAACAGCATGTTGGTGCTGCCGGCGTAGTCGAGCGGGCCGGGATAGTTGTCGGCGGCGTAGTAAGCGCGGTACTTGGGATCGAACTTCACGTAGCGGCCGATGAAGAGATCCACGCAGCCGTCGCGATCGTAATCCAGCCAGGCGGAGCCAATCGACCAGCCGGGCACATTCAGGCCGGCCTTGGCGGTGACGTCTTCGAACGTGCCATTGCCTTTGTTGCGATACAGCGTGACGTGGCCGTAGCCGGTGACCAGCAGGTCTACAAAGCCGTCGTTATCGAAGTCCGCGGCGATGGCGGCCGTGCTGAAGAGGTCCGCGCCGACGCAGGCCTGGTCCGTGACGTCGGTAAATTTGCCGTTGCCGTCGTTGCGATAGAGATGATTGTGCGGCGGCGCGGCGCCCTCCGGGCCCGCCGCTTTGCGCAGCGGGTAAGGATGGATGTCGTCGCCCAGCGGCTTACCGGATGCGACGTAGAGGTCCGGCAGCCCGTCGTTGTTGTAGTCGAACCAGACGCAGCCCGAGCCGGTGCTTTCGAGCAGTGAGCCTAGCTTGCGCGCGCCGAAGCTGTGGGTGAACTGGATGCCGGAGGCGGGTGTGGCGTCTTCGAAGCGGATGGTCACGGCGGGTTGGTCGGCGGCGGAGGCTATGCCGACTGTGAAGAGCCACACGAAGCAGGCGGCCTGAGAGGCCGCCGCAGGCCACGGGCCTGCCCCACTAGGCAGGAGATCTGTTCTACAGGATTGCTTCATTGGGATACTCCTGCCATGCGGACCGGGACATCCTTGCGCAGCAGCACTTTCGGCACGGCATTCTCAGGCGCGCGTTCGGGACCTGCGTGGCAGCCGACGCAGATGCGCTGCTCGCCGCGCCGCATCCAGAACCAGCCGTGTTCGCCTTCGATCACCCGGCCCGACCGGTCCCTCAATTCCATGCGCAAGGGCTGCTCGCTGGGCACGTGCAGGAAAAACGAGCCATCGCTTTCCACCGCCGTTTCGCCCAGCAGCGCGGGCTGGCCCTCGGCTCGCTGGGAGTAGAGCCGTACGCTTCCGATGGCGCCTTCCGCGATATTGGTCTTGGATGTATAAGCGTTGAGGCACAGCAGGTTGGCGCCCGCCCAATCGTGCAAGCCCGAAGGAAATCGCAGCGGGACTTCGCGCGCGGCCAGCATCATCGGCTCAACGCCAGGCCCGTCCGGCGTCTTGGCAAGCGCGCCATTTGCCGGATTCAGGCTATAGAGGGCATAAGGGGTCCGGGCATTCGGACGGAAGGAAACCAGCCATTCGTCGGGCGATAGTTCCGCCAGCGGTCCGGCGAACTCCCCCGCGCGCACTGGCACCGCATCCACCTGCGTCGCGAGCGCCGAGGTGAATCGCGCGAATCCTTTATTGGTAGTGAAAACAATGTCGCGCGACGCCAACTGCCGCGCGGCATGCCGGCTCACGCCATGATCGCAACGATAGGCCTCCACGCCGCTGCCATCCGGATACACCGTATATAAGTCGTGCGCGGCGGATTCGGCGGAGGGATGCGGACTTTCGTAGAGCACGCGGCCATCGTGCAGGACATCGCAGGTCAGGTAATTACCGGGCGCATAAGTGATGCGCAGCGGCGGCCCGCCAGCCAGGGGCAGCACTTCAAGCTGAAAGCCTTGCGCGGTTTTGCGGGCATAGACGATTTTGCCGTCGGGCAGATACAGCGGGCGGATGGAATCCTCGGGCCAGGCGGCGATGCGGCGCGGCTCGCCGGGCGCAGAGGGCAACGCCGCCGGCGCTTCCCAGATCTGCCAGGGATCTTCGCGCCGTTGCTTGCCCGCGAAGAGCACGCGTTGACCGTCAAACGAGACTTCCGGATCGGCGGAGGCGAAGAAGCCCGGCGCGAGGTCGCGCGTTCCGGCAGCGGCAACCACGCGGATGGCCGCTCCCCGCGGAAAGCGCTCCTGCCCGCACGCCCAAGCGTCCGGATCGAATCGGGGCGTCGCGGTGTAGACGTGCGCGGGCGTGCGGATGGCATCGCCGGAAGCCAGCGCCAGCAGCGTTCCGAACCACAGAACTCCGGCGGCCCCGACCCACAGGAACTTACAAGTTCGCGAGGCTTGCCTCGTTTGATTCACTATTTCAGACCTGTTTCTATCTAACCCCTGAAGTTTGAATGTTATCGTGGGGACGACAGCTTTACAATAGTCTTTTAATATTAGTGGGTTAAGAGTATCGGCCTTATGCCGAACGATGCCCCACGAGGGGCGTTGCCATGTGCGGCGGCTCAGCCGCGGCCGATGGATGGGGTTGTGCCCGCTGCACGCCGATCGCCAGCCCAGCTTCCTGATGGATCCCGGCAAGAACTTGTTCTACTGCTACGGCTGTGGCCGCGGCGGC
>Ga0181536_10005717_pt1 | contig 12663 bp, 13 predicted proteins | sample PEATcosm2014_Bin_41_FD_121105 | JGI IMG/M metagenome (GOLD analysis project Ga0181536, IMG submission 121105) | Peatland microbial communities from MTU Mesocosm Facility, Houghton, MI, USA - PEATcosm2014_Bin17_60_metaG | ecosystem: Environmental > Terrestrial > Soil > Wetlands > Peat | place...
CGGCTTCCTGCGGCTGGAGACCTACCTTCAGAACGTGACCGGCGCCCACATCACCAGGGACTACCGCTGGTGGACTGCCGTCGGGCCCCGGGCGTCGTTCGTCGATGACGGGCTCACCTTCGGTACCAACACCGAGGCGGGAGTGTGCGTCCACTTCCGGGCGAAGGTCCCGACACCGCTCAACCGCAAGGGTCACTCGGCGATCACGGTGACGGTGGCCGACCTCGACGGACTCGTACAGGCGGTGGGGGCCGACGAGGCTCAGCCATGATCCCTTCGCTGCGATCCATGCCGTGTCATCGTGGCTACGTCTTGTCGCCGGGTGGAAGTCGTCGCCGTCGATGAAGGACCACCGTCGCCCCCGGCGGCGTCAGTGCGCCATTATTCGTTGGCCGTCGCCCGTTCCCCGAGGAGATTCACCACTAACGCCGGTCGGGACGGGAACGGCAAATGGCCTGTCGGCCACTCCACCGTTGACGTACACCGTCTGGCCTGTGCCCGCTGGAGCTCGGGATGGACGACGAGGTCGTCGGCGTACACGACGTAGGTCGATGGCCTCGTCCGCCAGGCCACGGCCATCGGTTCCTGCTGGAGGTTGGCGAGAGGATGCGGCCCGAGGCGCAGGGCTGCCCAGCCGACAGTGGTGTCGTCGCAGTCGTTGTACAGGCAGGCGGCGGCAATCATCGGATCGAGGGTGATGGTCTCGTCGGGACCGGTCACAGATCCCTCGGCCAGGTTGGGCCGACCCATGCACGCTCCGATGGCGGTGCTCATGCAGGATTCACCGGCGTCGAGGACGAATGCTGCGATGTAGACGAGTCGGTCGACCATCGGGTGATCTCCAGCCTCGGTGACCGCCCCACCATAGGAGTGGCCGACGAGAATCACCGGTTCGCCGATGTCGTCGAGCACCCCACAAACCCGGGCGGCGTCGCCATGCAGATCGCCCAGGGGCCCGGGATCCTCCCCAGGCCAGACTCGGCCCTGGACCCTCGTGCTCGGCCACTCGGACGGACTTTCGGCCCTGGTGCCGTCCCCTTGCCCGGGCGATGCTTGATTTACGACGACTGAGTCGGCGACCCCCCTCGCCAGCACTCAGCGAGGGTTCCAGGTGGGGAGGCAGCTGCCCCCCACCGGGGCCCCGTCGTCGGTGAGAGGGTCGGCCATGGCGTCGAGAGCAGGCCATCGTGGTGATCGCCTGGCCCCGTACCTCCGACTCCATCTCCTCGTGGCTCACGGTGAGCCATCGATGCGGAAGGGCCTTGCGGGGATTTTCAGGCGAGCAGGTTACGAAGTCGAAGAAGCCCGTGATTTCGATGAAGCACTGGTCGTCTTGGAAAAGGGGAACGTGGGCGCCTTGATCGTGAGCTTCAGGCTTCCGCCCGATGGGTGTCGTGCGCTTCTCGACGCTTGCCAATCGCCGCCCCCGACTGTGGTGCTGAACGGGTATGCGGAGGACGTGGCGGCGATAGCGGCTTACCCAACGGTCCGATCCGTACTGACACGGCCCTTCCCGTTGCAGACACTGTACGACGCCGTGGCCGGGGCGGCAGGCTGAGCTACGTCTTCGGTCGGATGGCGAACATCAGGCACCGGGGTGTCACGGGCGCTTCCGGTCGTCGTCAGCAATAGTCGGGCGACGGCGCCGGGTCGGTGCCCAGCGGCTGTGGCAGGAATCGGCGGTGATCCAGTCCATGGCTCCCATACTCGCTACGTGGTCTGTGAGGGTGCTCGGTAACGGCTTACGGTTCGATGACGAACGTCGCCTATGGGCGTGCCTGGTCGATCCCGGAGCACGAGACTCGGGACGTCTAGGAACGCAGCCTGGTGAGGACGAACGTGCCACTGCCGCCGATCCCGTCCACCATGGTCCCGGTGACCGTGCGACCTCCATTCGCTGTCGTCCCCGACGCTGTCCAGCCATCCTCGCTCGTGCCGGGGGGATACCGCTCTCCTACTCGCACATGGTCGCCGTGCACATGACCGTGGAAGTACTTGTCGGTGGGACTCGTGAGGGTGGCGCCGACCTGCTCAATGTCGAATGTCGCATGGCAGCGCCCACCGCCGAAGTAACAGTCGGTGGAGACGATCCGGTAGTGACCGTCAATGTGGACCACCGGAAGAGACGAAGCGGCGGCGACCGGAGTCAGCGCCAGCAGGGTCACAACGACGAAGGCGCCGATCCGCCGAGCCAGTCTCGCCTCGGTGCCGGCCCGCCGTCCGAGGCCCATCAATGGTCAGCCGGCAACCGACACTCCCACCTGGAACTCCATGATCGGACCCGGGCAGGGCGGAGAGCAGTTGAAGGTGCCCGTCGCCGTCACTTTCGCCTTGCCCTGGGACCGGGCGATGAAGGTGCCAGTGGCGGTGGCGCCAGACGAACCCGCCTTCCGATTCAACACCATCCGGTTGGAGGAGGCTGGCTCGGTCCAGGTGACGCTCGACGGTCCCGTGAGTTGTACGTCAAGGACGTCGCCCATGTGGAGGCGATAGCTGTTGCCGCTGTCGGCCCGGGTCACCAGGATGGTGCGGGATGCCGTCGCCTCGGTGGCTGGCGGTGGAACGACCGTGATGTCGGCGTAGGTCACGGACACCGTGGCGTTCTCGGCGGTCTTGCTCGTCGGCACCGGGGCGAAGACGACCGTACCCGAGCCCGAGCAGGGAAGTAACAACGTCGTCGGGATGGGCAGCGAGCCGTACCGGGAGAATGTCACCGTCGAGGTCGCCGTGGTGACGGGGACCACGGCAACGAAGCTGGCCACGATCGACCGCCCCCGGGTCCCCGTGTATCCCGACGAACCAGCGACCGTGGAAGGCGGCTCCACCGCTACGGTCTGCCCGCCGAGTGGGTGGCCCATCGAAGCGGTCGAGAGCGGCAAGGGGCAAGCCATCTTGATGATGGCCCTCGTGGACTTCTTGTTCACCAGGCCGATGAAGTGCTGGTTCGGGCCGATGATGGTGGTGGTGGTGGTGGTGGTCGGTGTCGCCCCGGCGATCCCTCCGATGGCGAGCATCCCGCCGACCATGGCCAATGCAACGAGGAGCCGTGTCCGAACCATGACGGACCTCCCGTCGAGGGGAATGTGACACCCTTCAGAACGTGCGCCCAGGTAGAGGCGTTACACGCTCGCATCACCCATGACCACCTCCGGCAAGCCCCGGGGCCGGAATGCTCCCGCCGCCGTCGGCGCGTACAGCGCCGGTCAGTCCTTGGCGATCAGTTCGACGACCGGGATGACCCTTGTCGTCTTCTCCTGATACTCGGCGAAACCCGGATAACGTCGAGCCTGCTCGGCGTAGATGCGATCACGATCCTCGCCGGTGACCGGCACCGCCGTCGCTGGGTAGGTCTCGGTGCCGACATCCACGGTCACGTCGGAGTGGGCAATCAGATTCCGGTACCAGTCCGGGTTCGTGTCGGCTCCGGCCTTCGAGGCGAAGACGTAGCGGTGCTCGTCGAGATCCAGGTACATCATCGGGTTCACCCGCTCTTGACCGGTTTTCGCCCCGGTGGTGTGCAGCAGCAACACGGGGGCACCGGCAAACTGCCCGCCGACCTGGCCCTCGTTGGCCCGAAACTCCTCGATGATCTTTCGATTCCAGTCGTGGATGTCACTCATGTCTTTTACTCTAAAGGCGAACTTTGCGACCACGGTCCTGCTCCGGAGCGGCGCTCATCGGTGTTCATCGTCTGGATCCCCGGCGTTCATTGCTCATCCGTATCGTCACCATTGGCACCTGGACCTTGACCGAAGGGAGCCGGTGATGAGGGCAATCCGCACCAGGGCGGGCCAGGTCCGCATCGGACTGGCCATCTCGTGGTGAGCTCTGCGCCCGGCACACACCACGTGGTCCCCATGCGTCTCGGTCGTATCCGGGACGTCTCGCGATCTCGTCGGGGTCCGGTCGGGACGGCGATGCTGTGCTCGGTGACGGCACCGCCCCGCAGACGGGCGTCATGGTGATGTGAGGGGTCCGTCCAAAGCCGTCGCTCAGAACTCGGGACCCGCCGACGCCTTCGGGTTGGATGGTGGGAACAGGGCAGGGCGAGTGCAGGCGCCCTGCCCTGTTCCCATGAAGCCGAAGCGGTGGGTGGGGGGTCACCGGCGTCGACCTGGCTTCATCACCATACGACGCGTTCAGTACGGGGTCAACCACTCTATGTGGGATTGTGAGTCTGTTTCGAAGCTGGCCGGTGCCGGTGACAGGAACGCCGGGAACCTGCCCTGGCATCTCGTCGTCGGGCCAGTCACGTCCAGCCACTCCGGAAGAGGTCAAGCAGTTGGCAGCCATGGCGCTGGCATGGTTCCAGTGAAGGCAACCAGGCTCAGCCCGCCGTCGACGACAACGATTTGACCGGTCAGGTAGCGCGACCCGACGATACCGATGGTTCACGGCGTCAATATCGTGGAGCGGGACCTCGGTCGGCACGGCGGCGTTGTTCACGAGCCCCGTCGAGCCGGCCCCAACGACTGATGGCGGCTCGTACCAGCGCTTCGGCGGTGCCAGGATCTGCGATATCGCCGCCAACGTAGAGCGCGTCGGGAAGTTCCTCGGCGAGACTCCGGCCGGCTGCGGCGGATCGGGCTGAGTTCACGACGACCGACCCACCGCACGCGGCGAGCCGGCGTGCCACCGCTTCCCCGATGCCGCTGGTCGAGCCCGTCACGGCGACCACCCGGTCGGCCAGGTCCAACGTCACCGTCACGACGCCACCGGCGATTCCTGCGGAGCTTCGAGCTGATCTCGGAGGCGGGTGACCAGTGCGGTGACGTCCCGGTCGGTGGTGGCAGTCCCGTAGATGGCGAAGTCCGGGCGCTCGAGGACCGCGGCGACGTCGTGGTCGGCGAACCATCGGCCGTAGCGTCCCTCGACGTCCTCGACTGCCGTGCCGATCGCGACGTGACGGCCCCCGATCGACGCGAACCAGGCGGCCAGCTCGCTGTCGAGCTCGGTCGGTTGGCCGTTGGTCACCAGGTGCCATCCCGTGCCGACGACGTCGTCGAGACGTCCCTGTGCGCCTCCGGCTCGGACGGTGGCCTGGATGAAGAGCTCACCCGCCCACGCCGCGTCGGCGAGGATGCCGGTCGAGATGCCCGGCATCGGTGGCGCCGGGGTGCTGCCGGGCGGGACGAGCGGTGCCATCTGCTCGTCCCGAGCGCGGGCCTCCTCCGCGTCGGGGATGCAGATCACCCGTCCGAGCTCGGTGGCCACCTCGATCACGGCGGCGGCCTGGGGAATGCGCTCGCTGTCGTAGGTGTCAAGGAGGCTCGCCGACCGGGGGTGGCCGAGCGCGTAATCGAGCTTCCAGGCCAGGTTGGCCGCGTCGCGCAGGCCGGCGCACATGCCCTGGCCGGCGAAAGGGGGCGTTTGGTGGGCGGCGTCCCCGGCCACGAAGATCCGGCCCTCGTGCCATCTGGTCGCCCACCGGGCGCGGAAGCGGTACCCGGCGTGGCGGACCATGGTGGCGTTGTCGGGGCGGACGTCCCACGGCTCGAGGAACGCCCACGCGGCGGCCTCCTCGTCGAGTGTCTCGAGGGTCTCGCCAGGGAGGCACATGAACTCCCACCGCCGCCGGCCCGGGCCACCCGAGACCACCGTGGTGGGTCGGGCCGGGTCGCATACCTGGAGGTTCGGGGGGTCGAAGACCCGGGGCTGGTGGAGAGCGACGTCGACGACCAGCCAGTCGTAGTAGAAGCCCCGGTCGACGAAGGTCACACCGAGCAGATCGCGCACCGTGGAGTTGGCACCGTCGCAGCCCACGACGTAGGACGCGGCGACGCGACGGCGGGCGCCGCCGTCCGCCGGCTCGATCTCGACCCAGGCACCGTCGCCGTTCTGGCCGGCGTCGACCGCAGCGTGGCCCCAGAGGAGGGACAGGCCCTCGGTGTCCTCCACCCGGTCGAGGAGCCGGGCCTCGAGGTCGGGCTGGTTGAACATGTTGGCCGACGGCCAGCCTTGGCGGCCTTCAGCCGGCGTCTCGAAGCGCAGCAATGGCACGCCTTCGCCGTTGCGCCACTCGTAGGTCGTGGCCGGCTCGGAGAGGGCGGGCAGATCTTCTCCGAGACCGCAGGCCTGGAGGATCCGTGCCGTCTCGTCGTCGAAGTGCACGGCGCGCGGCAACGGGTACGGGCCGGTATGGCGTTCGACCAGGAGCACGCTCCGCCGCCGCGCCCCGAGGAGCAGCGCGAGCGCGCAGCCGACCGGCCCGGCGCCGACGACGACCACGTCGACCCGATCGGGCACCGTGGCGCTCACCGGTCTGTCCACGCGGCTTGGAGCTGGTCGAGGTCAGGCGGCACGATGAACTCGAGCGGGAGGTCGGGCCCCCATGAGTTGGCGACGTGCTCGAAGTCGAACGGCGTGCGTCCCCGGCGCTCCCACGCCGCGTCGTCGAGGATCTGGTCCAGGTCCGAGTAGAGCTCGAGATAGGAGCCCGACGGATCGCGCAGGTACCAGTAAAAGTTCGAGCCGGCGAAGTGCCGACCCAGCCCCCACGTGTGACGGGACGGGTCGGGCCGCAACAGCGCGGTCGCGCTGTGGCCGACGTGGTCGATGTCCTCGCACTCCCAGGAGTAGTGCTGCAGCAACGGGACCGGCGACTCGACCAACGCCACGTTGTGGTGGTCCGGCGAGCACCGCAGGAAGGCGATGACCCCGTCGATCTCGTCGCTCAGCTTGAGTCCGACGCCCTGCACCAGCAGGTCCCGGGTCTCGCCGATGGCGGGTGTGCCGATCACCAGGTGGCCGAGGCGCCGCGGCGGTCGGGGTCCGGCGAACACGGCGGGGGCCCGTTCGTTGACCCGGACCGTGACGCCGGGAGCGTTCGGCACGACGGGCGAGATCGGGGCGGGTGCGGGCGCGGGTTCGGCTACCCGCACCACGAGCTCGACTCGGCTCGTCGGGTCGGTGACCCGCACCTCGCTGTCACCGATGACGGGTGTGGCACCCCCGTCGGTGAGCCGGCGCGCCACCGCGTCGAGGTCCTCGGGGCCGTCGCAGCCGAACTCGACTCGGACGAGTCGGCGGAAGTCGCCTTCGTCCACGAGGACGGCAGAGCCGCCGTCGCTCCCGGTGAACCCCGTCGTCGGGCTACCGCCGAGCCCGAGCTCGCCGTAGAAGGCGGCGAGGCCACCGGGGTCGGGCACGGCGGTGGTGAAGCCGAGCAGTCGGTGCAGTCCCATCAGCGGGTCCCTCCTTCGGGTCCGGTGCAGCGGTTGCGGAGTTCGCCCACGCTCTCGACCGTGGTCACGATCTCGTCACCAGGGGAGAGGAGGCGGCCACGCGCCATGCCGACGCCGTCAGGCGTCCCGGTGAAGATGAGGTCGCCCGGAGAGAGCATGCAAATCGAGGAGAGGTACGAGACGAGCTTCGGCACGGTGAAGATCAGCTGCGCCGTCGAGGACTCCTGGACCACCTCGCCCCACACCTCGCAGCGCAGCGCGATGTCGTTGGGGTTCTCGAAGGCGTCGACGGAGACGACGGCGGGTCCGGTCGGCCCATAGGCGCTGAAGCTCTTCCCCAGGCAGAACTGTGGTGGCGAGCCGGAGAGCTGTACCTCGCGGTCGGAGATGTCCTGGCCGGCGGTGACACCCGCGACCGCGTCCCAGGCGGCGTCCTCGGGAACATCACGGCACGTCCGGCCGATGACCACGACGACCTCGGCCTCGTAGTCGACGACGGCGCCGGACAACGCGACGTCCGCCGTCGGTCCGGCCAGGCAACTGGGGAACTTGGTGAACGTGAGCGGTGCCGTCGGCAGCGCCATCCCGCTCTCCTCGGCGTGGCTCTTGTAGTTGAGGCCGATGCCGAAGACCTGCCGGGCATCGGGTACTGGTGGGCCGAGGACGACCTCGTCGAGCCGCCCGTCCGGCTCCGCTCCTTCACAGCGCCGTGCGAGCTCGTGGAGCTCCCCGGAACGCGCCAGGCACGCCGTTGCCGTCGCCAGCGAGTGGTCGTCGGTCATCCGGGCCACGTCGTAGAAACCGCCCGCGTGCTCGAGGGCCGGCCGACCCCCGACGTTGACTAGTCGGAACATGTGCGCTCCCCTCGTCGCCCGACTCCGCAGGTCCCCGAGCGGACCTGGGAGCCAGAGACTTATCATATGAATCAATCACTGGCAACGAGATAGATCAGCCGATAACGTATTGTCGTGGCAACCGGGACCGTGGCGGAGCGGGTGCAGCGACCATCGGCCGACGGCACACGAGAGAGGATCCTCGTCGCTGCCCTTGACCTGTTCTCCGAGCGATCGTTCGAGGGCGCCAGCACCCGCCTCATCGCCGAGCGGGCCGGTGTACAGCAGCCCCTGCTGACCTACCACTTCGGCAACAAGGAGGAGTTGTGGCGGACGGCCGTCGGGCAGCTTTTCGAGGGCCTGGCGCGTTCACTGGCCGAGCGCGTGGACGGGCTGCGCGGGGTGGACGACGAGACCGTGGCCAAGCTGGTGGTGGCGGATTTCGTCCGCTTCTCGGCAAACCACCCCCAGCTCCACCGGATCATCATGCAGGAGTGCAAGTCCGAGGGTGACCGGCTCGCCTGGCTCGTCGGAGAGCACATCCGGCCGCTCTACGAGGGGGCGGTGGCGCTGCTCGAGCCCCTCGTGGCGGCCGGCAAGGTGCGCGACGTCCCCGCCCCACACCTGTACTACCTGTTGACGGGGGCGGTGGCGACCATCTTCGTGCTGGCGCCCGAGTGCCGGCTGCTGACCGGCGTCGACCCGGTCGACCCGTCCGAGGTAGAGCACCATGTCGACGCCGTGATCTCGATGCTGTTCGTGTCATGACCGGGCCCGGGTCGATTCCGTCCTGCGCAACCGACCTGTTCACCGATGACGCGCTCGCCGAGCCATACGGGCACTATCGGGCCCTCCGGGATCTCGGTCCCGTCGTCTGGCTCGAGGCCCATGGCGTCTACGCGGTTGCACGCTACGAGAACGTACGAGCTGTCCTGGCGGATCCAGAGACGTTCTGCTCGGGTCACGGGGTCGGTCTGAACGACGTCATGAACGAGATAGGCCGGGGCACGACGCTCATGAGCGACGGTGACGACCACCGGCGCCTCCGCAGTGTGATCGGCCGGCCGCTCACCCCGAAGGCGCTCGCCGAACTTCGACCACAGGCTCGCGAGCGTGCGGCGGAACTGGCCGACCGCCTGGTGGAGCGGAGCTCGTTCGATGCCGTGCCGGACCTGGCGGAGGTGCTTCCGACCACTTGGGTTCCCGACCTTCTCGGCTGGCCCGAGGAGGGCCGAGCGAAGCTCCTGGACTGGGCAGCGGCCACCTTCAACGGGTTCGGACCGCCCAACGAGCGAACGAACGCAGCGGCGCCGGGCATTGTCGAGATGGCAGCGTTCGCCGAGCGGGTCGCCTCGAGCGAGCTGCCGGAGGGGTCGATGGCTGCCGGGATCCTCGAAGCCGTCGCTCGGGGCGACCTCAGCGCCGGCCAGTGCCCCATGGCAATCATCGACTACCTTGGCCCTTCCCTCGACACGACGATCAGCGGCCTCGGCAATGCCATCTGGTTGTTCGCCACGCATCCGGTGCAGTGGCAGCGCTTTCGGGAGGATCCTGGGCGCGCCAAGCAGGCCTTCGACGAGGCCATCCGCCTGGAAGGCCCGGTGACCGGCTTCACCGGGGTGACGACGCGGGCCGTGGAGATCGCGGGAGTCGAACTCCCGGCCGGAGCCCGGGTCCTCGTGAGCTACGCGTCAGCGAATCGCGACGAGCGCTACTGGGACGACCCGGAGCGCTTCGATGTCGAGAGACCCAACGCCTCGCACGTCGCCTTCGGCTTCGGCGAGCACGCCTGCGCCGGAATGGGGCTGGCAAGACTGGAAGCCACCGCAGTGCTGACGGCCCTGGCCCGCCGCGTCGAGCGCTTCGAGCTGGCCGGAACGCCGGTCCGGAAGCTGAACAACGTGATCAGAGCATTCGGGTCGCTGCCCGTGAGGATCGTCTCGCCGGCTCTGGCAACCCGCTGACCGCCTCCGGGAGCACCGGGAGCTGGCCGGGCGGCGAGGACCATTAAGGGCCCCGACCGACCGGGACAAGTTGCCTTCGGAGAGGCGCCTCTTCGCGCGCGCATCGCAACTGTGTGCTCGGCGACGTCGGTCGTTCACGGCGGCGACGGACACGGCCAGGGCGCAAGCGGCCAAGGATTGGTCCTCAGTGAGGCGACTAACCCGAGCACGTCGGTCCTGCCCGACGGCCCGACCCTGATGTGCGCATGGCCGTGGCCGCCGAGCCCTCGGTGTCGTCGCTCACCGTCATGCGCCTCCGACGCGACGTCGTGACCCCGTGTCCGAGTGATCCTGTCTCCTCGTTGCGATGGTCGGGCGGGCCGGGGGGACACTGTTGGGCGTGGCGGAGCGGCCGGTAGAGTGCGTCGTCATGGCGGAACGCCCCTCCGGTGATTCGAACGAGATCCGAGGGTTGAAGATTGCCCTCATCGCGTCGGCTGTCTTCTGTGTCCTGGTGATCCTCATCGAGTTCCAGGACGACATCGTCCGTGGCCTGATTGTGGCCCTGGTCTTCCTGGCGCTCAGTGTTCCCTTCTCGCTGTATGTCGTCCAGAAGCGCCAAGCACCTGATCGTGCCCGTCAAGATGGTGATTCCCCATCGGGTAGCGGGACCGGATCCCCGTGAAATGAGCCACATCAGACGGGATCCCCCTCACCTCGTCGCCTAGGCATCCACTTCATGCGGATGAAGGTCATCGGAATGATGGGTCGGGGTAGCGTGATTTCCATCGCAGCGACGATCGGAGGCTGAAGTGATGATCTCCACTATGAACGACCTGCCTGGCTACGAGATCACCGAGGTCCTCGGAGAAGTGTTCGGCCTCACCGTGCGGAGTCGGAACGTCGGCTCTCAGCTGGGAGCATCATTCAAGTCTCTCGCCGGTGGCGAACTCAAGGGCATGACGAAGAACTTGGTCGCCAGTCGCGAGGACGTCACCGAGAAAATGGTGCAGGAGGCAGAGGCGAAGGGAGCCGATGCCATATTGGCCATGCGCTTCGACACGTCAGAGATGGGCGGGAACTGGACGGAGATCTGCGCCTATGGCACGGCGGTGAAGTGTCGGAAGCTGTGACCATTTCGCCGACGTCGTTCAGGTGAACAGTCCCTGAGGCCGAAGACGTCAAGAACAACATCATGTTCCCCCATGTGCAAATGGTGATCGAGAAAGAAAGACTGGTGGGGCGACGCCCCGGAAATGGGCGATGTTGATGGTCACCGAATGGAAAATTGTGAAGAGGCCTGAAATGATGTCTGCCGCAGTGACGCCGAAACACGGGAAGGTATGACCTATGGCAGTAAAGCGGGCGGCAGCGAAGAAGACCATCAGGAAGCGGGCTCCCGCAAAGAAGGTCGCTTCGGCACGCAAGGCTACGAAGCGCACGGTCCGGAAAACTGTAAAGCGCGCTCCGGCCAAGAAGGCCGCCCCGGCACGCAAGGCCGCCAAGAAGCGCGCTCCGGCCAAGAAGGCCGCCCCGGCACGCAAGGCCGCCAAGAAGCGCGCTCCGGCCAAGAAGGCCGCCCCGGCACGCAAGGCCGCCAAGAAGCGCGTTCCGGCCAAGAAGGCCGCTGCCCCAGCGAGGAAGACCGTTGCGAAGGCAACGCGCCGGACGACGCCGACGGCGTTCTCCAAGCTGACGCCCACCCAGCAGCGCCAGATCCGACTGGACCGGAAGACGCCCCGTGGTCGGATCTCAGAGGCAGCTGTCGCCGAGTGGAAGAAGCGTTAGGAGCCCCGCTTTCCCGATGGGTGGACGGGTGAGCGGCCCACGCTGACGTCATGCCGCCCGGTTCGTCCCCCCACCTGGCAGTGCATCGTGGAGGGGTGAATCGGCGAGTCGACCGTGGGAACCGCCGACTTGCGTTGCTGTCGCTCGCCACGCTCTCGCTTGCGACGGCGTGTGCGAAGACTGTCAGGTGACCGTGCCGAGCAGCACGACGGCAGCGGCGAGCACAATGCCGACCACGCCCTCTTTGTCTGCGACCACCGTGAAAGTGACGGGAACACCTGCCACGGCCAACTCGGTGACGATTGTCGATGACGGTCGGGAATCACAACGCACGGAAGTGGCCCTTCCCTACATCGTGACTCTCCCGAACAACCCCTCGCCCTTGCGAGTTACGGCACAGGCTGGCGGCGAGTCAACAGCGAGCATCACCTGCGAGATCGATCAGCCAGGCAAGGCTGTCAGCGACGCTTCCTCTGGTGCCTATGCAGTCGTGACCTGTTAGTGGTGGTAGTGCCTCCTCGGGTGGATATGGAGATACTGTGTCGCATAGGCCTCCTTGAACCGATTCCGGCTCAGGCGTCGTCACCTCAGGCGTCGTCACCTCAGGCGTCGTCACCTCAGGCGTCGTCACCTCAGGCAACCCTCACCAGGGCGGAGGTCCAAGCTCAGGCACGACGATCGCCTCGCAACGCTGCGAACGGATCCGCCGAGGCGGTGGCGCAACCCCAGGAAAGACCGTCGGATCGCCGCGGCGCAAGGAGGTCCGCCATCGTGCTCTCCATCGTCCGGGCATTTGAGCTTCCCCCGGTCTGGCGGACAGGGTTGGTTAGTGGTTGATCATGCCGCGTGTGCGGCTTCGTAGTCGACCGGACTGAGCATGTTGCAGTAGCTGTGCCGACGCTTGGGGTTGTACCA
>Ga0181536_10005719_pt1 | contig 12662 bp, 10 predicted proteins | sample PEATcosm2014_Bin_41_FD_121105 | JGI IMG/M metagenome (GOLD analysis project Ga0181536, IMG submission 121105) | Peatland microbial communities from MTU Mesocosm Facility, Houghton, MI, USA - PEATcosm2014_Bin17_60_metaG | ecosystem: Environmental > Terrestrial > Soil > Wetlands > Peat | place...
ACAAGTGAGATAAGATTAAAAAACGAAGAGCTTTTAATAAAAAACAAGAGCCAACGGGTAACACCCCTTTTGGCACAACGTATCACCCTCACGGGTAACAGTTACTTTTGGCGCACGGCGTGGTTATTCCGTTGAATAATGATCAACCTAAATGACCGTCAATGATTTTCTTCGAGCAACCCTGGTGAAATTCAAGGGTTCGGTTACTGCACGGGGATGGCGCCGAGGTCAATTCTTTCGACGGATGCGCCGTCGGCGGGCGGGGGCACGGTGACGTCCTGCTGGAAGGAGGCGATGGTGCGGCCGAGTTTTCCTCGAGAAATATCCACGGTTGCGTCGGAGAGTTGGCCGCGGAGTTCGTATTCGCCGGGGGGAACACCCTCCACGGTGAACGCGCCGTCGGCCTGGACGACCAACGGATAGGTGCAGACGGCGCGAATGCGGGCGCGTCCCTCTTCGGTGGCCTGGTATTTCTGGTACCACTGCGCCCGCGCCTGCCCGGTCAATCCTGGCGGATAGGGCAGCTTGGTTTGAAGGGTGGGAATGAGGAGTTGTCTGGACCAATCAATGGCCCGGCCCGGTTTGGAGAAGACCAGCCGGCCCGAAAGGATGCCGCCTGTGCCGCCGATTTGCACCACAGTGGTCGCGCCGGGCTGGATTTGGACGGGAGTTTGATGGCCGTATGCGGCATAGAGTTTGGTCATATAGAGGTTGAATTGGCCGGGGGGCGCCTGGTCGAAGACGAAGTTGCCCTGTTCGTCGGTTTTTGTGGTGTAAGCGCCCAGACTCAGACGCACCGTATCTTCCATGCCAACTCCCAGCGCGGCAAGGGTAATCGGCTGGCCGGAATTTGGCTCGGTGGTGAGCCGGAGCACGCCTTCGATGCGGCCCCAGGGTTGCAACTGGATGGAAAGCGAGTGGCTCTCCGAGGTGACGGGAATGCTGGCAAAACCCTGCTGGTGAACTGCCAGCACGGCGTGGCCTGCCAGATCGGCCTTGAAGGAGAAGTGTCCGTCTGCATCTGTTCGGGTGACGAAAGACCCATCTGAAGCCAGGAAGCGCGCCTTTCCCATTTCCACGGCGTGCTCGCCGCAGAGGGCAACTTGCACGCCGGCAGCAGCGCTGCCATCGGGAAGAAGCACCACGCCCTGAATGGCATCCTCCGACGCCTCTCGCTTTAACTCGAATTCACAGGTTGCATTTGTGGAGGAGGGGTCGAGTGGTTGCGAGGTGGCGGAGGTGTAGCCATCGGCTTCGATGCGCACGAGGAGCGACTGGGAAAACTCCGTGAAGGTAAGTTGGAAAAGGCCGTTGGTGCCGTAGGCGGCCTCACTTCGGTCGGCGTTGGGGATGGCTTTGAAGGAGGGGATGGGTTGTTTGGTGGAGGCGTCGGTGACGCGGCCAACGACGGTCAGCTGCGGGCGCAAGGTGATGGTGTGTTCCTGGCCGTCGGCCGTGAGGGTATCCTGGCGCGAGGTAAAGTAGCCGTCTTTGAGGACGCTGAAGGTGATTGGCTCCAGGGGCGCGGAGTTCCAAGTCAGGCGTCCGCTGGCATCAGTCAATCCACCCCAGCCGAGCGTGTTCGGCCCCTGCCACCCTTCCAAGCCGACGCGGGCGTTGGGGATGGGCGCGCCGGTATGATCCAAAACACGGAGGCGCAGAAGCGCGCCCGGCTTGAGTTGAACGTCCAGCGGAGCGGTGTTGGAGGACATTTGCACCTGGATGCGCTGCGGAGCGAAGCCTTCGGCCATGACGGTGATGGTGTTCGGGCCTGCGTTGAGGGCGGGGATGGTGAAGGAGCCATCCGATTCCGTGGCGACGGTGTGGCTTTCGGGGAAGAATTCTTCGTGACTGACTTTCGCGCCGGTGATGTGGTAGCCGTTTTGATCGGTGACAGTGCCGCGCAGCGTCAAGCCCGCTTTGAGGACCAGGACGGCTGCTCCGGCATGCAAGTCATCAAGTTTAAGAGTGACCTGATCGGGAGAGAACCGCGGGTCGTCGTCATTATGAAAATTCGCCGATGGGAAAGCGGGATGGCGGACGTCGATAAAGAAATCGCCGTTGCTGGAACAGCTTGTGAAAGTCCAATGGCCCGCTTGGTCGGTCGTGGCCGCAATTATATCATCATCCAGGAGGCCGGGCCTTTCGCGCTGGAACTCGCGGCTGGAGGAGTCGCCGGTGCCGTAAAAGGAAACCTGGATGGCAGCGCCGGCGACGGGTTGGCCGGATTCGTCCTCCACCACACCGCCGATGCGGGAGCCGCGCGGAATCTTCAAGACGTAATGGTCGGGCAGAGGCCTTGGTTCTCCGCCCACGACACTTGTTTCCACGTAACCGTCGGCGACGACCCCGACGCTGACCACCAGTGGGTTGGCGTAGGGAAGCTGGATGTCGCAACGGCCTTCGGCATCGGTCTGCAAATTGGTCTGGCGATCAATTTGTTGCGGGCTGGCGAGCACTTGCTTCATGTCGCCGACGCTATCGACCAGAACTCTGGCGTTGGCGATTCCCTTCGCGGTCTCGGCATCCACGGCCTGGAAGGAGAGCCGCCAGGCGTTTTGGGGCCGGCTCCCCGGGTGGCGGCGGCCGCGCTTGGCGCGGCGGCAGGAGGCGGGCTTGGGAGATTTCCAGCGGCGGGCAAACCGGCGGGCGGCGGAACCGGGGACGGACCGGAATATGTTGTCAATAATACGGCTGAGGCGGCGAGGGCGGCGGCCGCGGCGAAGCCGGCCAGTATTTTCACCCTGGCCCACTGCCAGGCCTGGAGGGTGTCGGCGACCAGGGCGGGCAGCGCGGCGGGGGAGGAGGCGGCGTGGGCCAGCGCCTTTGCGCCGATGGCCCGGGCCAGGGCGGCGGGGGCGGCTTCGGCGCGATGGCCGGCCAAGGCGGTGGCCAGCACGGCGGCGGAGATGGTGAAACCACGCCGGACGAAGAAGGCGCGGAGTTTATCCAGGGAGCGGCTGATGCGTTTTCTGGCGGCCTCCTCGCTGATGCCCAGGGCGTCGCCGACGGCGTGGAGAGGTTCGTCTTGAAGAAAGCGCAGGATGACGGCGTCGCGGCCGGTTTGGTCGAGTTGCCCGATGCCTTCGTCCAGGAGGGGAGCGATCCGGCACCAGGTCTCGTCGGTGGAAGAGAATTGTTGCATTTGAAAGGCCTCCTGTTCGCGCCGGCGGCGGCGCATTTCTCCGCGCAAAGCGCGGGCGGCCACGAAGCGGGTGGTACGGTAAAGCCAGCCGCCGAGCAGCAGGTTTTTGGTGTGGTGCAGCCGGGCGGCTTTGCGCGCCAGAAGGATGAAGACGGCCTGGGCGACCTCGTCGGCCAAAGCGGCGTCGCGCACCTGGCGCAAGGCGGTCGCGCGGACGAGGTTCAGGTAACGGGCCACCAACGACTGGAAGGCGGCTTCCGAGTTCCGCGTGACATATTCTTCGAGTAATTGCGAATCGGGCATACAGGCGATGCTTTAACTATCTAATCATCCCCGCCGCTGGCAGGAAAGCGGACAAAAATCTTTGGCGGCGGGCGGATTCCAGAATCGAAAAGCATCGGCGACGCGCCCGCGGATTCAGCCAAGTGGCGGACTGGTTCCTGACGATGGATTCCGCCGGAGGGACGCCGACGGAGGCGGTCGCGACGACCGCATGTCCCCGGAAAACCGGGCCAAAAGATTTTCGACGAAATCTGTTGACAAGGAGGCCACACTGTCCTAATGTCCTATGACGGTTGATATTTTTATGGTGTTTCAAATTGATTTTAAATCGGGCAAGCCGGCCTATCTGCAACTGGTCGAGCAGGTGCGTTACGCCGCCGCCTCCGGGGCGATCAAGCCGGGGGAAGCGCTGCCGTCCATCCGCCCGCTGGCGGAGGAATTGCGCCTCAACCGCAACACGGTGGCCAAAGCGTATGCGGAGTTGGAGAGTCTGGGCGTGATCGAAACCGTCGGAGGCAAGGGGTGTTTTCTCAAGGACAACCAGTCGCCGTTCACCCGGCAGGTGCGCCACAAACTGGTGATCAAGGACATTGATCAAGCGGTCGTCACCGCGCACCAATTGCAGGTGGACGCGGCCACATTCCTGGCCCTGGTCCGCGAGCGGCTCGACTTGTTTGCGGAGAGGAAGACGCATGAAAAATGAGAAGTTTCACATGTTGAACACCCATGAACACTCCCATCATCGAAACTAAAGGACTCTCGCGCCGTTTTGGAAAAACCGACGCGGTGAACGGCCTGAGCCTGAGCGTGCCGCCGGGGCGGTGCTACGGTTTCTTTGGCCGCAACGGCGCAGGAAAGACGACGACGATCAAGTGCCTCCTGAATCTCCTCCGCCCCACCGCCGGCACGGTGCGCGTCTTCGGCCTCGACCCGCAGCGGGACGAAGTGTCTGTCAAGTCCAGGCTCTGTTATGTGCCCGACGCGGTGGCGTTCTATCCCTGGATGACCGTGCGGGACACGCTGAATTATCTGGCGTCCTTCCGCCCGAAATGGAACGGCGAGGTGGAAGCCAGCCTGCTGCAACGCTTCGAGCTGGACCCGGGGAAGAAAACCGCGGACCTCTCCAAAGGGCAGAAGACGCAACTGGCGCTCATCAGCGCCATCGCGCCGGAACCGGAATTGCTGGTGCTGGACGAGCCGACGTCGGGGCTGGATCCCATCGTCCGCCGCGAATTCATTGAAACGGTGATCGGGGCCTACCAGTCCGGCGACCCGGAAAAGCGGACGGTTTTCGTCTCAACGCACTTGATTGCGGAGTTCGAGGGATTGATTGACGAATTCACAATTATTGAGCAGGGCCGGGGAGTGCTGACGATGGACGCCGACGCGGCGCGCGACCGGTTCAAAAGGATCCGCGCCCGGTTCGCGCAGGCGCCGCCGGAGTTGAAGCTGCCCGGGGCGCTGGACCTCCGCCGCAAGGGGCGGGAAATGGAAATGTTGTGCAATGGCGGCAGTGAGGAGTTGCTGGAGATACTGCGCGCGGCGCGCCCCGAGGATTTGCGCTGCGAATCGCTCTCGCTGGAGGAGATTTTCGTCGCCTGCAAAGCGCTCACCCAGGCCGCGCCATGAATCCGTTGCTCCGAAAAGAATTGCGGCTGCTGCTTCCCGCCTGGCTAGTCGCGCTGGCGGCCGCGACGACGCCGATTTGGGTTGGTCCAGATTACGAAGGTGTGGCGATGACCTTGTTTGGCGCGGGCGTCCTTTGCGTGGGGCTGGCGCCGTTCGGACAGGAAATGACGTATGGAACCTTCAGCCTGTTGCTGGTCCAGCCCGAAGATCGGCGGCGGCTCTGGAATCTCAAGGCATGGCTCTCGGCGATGGCGCTGCTTTCGGCATGGGGCGTCCTGGTTTTGTCCTTGTGGTGGAACTGCTCCCGGTCGCCTTGGACGCTGATTGGTGCGAGTGGCGACTTTGGGATGATCTGTGGGATGTGCGGAATGTGGACGCTGGTGGCGTATGCGGGCGGACTTTGGACGACCTTGTTGCTGCGCGACATGATCGGCGCGTTTTTTGCCTCTTTTCTTGCCCCGATGGCCGTTCTGAATGCGACTATACTTCCTCTTTCCCATTGGATTCGGACCGACAACCAGATTGAAACGGTCGTCTTTTCGGTCCTGGCGGTGTACTCGGTGGTGGCCTTTTGGTTTGGGCGAAGGCTCTTTCTTCGCGCGGAGGACGTTCCCTGGTCCGGTGGCAGTCAAGCTCTGCCTGCCGCATGGGGCGCGCCGGTGCGGATGGTCTTGCGGATGGTCTCAACGGGCTTCAAAAAGAAGTGCGGCCCGCGGGCCGCATTCGCCCGAAAGGAATTGCAACTTCAGGAATTCGCGCTGGTCCTGGTTGTAGGGCTGGCGCTGGGGCATCTGGCGGCGATTGGGTTGCGCCTTTTTCATCCGACCAATAGTGCCGCGAGGGCTTTCTTGGATGTGATGTGGGTTCTCTGGCTGGTTGTTCCGCTGGTTGCCGGAAGCGTCGCGGTGGCGCAGGAACGGCGTCTGAATACGCACGAAGGCCAGCTTTGTGTTCCGTTTTCCACGCGGAATCAATTTGTCATCAAGTTTGCGATGGCAATGGTTGTGGGAATCGGGCTGGGCGGCTTGGTCCCAGCTCTCTTGGAAGGCGGCGCAAGGGAGTGCGGTTTGGGGATCCAGTTCGGTTTGGGGAACCAATTGGACCAATCCACCGTGCTGGAGATTCTTGTTGGACTTGTCACGGGCACGGCCCTGATTTCCTTCTACGCCTCGACCTTGACCAATGGCCTGCTGCCGGCGTTTGCCACGACGATATGCCTGGCGCTGGGGGTTGTCGCCGCGTGGAACCGCTTCTCCTCCTTCAATTTCTGGCATCGAAGCATTTTTATTTGCATGGCGTGGCCGGTGATGACGGCGACGTTGGTCTGGCTGGCGTACAGGAATTACAAATCTCTTCGGGCCGGCTGGCGGCTCTGGTTTGGGAATTTGGGCTGCGCCGGGGCGGTCTTCGCCTCGGTGGCGCTGCTCTCCTGCGGAATTTATAATCGCCCCTGGGAATTGCTCTTTGCGCTGGAGCCGCCGCACGGCGCGGCGAGGATCGCCGGCCCGGGACATGCCACGATTGTGGATTCCTTCGCCGGACCGGCCATCTTGCTGCCGGACGGGCGGCTCTGGATCGGACACAGGGACATCAACTCGCGGACGAGAATTTCGGGCGCGTTCGCCGACGGCTCGAATTGGGTCAGTCTGGCTGCCATTTACGAGGGGGCCGGGGGCGCGGTTGCCGTCAAATCCGATGGCACGCTCTGGAATGTGTCCGACGCCGCGGCCATCAGCCAGATCGGCTCGGACTCGGACTGGCGGAAAATCGTGGGGGAAGGGAGCCTGTTTTTCGCGCTGAAGCGCGACGGCACGGCATGGGAATGGGGTTATGTCGAAGACCGGCATCCCCTCCGTTCTGCGGTTCCCTACGTTGCCGAACCGGCGCGCGTTGGGAAAGATTCTGATTGCGCGGACATCTTCGCGTGGTCATCAGGCAGCCCCCTCAAGGTTGTCAAGAATAACGGGACTATATGTACGTTGGAGGAGATTCAGGAGCACGGTCCCGGACGCGCGCCCCCGCGGTCGCACAGTGAATTGAGGCCGTGGAAACTTGGTCTGGAGGGGACCAATTGGACGTCCCTGGAGGGCGGGCCTGGATGGGGACTGGCTCTTGGCATCCGCACCGACGGCTCCCTTTGGGCCGAGGGCAACATTCCGGCCCCGCTTTTTGGAATCGCGGTGCAGCCCAGAGGTGACGCCACCGCCGTGCGCGTCGGAGAAAAATCAGATTGGGCGCAGCTTTCCGCCAGCGGCGTTCATCTTGTGGCGCTTGAATCCAACGGCACAGTTTCCGTCATGGACAGAAACTTCCGCGCGTGGCATCCGAGCAAATACAGCGACTGGATCGGCGCGGCGGCGGAATTCCAAGACACCTGGGCGTTGGCCGGCGACGGCACGCTTTATTGCTGGCGTGAAAACCTGGAGGAGAGGAATTTCGATGGGCCTTTCCTGGACCGGCCTTTCCTGCGCGTCACGCGCCGGCCCATCGTCGCGTTCAACATTCTGGACTCCAAATGAACCGGCCGAATCAGGGGAGTTGGCGGCGGTAGTCAATGGGGCCGCCGAGGCTTTGGTAGTTGGTGAAGGCTGTGGCGAAGGCGGCTTTGGCGGCGGTGAGCGATTTTTGCGCGCTCTTGACGGCGGCATCGGCGGATTTCTCATACGGCTCGCCGGCGGCCGAGCTTTTGTATTGTTGATGCACGGCGGTCTTGTTCTTTTGGGCGGCTTGCAACGCGGCGCTGGCTTGCTTGACGGCAGTCAGGCGGGCTTGCACTTGTTGGCCGGCTTGTGTGAGATCAGCGGCGGGCAATGGCTGGGGGGCAACGGGGGCGTCGGCGCCAGCGGGGACCGGGGCCACGACGGGCGCAGGGGCGGGAGGCGGCTCGTTCTGGCGGAACCAGGAGGCAGCCATCAAGGCGCCAGCCAGGATGGCAAAGGGCAGCAGACAGGTGCCGACCACTTTCCAATGTTTGAATTCCCGCAGGAAAAGGAGCAGGCCGGGGAAGCTGAACTGGAATTGCCGGACTGGCTTGGGAATGTCGCGCACCAGGCGCAAGGAGGATCTCCTAAGGCCGGCCGGGACGGCGGGAAACATGATGGGATGCTGGCACATCGGACAAGGCATCTGCCGGCCAGCATACCCGTCGGTATATTCGATGTGCTGTCCGCAATAGGGACAAGCATATTTGTAGCTGCTCATGTTCCAAGTAGCCTCCTGAAGAGCATGTCCTAAGAATATGCTCTGAAAGAGTCTGGTGTCAAGTCAACACAGCCGGGTCCGGGCCGGTCGGCGCCCGGCGTCCGACATCGCTTTCGAACTGTTAGACGGCATTTGTCGAGCGAAGGTTTGAAATATGTGGAATGAAATCAATCGGCGGGCCGTCCGGCGAGCGGCTTTGGGCGGAGGAGGCTCAAGGTGTTGGCAAAGTCCGGCGGGAGGGGGGCCTCAAAAACCAGAGGGCGACCGGTGCGCGGGTGGGAGAGGATCAGTTTGCGGGCGTGGAGCATTTGGCGGGGAATGACGCAGCCGGTGGTTTGGCGAAGGCGGGCGTTGTGCCGCCGCCCATAAACGAGGTCCCCCGCGACGGGGTGTCCCAAGTGTTGAAAGTGGACGCGGATTTGATGGGTGCGACCGGTGTGCAATTGGACTTCCAGGAGGGTCGCCCCGCGCAGGCGTTCGAGGACGCGGAAGCTGGTCCGCGCGGCCCGGCCTTTGCCAACGGCCATGCGCTTGCGGTCGTCGCGGTGGCGCGAGATGGGGGCGTCAATTTCGCCGCCCGGTCCGGGGACGCAGCCACAGACGATGGCTTGATAGGTTTTTTGGGTCTGGCGGGCGGCAAATTGGGCGGAGAGATGGAGGTGGGCGGTGTCGTTTTTGGCCACGACCAGGCAGCCGCTGGTTTCTTTGTCAAGACGATGGACGATGCCGGGGCGGGCGACGCCGCCGATGCCGCTGAGGCGGCCCGCGCAATGATGGAGGAGGGCGTTGACCAGGGTGTGGGCCGGATGGCCCGCGGCGGGATGAACGACCAATCCGGGGGGCTTGTTGAGGGCCAGCAGGTCGTCGTCCTCGTAGAGGATTTCCAGAGGGATGTCTTCGGGGCGAGCGGCGGAGGGTTGGGCTTGAGGCCAGGAGAGGGTGATGACTTCGCCGGGGCGGGGATGATGAGAGGGTTTGGCGGCGCGGCCATTGACGCGGATGAGGCCCTGGGAGAGCAGGCGCTGAATGGCGCCGCGGGAAGTTCCGGGAAGTTGGGCGCGCAAAAAGGCGTCCAGCCGTTCCGCGGGAGCCGGCTGCCCGACGGTGATTTGGCTTGGCGGGGTCAAAGCGGGCGTTGGTCTTCCATCTTCAATCCTCCGCCCGCGTTTTTTGAGGCGGGAGGGGCGGCGGCGGCATCCGGCCGGAAGGAAAGGAGGATGAGCAGGCCGACGCCAAGGCAGATCGCGCTGTCGGCGACGTTGAAGGCGGGGAAGCCGATTTCTTCGCCGCCGCGGCGGAAGAGGTAGAAGCGGAGGAAATCAATGACCTGCCGGCGGGCGGGGTCCACTCTGTCAAATAGATTTCCAAGAATGCCGCCGCAGATCAGGCTCAGGGAGATCTGGCCGAGAAGGGTCTGGACATGGAAATGGCGGCGCCAGACGATGAGGCAGAGCAAGGCGAGGGCGGAGAGGACGGCAAGGCGGCCATTTTGCTCATGGAAGAGGCTCCAGGCGGCGCCGGTGTTGGTCCAGCAGACGAGTTTGAAGAAGCCGGGAAGTATGATTTTTTCCTCGCTGGGGCCAAGGAACAGGAGGACGAGGTTTTTGGTGGCTTGATCGAGCGCAAAAATCAGCGCCGCGAGCAGGATCATGCGCCGGAGGGCCGGGGAGTTCATCTGGAATAAACGACCCTGGTGCCGGCGATGAAATCGTGCATGCCGCGTCTGTCGGGGCGGAAGGCGACCCAGAGATAGCCCAAGTAAAAGAACACTTCGGTGAGTTGGCCCGCCAGGGCGCGCAGCAAAGCGCGGCCGTAGCTGAGACGGGTGCCATCGTCGCGGAGGATTCTGGCGCCAACGGCCATTTTGCCGATGGTGGCGCCAAAGGTTCCGTTCAGGAGCATGTTGTAGAGCACAATCAAAGCCAGCATGAACGGGAACATTTGGCGGGTGCTCAGGGTGAGTTGTTCGATAAGTTGCTGGACGGTTTGCTGGTCAAGAACGGCGGGGAGCGAGGGCAGTGTCCAATGCTGCCACGCGGAAAGGGGCCTCCACAAAATGCCCAAAGCCATTGTCAAAAAGAGACGGTCAATGACGTAGGCGGCCAGGCGCGGCCAAAAGCCGACGGGGCTCAAGGCCGCGCCGGCCCGGGGCGGGGAGACGGAGGCGTGGAGCCGGGCCAGGGCCTGTTGCAGTTCGACGTAGCGGGCGGCGGGGAGCCAATGGGCCAGATCGTTGCGCCAGACCTGGGTGGAGCCGGCCACGCGACCGTCGCCAATCCAGCTTTGCAATTCGTCCAGCGTGGCGGGGCCGTATTCGGCGCCGTCGCCGCCAATGATTTTATATTCGACGTCCATTAAAAAGAATCCGCATGATTTAAGCCTGAGCGGCCGGGAAAAGACAATGGCAAACTTGATTTACCTTGATTTACCTTGATTGGCATGGGGGTGTTGGCCGGGTGATTTGGTCTGAATTCTTGAATCATAAGCACATTACTAAGGATTGGCGTTTTGCGGTGAAACCTGTTTTTTTGCTTTGACGGGGAGGTTCTCTGGGCTGTAAAGCGTTTTTTTGGTGAAGTTGTTCGCATGGGATTTAGGCCTTGGCGGGGTGCAGTTGCAGCAGCCACGAGCCGTGTTTTTGTTGGTTGCGGGCGTGCCGTTCGGAGTCATAGGTTTGGCCTTCCTGCCACCTCGTCCAAAGGATCTTGAGCCAGCGGTTGCCCAAGCGCCGCAGGGCCGAGGCATGGCTGTTGCCTTTTTCCCGGTGGGCTTGGTAGTAGGCTTGCGCCCAGGCGCAATATTTCCGGCTGCAATCGGCCCAGAGATGGACGGCGTAGCGCAGGTGTTTGTTGCAATGCCAGCGGATTCGAGCCCGATCCACCTGGCCGGATTGGAAGCTGACCGGGGCTGTTCCGGCCACACATTGCAGCCCTTGCGGATCGTCAAAGAGGTGGCGGTCTTGCCCCATTTCGCTCAACCGCCGCGGCGCCAGTTTTTCCCCGGCTCCCGGCAGGGAGCCAAACAACTGGTGATCCGGATGCTCGGCGAAGAGTTGGGCGATGGCCTGACGGTACTGCTCCAAGTGCTTTTCGAGCGCCAGGAGCGTGGCGGCCAGCGTGAGAACCAACCGGCTCTTGGCGCGCGTGATTCCGGGCCAGGCGGCGAATTCATTGGCTTTGGCAAAAACCTCCAGGCGCGCGTCCACGGTCTGCGGCCGGTAGAGCTTGTGGCTGTGGAGGAAATTCTCCCAGCGGCGCCGGCCCGCCTTGACCAAGGCCTCCGGAGTCGGAAAAGCCCGCACAAACTCCCAGGTGTAAGGCGCTGTCCAATCGGCAAAGGCGTGCCGCGCGGCGGGATAATACTGGCTCAAAGCCTGTTGGATTTGATGGACCAGGGCCGTGCGCTGCTGCGTCAATGCGACTTCGTCCCGGCAGAGCAAACGCAACTCCTGCACCAATGGATCCAGCGGCGCCAGCGGTCTCCAACCATGCCCGTCGGTGCGCAACCCGTCGGCGAAGCTCCAGGCGTCCAGTCGGTCGGTTTTGGTGCCGCTGGGCGCCTGGCGCTCCCGATAGGATTTGGCGCTTTTGGGGTTCATCGGAAACACCGTCACTCCACTTTCCAGCAACTGCTCGACGGCGGGGCCGCTGCTGGTTTCCAACGCCACCCCGAGCGCGGGATAGGATTGCACGCACTGGCGCCATCGTTGCCAACCTTCGGCGCTGTGGGGGAATGTGAATTGGGCCACGATCTGGCCCGCGCGATCCACGATCACGACATCGTGATGGTCCTTCGCCCAGTCCAAGCCGGCGAAGTGAGTCAGTTCTGCGAATGTTTTCATCGTTTCTCCAGTCTGCCGCGCTGACTGGCTGCGCTGGGTCCAACCGATACGGTGACCCTCGTAGGGTGATGTTCTCTCAGACCTCGGCGCCAGCCGGCACGAGCCGACCGGTGTTCCCTGTCTGACGCTCGCAACGTGGGTTTGACTTGACCGTGAACGGCTCGTGGCATTGCGGCCGGCATCAAGCATATCCGGCGGCAAATTCATTTTCGCGCCAAAGTTATTCACCGTCGGCTGCGGGGAGCTTGCGCCGGCTCTCCTCGCCACCGGTTGAATAACTTTGGAGATCGTATCGGTTTGACCACCTTCGTTGAAACTACGGTGGGCAGGCCCTCCTTCGCTTCCTCCTTCGCCAGGGCTTCCGCCTTCGTTTCCTCCTTCGCTAAAGCTACGGAGGACAGGAAAACTTCGGCGGACAAGATGGAGGAGAGGGAAGCTACGGCGGACGCCTCGGCGAGGCGTCCCTGCTATGGGAATTGTCAAGCGAGCTTTCGTCTTTATTTCATAGTTCCTTTCGGCTTGAGGGGTCAATGGTTCATTTCGGAGCGTTTCCTCTTCAAGGCT
>Ga0181536_10005720_pt1 | contig 12659 bp, 10 predicted proteins | sample PEATcosm2014_Bin_41_FD_121105 | JGI IMG/M metagenome (GOLD analysis project Ga0181536, IMG submission 121105) | Peatland microbial communities from MTU Mesocosm Facility, Houghton, MI, USA - PEATcosm2014_Bin17_60_metaG | ecosystem: Environmental > Terrestrial > Soil > Wetlands > Peat | place...
CTTCCGCTCACATTTCTGACCAGCACGGATGGCGGCTACAGCCAATCCAAGATCTATCAGACGCATCGGCAGTGGACCGTCGATGGCAAGTGGCTCATCTTCCGGGGAGTGCGCGAGACCGGGCCGCAGGCGTTTGCGGTGAATGAAGAGACCGGGCAGATCGTGCAGGTAACCGAGAACGGTTTCATGGGTATGCTGTGCGTCTCCAACATCGCGATGAAGCTGTTCATCATGTCGGGCGGCGGCGGTGGTGGAAGAGGCCGGGGCCCAGAGGGGGCGCCTGGAGCGGCGCCGGCGGAAGGTCGAGGCCGTGGAGCGGGACGCGCGGGCGGGCCGCCGGCCGAGGGCGCACCGGGTGCCGCGCCGGCGGAAGGCCGGGGTCCGGGCGGCAGAGGCCCGAGCGGACCACGGCAGATTCTCGAGATCGACCTAGCCAAACTTTTCGCCGACGTGGCTGCCAAGACCGTGAAACCGGCGGCGAATTACACGCGCGTCTGCGGAACCATCCCAGCCACGCTTCAACCCGATGGCAACATGGGCCTCGATGCCAATGACGACTTCATGTATTTCAGGGTCGGCGGGCCGGAAACCGCGCAACTCTCCCCGGGGCAGACACTCCTGCCGGGATTTGGTCCGCGTTTCCGTCAGACCACCAGCGGTCTGCGCAGCATGAACCTCACGACCGGGGAAATCAAGTCCATCGTCAATGTCGGCTTCGGCATTGGGCACGTGCAGTCCAATCCATGGAAGCCAGGCGAGATCGTGTTCTGCTGGGAAACCGGCGGCAAGGCGCCGCAGCGGACGTGGATTGTCAATTCCGACGGCACCGGCCTGCGGCCGCTGTATCCCGAGGCGCCGTACGAATGGATCACCCACGAGGCCGTCATCAACAGGGATGAAGCGGTCATCGCCATCCTCGGCCACCGCTCCATCGCCAGTGCGACGCCCACCTCCGACTGGGGCATCGCCGGAACGTTTGAACATCCCACCGGAGTGGCCATCGTGAATTTGCGGACACGGGAGATGCGGATTGTGGGGCAGATTCCCGCGTGGTCGAAGGGCCGCTCGGACTGGCACGTTGCCGGATCGGTCGACGGCCGCTGGGCCTGCTCCGACGATTTTCAGTTCGAGGTCTGGCTCTACGATCGGCACAACGGCGAGATGAATCTGCTGGCCGGTCCCCAGAAAGCCGGCGCGGATCACATTCACCCCACCTTCAATGCGGACGGCACCAAGATCGAGATTCAGTCCGCCCTGATCTCGAAGGACAACCGGGGTTTGAACATCTGCATCGTTCCGGTGCCCAAGACGTTTCTCAATCGGACGTATAGCCTGAAGTCGCCCGAATAAGCTGCAAAGCGGGGCCAGGCTCGAATTTCGCCTCTACCGTATTGCGTTAAACGCAGTGCGGTAGTACCCTTGAGTTGTGATCCGGTCGTTCCGGGACAAGGAGACCGAAAAGGTTTTCCGGCGCGAGTTCAGCCGGAAGTTCCAGGGTATTGCTGCGGTGGCGAAGCGGAAGCTCGATCAGATTCATGCGGCGGCGGCCATTTCCGATCTAAGCGCGATTCCGGGAAATCGGCTGGAGACCCTCGCCGGTGATCGGGCGGGGCAGTGCAGCATTCGGGTTAATGACCAGTGGCGGATCTGCTTCCGCTGGGTTGAACCCGATGCCCTTGGAGTTGAGATAGTGGACTACCATTGAGGGACGCGAATTATGGCCAGGAAGACCAAGATCATGCCTCCGATCCACCCGGGTGAAACCTTGCGGGAGGACTTCCTGAAACCGCTTGGTCTGACAGCCAATCGGCTCGCGATGGAGTTGCTGGTACCGGTGACCCGGATCAATGACATCGCTCGCGGCAAGCGGGCCATCACGGCAGACACCGCACTCCGCTTGGCCCGCTACTTCGGAACCACGCCCCAGTTTTGGATGAACCTTCAGGCGAATTACGATCTCGAAACGGCCCAGGACGTGCGCGGCCCGGAGATCGCCGACCGGATCAGGCCGCATCGGGCGGCGTGATCGGGCGCGCCGCCGACAAGTGGATTGAGTGGGGATAACTCAACCGCCGGACGTAATGAATCCAATCTTGGTTTTGCTTAGGAGTTCGACGAACTCCCTGCCCGGCGTGCGGAGACTTACGGAATAATAACCGCCCGTTGGGTTGAGAAACAATGTACGGGTGTGGGTTTGCCCATCCTGATCGCGAAAGCCCTCACCATCGAAGGCTTGAAGACGGATGAGGCCCTCCTCTGCCCATGCCGATAAGCACTCACGGACGTCCAACTCGGCAATTCCATACTGCTGGGAAAGTGAGGTCGATCTGCATTGAATTTCTTGACCAGGCGAGTGCTTGGCCAGACTCGAGAGGAATCGATTCTTGAAACTCTCGTAGGAGGTCATACCGACGATTTTTCCTTCCTTGTATGGAGTGTACGCCTTTTCTTCGCCCTATTCAAGTAGCATTAGTCTTATCGGCCTTGTCGCGTCCAAGACCCAGACTGCTCCCGCTGGACGCTTCGACGCGCAAAATCACTGACATGCTAAACTGGAATTCTCAGCGCGGAGAGGTGGCAGAGTGGTCGATCGCGCCCGCCTCGAAAGCGGGAGTACCTTTACGGGTACCGGGAGTTCGAATCTCCCCCTCTCCGCCAGCCATCATCCCCTCGTCCGGCCACATCGCGCCGGCCTCCGCCACTCCCTTGTCTCCGCCCTCGCCGCGAGTTAGTCTCTGGAGTGGCGAGGTGCTCATGCAACGAATATTATTGACGTGCCTGGTGGCGCTCGGCACAGCCTGGGGTCAGGCGGCCAAGCCGGCCGGCCCCGATTTGACCAAGCAACCGACGCTGTACGTGGTCGGCTATGCCCACCTGGATACACAGTGGCGATGGGAATACCCGACCACCATCAGCCAGTACATTTTGAACACCATGCGGGACAACTTTGCGCTGTTTGAGAAGTACCCGCATTATATTTTCAATTTCAGCGGCGCCAACCGCTACCGCATGATGAAGGAGTACTTTCCGGCCGACTACGCCCAGGTCCAGAAATACGTGGCTGCCGGCCGCTGGTTTCCGGCGGGATCGTCGATGGAGGAAAACGACGTGAATTCGCCCTCCGCCGAGTCGATTATCCGCCAGGTGCTGTACGGCAAGCAGTATTTCCGCCGCGAGTTCGGCAAGACCAGCGCCGAATACATGCTGCCGGATTGCTTCGGCTTCCCGGCCTCGTTGCCCAGCATTCTGGCTCACGCGGGCATCCAGGGCTTCTCGACGCAGAAACTGGCGTGGGGATCTTCGGCCCCGGCCGGCGGCCCGAATTCGCCGGAGAAGACGCCGCTCGGCACCCCGTTCAACGTCGGCATATGGGCGGGGCCCGATGGCAAGAGCGTGATCGCGGCCCTCAACCCCGGCGATTACAGCGCCTCCATCACCACGGACCTCAGCGTGAGCCCCGGCGATCCCGGCCCGCGGCGCGTCGATTGGCCCGCCAGAATCCAGTTGGATGGCAAGGTGAGCGGCCTGTTCACGGATTATCACTACTACGGCACCGGCGACGTCGGCGGCGCGCCCGACGAAGCTTCCGTCAAATTGTTGGAGGCAACCGTAGCCGAGAATGCCCCGCTGCACGTCGTCTCCGCCACCGCGGACCAGATGTTCCTCGATATCAAGCCCAGCCAGACGGCCAGGCTGCCGCGCTATAAGGGCGAGATGGAGCTGACCAACCACTCGGCCGGGTCCCTTACCTCGGAGGCCTACCAGAAGCGGTGGAACCGCAAGAACGAGTTGCTGGCCGATGCCGCCGAGAAAGCTTCCGTCGCCGCCGAGCTGCTGGGCGGCCGGCCGTATCCCCTGGATCGCCTGAACAACGCCTGGACGCTGGTAATGGGCGGGCAATTCCACGACATCACACCCGGCACCGCTACGCCCAAAGCGTTCGAGTTTTCCTGGAACGACGACGTGCTGGCCATGAACCAGTTCGCGGGCGTGATGGCCAGCGCCACCGAAGCGGTCGCTTCCGGCATGGACACCCAAGCCAAGGGCGCGGCCATTGTGGTCTACAATCCGTTGAACGTGGCGCGCGAGGACGTGGTGGAAGCCGGCGTCGCCTTCCCTGGCGGAACACCCAAGGCCGTGCGCGTCATCTCGCCGGACGGCAAGCAAGTGCCCGCGCAGTTGTCCAACGGCAAAGTCCTGTTCGTGGCCAAAGTACCCTCGGTGGGCTACGCGGTGTACGACGTCGAGCCCGCCGAGACTCCGGCCGCCGGCTCCACGCTCCAAGTGAGCGAGTCGTCGCTCGAAAACGAGCGCTATCGCGTCACCATCGACCCGAACGGTGATATCGCCAGCATCTTCGATAAGACCGTCAAGAAGGATCTCCTCTTGACTCCGGCGCGCCTGGAAATCAAGACCGACAAACCCGTGCAATGGCCCGCCTGGAACATGGATTGGGAAGACCAGTCGCGAGCGCCGCGGGCTTACGTGGGCGGGCCGGCGCAGATCCGGATCGTCGAAAACGGTCCGGCGCGTGTGGCCGTCGAGGTTTCACGCGAGACCGAAGGCTCCAAATTTGTCCAGACCATCCGGCTCTCGGCGGGCGATGCCGCGAATCGCGTGGAAATTGGCAACGTGATCGACTGGAACACCAAAGGGTCCCACCTCAAGGCCGTCTTCCCGCTGACCGCGACCAACCCCGTGGCAACTTATAACTGGGACATCGGCACGATTGAGCGGGGCACCGATAACCCCAAGAAGTTCGAGGTGCCGTCTCATCAGTGGGTCGATCTCACCGATCGCAGCGGCGCTTACGGCGCGACGGTGCTCACGGATTGCAAGAACGGCTCCGACAAGCCCGATGACAACACGCTTCGCCTCACCCTGATCCGCACACCCGGCACCCGCGGGCAATATGACGACCAGAGCACGCAGGATTTGGGCCATCACGAGTTCGTGTACGGCCTGGCCGGACACGTGGGCGATTGGCGCAAGGGCCAGACCGATTGGCAGGCCTACCGTCTCAACCAGCCTCTCATTGCCTTCGAAGCCTCGAAACACGCGGGCGCGCTCGGCAAGACTTTCTCATTGCTCAGTGTCAGCCACAGCCGGGTGCGGGTTCTGGCCCTCAAGAAGGCCGAGCAGAGCGATGAAACGATCGTCCGCCTGGTGGAGCTCGATGGCAAGCCGGCTCCCAATGTGCAGATCGCGTTTGCCGCTCCGATTGCCGCCGCGCGCGAAGTCAACGGCGCGGAGGAGGCAGTTGGCGCGGCCACGGTGACGAATGGCAAGCTGGTGACTTCGTTCACCGCGTTCCAGCCGCGCACGTTTGCGGTGAAGCTCGGCGCCGCACCCGCCAAGGTCGCCGCGGTCCATTCGCAGCCGGTGAAGCTCGCCTACGACTTGGCCGCCGCCAGCAACGATGGAACCAGGTCGGTGGGCGGTTTCTCTTCCGATGGCCGCGCCCTTCCAGCCGAAATGCTGCCCGCCGAGCTCGCCTTCGACGGCGTCAAATTCGATCTGGCTCCCGCCAAGACCGGGACTCCCAACGCCGTGGTGGCCAAAGGCCAGACGATCTCTCTTCCAGCCGGAAAGTTCAACCGGGTGTACGTGCTGGCGGCCTCCGCGGATGGCGACCAGAAAGCCGCATTCGTCGTTGGCGGGACGGCCGAGAATGTCACTATCCAAGACTCGGGCGGTGTCACCGGCAGAACCTATCGGCGGTCGGGTTTCGGCCAAACCGTCGATGTCACCATCCAAGACTGGGGCGGATTCATCGGCCAATGGGACGACCGCATCTGAAAAGCAAGGAAGTGCCCATCCCAGCGCAACCGGGGCGGACACGCACCGACCCGTACGCCGAAATGGTGGGGCTGAAGCCGGGCTTCATCAAGCGCGCCGAGGTCGCCTGGTTCGCCTCGCACTGCCACACGGCCGGCGGCGCCAACGAACCCTACGCCTATTCGTATTTGTTTGCGTACCCGCTGGATGTGCCGGCCGGCGCCACCACCCTGACCTTGCCGGACAATGACAAGATCCGCATCCTGGCCATTTCGGTGGCCCAGGAAGGCGCGACGGCGAAGCCGGCTCAACCGCTCTACGACACGCTGGAGCGGTGACATCTGTCAGGGACGCGCCCCGGAGGGTCTTACCCCGCGCCGTATAGCCGAAGCCCGGGGATATCCTCGAAGTCGGCCGGGTTCAACGTCCATAGCTCCGCCTCCCTCACGATGGCGCAGGCGGCAATCGCCAGGTCGATCTCGCGGCCGCGCGGGTGGCGCACCGAACGATAGAGCTTGGCGCTCAGTGCGGCCTCGGCAAGTCCGAAGACGATGGCCGATTCCCTCGGAAACAGGCGCTCCGCCAAGGCAAGTTCCTGCGGCAAACGCGGACCTCGCCACCATAAGTAGTAGACCAACGCCGGGAGCACAATTACCTCGCCCCGTTCGAACACGCGCCGCAGCGCGGGCGAGGAACGCTTTTCGCCCGTCAAGCTGTCGACCAGAACCGAAGTGTCCAGAACGATCACGCCGGATTCCTGGCCAGCGACCGGCGCCCGCCCGAGCGGCGCGCTTCGCGGATGGCCTTCAATTCCCGTTGCGCGGCGCCGCGGCCCCGCGACGGGATCAGCGGAAGCAGTGTATCGAGCAGGCGGAGTTTCTCCAGCCGTTCGCGCCCGCTCATGCGCCCAATGCGATCGTGATACTCCGAGACCGCCTCCCGGACCACCTGGCTCTTGGGTTTTGCGAGCCGCTCGGCGGCGTCCGCGATCATGTGGACGGTGGCTTCGTCCAGCGTAAAAGTGACTTTGCCGGTTGCCATACTATTACCATACCACTACCATACCGGCGGCGACGGCGGGCCTGCGGTACAATGACCCTTCGTCATGCAAGTGCTCCAGGCCGGCCAACATAAACTGATCTACCTCGAACTCCAGCCGGTGATGGTCGCCAGCATCGCGCGGCAGGCGGGGTTCGAGACCCGGGCCAAGGATAGCCGGCGAAGCATCCAACTCGATCTGAGCGCGCCCGGAAGGCAAGCGCCGCTGTTGCTGTTCGACGCCGCGGATCCGGCCAACCTGGGTTGGTTCTCGCGCTGCCAGTTCTACGTGGATGGCCGCACCGGGTCCGTCATGCAGACGCCTATGACCCTGGCCAACAAACGCGACCGCAACGGCAAGCCGCACCTCGATTCCGTGCGGCTGGCGATCTCCAAAGAGCTCCCGGCCAGCTTCCGTCTTCCCGGCCAACAGTCGCTCACCGAGCAGGTTTTCTACAACCTGCTGCTCAACTTTTTGAACGCTCTCACCAGGACCGGCGTGGCGGTGTGCGGGGCAGGCGTGGTGCAGCCGCTGGCGGGACGCACCGAGAGCGTCGGCCCGCGGAACTGATGGCCAGCGTTCAGCTATCGGCCGCCGGCCCGGCCAAGCTGAAGCGCACGGCAAGGGGGTGTTCCCTGGACCCGGCGCTGCCGCGATGTGAAGCACCGTGCCTGCGGTTCACACCTGTAGCCTGCTACACTCGTTGTTGCCTGCCCCGAAGATCCGCTAGAATAATGGCTTACCGTCTTCGAGCATCGGCTGTATCGAGTGAAACTGGTTCCCGTGCATCAACGTCTCCGTAACGACGCAGAGTGGAAAGGTATGCTGGCATGAAGTGTTCCGGGCGCGTTCGCCTGATGGTAGCGTCGGCCTGTCTCTGCGCTTTCTGGATTCATCCGCTGGGCGCGCAATCGCAGCCGCCGCAGCCATCGCCGGCTCCCCAGCAAAAACCGGCGCAACCACCTCCGGGCGCTCCGGCGCAACCACCGAAGAATCCGTTTGAGAATGTGCCGGCCAGTCCGGAGGGCGCGCCGCCGCCGCAGCAGCAACCGGCCCAGCAGCAGCGGCCCGCGCAGCCGCAAATGGAAGCGCCCAAGCCGGTGGAGGCCGCCAAGCCGCGTGCTGGAGAGCCCATCGAAGCCATCGAGTTCCGGGGCGCGCGACGCGTCCCCCAGGACACCTTGAAGGCGCTCATCAACAGCAAGGCCGGCGATATTTTCAGCGAGGATGCCATACGGCGCGACTTCATGGCGCTTTGGAATACCGGGCGTTTCGACGATATCCGGCTGGAAACCGAGCCGGGCCGCATTGGCCTGATTGTGCGCTTCGTGGTGACCGAGCGGCGCGTCATCCGCTCCATTAATTACGAAGGAATCCACTCGGTCACGGTTTCGGAGATTCTGGATCGCTTCAAGGAGCGCAAGGTCGGCCTCTCGGTGGAATCGCAGTACGACCCCAACAAGATCCAGCGCGCGGCCATCGTGCTCAAAGAATTTCTGGCCGAGCGCGGGCGCCAGTACGCCACCGTGGAACCGCAGATCGAACAGCTTCCGCCTTCCTCTCTGAAAGTCACGTTCAACGTGAACGAAGGGCCCAAGGTGAAGGTGGGCGAAATCAAGATTACGGGGAACGAGGCGTACGGCCAAAGGTGGGTGATCGACGCCATGAAGAACCTGAAACCCTATGGCATCCCCCACTCGATTCTGTTCGAAAACATCTTCGCCAAGACGTTCGACCAGGACAAGCTCGACGAGGACAACGAGCGCATCGTGCAGGCGTATCGGGACCACGGTTACTTCACCGCCAAGACGCTGGAAGATACCGTGAAGATCATCCCCAGAGGCGGGCGGGGCTGGCGGCTCCCGCTCTTCAAGACCGCCAGCGCGGGCATCTACGCGGACATCACCATCCCCGTGGAAGAGGGACGGCTGTACCACTTGCACAATATGACCTTCGTGGGAGTGAAACTGTTCCGCACGCCCGAAGTGCTCATGAAGCCGCTGTTCGGCATGACCACCGGAGATGTCTTTTCCACCGAAAAGCTGCGCAAGGGCATCGAGAACATGCGCAAGTTTTACGGCAAGTTCGGCTACATCGATTTCGTTCCCGAGCCTTCTTTCGACGTCATTCCGGACAGCGACCAGATCGATCTCACGCTGACGGCGGACGAAGGCAAGCAGTTTTTCATCCGGCGCATCGATTTCTCGGGCAACACCACCACGCGCGATAAAGTGATCCGCCGCGAGATCCTGCTCGATGAAGGCGACATCTTCAACTCCGAGCTATGGGATTACAGCATTCTGCGGCTCAACCAGCTCGGCTATTTCGAAATGCTGAAGAAGGAAGACGCCGCCGACATCAAGCGCAATCCGCAGTCGAATACGGTGGACATCACGCTCAAGGTGAAGGAGCGCGGCAAGAACTCCATCGGGTTGAACGGCGGCGTTTCCGGCATCGCGGGCAGCTTCATGGGGTTCAATTACTCCACCAACAACTTCCTCGGGCTGGGCGAAACGCTGTCCCTCGAGTCGCAGCTCGGCACCCGTATGCGCTCCGTGAGACTGGGGTTCACCGAGCCGTATTTCATGGACCGGCCGATTCAACTCGGCTTCATGGTCTACCTCACCCGGTTCGATTTCAACCAGGGCCGCGAGGCCTCGATTCTGGCGGGGCAGAACCTGATTCCGCTGTATAACCAACTGGGCTCGCAGAACCTGCTGAACTACATCCAGAACAGTCACGGGTTTACGGTCTCCGCGAGCACCCATTTGCGGCGGAGTTTCGCGCAGATCGGGATCACCTACGGCTTCGACATCTCCAACGTAAAAACGCTGACCACGGCCGCCGGCGATTACTTCGAGTACATCAATTTCAGCGGCGTGGCCGGCCCGAATTCGCTGACCGGGATCAGAACCAGCCACATCACGCCGTCGTATTCCTACAACACCGTGAACCATCCCATCACGCCCACGGGCGGCAGGAGCCTGTTCATCTCCTTCGACTACGCCGGCAGCGTTCTGGGCGGGAACGTGAATACCCTCCGGCCGACGATAGATGCCAAGTACTTCCACACGGCCCCATGGCACCGGAGCAACATCCTGGCGTTCCACGTGATGGCCTCGAGCGTCACCGGGTACGGCGGGAAATATGTGCCTCCGTTCTCGCGCACGTTCATGGGAGGCGAACAGGACATCCGCGGATTCGAAATCTGGGGCATCACCCCGATCGCATTCATACCGTCGTCGGGTAGCGTCAACGTGCTGAACAACGACGGGTCGCCGCGCACGCAGAAGGTGGTCGACAACGGCGTGCTCACCTCGACCAACGTCACCATGACGGTTCCCACCTATCAGCTCATCACGCCGGGCGGCGACACGCAACTGCTGGCGAACTTCGAATACCGGATTCCGATTATCGGGCCGGTGACGCTGGCGCCGTTTTTCGATGCGGGCGTCGATAAGATTCTGCGCAGCGGCCAGCTCACCCTCGATCCCTCGCACGTGTCCGACTTGAACACCCAGTTTCCGCAGGCGGGCTACACCGGGAAGGTGTACATCGCGCCGGGCACGCAGAAGGCGCGCGCCTCCACCGGGTTGGAGCTTCAGGTGATGCTGCCGGTGGTCAACGCGCCATTTCGCCTGTACTTCGCTTACAATCCTTCGACCGTGCGGGAGTACTTGCAGCCGCCCATCGTGGCGGACCGGTCGTCGTTTCCCAACAACGCCACGTTTCTCAACTCAATCGCGACCTACGGCCAGGCGTATCCATTCTTTGAGAAGCGGACCATGTTCCGCTTCACGATCGGCAGGACGTTCTGAAGCGGCCGCGCGCCAATATGTTAGTATTGATAAACTTAGGAGTTTCGAGCTTGAAGAATAATCTGGTTGTTTTCACCGCATTGGTCTTGGGAGCGGCCGCGCTGGCGCAGGCCCAGGGCCAGGTTCCCACCAAGATCGCGATCATCCACGTTCAGAATGCCATCCTGAGCACGAAGGACGGTCAGAAGGCCGCCGCCGATCTCCAGGCCCAGTTCAATCCCAGGCAGCAGGACCTGGAGAAGAAGCGGACTGAGCGTGACGCGCTTCAGGACCAGTTTCGCAAGGGCAGCGCCACCATGAGTGACGAAGCCAAGACCAAGTTAACGCGCGACATCGACGCCGCCAACACGAGGCTGAACCGCGACGCCCAGGACTTCCAGAGCGATACGGACGAGGCGCAGGGCAAGCTCATGCAAGAGCTGGGCGGCAAGATGATGGCGGTGCTCGAGAAATACGCCACGCAAAACGGCTTCGCCGTGGTTCTGGACGTGAGCAATCCGCAGACGCCGGTGCTGTGGGCCGCCTCCGCGGTGGACATCACCAACGACATCGTGAAGCTGTACGATCAGGCGTATCCGGGTGCGGCCGCCGTTCCCGCGGCCAAGCCGCCAGCCGCCGCCAAGCCCGCCGCCGCGGCCAAGCCCGCCGCCGCGGCGCCCGCAAAGAAAGACTGACGGCCAACCGCCGCGCGATATAATGCAGGCAGGGGGAGAGTTTCCCATGAGAACTCTCGTCGGTTTCGGTTTCTCGCTGCTTCTGGCCACCGGGCTTTTCGCGCAGCATCGCGGCGGTTTCAGCAATCCTCATCCCTTCCCGCAAGGGACTTTCAGCAAAGGGGTTTTCCCGGCGGGCGTCACGCGGCCGGGCGGCACGGTGGCGCAGCAGAACTTCCGAAGGCAACCCTCCGTTTCTGGCGCAGGCCGCACCGGAACCGTGATTGTGTATGGATATCCGGTGTATGTGGGCGGGTACGTGGACAACACCTACCCGGCCGAACCGGCGCCGCAACAGCAGCCCGATATCACGGTGAATGATGCTTCGCAGCCCGTTCAGTCGGTCATGCAGTACTTCGGCCCCGACGAGGCGCAGGACCCCACTACCCCTACCGCCGCCGACGACGATCTCCAGCCGATGGAGGAGCCGGATTCAACCGCCGAGCCTTCCCATTACCTGATCGCGTTCAAGGACCATACCATTTATTCGGCGGTGGCGTACTGGGTGGATGGCGACACCCTGCATTACTTCACGTCGGCGAACACTCACAACCAAGTGTCGCTTTCGCTCATCGACCGCGACTTGACCGAACGGCTGAACAAAGAGTCGGGCCTGGATGTGAAGCTCCCGCCGCCTACTCCCATTCGATAGTGCCGGGCGGCTTGTGGGTGAGGTCGTAGAAAACGCCGGCGATGCCATCCACCGCCAAGACCTCCGCGCACATTTTCCGCAGCAGATCCTCTTCCATGGCGACGGATTGGGCGGTCATCCCGTCCACCGAGTCCACCGGGCGCAGGACGATGGAATCGGGGGCTTCCTCCGTCCCTAGCGGGATCAGGATTACAGGGAACTGCCAGATGCGGCGGTCGTAATCGCTCTCGTGGGAGAGCCGGCGCACGATGGCGTCGGCGCGCCGCAGGCGGGCGATGCGCTCCGGGCTCAGCGAGCAGGCGCGGACCCGCATTTCCGCGATCGGAACGAGCGTTTCCACGCTGGCGACCACGCGGTTGACGCCGGAGACGCGGTTGATCAGGGCCGTGGTGCGGGCGTGGTCCAGCGTATCGATGGCCAGCACCGGGGCGTAGCTTCGGGAATCGCCCTGCACGCCGACCGAATGCACGGGGATGACGATGCCATCCGGCGTGGCCCGCACGGGCGCGTCCGATTCCGAGCAGAGACAGCGGATGGCCAGGCCGGGGCCGGGGAACGGATGGCGGTCCAACAGTTCGGCGGCGAGGCCCAGTTCGCGCCCGATCTCGCGCACCTCGTCCTTGTAAAAGAATTTCAGCGGTTCCACGATGCGGCCGGAC
>Ga0181536_10005721_pt1 | contig 12659 bp, 6 predicted proteins | sample PEATcosm2014_Bin_41_FD_121105 | JGI IMG/M metagenome (GOLD analysis project Ga0181536, IMG submission 121105) | Peatland microbial communities from MTU Mesocosm Facility, Houghton, MI, USA - PEATcosm2014_Bin17_60_metaG | ecosystem: Environmental > Terrestrial > Soil > Wetlands > Peat | place...
GGCCACCGAGGAGCTGAAATACTACCCCCCGCCCCCCAACCCGTCTCTTCAGGCGAAGCAGATGCGCGAATTGACGATGGCTTACGAGGATTGCGCCACGGTTCACCTGCTGTGGGCATATGCCGACCGGTTTGCCTTGTACGACAATATCTTCGAATCGATGACGGGACCATCCACGCCGGGCAATCTCAGCATCATCGGAGCGCAAGCGGGCCAAACCCAGTGGGCTCTGCACCCCACCAATACGACCGCCACTGTGCCGCTGCTGCTGGATGACGATCCGTTCTGGGGATCGCCCTCGGACACATCGACCAATCCGCTTCCCGTGAATCCTACCGATTATCCAGGATACGTCACAGCGTCGAACCTCACGTACGCAACGCTTCCCCTCTCCATGCTGCTCAGCACTGCGGGCACCGTTACCGCGACCGACCCCAGCAAGGCGACCGACTTGGTGGACGTTCCCGATGACGTGGCCTTTCTCAGCAAGTTGTCACAGCCGGCAGTCGCCTTCGCCTGGTACCAGGAGGGATTCGACAAGGAGTCCACGGATACAGCCGGGCCGGTGACCGCGAACGGATCGCACGCATCCTACGTCACCCATCACAACGGTCCGCAGTACTTTGGCTATGTGGCGAACACTCCCGCTCTTCGGGCCGAGCTGCACGGCCTGGGCGATTTCTTTACGGCCATTCAGAATACCAGCCTGCCGAAATCCGGTGGCGTGTTCTACGTCAAGGGCGGCTATACGAACATCATGGGCATTACTCCGGCCGATCCGGATCCGACGGTCCAGAAGAACTTCCTGGGCGACGATGACCATCCTGCCTATTCCGACGCGCAGATCAGCGAGGCCATGGTGGCCACCACCATCAATGCGATCGCTAATAGTCCGTATTGGGCACAGAGCGCGATTATCATCACCTGGGACGATGCCGAGGGCGATTATGACCACGTCCAGCCGCCGATCGTCAACTTTGGGCCCGACAAAACCGCGCTCAGTTTTGGGCCGCGCGTGCCGCTGATTCTGATTTCTCCCTACGCCAAACTCGGTTATATCTCCCACGATCAGGGAAGCCAGGCATCGGTGGTGAAGTTCGTCGACACAGTGTTCGGTCTTCCGCCGCTGGCAACATTGCCCGACGAATTGCTGGGCCGCTATCTTGGCCTCGCCCTGCTTGGTCAGGAGGACCTGGGGCCGCAGGATGCAATCACACCTGGAATTTCCGACCTCACAGATGCATTCAGCGTTTCACGCTTGAAGGGATTGTCCGTTCCGCTGGCGCCGGATTACGCCATCGTGGCTCCGAGCTACGTAACGAGAATCCCGCAAGTCACGGGCCTCGGCTGTTCGGACTTGGGTATCCTCACCACGGACCGCCAATTAGGCATACCCAACAACATACCGGCGGACTTTAATCCGCGTCCCAAGACAAACCCGACGCCGGCAGGTAGTCTGTAGACGCACTTTTCGACGGGCCCTCATGCCGTGCCACAGTGGAAGCTGTGGCACGGTTTTTTGTTCGTGCGTCGCGCGCCCGGACTTGGGCAGCCTCGCGGAACGAGCCCGAGTTTTCGTGAACGGATGACGACCCGTAACCGATTATTCATCTTCGCTTGAATGAAAAGATGGGAAACTCGATGGATACCCATGAAACTCTTTCATCGCCTCACGCCAGTTCTTCTGTTCGTTTTTCTCCAGCCGCTAGGTCCGATCGCCTTGCGAGCGCAGGTGGACCGCACGGCCATCACAGGCACCGTCACCGACCAGCAGGGCAATCGGGTGCCCCAATCTGTTGTGCGCGCGATTGAAACTGCGACCGGCTTTCAGCGAGAGACACTGACAACTTCACAGGGCACTTATGAGCTGTCCGGCCTTCCGCCTGGCACCTACTCGGTCCAGTTTCTCAAGACCGGTTTCTCGGTCTTTACCGCCGAGCGAGTGAAACAACTGGTCGGGCAAACCAGAACGCTGAACGTCCGGCTGGCACTAGCGCACGCAAACCAGCAGACAACCGTAACCGAACCTCTGGTGGAGCTCGACAAGGTGGACGCGACGGTCGGCGCCGCAATCGAGCGCGCGCAGGTAAGCGATTTGCCAATCAACGGCAGAAACTGGGCGACCTTGACCGCTCTCACGCCGGGCGCCATCGATAACGGCGCCGGTGATCAGAGAACCATCCGCTTCGCGGGGCACGGTTTGGACGACAACAATCTGACGCTCGACGGAATCGATGCGACCGCTGTCTACAATCAGGAGCAGCGGGAGTACATGCGCCTGAACATTCCTCTCGATTCCATCGACGAATTCCAGGTGCAGTCGCAGGATTTCGGCGCCGACACGCAGAGCGGCACAGCGGGCGGCCAAGTGTCGGTAGTTTCACCCTCCGGCACCAGCACTTTTCACGGGCAGGTCTTCGACTATTTCCGGAATAATGCCTTCGACGCCCGGTCGCCCTTCGACGCTGCCTCGCCCGACCCTTTCCTGTTGAATCAGTTCGGCGGCTCGTTTGGCGGGCCCATCGCGCACGACAAAACTTTCTTCTACGTCAACTATGAGGGTCTGCGGCAAAGACTGGATGGAACGCAGATCGGGCTGGTACCGAGCCCGACCTTTGCGGCACAAGCGGCGCTGGCCGCACCGATGTTGGCTCCCATCCTGAATGCTTACCCCGCGGGTACGTCGCCGACTTCCAATCCCAACGTATGGCAGTATGAAGCGCCGGGCAGACAAGTCGACAACGAAGATTCGGGAATGATCCGGCTCGATCATTATTTTTCCGATCGCACTACCGCATTTCTGCGCTTCAATGCGGATGAAGCAGTCGAGTCGATTCCCAACGGCCAACTGATCGTCAAGACACTGTACGACACCAAATTCAATAACGGAGTCGTCGAGCTGTCGCATGTGTTTAGCCCGTCTCTGATCGACGACGTAAGATTCGGAGTAAACCAAACGATTTACCACACGGCCAATCTTTCGCCGGTTCCGCTCGGAATCGCCGTTTCCGGTTTCAGCTCCCTGACCGGATCTTCGACAACGGACTATCCGTCGAAAACGTTCGATCTCATTGACGACCTCTCCTGGGCGAAGGGCAGACACATTCTTAAGTTCGGGTATGAGACACGCTGGATTCTGCTCAACCAGGGTACGTCCCAAAGCGGAACGTTGACCTACACTTCGACGGCGAATTTCCTGGACAATAGCATGGGCTCCGCTTCCTATACCGCGATTCTTCCCCTGGTGCGGCAGCGCAAGACTCAATACTGGGGTTATGCGCAGGACGAATGGAAGGCAACTCCTAATTTGACAATAACAGCCGGAATCCGTTACAACTTTTTTAACGCTCTGCACGCATTAGGCGACGACGATGTCCCGTTCGACTTCGGCACCTGCGGGGGGTATTGCCCGCGCACCGATTCCTTCTTTCATCCCCGACACGACGATTTCGACCCGCGTCTCGGCATTGCGTGGTCACAGGGCGGCACGGTCCTGCGCGCGGGAGCCGGCATTTACCACACGGACGGCCAGGAAGACGACCAGAACCTTCCCATCTCGAATACTGTCGACCGCTACTCGTTTAGCAACACCATGTTCCCGACGCTCTCCTATCCTTTGACCCCGCTTCTTCAGTATGCGGAAGCCGGGGGACTGGGCGTGGTTTCCCCGCGCGATCTGGATCGCAACCGGAAAGACGACTACATTGCGGCCTGGACCGCGTCGGTTCAGCGAAAGCTGCCGTTCAAAGTCCTGGGAACCGCTAGCTATCTCGGAAACAAAGGAACGGATGTTCTGACCACCACCTACACGAACCTGGTAAACCCAAAGACGGGCGTTGCGCCGTACCCGTCATTCGGTCCGGTATCGTGGCGCGGCGATGTCGGAAACAGCACGTTCCATGCGTTCCAACTGAACGCTCGCAGAGCCTTTCAGAATGGCTTGCTCTTCTCGGCGAATTACATGTGGTCTCATTCGATCAACGATGGAAGCATTGGAGGCGGGGAATCCGACACCCCGCAGGATTCCTTCTGCAGATCGTGCGGCAAGGGGAGCAGCGACGATGACGTTCGCCAGTTATTCAATCTCTCCGCGGTTTACCAGCTGCCATTCGGAGCCGGAAGGCACTATCTCAGCACTCCGGGCATCGCTCGAACGGTTTTAGGCGGTTGGACGCTGAGCGCAATCGGAACGTCGCAGACCGGGCTTCCTTTCAATATCACGATCGATCGTTCCAATGCGTCGGTGCCGGGAAACTACGCGATCGGCGGTCAAGAACGCCCGAATTATGTGTACGGCGTCCCGCTCACTCCGCCGGACGGATCCACTCCGGAGGAATGGGTAAACCCGGCGGCATTTTCCACGCCCGCTTCCGGGACCTTTGGCAACCTGGGCCACAATGCCTTTCGCGCCCCAGCCATCTCGGAGGTGGAACTCGCATTAGCCAAGGATGTCTCTCTTGCCGAGCGCATGAACGTGCGCTTTCGCGCCGATGTGTTCAATGTCCTCAATCGCGCTCAGTATGGCGCCCCCAATGCGGACGTTTCGCAGACCAACTTCGGCACCATTACCACCACCATCAGCAACTATGCGACGGGACGAGGCACGCCGCGAGAGTTTCAGCTTTCGGCCAAGTTATCGTTTTGAGTGAGCGGCGCTTTCCCCGGCAAACCGGACGCCGCCATCCCAGTCACAACGGGTTCATCGGTTCCCAGGTTTACCGAAGCCGTGTTGCAATCCGGTGAAGCCTTCGAGTTCCACAGGTAAGTTAGCTTTGGAATTCATCATAAATTAGCACAGTTATGACACCATCCGGATTCGGGAGGATTTCCATGGCACGTCTAACCGTTTGTTGCATTTGGCTGATCGCCGCGGCCTCAGCCGGCATCGTCTCCGCTCAGAACAGGCCGACACGCCTGCCGGTACCCAGCGGCACCGTGGAAGCACAGGACCTGCCGAACTCCGGTCAGCAGATCACGCCCACCGCGCCCACCGGCGCGCGTTTTGAACCTCTCAATCCGGGGCTCGCGGATTTCCCGTCTTATGTCGCCGGACAGGCGGTTACCACGGTTACCAGTCCGGATCACAAAACCCTGCTCATTCTAACCTCGGGTTACAACTTGATGAACGCCGCCTCCGGCCCGAATCAGGGCAACACGATCGCCGCTGATTCAACCGAATACGTCTTCATTTACAACATCGCGAATGGTGATCCTGTCAAGACACAGGTAATTAAAGTCCCGAATACGTATCAGGGAATTGTCTTCGATCCCACTGGCAGGACCTTCTATGTTTCTGGCGGTGTGGACGATGACGTTCATATCTACGATTCCGGGCCCGCTGGTTGGGCGGAACGTTCGACTAGCCCAATTACGTTGGGCCATAACAATGCGGCGTGCGCGGCACTGATCGGCTGCGGCAATGGTCTCGCGGTTTCCCCCGAGGCCGCGGGACTTGCGATCAGCCCGGACAGCTCGACGCTGGTGGTGGCGAACTACTATAACGACTCAATCTCGATCCTCAAGAACAGCTTGAACGGGTGGACGAAAAGCGGTGACCTGGACCTGCGTCCGGGCAAGATCAATTCTGCCAATTCGGGTGTCCCGGGAGGCGAGTATCCGCTGTGGGTTGTGATTCAGGGAACCTCGACCGCCTATGTCTCCAGCATCCGCGATCGCGAAATCGACGTTGTCGAACTGGCTGGCACTCCCACGGTTTCGGCGCGCATCAAGGTTACTGGACAGCCCAACAAGATGGTGTTGAACGGCGCACAGACGCTGCTGTTTGTGGCGGAAGACGAGTCCGACTCGGTCGCGGTCATCAACACGGCAAACAACGAACTGGTGACCGAGATTCCGGTCGGACCGCCCGCGAGTGTGCTGAACCAGACACCGAACCTCAGCGGCAACAATACCAACAGTGTTGCCTTGTCGCCTGACGAGCAGAGTCTCTATGTTACGAACGGCAATATGAACGACGTGGCAGTGGTTGCTCTCAGCAATACTTTCGGGAACTCAACCGTGGTTGGCCTGATTCCCACCGGACGGTATCCGAACTCGGTTAGCCTGAGCGGCAATGGCGGGTACATATACGTGGTGAACGGCAAATCGCCCACCGGCCCGAATACCGGGTACTGCCATGGCGGCGCGATTCCCGCCTTGACTACGGCCGTCTGCGATGCATCGAACCAATATGATCTGCAGTTGATCAAAGCCGGATTTCAGAGTTTCCCCACACCGACCGCGAGCGAGTTGGCGTTTCTGACGGCGCAGGTCGCGCGGAATAACCATCTCGACCGAACCGTGAGCTCGGCGGACGCCGTCACCATGGGAACGCTTCGCAGCAAGATCCAGCACGTGATCTATATCATCAAGGAGAACCGCACTTACGATCAGATTCTGGGCGATCTGCCGGTCGGTAATGGCGACCCGGATCTGACCGAATTCGGCCAGGCGACAACCCCGAACCTGCATAACCTCGCGCAGACCTTCGTAACACTGGATAACTTCTACGACCGCAGCGAAGTCAGCATGGATGGGTGGCCGTGGTCGGTTTCGGCGCGCTCTCCGGACGTCGTCGAGAAACAGGTCACGGTCAATTACGCTGGCCGCGGTCTGTCAAACGATTCGGAAGGGACAAACCGCAACATCAATGTCTCGCTACCGACGTTAGCGCAAAGGCTGCAGGCAGATCCCCTGAATCCGCAGGATCCCGATCTGCTGCCCGGAACGGCCGACACCTCGGCTCCCGACGGTCCTGGGAACCAGGAGAATACCGGCTACCTCTGGAATGCCGCGTTGCGGGCCGGGCTGACCATCCGTAACTACGGCTTCTTCATCGATCTAGCGCGTTATCAGACGCTGCCGGGACCTTACGCGGCCTTGCAGATTCCTCTGCTCGAAAATCCGTTCGCGAGCGGCACCAAGGTCTCTTATCCGACCAATGGCGCGCTGGCTCCCTACACCGATCCGTACTTCCGTGGCTTCGACAACAGCTTCCCGGATTACGACCGCTTTACGGAATGGCAGCGCGACTTCACCACGAACTATGCAAACGGCGGGTTGCCTCAATTGAGCTTTGTTCGTTTCATGCACGACCATACCGGTAACTTCTCGACCGCGATCGACGGGGTCAACACTCCCGAATTGGACCAGGCCGATAACGACTACGCCGTTGGCCTGCTGGTGCAGCAGATCGCCAACAGCCAGTACAAAAACAATACGCTCATTTTCGTCATCGAAGACGACTCGCAGGACGGTGCCGACCACGTCGATTCCCACCGTAGTATCGCCTTCATCGTGGGCCCTTATGTGAAGCAGGGCGCGGTGGTTTCGACCGAATACAATACCGTGGATTTCGTGCGCACGATCGAAGAGGTGCTCGGTATCGGGCCGCTCAATCTCAACGATGCGGTGGCGGTGCCGATGGCGGATGTGTTCGATCTGAATCAGACCACCTGGAGTTTTACCGCGACTCCCTCGACACTGCTGGCGAGCACCACGCTTCCCATCACTTTCTCCTCGTCGGCGAACCGCCTTCTGCGTCCCACTCACAATGCGGAATACTGGGCGAAGGCCACGGAGGGGATGGACTTCAGCGCGGAGGACCGCTTCGATTTCGCCCGGTATAACCGTATTCTCTGGAAAGGGCTGATGGGCGACAAGCCGTATCCGGCGGCGCCATCCGGGCTGGATCTGCGGCAGAACCGCGCCGAACTTCTTGCACGTTACGAGAAGGCCCTGCAGCCGAACTATTGACGTTCGCATAACATAGAGTCGATCCAGGGCACAACCCGGACGCTCCAACATGCTGGCGATCAAGCGTGGACGGCGGCGCAAGCGATGCAACGCATATTTCGCGACACCGTCTCGCAATCACGGCGAAACCGCGATGCGATAAGAAATCACCGCAAAGGGAGACGGACCAATTGCCACGGTTTGAGATAGCCCACATCCACCACGGAGGTGTGGACCTCATCATCGTGCCTCTGGAGCCCTCTTTTGGATTCAAGTCCCCGGCAGGAACAAAGGGCGGCCATCGCAGAATTGCAGGCCCGCGCCAGTGCTGCTAATCTATGCGGCACGCTCGTGCCGGTTTGGGGTTCAGTTGGGCATATGGCCTTCATCGCACCGAGCCCCTGGCGCCCTTTCTTCGAGAGCATCAACCTTCACTGGGTTGCAATGAATTTAAATCGGGATCTTTACTGGTAAGCACCGGTGCCAGCGAGTCATCCGATTGAGATATCGTTCGCCGGGTCGGCTGATGGTCTGGAAGCTAGTGTCGTGAGCGAGAAATACGTTTACAAAGTCGCTCAACCTTGCCGAGAATCAAATCCGCGTCCGCGGTCCATACGAATGGCTTGGGATGTTGGTTGCGCTGGTCCAAATAGTCGAGCAGGGCCTTCTCCAGCACTCGAACGGCAGTGTGACTACCTCGGCGAACACGGCGCTCGGTCACCTCGGCGAACAATCGCTCCACCAGGTTCAGCCAACTTCCGCTGGTCGGGGTGAAGTGAACGTGGTAGCGCGGGTGTCGCGCCAACCAACCTCGAACTTTGGCGACCTTGTGAGTGCCGTAGTTGTCGATCACCAGGTGCACGTCCAACCCAGCCGGAAGATTGTCCTCGATCTCCTTGAGAAAGCGCAAGAACTCCTGATGCCGGTGCCGCCGGTAGCATGTGCTAATAGTCACTCCGGAAGCTACATCCATAGCCGCAAACAGAGAAGTGACTCCGTGCCGCTCGTAATCATGCGACTGCCGAGCGGGGATGCCCGGCGCCAGAGGCAGAATCGGTTCGGTCCGATTCAGCGCCTGCACTTGGCTCTTTTCATCCACGCACAGTACGATGGCGCGATCCGGCGGGTTCAGATACAGGCCCACGATATCCCGCACCTTCTCTATGAATTGTGGGTCTTTGGAAAACTTGAAGTTCTCCACCCGATGCGGCTGCAGTCCGAAAGCCCGCCAAATCCGCACGATGGCGTTCTGCGACAGCCCCGTCTCTTCGGCCATGAGGCGAGTGCTCCAGTGCGTGCTGTTGACCGGCATCGATTCCAGTGTCTTCGTAACCACGTCTTCAATCTGTCGATCGGTGATTTTGCGCGGCGCGCCGACCCGCGGCTCATCCAGCAAGCCATCCAATCCAGACTCTCGAAACCGTTCCCACCACTTACCGACGGTCGCGCCAGTGACGTGCAGTTTCTGAGCGACCTCAGAGTTGCTCATCCCCTGCCCACAACTGAGCACGATGCGGGCGCGTATCGCCATGGCTTGGGCCGACTTCGGCCGACGCGCGATCATGCTCAATTTTTCGCCATCTTCAGCGGTGATTTCCAGCGGCTTTTTGGGACGACCTGTACGTATACCCAACTATGCAGCCGAATTCGTACTTATGCAACGTATTTCTAACTCAGGACACTAGTTTAGTCATAGCCTGATACAGGTGTCAAGGAGAGCACGACGGAGAGCACGACATCGTGGCGTCCTGGGCTGGCTACGCGGAAGTTGGCCATACAGCGGAATCGTCATACGGGGAACCGAAAATGGAACGATGTGGTTCATTATCGGAAACCAACGGCCGCGCGAAGGGAGCAAGACCGCACCACCGATGTCTCGATAGGCCTCTGTTCGCGCCAAAGGTTTGAGAGGTTTAATCTTGAATAGGGGTGACTATCGATATCGCTGAGAATCATTTGCGGCGCCCCAGAAGCTTCCACCATCTCACAGACTTCGCGTAAGGCCGTCATTGATGCCGATATTGAAGGCGTCAGCACCATACCGCTCGATGAGGCTCTGCCGAACTTGGGCGACGAGCAGCCAGAGATCTTGTTGGTCTTCCATGGCCAGCTCGAATACCTTGCCATTTCGCGCGGCGTGCTTCTTCCGGGAATTGCGGATCAACTTTGTGCAAGAGAACGGGCGGATGATAATCCCCCGTTTCCGCCAGGCCGGGAATGGCAGCAAACAGCGCCAAATCTGCGGCTGCGTAGAGGGTTCGGGACAAGTTCGAGCGGATCGTGTTTCCTCCTTCACCCCACTACGCGTAGTCCTCCCACACGAAACGGGATCAAAAAAGTAAGAGGAACGGCCTGCGGGGTCAGCTCCGGCCGGCCGGACCCGCGCGGAGCGGCTTCTAAACTATTGGTTTTGGAGTTTTTGCCGCCACTCGGCGGCCAGATCCGGCTTATCCCACGTGAGATAAAGCTGGACGATTCGCTCCCCGGCTTGCGCGATCAGAGGACGGCTTTCGCTGGGGATTGCAGCCGCCTGTCGGCGCATTCCTTCGTATCCGGAGCGGAGCAACGGCTCCGCGTCGGCGTACTTCTTTAATTCGGCCAGGCAGGCTCCGAGGAGGGTTTGGCCGTAGGACTTTTCCCAAGTTTCAGGGGAGGTTTTCTCGTAGCCATCGATGACCTGCCGCAAGACCAGCGCCGCATCACCGAACTTCTGTTCCGCCAATTCGATTTCAGCAAGCAGAGTCATTCCCGTACGCGTGTCGGGGTGATTGTCGCCCAGCACCTTACGCCGCAACTCCTGGGTCTCCTTTATCAAGGCCTTCGCCTGCTGATCCTTTCCTTCTTTGTGATAAACAGCCGCCAGAGCATGCATGCTTCTGATGGTATATGGACTTTCCGGACCCATCACTCGCCGCCACGCTTCGATTACGTCTAGCAAAAGCGGTTCGGCAAGATCGTATTTCTGCTCGTTACGATAAATCACCGCGAGGAGATTGACACCGCTCAATGTATCGGGGTGGTCCTTACCCAGCACCCGGCGCTTGATCTCCATCGCTCGGCTCGCGATCGCCTCCGCGTCGGCGTACTTGCCTTCATATAAGGATGCGACCGCCAGATTATTCATGGTGCTGAGAGTATCGGGATGCTCTTCGCCAAGAGCACGGCGTTCGATCTCGACAATCCGCGCGCAGATCGATTCGGCTCGCTCATAATTACCCCGATGGTTATAGATATTGGCGAGAGCGCTCATGGTGAGCAGTGTGCTGGGATTCTCTTCACCCAGAACACGCCGCTCGGCGCTCAGGGTTTTGGCGACCAGCGGCTTCAAGCGCCGTGCGGAACAGAGCCTCGGCTTGCCGATATCTGCCCTGGTCCTGATAGACCAGCCCCAGAGTGGATATGCTGCGGATGGTCTGCAGATCTTCGCCGCCCAGCTTGCTGCGCCGGATCTTCAAGACTTTTGCGGCGAGTTCCTCGGCGCGGCGAAAACTTCCCATCTGGCGATAAAGATTAGCGAGCATATCCATGCTCGCCAGAGTCCGCGGATCTTCTTCGCCAAGCGTCTGTTCGCGCAAATTCAGTGCACGTTCGGCGTGCCCGCGGGCCTGCGCGTAAAGTCCCATTTGCTGATAGGTCTGCGCAATGGTCTGGCGGATGGAGGCTTCTACCATGGGCTGACGCGTGAATTGACCCGCGATTGCCCCGGCGGCGCGATCCAGCAGAGCGCGGACCTTCAGATCCGGATCCGGTTTCGGCATGGACTTCGCCTGATTGGTGACGCTGGCTTGAGCCAGCAGGTCGGTTCCAAGGAATTCACTCACGGCGGTCGCCGTAGCTGCCTGGGTATCGGCTCTCTGCTGTTCGGCGGTCGCGCGATTGCGTTCTTCGACCGCTTTTGCCTGCGCGGCCTGAGCACGATTGCGCTCGGCGGTCGCCCGATCCCGTTCGCTCAACGCGAGCTGGGTGGCGCGGTTGGCTCGAAATGCCTCCCAGGTGCTCGCCACCACACCGATGGTCAGCGTCAGGAACACTGCGCAAACTCCCGCCACCAGCGTGCGGTGTTTGCGGGCGAATTTTTGAAGCTGATAAGTCGTACTGGGAGGACGCGCCAGAATGGGCTCGTCCTCCAGATAGCGCCGAAGATCTCCCGCCAACGCTGCTGCAGATCCGTAGCGGCGCGCCTTATCTTTTTCGAGCGCCTTGGCGACGATCGTCTCAATATCGCCGCGATAAATGGAGCGAATCGAGCCCAGCGGCGGTGGATCGGTGTCCCGAATTGTTGCCGCTGCTTCGTGCACCTTCAGACTCATTTCGTAGGGACGGCGCTCGGCCAGAAGTTCGTAGAGGATCACTCCGAGCGAATACACGTCGGTGCGCGTGTCGAGTTCGAAGGGTTCCGCCAAAACCTGCTCCGGGCTCATGTAGGCGAGCGTGCCCACAAGCTGGCCGACATCGGTTTGCCGGGTCGCCTGCGCTTCGCTCTCAGTGACGCGGGCCACGCCGAAGTCGAGGATCTTCGGCTGCCCTGCCGCGTCGACCAGGATATTGCCCGGTTTGAGATCGCGATGGATCAGGCCGCGCTGATGGGCGTGATCGACTGCGTCGCAGATCCGGGCCATCAGTTCGAGCCGTTCCCGAAAATTGGCGCGATGCTCCTCGACGTATTTCCGCAGCGTCTCCCCGCGAATGAACGCCATCGCGAAATACGGCTGCGGGCCGAAGCCGGCATCGGCCGTTCCGGCCTCATAGATTTGCGCAATCCCCGGATGCTGGAGACGCCCCAGCGCTGAGATTCCAGCTCGAAACGCCGCAGCAGTTCCTGGTTGGCGCATCCTGGCCGGATCACTTTCAGCGCGACAATCCGGCGCGGATGCTCCTGCTCGGCTTGGTAAACCACGCCCATCCCGCCTTCACCGATCGTGCCC